>Ga0075156_10001114_pt1 | contig 14438 bp, 13 predicted proteins | sample JI81AbrownDNA_FD_70966 | JGI IMG/M metagenome (GOLD analysis project Ga0075156, IMG submission 70966) | Wastewater effluent complex algal communities from Wisconsin, to seasonally profile nutrient transformation and Carbon sequestration -... | ecosystem: Engineered > WWTP > Effluent > Algae...
GGTCGGTGCAGGAGCTCCTCGGGCATGCCACTCTGTCGACGACCCAGCGCTACACGCACGTGTCGATGGAGCGGCTGCGGGCCACATTCGCCCAGGCGCATCCGCGGGCGGCGGCGAGCCCGCCCGACGGGGCGCCGGCCGCGTCGCACTGACGGGCTTGAGCACGGCCGGACCGCGTGACACCAGGCTCAGGGGGTCGAGATAGCCCTGCGGCCCGATGAGGCCCACGTGGAGGCACCCGTGAGCGCCCCCGCAGTGCCCGCCGCCCGCAGCCAGCCGCCCGATGAGGTCGCCCGCGGCGACGGGGGCGCCCGGCCGCACGGACCCGACGACCGGCTCGTAGGTGGTGCGCAGTCCGCCGGCGTGGGCCACCACCACGACCGGCTTTCCCGCCACCGACCCCGCCACCGTGACCGTGCCGTCGGCCATCGCGCGCACAGGGTCGCCCGAGCGGGCGGCGAGGTCGACGCCGCGGTGCCCCGCCTCCCAGTCGTGGGCTGGGGGGTCGAACCGGCTGAGGATCACCGGCTCGTCGACGGGCCAGGCCGTCGAGGGGAGCGCGGCCGCGACGGCGAGGATGAGGGCGGGGATCCACATGGAGGCAGCCTGCGCCGCGCCGGCGACCGGCGGGGCAGCCCGCTGGCGGCCTGGGGACCGTGAACCGGCCCCCGGCGCCCTGTGGACGGAGCACGGCCCGCCAGCGCGTAGGATGGGGGCACCCCAGAGGTCGCTCGTCGATCCGCGGGGAATTCGCACGACCCGGATCGCAGGCGCGTGGCCTGCGCCGAACGCTGGTCGGTTCCGCCTCGGCGGGCAGCAGCCTCGGGGGTCGTCAGGGGTGGCGGACGACCGTCCGGCACCGACAACCGACAGCGTCGGCCCCCTGCGGGCCTGCGCCGCAAAGGAGTGCACCCATGGCCGTAGTCACTATGCGCCAGCTGCTCGAGAGCGGTGTCCACTTCGGGCACCAGACCCGTCGCTGGAACCCCAAGATGAAGCGCTTCATCTTCACCGAGCGCAATGGCATCTACATCATCGACCTGCAGCAGTCGCTGTCGTTCATCGACCGCGCCTACGAGTTCGTGCGCGAGACGGTCGCCCACGGCGGCAGCGTCATGTTCATCGGAACCAAGAAGCAGGGGCAGGAGGCGATCGCCGAGCAGGCGACCCGCGTCGGCATGCCCTATGTCAACCAGCGCTGGCTGGGCGGCATGCTCACCAACTTCCAGACGGTCCACAAGAGGATCCAGCGCCTGAAGGAGCTCGAGCTCATCGACTACGACGATGTGGCCGGCTCCGGGCTCACCAAGAAGGAACTCCTCGTGCTGCGCCGCGAGAAGGAGAAGCTGGTCAAGACCCTCGGCGGCATCCGCGAGATGAGCAAGATCCCCAGCGCGGTCTGGATCGTCGACACCAAGAAGGAGCACATCGCCGTCGGCGAGGCCCGCAAGCTGGGCATCCCCGTCATCGCGGTGCTCGACACCAACTGCGATCCGGACGAGGTCGACTTCCCGATCCCGGGCAACGACGACGCGATCCGCTCCGTCGCCCTGCTCACCCGCGTCATCGCCGACGCTGTCGCCGACGGGCTCATGGCCCGCGCTGGCGGTGCCGTCTCCGGTGGCGTGACCGCCGAGGAGCCGCTGGCGGAGTGGGAGCGCGAGCTGCTCTCCGGTTCGGCCGATCCCGTGGCCGAGGTCGTCGTCGAGACGGTCGTCGTCGACGCGCCTGACGCCGAGGTCATCGAGGTCGTCGAGGTCGTCGAGACCCCCGAGGCACCGACCGCCTAGTTCCACCCCTGGCCGGGGGCGCCTCACGGCAGCCCCGGCCAGGGCACCGGCCTGCCCTTTCCTAGTAGGAGGACAACGATTCACCATGGCGACAATCAACGCCGCTGACGTCAAGAAGCTCCGCGACCTCACCGCCGCGGGAATGATGGAGTGCAAGCGCGCCCTCGAGGAGTCCGACGGCGACTTCGACAAGGCCGTCGAGCTGCTGCGCATCTCGGGAGCCGCGAAGGCTGCCAAGCGCGGAGCGGAGCGCGAGGCCTCCAACGGCCTCGTGGCCGCGTCGGGCAACGCCCTGATCGAGCTGCTCTGCGAGACCGACTTCGTCGCGAAGAACGCCGACTTCCTCGCCCTGGCCGGGGCCGTCGCGGCCGCTGCCGAGGCGGGCCAGGTCGCCGATCGCGAGGCACTCCTCGAGGCGCCCCTCGCGGACGGCCGCACGGCGGGCGCCGCCATCGGCGAGATGGCGGGCGTCATCGGCGAGAAGCTCGAGCTGGGCCGCGTGGCCGTCCTCGAGTCGCCCGTGACCGTCTACCTGCACCACCGCTCGGCCGACCTGCCCCCGCAGGTGGGCGTGATCGTGGCCTACACCGGCGACGAGAGCGCGGCCCGTGGGGCGGCCATGCAGATCGCCGCCATGCGCCCGCAGTACCTCGTGCGCGAGGACGTCCCCGCCGACGTCGTCGCCAACGAGCGGCACATCGCCGAGGCGACCGCCGTCGAGGAGGGCAAGCCCGAGGCAGCCATGCCGAAGATCATCGAGGGGCGCGTCAACGCGTTCTTCAAGGACACAGTGCTGCTCGAGCAGCCGAGCGTCGTCGACAGCAAGAAGAACGTGGCCCAGGTGCTCGCGGAGGCCGGCACGGCCGTCACCGCGTTCGCCCGGTTCGAGCCCGGACAGGCCTAGTCGCCATACTGGCCCTTGGCGCCACGGTGAACGGCGTCGGACGACCCTAGGGAGGCACATGAAGCCCGCATCTGGATCGTCCGGCGCCGTTCAGCCGTCCCTGGACGGGACCATCGACACCTGGCCCGAAGCGCCCGAGGGCGGCTGGGGCCGGGTGCTGCTGAAGCTGTCCGGTGAGGCCTTCGCCGGCGAGGGCAAGCTGGGGGTCGACCCCGACTTCGTGGCCTCCATCGCCGCACAGATCGCCGAGGTGGTGCGCAACGGCACCCAGGTGGCCGTCGTCATCGGCGGAGGCAACTACTTCCGCGGGGCGCAGCTGTCCGAGAGGGGCATGGATCGCGCGCGCGCCGACTACATGGGCATGCTCGGAACCGTCATCAACTGCCTGGCCCTGCAGGACTTCTGCGAGAAGGCAGGCGTCGAGACCCGGGTCCAGACCGCCATCGCGATGGGCCAGGTCGCCGAGCCGTACATCCCGCGCCGGGCCATCCGGCACCTCGAGAAGGGCCGCGTGGTCATCTTCGGGGCCGGGCTCGGGCAGCCCTACTTCTCGACCGACACGACGGCCGCGCAGCGCGCCCTCGAGATCGGGGCGGAGGTGGTGCTCATGGCGAAGGGCGTCGACGGGGTGTACGACGCCGATCCGCGGACGACGCCGACGGCCGTGCGCTTCGACAGGCTCACGCCCGCCGACGTGCTGGCCCGGGGGCTCAAGGTGGCCGACGCCACCGCCATCAGCCTGTGCCAGGACAACGACCTCCCGATCGTGGTCTTCAACCTGCTCGTCGAGGGCAACATCGCCCGAGCCGTCCGAGGCGAGACGATCGGGACGCTAGTCTCAGTTCTCGACTGAGGCGCCGGTCCCCGGCACCGCCTGCACGACCGACCGCACCTGGACCCACGGGAGACTTCGTGAGCGAGCAGATCGACCAGATCCTCCTGGACGCCGAGGAGAAGATGGACAAGGCCGTGGCGGTCGCGCGCGAGGACTTCGCCACCATCCGCACGGGCCGTGCGACCACGGCGATGTTCAACAAGGTCATGGTCGACTACTACGGCACCTACACCCCGGTGAACCAGCTCGCCCAGTTCCAGATCCCCGAGCCGCGCTCCGTGCTCATCACGCCCTACGACAAGGGCGCCTTCGCAGCCATCGAGAAGGCCCTGCGCGACAGCGACCTCGGCGTCAACCCGACCTCCGACGGAAACGTCATCCGGGTCAACCTGCCTGCTCTCACCGAGGAGCGCCGGCGCGACTACATCAAGATCGCCAAGACCAAGGCCGAGGACGCCCGCATCTCCGTGCGCAACATCCGACGTCACGCCAAGGAGTCGCTCGACCGCCTCGAGAAGGACGGCGACGTCGGCAAGGACGACGTCCACCGTGCCGAGAAGCACCTTGACGACGTCACCCACCGCACGGTGGAGCACATCGACGAGGTCCTGAAGCACAAAGAAGCAGAACTGCTCGAGGTCTGACCCGTGGGAGATCCCGACGCAGGCGACGTGCCGAGCGCACCGTCGCGCGCCGGCCGCAACCTGCCGGCGGCCATCGCCTCCGGCGTCGTCCTGGCGCTCGTGGTCCTCGTCAGCCTGTTCACGCTCAAGTGGATCTTCGCGCTCGTCGTCATCGCCGCGATCCTCATCGCGGTCCGGGAGTTCGTCCAGGCGTTCGCGAAGAGCGGCATCCGCCTCGCCCGCACGCCGCTCTACGCGGCCGCCGTGGTGGTGCCCGGCGTCGCCTACATCTGGGGCCCCACGGCGCAGCTCGCCGCGACCGGCGTGGCGATCCTGGCCATGCTCATCTGGCGCATCCGCCGGGGGTACGAGAACTACGTCCGCGATGTCACCGCCAGTGCCTTCGTCACGGTCTACCTGCCGCTCATGGCCGGGTTCCTCATGCTCACGCTCGCTGCCGACGACGGAGCCCAGCGGGTCGTCGTCTTCATCCTGCTGACGATCTCCAACGACATCGGCGGCTACGCGGCGGGCGTGCTCTTCGGCCGGCATCCGATCGCGCCGCAGATCAGCCCCAAGAAGTCCTGGGAGGGGTTCGCGGGCTCGGTCGTGCTCCAGGGCGCCGTCGGGGCGCTGTCGTTCGTGTACCTGCTGGACGCGCCGTGGTGGCAGGGCCTGGTGGTCGGCCTCATCATGACGGTCACGGCCACGGCCGGCGACTTCGCCGAGAGCGCCATCAAGCGCGACCTCGGGGTCAAGGACATGGGCTCCTTCCTGCCCGGCCACGGCGGCATGATGGATCGCCTCGACTCGCTCATCCCCAACGCCTTCACCTCCTGGCTGCTGTTCACGCTGTTCCTCGGCAGCGGAATCTCGGGCGGCTGACGGCGTGCCCGAGCCCGGCGAGCTCGTCTTCGAGGCCCCGCGGCGCGGCAAGCCGCCCGTCCACCTGCTCGACCTCGATCCCGCCCAGCGCCGCGAGGCCGTGGTGGGACTCGGGCTGCCCGCCTTCCGGGCCGACCAGGTGTCGCGCCAGTGGCTGACCCGACTCAGCGACGACCCGTCGGAGTGGACCGACGTGCCGGCCGGCGAGCGGGAGACGATCCGGGCGGCCCTGCTCCCGCCCCTGCTCTCCGCGGTGCGGGCGATCGACTGCGATGCGGGGACCACCGTGAAGACGGTGTGGCGGCTGCACGACGGCGCCCTGGTCGAGAGCGTCCTCATGCGCTACCCGGGCCGCGTGACGATGTGCATCTCCTCCCAGGCGGGCTGCGGCATGAACTGCCCGTTCTGCGCCACGGGGCAGGCCGGCCTCACGCGCAACCTCACGACGGCCGAGATCGTCGAGCAGGTCGTCGCCGGTGCCCGCTCCCTCCAGCGGGGGGAGATCGCCGGTGGCCCCGGCCGCGTGTCGAACATCGTGTTCATGGGCATGGGGGAGCCCCTGGCCAACTACGCGGCCGTCATCGGGGCGGTGCGCCGCATCACCGAGGAGCAGCCGTCCGGCCTGGGCATCGGTGCCCGGGGTGTCACCGTGTCGACCGTCGGGCTGGTTCCGCGCATGCGCCAGCTCGCGACGGAGGGCGTCCCCGTGACCCTGGCGGTGTCCCTCCACGCCCCCGACGACCACCTGCGCGACACCCTCGTCCCGGTCAACACGCGGTGGAACGTCGCCGAGGTCCTCGACGCCGCGTGGGAGTACGCGGAGACCACCCATCGCCGCGTGAGCATCGAGTACGCGCTGATCAAGGACGTGAACGACCAGGCATGGCGTGCCGACCTGCTCGCCGACCTCCTCGTCGGCCAGCTGGTGCACGTCAACCTCATCCCGCTCAACCCGACACCGGGCTCGAAGTGGACGGCGTCGCGCCCGGAGGACGAGCGTGCCTTCGTCCGCCGGCTCGAGGCGCGTGGCGTCCCGGTGACCGTGCGCGACACCCGGGGCCGTGAGATCGACGGAGCCTGCGGCCAGCTGGCCGCAGCGACCGACTGAGCCAGCGCCGCACTCGCGCGTCCCCGCCGTGGAAGAATCCCGGCATGACGACTCCCGACGGCGGTGAGGCCCCGGCTGCCAGCGACACCTCGGCCGAGTTGCAGCACCTGACGCGCTGGCAGAAGACGACACTCGTCGGCGGTGCGGTGCTGCGCACGGTGGTCGGGCTCGCCCTCATCGGCTGGATGATGACGCTGGTGCCAGACGATCCGTCCGGCAACATGGCCCTGCCCGCTGTGGTCGCCATCCTCATCACGGCGGGCTACATCTGGTTCTTCAAGCACCAGCTCTCCCGGGTCGCCAAGGCCCGGTACCCGATGATCCGCGCGGCCGAGGCGCTGATCATGGTGGCGGCGATGTTCCTCGCCGTGTTCGCCATCTCGTACATCGAGATCTCGCAGGCTGACACCGCCGCCTTCACCGAGCCCCTCGACGGCTTCACGGCGTACTACTTCTCCCTGACGGTGCTGGCCACGGTGGGCTTCGGCGACATCACCCCCGTGAGCACCGGCGCGCGCGCCGTCACGATGGTGCAGATGGCACTCGACATCGCCTTCATCGCCGTGGTGATCCGGGTCATCGGCGGCGCAGCCAAGAAGGCCGTCACGGAGCGCGACCGGCGCCTGTCGGCCGGCCCGCAGTGACCCCGTACCTCGAGGCACGCCGCGAGGCGGCCGAGGACCCCGAGTCCTTCTGGCTGCGGGCGAGCTCCCGCATCGACTGGATCGAACCCCCCACGCAGGCACTCGACTCGACCGACGCACCCCTCTACCGGTGGTTCCCCGACGGCATCCTCAACACCTGCGCCAATGCCCTCGACCGGCATGTCGCGGCCGGTCGGGGCGCACGCACGGCGATCGAGTACGACAGCCCCGTCACCGGCACCTCGCGCGCGATCTCCTACAGCGAGCTCCTCGATGAGGTGTCGCGCTTCGCCGGCGTGCTGGCCGGGATCGGCGTGGGGGCCGGAGACCGCGTCATCGTGTACATGCCCATGGTGCCGGAGGCGGTCGTGGCGATGCTCGCGTGCGCCCGCCTCGGCGCCGTTCACTCCGTGGTGTTCGGTGGCTTCGCCCCGCTCGAGCTGGCGGCACGGATCGACGACGCCGAGCCCACGGCCGTCGTGACGGCCAGCTGCGGAATCGAGGCGTCGCGGGTGATCGCCTACAAGCCGCTGCTCGACGAGGCCCTCGCCCTGGCGCACCATCGGCCTGCGGCGACGGTCGTCCTGCAGCGACCGCAGGCGCTGGCCGAGATGGGCGACGGCGACATCGACTGGGCGGACGCGATGAGCCGGGCGGAGGCGCATGACGCGGTCCCCGTGCGCGCGACTGACCCCCTGTACATCCTCTACACGTCCGGCACGACGGGCCGGCCCAAGGGCGTGGTGCGCGACAACGGCGGGCATGCGGTGGCCATGGCATGGTCCTTCGACGCGGTGTACGGGATGGGCCCCGACGACGTGTGGTGGGCCGCCTCGGACGTGGGCTGGGTCGTCGGCCACTCCTACATCGTCTACGCGCCGCTCATCTCGGGAGCCACGACGGTGCTGTACGAGGGGAAGCCGGTGGGCACGCCCGACGCCGGTGCGTTCTGGCGGGTCATCCAGGACCACCGGGTCAGTGCGCTGTTCACGGCACCCACCGCGATCCGGGCGATCAAGAAGGAGGATCCCGACGGCCGGCTCGTCGCGGAGTACGACCTGTCGTCGCTGCGCACCCTCTTCCTCGCCGGCGAGCGACTCGACCCGGACACCTACCACTGGGCGACGGACCGACTCGGCGTCCCGGTGATCGACAACTGGTGGCAGACCGAGACCGGATGGCCGATCGCCGCCAACCTCCGCGGGCTCGAGCCGATGCCGATCAAGCCCGGGTCGCCCACCGTGCCCGTGCCGGGGTTCGACGTGCGGATCGTCGACGGGGCGGGCGCGGAGGTGCCCGCGGGGCAGGACGGCGCGATCGTCCTGCGGCTTCCCCTGCCGCCGGGGACCCTGCCGACGCTGTGGCGCGACGACCAGCGGTACATCGAGTCGTACCTCGAGGTGTTCGACGGCTGCTACACGACCGGTGACGGCGGCTATCTCGACGAGGACGGATACGTCTACGTCATGGGCCGGACGGACGACGTGATCAATGTCGCGGGGCATCGACTCTCGACGGGGTCGATGGAGGCCGTCGTGGCCGGCCATCCCATGGTGGCCGAGTGCGCGGTGATCGGCGTCCACGATGCGCTGAAGGGCCAGGTCCCGCGGGCGTTCGTCGTGCTGAAGGCCGGTGCGCAGGTCGATCCGGCGGTGCTGCAGGACGAGGTGGTCGCCGCCGTGCGCGAGGCGATCGGCCCCGTGGCGGCGCTCAAGGAGGTGGTCATCGTGCCGGGGCTGCCCAAGACGCGCTCGGGCAAGATCCTCCGCCGGACCATGCGGGGGATCGCCGACGGGCGCCCCGAGCCGGTGCCGAGCACGATCGAGGACCCGCGGGTCCTCGAGGCCATCACGCCGCTCCTGTCCGGGTGAGCGGCGGGGCCCCGGCCTGACCGTCGCGCGCCTGCGCGTGTGCGAAGGATTGGATACAATCCGTCCGTGCCCGGTGCCCTCGACGGCCTGATCGTCGCCGACTTCTCCCGCGTCCTCGCGGGCCCGTACGCGACCATGCTGCTCGCCGACCTCGGCGCCACGGTGATCAAGGTCGAGCGACCCGGGGCCGGGGACGACACCCGCGGGTGGGGCCCTCCGTTCGCCGCGGACGGCCAGTCCACGTACTTCCAGTCGGTGAACCGGAGCAAGGCATCGATCGATCTCGACCTCGGCGACGCTGCCGACCGCGAGGTCGCGCGGGCCCTGGCGACGCGGGCCGACGTGCTCGTGGAGAACCACCGGCCCGGGGCCCTGGCCCGATTCGGCCTGGACTACGACCAGGTGCAGCGGGTCAACCCGAGCGTCATCTACTGCTCGATCAGCGGCTTCGGCGGGGCCGCCGGACGCGACCTGCCCGGCTACGACCTCCTCGTTCAGGCCATGGGCGGGCTCATGAGCATCACCGGAACGCACGAGCCCACGAAGGCCGGGGTGGCCGTGGTGGACGTCCTCACCGGCCTGCATGCGGCCGTCGCGATCCTGGCCGCCCTCCATCACCGTGACCGCACCGGGGAGGGTCAGCGGGTCGAGGCGACCCTGCTCGGCGCCCTCCAGTCGTCCCTGGTCAACCAGGCGGCGGCCTACGTGGGAGCGGGTGACATTCCGACCTTCATGGGCAACGCCCACCCGTCGATCGCGCCGTACGAGGTGCTCCCGACGGCCGATCGGCCGCTCGTGGTCGCCGTGGGCAACGACGCCCAGTTCGCGAAGCTGTGCACCGTCCTCGGCGTGGCCCACCTCGCCGAGGATCCCCGCTACGCGACCAATGCGGAGCGCGTGGCGAACCGATCGGCGCTCAAGGCTGTGCTCGAGGAGGTGCTGATGGCGCGATCCGCGGACGAGTGGCAGGCCGACCTCACCGCCGTCGGCGTGCCGTCGGGCCCCATCAACGACATCGCGCAGGGGTTCGATCTCGCCACGCGGCTCGGCCTGGAGCCCGTGGTCGAGGTCGTCGACCCGCGTCGCGAGGTTCCGCAGCGGCAGGTTGCCAACCCCGTGTCGTACTCACGGACGCCGCCGGCCTACCGCAGCGCACCGCCGAGGGTGGGGGAGGACCGCGCCTTCGTCCTGGACCTCCTGGGGCTGGCCGGTGGTGCATCGTGATCCCCGAACGCAGGATCACGGCGCAGGAGCTCGTGCTGACGGGGCTGCGCACGGACATCCTCACGGGGGAGCTCGGCCCCGGCGACCAGGTCGTGCAGGAGCTGCTGGCCGAGCGGTACGGCGTGAGCCGGGTCCCGCTGCGCGAGGCCCTCAAGACCCTGGAGTCCGAGGGCCAGGTCGTCTACTACCCGCATCGCGGCTACTTCGTCGCCGAGCTGAGCGTGGCGGACCTGATGGAGGTCTACCGCCTGCGTTCGCTGCTCGAGGCGGAGGCGATCCGCCACGCCGTGCCCGCTCTGAACGACGGCGACGTCGACGACCTCGCCGACCTCCTCGCGGAGGTCGACGCGGCGTCGCGGGCGGAGGATGTGCTCGCCATGACCGCCGCGAACCGGCGCTTCCACTTCGCCATCTTCGACGCGGCCGGCATGCCCCGGCTGACCCGCCTGCTGCACCAGCTGTGGGATGCCACGGATGCCTACCGGGCGCTCTACTTCCAGCAGTCGATCAACCGCAGTCGCGTCGGCCGCGAGCATGCGCGGATGCTCGCGGCGCTCCGTGCGCGGGATGCGGAGCTGCTCGTGCGGCTGCACGACGAGCACCGTGACCGGTCGGTCGGCACGGTGCGGGCCATCCTCGAGCGCCCGGACTCGCCCGGCTAGCCACCACCCTCCCCAGATTGGATACAATCCCCGCATTGGATCCAATCCACGACACCTCCTCCGCCCCGACCATCCACGACAACCCGGAGACACGATGCCCAAGCCGCCGCAGGCACCCCTCGACCTCATCGCCTTCGACCACCTCCTCAGCGAGGAGGAGCGGGCCATCCGCGACGTCGTCCGCGAGTACGTCGACTCCGAGCTCAAGCCGCACCTGGCCGACTGGTTCGACGAGGGCGCCATCCCTGCACGCGAGCTCGCCAAGGAGCTGGGAACCCTCGGGGTCCTCGGCATGCACCTCGAGGGCTACGGCTGCCAGGGCACCTCGGCCGTGGCGTACGGGCTGGCCTGCACCGAGCTGGAGGCAGGAGACTCGGGCATCCGGTCCCTCGTCAGCGTGCAGGGGTCGCTGGCCATGTACGCCATCCATGCCTTCGGCTCGGAGGAGCAGAAGACCCAGTGGCTGCCGGCGATGGCGGCGGGAGACAGCATCGGCTGCTTCGGCCTCACGGAGGCGGACTTCGGATCCAACCCCAGCGGCATGCGGACGCGCGCGACGCGCGACGGACGTGACTGGGTCATCAACGGCTCGAAGATGTGGATCACCAACGGCAGTGTCGCGGACGTGGCGGTCGTGTGGGCCCAGACCGACGACGGCATCCGCGGCTTCGTGGTGCCGACGCAGACGCCGGGCTTCGGGTCGAGCCTGATCCACAAGAAGATGTCGCTGCGGGCGTCGGTGACGAGCGAGCTCGTGTTCGACGGGATGCGGCTTCCGGCCGACGCCATGCTGCCGGGGGTGCGCGGCCTGCGCGGCCCGCTGTCCTGCCTCAACGAGGCGCGCTTCGGCATCGTCTTCGGGACGATGGGCGCCGCTCGCGACTGCCTCGAGACTGCGATCGACTACAGCATCAACCGCGAGCAGTTCGACAAGCCGATCGCGGCGTTCCAGCTCACGCAGAAGAAGCTCGCCGACATGGCAGTCGAACTCGGCAAGGGCATGCTCCTCGCGCTCCACCTGGGGCGGCTCAAGGACGAGCACCTCCTGCGTCCCGAGCAGGTCAGCGTGGGCAAGCTCAACAACGCGCGCGAGGCCCTGGGCATCGCCCGCGAGTGCCGCGGCATCCTGGGCGGAAACGGCATCACCCTCGAGTACCCGATCATCCGCCACATGAACAACCTCGAGTCGGTGTACACCTACGAGGGCACGAACGAGATGCACACCCTCGTGGTCGGTGAGGCCCTGACCGGCATCGCGGCGTACCGATGACCGTCCGCCTCCTCACCTCGGTCGTCGACGGCGCCCCCGTGCGCGGCGGCGACGTGCGCCTCGACCTGAACCCCTCCGACCCGGGCGACGTGGTCGCGGAGGCCGGCATCGGCGGCGCGGACGTGGCCGAGGCGGCCGTCGAGTCGGCGTCGGCAGCCTTCGCCTCGTGGTCGCGCACCACCCCATGGCAGCGCGCCGAGGTCCTCGACCGGGCGGGCACCGAGGTGCTGGCCCGCGCCGATGAACTGGGCGACCTGCTGGCCCGCGAGGAGGGCAAGACGTATCCCGAGGCGCGTGGCGAGGTCGTGCGCGCCGGCCAGATCCTCAAGTACTACGCGGGCACCGCGCTCCAGCCGCACGGCCAGGCCCTCGACTCCGTGCGCCCGGGCATCGAGGTCGTCGTGACCCGCGAGCCCGTGGGGGTCGTGAGCGTCATCACGCCGTGGAACTTCCCCATCGCCATCCCGGCCTGGAAGATCGCCCCGGCGCTCGCGTTCGGCAACACCGTGGTGTTCAAGCCGGCCGATCTCGTCCCCGCGTCCGCGTGGGAGCTGGTCGACATCCTCAACCGCGCCGGGCTCCCTCCGGGCGTCCTCAACCTGGTGCTGGGCCGCGGGTCGCAGGTGGGGCCGGTGCTCACGGGGCACCGTGCGGTCTCCGCCGTCACCTTCACCGGCTCCGTCGACACCGGGCGGGGGGTGCTGGCCGACGCCCTGTCGCACGGTGCCAAGGCCCAGCTCGAGCTCGGCGGCAAGAACCCCCTCGTCGTGACGGGCCGCGCGCACCTGCCGCTGGCCGTGGAGTGCATCATGCAGGGCGGCTTCGGCTCCACGGGCCAGCGCTGCACGGCCTCGTCGATCCTCATCGCCACAGCCGACGTCCATGACGAGCTGGTGGCCGCGATCACCGACCGGATGGCGACATGGCGCGTGGGAGATGCCCGTGCCGAGGGCGTCGACATGGGACCAGTGGTCGACCCGAGCCAGCTCGAGCAGGACACCCGCTACCTGGAGGTCGCCCGCGCCGAGGGCGGTGAGGTCGTGGGCGGGGATCGGCTTCCCGGAGCCGGTCACTACCTGGCGCCGTCGCTCGTGCTGGGGACGTCGGTCGATGACACCATCAACCGCGAGGAGGTCTTCGGCCCGGTCGTCTCGGTCATCCGGGTGCCCGACTACGAGGCGGCCCTGGCGGCGGCCAACGCGAGCACCATGAACCTGTCCGCCGGCATCTGCACGACCGACCTGGCCGAGGCCTCGCACTTCCGCCGCAACTCGAGGGCGGGGATGGTCATGGTCAACCTCCCGACCGCGGGGGTCGACTTCCACGTGCCCTTCGGCGGCCGGGGGGAGAGCAGCCACGGTCCCCGCGAGCAGGGAACCGCGGCAGTGGAGTTCTTCACCACCACGAAGACCTCGTACGTCGCACCGGGGCAGCCGTGACGGGGCAGGCGGCGGGTCCCGCCCCGCAGGATCACGGCGGGCGGCGCGACCAGCCCTTCCCGTCGGACATCTTCACCGAGGCGGAGGGCAGCAATGACACGCTCGCTCACCTCGGCCCGCTCGCCGCGCTGGCGGGCACCTGGTCCGGCCGAGCCGGGACCGACGCGCATCCGGTTGCGGACGGGACGGAGATGGAGGCCTACGTCGAGACCTTCGACCTGCAGCCCATTGACCGGCAGACCAACGGACCGCAGCTCCTCTATGGGCTCAGGTACCACCAGCACATCGTCAAGCCCGGGGAGGTCGAGACCTTCCACGACCAGGTGGGCTACCTCCTGTGGGAGCCGGCCACCGGCGCCGTGATGATGACCCTTGCCATCCCTCGCGGGCAGGCGGCGATGGCCGGGGGGCACGCCGAGCCCGACGACCGGGCCTTCACCCTGCGGGCGTCCGCCGGCGACCCGCACTTCGGCATCTCCACGAACCCGTTCCTCGACCATGCGTTCCGCACCGTGTCGTGGGAGATCACCTTCCGCATCGGTGCCGACGACACGTGGTCGTACGACCAGACCACGGGCCTCGAGGTGCTGGATCGTCCCGGAGTGTTCGCCCATCACGACAGCAGCACGATGACGCGCATCGGCCCGCCGCTGCCCAACCCCCTGGCCCAGGCGCCGGCGACGACGTAGCGAGTCGGGCGTCAGTGCCCGATCTTGCGGGCGAACAGGGCGGCCCGACGCGACGGGCGGCCCGTCCGGGCCTCGACGTCGTCGGCGCTGGTCATGACCCGGAGCCCGAGGTTCGCGCCCACCCACCGGAAGGGCTCCGGCTCCCACGGGCGCGATCGGTGATTGACCCAGGGCAGCGACGTGAGGTCCGTGCTGCGCCCGGTGATGAGGTCGGTCAGGGTGCGACCGGCGAGGTTCGTCGTCCCGACGCCGTCGCCCACGTAGCCGCCCGCCCACGCGAGCCCGGTGGAGGCGTCGAGCCCGCACGATGCCCACCAGTCACGGGGGATGCCGAGCGGGCCACCCCAGGTGTGCGTGACCGCCGCTCCCGACACTGCCGGGAACAGGTCGACGAGCACCTCCCAGAGGGCCCTGTGCACGGCGGCGTTGCGGTCCTGCTCGGGGGTGATGCGGGAGCCGAAGAAGTACGGGGCTCCGCGTCCCCCGAAGGCGAG
>Ga0075156_10001115_pt1 | contig 14426 bp, 12 predicted proteins | sample JI81AbrownDNA_FD_70966 | JGI IMG/M metagenome (GOLD analysis project Ga0075156, IMG submission 70966) | Wastewater effluent complex algal communities from Wisconsin, to seasonally profile nutrient transformation and Carbon sequestration -... | ecosystem: Engineered > WWTP > Effluent > Algae...
TTCCGATCTCATCTCCGTCGCCAAGGGCGAGCAGCGTCCGCCAGCCCTCGGCCGCAGCCGGCAGCAACCCTTGGCGCGTCCCGACGGACGATGGGAATAAGTTGAAGCTTCAACGTGTTGAACCGACATGCCGACCACACTCGACCGTCTCCCAGCCACCACTGCGATGGGCGCACTCCACCTGCGCGTCGCCGATCTGGCCTCGCTCCTCGACTTCTACACCCGGGGGGTCGGGCTGCGTCCGATCAACGAGGTCGACGGCACCGTGACCCTCGGTCTGGGCGATCGCGTCGTGGTCGTGCTCGAGGCCTCTCCCGAGTTGCGTCCGGCTGCGCGGGGTCAGGCGGGCCTGTTCCACACGGCCGTCCTGTTCGATTCGGCCGCCGACCTGTCAGCGTCCCTGGTGCGAATGTTCACCCACTTCGGCCACACCTTCACGGGATCGGCCGACCACCTCGTGAGCGAGGCGTTCTACTTCACAGACCCCGAGGGGAACGGCGTCGAGCTGTACGTCGACCGTCCGCGCGACGCGTGGACCTGGGTCGACAACCGCGTGTCGATGGACACGATCCACCTCGACCCCCGCGGCTACCTCGAACGTCACCTCGACCCCGACGCGGACGTCCTGGCCGACGACCCGTCCCTCGCCGGCACGCTGGGGCACGTGCACCTGCAGGTCGGCGACATCCCCACCGCACGACGGTTCTATGTCGACGTGCTCGGCTTCGACGAGACCTTCGCGTGGGGCACCCAGGCCCTCTTCGTCTCGGCCGGCGGCTATCACCACCACATGGCGATGAACACCTGGCAGTCACGAGGCGCGGGCAAGCGGGCCTGGACGCTGGGCATGGGCGACGTGGTGATCACGCTGCCGGCGTCCACCGATCTGGACGCCGTGGGCGCCCGACTCCGTGACGCGGGCCACTCGACCGATCACGACGGACGCACGCTCACGACCGACGATCCCTGGAACAACCGGCTTCGGCTGACGTCCGCCTGACCGGGAGGATCGACCGCGTCAGACGCCGTCCCCGCGACCCGTCGTGGTCGGGGCCGGTGCGAGGATGCGGTCGATCTCGTCCAGTTCGTCATCGAGGAAGTACAGGTTCGACAGCGCGTCCAGGTTGGTGTCGAGTTGTTCGATCGAGGACGCGCCGATCAGCGTGGACGTCATCCGTTCGTCCCGCAGAACCCATGCGAGGGCCATCTGGGCCAGCTTCTGGCCACGCTCCCGGGCGACCTTGTTGAGCGCCCTCACCTTGGCGAGCACGTCGTCGGTGAGCGCCTGGGCGCTGAGCGACCCACCACGGGACGCGCGCGAACCGTCAGGGACGCCCTCGAGATAGCGGTCGGACAGGATCCCCTGGTGGAGCGCCGAGAAGGCGATGATGCCCATGCCCTCCTTCTCGCACTGGTCGAGGAGGCCGTTCTCGATCCAGCGATTGAGCAGCGAGTAGCTGGGCTGGTGGATGAGGAGCGGCGTCCCCATCTCGCGGGCGATCTGCGCAGCCTGGGCGGTCTGCTGCGGCGAGTAGGACGAGATCCCCACGTAGAGCGCACGTCCCGATCGGACGGCGTGGTCGAGCGCGCCCATCGTCTCTTCGAGGGGTGTGTCGGCGTCGAAGCGGTGGGAGTAGAAGATGTCGAAGTAGTCCAGTCCCGTGCGCTTGAGCGACTGGTCGAGTGACGCCAGGACGTACTTGCGCGACCCACCACCCTGCCCGTACGGGCCGGGCCACATGTCGTAGCCCGCCTTCGACGAGATGATCAGTTCGTCACGGTAACCCCTGAAGTCGGACGCGAAGATCTGCCCGAAGTTGAGTTCTGCCTGGCCGTAGGGCGGTCCGTAGTTGTTCGCGAGATCGATGTGGGTGACGCCCCTGTCGAAAGCCCGCCGCAGGATGGCCCGCTGGGTCTCCCCGGTGCCGAGGTCGCCGAAGTTCTGCCACAGGCCGAGCGAGATCAGCGGCAACTTCAGCCCACTTGACCCGCAGAAGCGGTAGGGCATGGAGTCGTAGCGGTCCGACGAGGCGAGGTAAGGGCTCATGGGCCCCATTCTGCCCGTAATTCGGTTGTGGCGAACCCAGCCCGACGGGCAATCTTGCGATGTCCGGAAGGGCAGCTGCCGAGCCGGCGTACCGGTGAGGTCCTGCGTATCACCCACCCCGGACGCGCTGCTGAGGACAGCTCTCCATGGTGACGACCCGCGAGGGTCAGGGGTTCGACTCCCCATCGGGTGCCCCGTCCGGACCCGGCGTCCGCGCGCCCTGTGTCACCCCAGATGGGGACCGACCCGCGCAACGACGTCCCGGACGGGGTCTACCCGGAGCCCTCGACGGCAACGCCAGACCCATCCATCCCATCAGGAGGTCGTTCCATGCAGAACCGACTCTTCAGCCTCGTCGTCGGCCCCCGCGAGGTTGCCGTCGCCTACCGTGACGGAACCTTGCTGACCACGCTCGGGTCCGGTCGTCATCCCAGGCGATTCCGGACCAGGTACCTGCCCGTGCGGATGAACGAGCGCCTCCTGCAACTCGCACCCCAGGATGTCCCGTGCTCGGACGGGGTCCAGGTGCGGGTCTCGGCCGTGGTCAGGTGGGAGGTCGCGGACGCCGTGCGATTCCTCGAGCAGTCCGAGGACGCATCCGCCGTTGTCTACCTCGCCACGCAGATCGCCCTCAGGGACGCGCTGTCGGCGTCCGAATCGACGGATGTCGCCCGAGTGGCACGCCAGGAGCGCAGCTCGGGTCGGGCGTGACCTCTGCCGTTCAGCCGGTCGCCGAGCAGGTGGGCATCCGGGTGCTGGGGGTCATCGTCAAGGACGTCATCCTGCCGATCGAGCTGCGTCAGGCGATTGCCGAGACCGTGGTCGCGAGGCACCGCGGTGCCGCTGCCCTGGAGGCCGCTCGTGCGCAGACGGCCGCCCTCCGTTCGCTCGCGAACGGAGCGAAGTTGCTCGAGGACAACCCGGCATTGGCCCGCCTCAAGCTGGTCGAGGCCGCCGGCAACTCCAAGGTGGTCGTCCGCATCGACTGATCGATCCTGTCGGCGCGTCCGTCGTTGCTCACAGAATGGGCACGGCGGCGCGCACGGCCGCGACCTCCGCGATGTCGATCCGCGACAGCAGGACTCCCGGATCATCACCGAGGCGGCCGACCACGGCACCCAGAGGACCGACGACTGCGCTGCGGCCGATGCCCCGGGGGGCCCGGCCGCCCGTCTCTGTCAGCGACTGGTCGGCGGCGACGACGAAGGCCTGGGCGTCCATGGCGCGGGCGGTGACCAGTGCGTCCCACTGATCTGCCTTGCCCGGCCCATCAGCCCAGGACGCGGGCAGGCAGATCACGTCGGCGCCCAGGCGTCCCAGTGACGTGAACTGGTCGGCGAAGCGGACGTCGAAACACGTCGCCAGCCCGATCGTGGCCCCCAGGGCAGCGAACGTCACGAGGTTGTCCCCGGGCGCCACCGCCTCCGACTCGCGGGACGTGAAGGCGTCGAAGAGGTGGATCTTCCGGTAGCTCACGTCCACGTCACCGCCGTCGGTGGCGAGCAGCGTGTTGTGGACGCGTCCATCAGTTGCGGGCGTGAACATGCCGACCACCACCAGGACGCCGAGATCGCGCGCGATGCGTCGCACGCCGTCAGCAAACGGGCCGTCCAGCGGTTGGGCGATCCCGCGAAGCGAGGTCCCGAAGCAGGCCATCGTGGCCTCGGGGAACACGGCGAGCTGGGCGCCGGCGTCCACGGCCCTGGACGCCCACTCCGCGACGAGGCCCAGGTTGTGGGCCGGGTCTGGCGAACTCGTCAGTTGGACCGCTGCGACGTGCATGGCTTCATTGTCGCCGAAAGGCTGGTGGACGCGCCCCGTAGACTCGTCACGCCCTGCGTCCAGACGGGGCCGCTTCACTCCGGACGTCCGGAGTCACGCGCCGCGGTGACAAGGAGAACCATGACACCCGCCATCGTCGGCACCCTCATCGCCGGCGTCCTGCTCGCTGTCGGACTGACGGGAATCATCGTTCCCGTCGTGCCCGGCAGCCTGATGATCGTCGTCGGCCTGTTGGTGTGGGCCCTGACAGTCGGCGGCCCGGCCGGGTGGCTCGTCTTCGGCATCGGTTCGGTGCTCGTCGGCTGCGGCATGCTCGCGACGTACCTCTTCACCGGACGCGTGCTCAAGCGCCGTCAGATCCCGTCGAAGTCCGTGATCGTGGGCGGCATCTGTGGCGTCATCGGCGTCTTCGCCGTCCCCGTGGTCGGTCTGCCCCTCGGCTTCGCGCTCGGGCTGTTCGGGAGCGAATTCCTCCGCGTCCGCAATGCGCGCGAAGCACTCAGCCTCTCGTGGGCAGCACTGAAGGCGACCGGCCTGGGCCTGCTCGCCGAGTTCGCGCTCGGCTCGGTCGCCGTCATGACCTGGGGCGTCGCCGCGGTCGCGCACTGGACCTGAGTTGAACTGGACGTGAGCGGAACCGGACGTGAACTGACCGCCCACGTCACCTGTTACTTGCGCGGTCCCTTCGGACGCACGATCTTGTGGCCCTGCCAATCGCTCGCGACACTGGCGCTCCGCGTGACGGCCAGGCCGGCAGTGAGAGCGCCCTCGGCGAGATCGGCAGGGTCGAGGTGACCCCGGCGTCCGACCTTGGGCGTGACGAGCCAGATGTAGCCGGACTCGGCCAGGTCGGTGAGCGAGTCGACGAGCCCGTCAACCACGTCGCCGTCCTCATCGCGCCACCACAGGAGCACGACATCAACCGCTTCGACGGTGTCCTCGACGAGGTCGCCATCGATGAGATCCATCACCTCGGTGCGGAGTTGCTCATCGCAATCCGAGTCCCAACCCAACTCCTGAACCACCTGACCCGCGCGGAGCCCCAGACTCGCTGCCCCGCGGACCGCCGGGATGACCGGCTCTGCCGTCGCCACATGACCTCCGCACGCTGTTCGGGCGTCCCTGCGTCCGCCCTGTGCCTCCAAGCCTGCCAGATCACAGGCGTGCACGAAAACAGCCCCCGGAAGAATCCGGGGGCTGTTACGAGGTTGGAACGTCAGGCGTCGCCACCGATCGAGCCGGAGGAACCGGCCGTGACGTCGAGCAGTCGGTACTTGTCAGCGGCCTGGGCGGCCCACTCCACGGGTACCTCACCCCGAGCGGCGAGGGCCTGGAGGGCCCGCACCGTCACCGACGGCCCGTCGATGTGCAGGTAGCGGCGGGCGGCTGCGCGGGTGTCGGAGAAGCCGAACCCGTCCGCGCCGAGCGTCACGTAGTCGCCGGGCACCCACTCGCGGATCTGGTCCTGCACGGCGCGCATGTAGTCCGACACGGCAACGACGGGGCCGGGGCGTCCCTGCAGCTTCTGCGTGACGAACGGCACCTTCGGCTCAAGGCCCGGGTACAGGAAGGCCTGCTCGTCGCACTCCAGCCCGTCGCGGCGCAGCTCGTTCCACGACGTGACCGACCAGACGTCCGCGACGATCCCGAAGTCGGCCTTGAGCAGCTCCTGGGCCTCCAGGGCCCAGGCCACGCCGACTCCGGACGCGAGCAACTGGACGCGCCGTGCGTCCGGACCCACGCCGTCGAACGACCCTTCCTTGAGCAGGTAGAGGCCCTTGAGGATGCCCTCGGCGTCCACATTGTCGGGCTCCGGCGGCTGCACCATCGGCTCGTTGTAGACGGTGATGTAGTAGATGACGTTCTCGGGATCGTCCCCGTACATACGACGCAGGCCGTCCTCGACGATATGGCTGATCTCGTAGGCGTAGACCGGGTCGTAGACGCGCATGGCCGGGTTGGTGGACGCCAGCAACGGGCTGTGGCCGTCCATGTGCTGCGTGCCCTCGCCGGTGAGCGTCGTCTTGCCCGCCGTGGCACCGATCAGGAAGCCGCGCGACAACTGATCGGCGGCCGCCCACATCGAGTCACCGGTGCGCTGGAAGCCGAACATCGAGTAGAAGATGTAGATCGGCACCATCGGGACACCGTGCGTCGAGTACGCCGAACCGGCGGCCGTGAACGCGGCCATCGAGCCGGCCTCGTTGATGCCCAGGTGCAGGATCTGCCCATTGGTGGCCTCGCGATAGGCGAGCATCAGCTCGTTGTCGACCGGCGTGTAGTTCTGGCCGTGCGGGTTGTAGATCTTGATGGTCGGGAAGAACGAGTCCATGCCGAAGGTACGGGCCTCATCGGGGATGATCGGCACGACGTGCGGGGCGAAGTCCTTTTCCCGCATCAGGTCCTTGAGCAACCGGACGAACGCCATCGTCGTGGCGATCTGCTGATTGCCCGAGCCCTTCTTGACCCCGTCGAAGGCCTTCGCTGCGGGCATCGGCAGCGCCTTGCCCGTCTCACGACGTTCGGGCAGGTAGCCGCCCAGCTCGTGCCGGCGTCCGAGGAGGTACTTGATGCGGGGGTCGTCCGGGCCGGGGTGGAAGAACGGCGGACGGTACGGATCGGCCTCGAGGACCTCGTCCGAGATGGGCATCTGGAGCCGGTCACGGAAGGCCTTGAGGTCTTCGAGCGCCATCTTCTTCATCTGGTGGGTGGCGTTGCGTCCGGCGAAGTGGGAGCCCAGGAAGTAACCCTTGATGGTCTGGGCCAGAATCACGGTCGGGGCGCCGGTGAACTCCGTGGCAGCCTTGTAGGCGGCGTAGACCTTGCGGTAGTCGTGCCCGCCGCGCGTGAGTGCCCAGATCTGGTCGTCGGTCCAGTCCTTGACCATCGCGGACGTCCGGGGGTCGCGGTCGAAGAAGTGCTTTCGCACATACGCACCGTCGTTGGCCTTGAACGTCTGGTAGTCACCGTCAGGCGTGGAATTCATGAGGTTGACCAGCGCACCCTCGGTGTCGGCGGCGAGCAGGGAATCCCAGCCGCGTCCCCAGACGACCTTGATCACGTTCCAGCCGGCACCGCGGAAGAACGCTTCGAGTTCCTGGATGATCTTGCCATTCCCACGCACAGGGCCGTCGAGGCGCTGCAGGTTGCAGTTGATGACGAAGGTCAGGTTGTCGAGGGCCTCGTTGGCCGCGAGTTGCAGCAGTCCGCGGCTCTCGGGCTCATCCATCTCGCCGTCGCCGAGGAACGCCCAGACGTGCTGCTGCGACGTGTCCTTGAGGCCACGATTGTGCAGGTAGCGGTTGAACTGCGCCTGGTAGATGGCGTTCATGGGCCCGATGCCCATCGACACCGTCGGGAACTCCCAGAAGTCCGGGAGCTGACGCGGGTGCGGGTAGCTCGGCAGTGCGCGGACCACGCCGTCCACCATGTGGCTGTGCTCCTGGCGGAAGCCGTTGAGGTCGTCCTCTTCGAGACGTCCCTCGAGGAACGCGCGGGCGTACATGCCGGGGGACGCATGCCCCTGGAAGAAGATCTGGTCGCCGCCGCCCGGGTGGTCCTTGCCTCGGAAGAAGTGGTTGAACCCGACCTCGTAGAGCGTGGCCGAGGACGCGTAGGACGAGATGTGGCCGCCGACGCCGACACCCGGACGCTGGGCGCGGTGCACCATCACCGCAGCATTCCAGCGCAGCAGGCGGCGGTAACCGCGCTCCAGATCTTCGTCGCCCGGGTAGGAGGGCTCCATGTCGACCGGAATCGTGTTCACGTAATCGGTGCTGGTCAGTGACGGGACGCCCACCTGGCGTTCGCGTGCCCGCTCCAGCAACTTGAGCAGCACGAAGCGCGCCCGGTTCCGGCCTTCCGCATCTATGATCCCGTCGAGGGACTCAAGCCATTCGGCAGTCTCGCCGGCGTCCGTCTCGGGCAGGTTGGTCGGCAACCCGTTCAGGATGGGGCCGGGCTCGTCGCGAGGAATCATGGTGTCCCTTTCTCGTCAGGCAGCGCCCCGACAGGGCCGGGGAGTCATGACCAATCTTCCCCCGAAGCCAACCAGTTGTCCGGCTGGATCAACAAACCCACGTGTCCGCAGGGATCGACAAGCCCACTCATCCGGAGCAGACGGCCAGTCACCCGGAGCAGAAGGCCAGGAGTTCGTCCGCAGGCCAGGTCGTGATGATGCGCTCGGGCGCAATGCCGGCCGCCTCGGCGCGCGCGCAGCCGAGATCGAGGAAACACAGCTGCCCGGGCGCGTGGGCGTCGGTGTCGATGCTGAACAGGCATCCGATGTCGCGGGCCAGCTCGAGGAGGCGGTCGGGAGGGTCGCAACGCTCCGGACGGGAGTTGATCTCGACGGCCACGTTGAACTGCCGACACGCCTCGAAGACGACCTCGGCGTCGAACACCGACTCCGGACGCGTGCCCCGCGTCCCCTCGACCAGGCGTCCCGTGCAGTGACCCAGGACATTGGTGTGACGGGACGCGATCGCCCCGACCATGCGTCGCGTCATCGTCGCGGAGTCGGCGCGCAGGTCGGAGTGGACACTGGCCACGACGATGTCCAGGCGTCCCAACAGGTCGGGTGCCTGGTCGAGCGAACCGTCGGCCAGGATGTCGACCTCGATCCCCTTCAGCACCCGGACGCCCACGTCGGGCGCGAGGGCGTCGATCTCGTCCCACTGGGCGAGCAGGCGCTCCCGCGAGAGGCCGTTGGCGACCTTCAGCCTGGGTGAGTGGTCGGTGATGGCGAGGTACTCGTGTCCCAGGTGCTCGGCGGTGGCGACCATCTCCCACAGCGGCGACCCGCCGTCCGACCAGGTGGTGTGTGAGTGGAGGTCACCCCGGACGAGCGCCCGGAGCGCGCTGGGGGCGAGCGGCGCGCGTCCGGCTTCGCGCAGGTCGGCCAGTTGATCGGGGACGCGTCCCGACCACGCCTGATCGACGACCGCCGCCGTCTTCGGACCCACCCCGGGGATGGTTGCCCACGCGTGCGCCTCGCCCAGGATCGCCAGATCGTCCGGGTCGAGCGCGGCGAGGGCGTCCGCCGCCTTCCGGTACGCCTTGACGCGATACGTGTCGGCCCGGTCGCGTTCGAGCCAGAAGGCGACCTCCCGCAGCGCCTGGACGGGCGAGAGGGAGGGCGGGAGTGCGGGCACGCGACCACCCTAACCTCGGCGCACGGTCAGCAGCGGATTCGCGGGCGCGCTCCCACGCGGACGCCGTCGTCGCCGTTAGGCTGGCGGATCGGGAGGCACCATGACCACACGAGCCGAGCCCCAGGACAGCGGACGCGCACTGGTGCCGTCCGAACGCGCACGGGCGGCGATGGCGAAGCGCCTGGCCGGGGCCACGTCAAAGATGACCACGGCCACGCTGGCCGCGATGGAAGAGCGTCACCCCTGGTTCACCGAACTGGACGCCGAGCACCGCTCGTGGATCACCCTCGTCGCCCGATCGGGCATCGACGGCTTCGTCGACTGGTTCGCCGACGATCCCGACCACGCGTTCGACCCCGCCGGCGTCTTCGGAGCAGCACCCCGGTCGATCACACGCCAGATCTCCCTCCACCACACGGTCGACCTCATGCGGACGACCATCCAGGTCGTCGAGGAGCAACTCGACAACCTCGTGCCCCGCGGTGACCGGCCGGTGCTGCGGATGGCGATCGTCCACTACTCACGGGAGATCGCTTTCGCCGCCGCCGAGGTCTACGCGAGGGCGGCCGAGGTGCGCGGCGCCTGGGACGCCCGGCTCGAGGCCCTCGTCGTGGACGCGATCGTCCGCGCCGAGACCGACGAGACGGTCGTGAGCCGCGCGTCCACCCTGGGCTGGCGATCGGGGACGCGGGTCTGCGTGGCCGTCGGGTTCGCCCCGGCCGATCCACAGGCCGAGATGAGCGAGCTGAGGCGTCGCGGCGAGAAGTCTGGCGTCGACTTCCTGGTCTCGAGCCAGGGCGACCGGCTCGTGGTCGTGATGGGGAGCGAGAAGCTTGCGACCGAGCACGACGCCAACGAGTTCGTGAAGACCCTCGCCCCGCACTTCGCCGCAGGACCGATCGTGGTCGGCCCGCTCGTTGACGACCTCGTGGATGCGTCCACGTCGGCGCGGGCTGCGATCTCGGGACTTCGCGCCGCCCAGGCCTGGCCCGAGGGGGAACGGGTGTTGTCGAGCCAGGAACTGCTCCCCGAGCGGGCACTGTCGGGGGACGGCCACGCCCGTCGGACCCTGTCCCAGGAGATCTACCGTCCTCTTGAGGAGGCCGGCGGCGACCTGCTCCAGACCTGTGTGAGCTTCCTCGACCACGGCTGCTCCGTCGAGGCGACGGGGCGGGCCCTGTACGTGCACGCCAACACCGTGAGGTACCGCTTGAAGCGGATCCAGGACGTCACCGGCTACTCCCCCGGCGACGCCCGGGACGCCTACGTCCTCCGTCTGGCGATCACCCTCGGACGACTGGCGTCCACGCGTTGAGGCCTCACGCGCAGGCTGTGCTTGTAACACCCCTCACACCCGATGTCCAAAATGGACGCGCCCTTGGTTGGCTGGCCCACGCGTCTTTGTGGTGATCCCACAAAGGCGGGCGTCCAGATTTCGTGGCTGCAGCCCGCACGCGGCAACCCGCAACACGCGACAGTTGTTATGTGCTCGCAATCGTTGCCCCCGGACAGGGCGCCCAGACTCCCGGTTTTCTCACCCCCTGGTTGACCGATCCCCAGTTCGCTGCCCGCCTCTCCTGGCTCTCGGCAGTGAGCGGGATCGATCTGGCCCACTACGGAACAAACGCTGACGCGGAGACCATCCGCGACACCGCCATCGCCCAGCCCCTGCTCGTCGCCGCCGGCCTCGTGACCGCGGTGCAGCTCTTCCCCCGGCCCGCGGACGCTTTCGGCCGCATCGGCGTCACCGCCGGCCACAGCGTCGGTGAGATCACCGCGGCTGCCGCCGTGGGCGTGATGAGCGCCGAGGCCGCCATGGTCTTCGTCCGCGAGCGTGGACGTGCCATGGCCAAGGCGTCGGCTGCGCGTCCGACCTCGATGACAGCAGTCATCGGCGGAAAGCCCGAAGAAGTCCTGGCAGCGATCGAGGCCGCCGGCCTCACCGCCGCCAACGACAACGGCTCGGGCCAGATCGTCGCCGCAGGCACGGTGGAACAGCTCGCGGCCTTCGCCGAGAATCCTCCGGCCCGGGCACGCCTGATCCCCCTGAGCGTCGCCGGTGCCTTCCACACGGTTCACATGGAGCCGGCCGTCGACCACCTGCGGACGTTGTCCCGCGCCATCTCGACACACGACCCCCGCACCCGCGTGCTGTCGAACGCCGACGGTCAGGTCGTCCAGTCGGGTCAGGACTACCTCAGCCGTCTGGTCAACCAGGTCGCGAACCCGGTTCGCTGGGACCTCTGCATGGCGACGATGGCCGAACTCGGCATCACCGGCCTGCTCGAACTGCCGCCGGCCGGCACCCTGACCGGCATCGCGAAGCGGAACCTCAAGGGCGTCGAGCTGTTCAGCCTCAACACCCCCGACCAGATGGACGACGCCCGTGCGTTCGTCCAGAAGCACGCCGAACCCGAGTCGTCGTCCGACATGGGCACGACGCCCACCTGGCGTCTGGTGGTCTCGCCCGGCAAGGGACGCTTCGACAAGGCTTCGACCGTCGTCGAGGACCGCGTCCTCGCCCCCCACACCGAGATCGGCAGCGTCTCCAACCTCCGTGACCAGGTCAAGATCGAGGCGCCCCACGGCGGACGCGTCGTCGAGTGGCTGGTCGAGGACGGCGACCCCGTGAGCCCCGGGCAGCCGCTGCTGCGCCTGCACCCGACGGCCGACTCGGCCGACTCCCCCGACTCCGCGAACTGATTGGCTTCCGACATGGCCCAGATCCAGCCCTCCAGCGGCGCCCAGTACGCGCGCCTGATGTCCGTCGGCGGTGCGCGCGGTAGCCGCGTCGTCGACAACGCCGAGATCTGCACGATGATCGACTCGACCGACGAGTGGATCCGTCAGCGCACCGGCATCGTCGAACGCCGCTGGGCCGACGAGAACGAGACGCCGCTGACGCTCGCCGTCGAGGCGTCCCGCAAGGCCATCGAGCGCGCCGGCATCACGCCCGACCAGGTCGGGGCCGTGATTTGTTCGACCATCTCGCACTTCAAGCAGACCCCCTCGCTCGCCTGTGAGGTCGCCCGAGAGCTCGGTTGCGCCGAGCCCGCCGCCTTCGACATCTCGGCCGCGTGCGCCGGTTTCGCCTACGGCGTCGCGATGGCCGAATCGATGGTCAGGGCCGGACAGGCCACCTATGTGCTGACGATCGGCGTCGAGGCGCTGTCGTGGATGCTCGACATGGAGGACCGCTCGACGGCGTTCCTGTTCAGTGACGGCGCCGGGGCGGCCATTGTCGGCCCGAGCGACGTCCCGGCCATGGGCCCCGTCGTCTGGGGTTCGGCCCCCGAGCAGACCGAGGTCATCAGCATCGACTCCTGGTCGGACGTCGACCCCGGGACGAACCCGAAGATCCACATGGACGGCAAGAAGGTCTTCCGCTGGGCGACCACCTACATCGCCGAGAAGACCCACGAAGCCCTGGCCAAGGCCGGCCTCCAGCCCGAGGAACTCGACGTCTTCATTCCCCATCAGGCCAACAACCGCATCACCGATTCGATGTTGCGCCACCTGAAGCTGCCCGAGAAGGTGGTGGTGGCCCGCGACATCGTGCAGATGGGCAACTCGTCCGCGGCGTCGGTCCCCCTCGCCATGGAGGCACTGCTCGAGTCGGGCGATGCGAAGAGCGGCCAGACGGCCCTCATCATCGGCTTCGGCGCGGGCCTGGTCTTCGCCGGCCAGGTCGTCACCCTCCCCTGATCCACCCCCCGGACGTCCGCGTCCACCCCAGAACCGGTCGAGCACCGCGAGACCAGCAGGTAAGCAGTTCACCCGAATCAACAACACAAGAAGGAGGCCATCATGGCCAGCACCGAAGAGATCCGCACCGAGCTCGCCGCCATCGTCAACGAGGTTGCCGGCGTCGCAGTGGAGGACGTCCAGCTGGACAAGTCCTTCGCCGACGATCTGGACGTCGACTCGCTCTCCATGGTCGAGATCATCTACGCCGCCGAGGAGAAGCTCGGCGTCTCGATCCCCGATGAGGACGCCAAGAACCTGAAGACCGTCGGCGACGCCGTGGCCTTCATCGAGCGCGCCCAGGCCTGAGCCAGGCCTCGCCGGGATCTCCCGGCGACCTGCCCGACGCGGGCACCCGGGCGCCATGCGTCCGGGTGCCGCGCCAGGCACGTGACACCCGCAACACCGCAACACCGCACCACCCGTGACCCCGCACCACCGCACCCCCCGCGGACCGCAGCTTCTAGTCATTTGGAGAATCCCCAACATGTCGACCGTTGTCATCACAGGTTTCGGCGCCATCACCCCCCTCGGCGGAGATGCCCCCACCACGTGGGAAGGCCTGCTGGCTGGGCGGAGCGGCGTCCACACACTCAAGCAGGACTGGGCCGCAGACATGCCCGTCCGCTTCGCGGCCGAGTCGGCCGTCGACCCCGAGACCATCATCGACCGTGTCGAGGCCCGGCGCCTTGACCGTTCGGCACTGTTCGCCCTGATCGCCGGCCTCGAGGCCTGGGCGGACGCAGGCCTGGGCCTGGATGCCGACAACACCATCGACCCCGAGCGGCTCGCGGTCGTCTGCGCGTCCGGCATCGGTGGCATGCAGTCACTCCTGGGCCAGTGGGACATCATGAACGACAAGGGCGGACGCCGCGTCAGCCCCTTCGCCATCCCCATGCTCATGGCCAACGCGCCCGCCGCGAACCTCGGCCTCAAGGTGAAGGCCAAGGCCGGCGTCCACACCCCGGTGTCGGCCTGCGCCTCGTCCAACGAGGCCATCGCCCAGGGCCTTGACATGCTCCGCCTCGGACGCGCCGACATCGCCATCGTCGGTGGCACCGAAGCAGTGATCCACCCGCTGCCGATCCAGGCCTTCGCCAACATGCAGGCGCTCAGCCGCCGCAACGACTCGCCCGAGACGGCGTCCCGCCCCTGGGACACCGGACGCGACGGGTTCGTGCTCGGTGAGGGCGCATCGTTGATGGTGATCGAGACCCTCGAACACGCCACCGCCCGTGGTGCGAAGATCTACGGCACCCTCGCCGGCGCCGGCATCTCCGCGGACGCCCACGACATCGTCCAGCCCGACCCCACGGGTCACGGCCAGAAGTCGGCCATGCTGCGAGCCCTCGCGGACGCAGGCCTGACCCCCCGCGACATCGTCCACGTGAACGCCCACGCCACCTCGACCCCCCAGGGTGACGTGACCGAGGCCGGTTCGATCCGCCAGGCCCTCGGCGACGACACGTCCCACGTGGTGGTGACGGGTACCAAGTCGATGACCGGCCACCTGCTCGGTGGCGCGGGTGCGCTCGAGACGTTCGCCACGATGATGGCGCTCGTTGACCGCAAGGTGCCCGGGACGATCAACATCGAGAACCTCGAACCCGACCTCGGGATCGACATCGCGACCACGGTCCGCACCCTGCCCGAGGGCCCGCTGGCAGCCCTCAACAACTCGTTCGGCTTCGGCGGGCACA
>Ga0075156_10001116_pt1 | contig 14424 bp, 13 predicted proteins | sample JI81AbrownDNA_FD_70966 | JGI IMG/M metagenome (GOLD analysis project Ga0075156, IMG submission 70966) | Wastewater effluent complex algal communities from Wisconsin, to seasonally profile nutrient transformation and Carbon sequestration -... | ecosystem: Engineered > WWTP > Effluent > Algae...
CACCGCATGAGCAATGACTGGCAGACAACAAAAAAGCCAACCCTCGCGGGTTGGCTTTTTTGCTTGCTTGTCCTGGCTCCTCGACCTGGGCTCGAACCAGGGACCTACGGATTAACAGTCTTCAGGTCATCCATTCCCTGCGATTCTGAATAATTCCCAAGTTGTTGATTTGACTGGATTGCAGGCCAGTTGCCGAGGTTCCGGCCTTCCTGCCGATTCTCTGGTTTTGTGTAATTTTCCGGGCCGGATTACACAGGAATTACACAGGGCGCCGGGCGGGAAGCCCCGCATTCATGCGGGTTTGCGCGATGTGCTTCGCCGGACACGTCGAGGCGCGACCGGATGCCGATGACACGCAACCGGGCCGGGACACGCCGCCGGCACTGCGCCTGCCGCGTGCAAAAAAATACGGCCAGTGCCACTTTGCCGCCGCTGTTCGCTCTTACCCCGCCCGTCACGCGCCTTGCTCTTGGGCGCAAGGGTTGTCGCGAGTCGCCCGCAAGGCGCGCGCCGGGCTCCGCCGTGCCAGACTGAACCCGCCTCTCTCCGAACCACCGCCGCCCCCAGCGTGACCGCCAGCACGCGGTCTGCGCTCACGGCTGCGCCGTCAGCTTGCCGTCGGGCGTGGTCGGGATCGGAACCGCCGCCCCAAACCCGCGCCGGTGCTGCGCACCCGCGCTACCGTGTCCCGTGCTCCACCACGCCAGAGGCTTCGCCACTGGCTTTGTCGCCCTCGCCATCACCGTCCCGCCAGCGTCGACCTTTGGCCTTGGCGGGCGTTTGCGCGTGCTGCCCGCCGCCTGCGCCGTCAGCTTCGCTCACGGCTCCGGCGGCTACCTCAAGGCTGGCTTGCTCGCTGTGCTCGATTACACCCAGGCCGGCCGGGGGTATATCGCAAGCGATTGAACATAACAGCACATTACCCAAAGTCGGCCAGTCGCTGCGCAGGGCTCCGCTTGGTGGCCGACCGCTGGCGCGCCCTATGGGTTCGGGTAATGGTCTGTTATGTCTTGCGCCCCCGGCCGTCCCAACTTCGCTATTCGGCGCTGCACGTGGTTTCAGTCAGCGCTGCGCGACAAGTGGAGTTGATCCCCGGCCCGCCCGGCGTGTTTGTCGTCAAGGGCTCGCACTGCGTTGCTCGTTCCCCTTGCCGCCAACCTCGCCACCCATCCGCCCCCGCCGGGGGCTCCCCAAAAGGCACGGGCAGAACCGGCCTACCGCAGCGCGTGCAAGCGGTCCTGCACGGCCAACAGGCGCTGATTCACGATCCCCAGCCTTTGCGCCATGCCCATGAACGATGCTTCGGCGAAAGCATCGTGCTGCGCGTTCAGGCGCTCGAAGGTTCGCCAGTGCATCCCCTTCGGCTTGCCGCCTTTCCGGTTGGCGATACCGGCATCCCAGCCCAGCCGGCGGCGGATGTTGTCGGCCCGCCGCATGGCGCGGTCGTCTGGCGTCTCGCGCTGGCTGGCGTAGGCCAGCCGGTAGCAATGCCGGCACGCGAAAATCCCCGCGCTGCCGATGTAGAGCAGCGCCACGCGCCGGCCACATCCGCGCGCCGGGCAGAGGAACCACGGCCGCCGGCCGCCAAGGGCGCAGCCGGACCAGTCCAGCCAAACCGGGTATTCCTTCGGCTGCCACTCGCTGCCGCCGCTCTTGTGCCGATAGACGAGCACCACGCGGTCGACTTCCGTTCGCACCTGGATGGATGCCACCTCTTTGCCGTCGCGCGTCCAATGCCAGCCGAAGGCGCGGCCCGCCGTCAGCAGGCCATCGCGTTGCAGGCGTCGCACGTCCAGCGAGCGAAGATCGCTTGTCGTGTCCTTGCCGCTTTGCCCGCGTCCGCTACCCCATCCGCCCATGTCGTTTACCTCCGATCTGCCCCAAGATTTGCCGAAATCATTTGGCAACTTGACTGCGTTCGCGTTGCCAATTTCCGCCGAAAGCCTTGCCCCGTGAGGCATTCGGCGAGGTTTCCACTGTTGCCGGAAATGCACCATTGCGCAACCTTTGCCGACCACCAAAGCAAACGGCCCGCGAGGGCTGTTGCTGGTTGGATTGAAGCGCCTACCGCAGCGCGGCCTTCAGCGAGCTACCGGCGCTGAACTTCGCCCCGGCGTTGCCCGCCTTCGATGCCTTGAAGCGCGGCACCGTCGCTGCCGGAATCAGGATCGTCTCGCCCGTGCGCGGGTTGCGCCCGTTGCGCGCGGCGCGCCTGCCGGCGTAGAAGCTGCCGAAGCCGTTGATGCCGACTTCGCCGCCCTTGCGCAGGCTGGTTGCGATGACCGCTTGCAGCGCGTCCAGCGTCCGCGCGGCTGCGCCTTCGCTGATATTGGCGGTTGCGGCAATCTCGCCGCGCAAGATGTCTTCGCCGACGGCCGGCGCACCCTTGGGTCGGTGATAGACGGTGACCGGCATCGCGGCACCCGTTCGGGGATTGCGGCCCGTGCGCGTGGCCGGCACGCCCCGGCTGAAAGTCCCGAAGCCGCGCAGCACGACGCGCTTGCCGGCGTCGATGTGTGCTTTCAGGTGCGTCTCGAAGGCATCGAGCGCACGTTCGGCGGCGGCCTTGGAAAGGTCCGCCGAGGCGGCCAGCGTGTTGACGGTTTCGGTCTTGTTGATGGTGCGGTTCTCCTTGAAAAATCCGGCGACGCGAAAGGCCGAATCGCCGTGTGTCGCGCATTTTGCATAGCCGGCGCGATGCGCGCAAACGCTTGTGCGGCAAGGCTTCCGGCGTTTTCTTGTGACTTCTGGCAATCTCTCGCAAGGTGTTGTTTTTCGGTTGGGGGAGCCCCTTGGGGCGGATGGGTAGCGGGGCTGCCGAGGCGGGAACGAGCAACGTAGTGCGAGCCGCCGCAGGCAGACCCGCCGGGCGGGCGGGGGAACGTGCCAGGCGTCGGGGCGCGCAGCGCGCCGACGGAAGACCACGGCAAGCGCAGCGCGCAGGGCGCGCGATGGCACATGGCGCGGCCGGAGTTCGTGCGACTGACCATTGCGGCCGTGGCGCACCACAGGCGGTCATTCAGGGCACCGGCGCAGGCTGGCGCGCAGGTTGCAGGAGCAAGGTTTGCATAACGCCCGTTATGCGGGGAGCGTAGCGACCGGACAGACGCCGCGCAGGGAGCGTGCGACCGGAGCGAGCGCCTGCGCATAATGCGGCGTTATGTAGGCCGCAGCGAGGGCAAGCGGCGTGACAGCCGGACAGCACGCGCGGGGTTTGCCGGCGTAGCCGCTGGAGCCATGAGCCAGCTTTACCGGCTGATGGCGGAAGCGGCGGAAAGCGGCGACTACCGCAATTTTTTGCAAGTGGCCGTCGTGCCCGGACGGCGCTGGCCGAACGCGACAAAGCCGTGGCGCGGCTTTATGCGCGACGGCGCGGGGCTTGCGGGTTTGGGGTTGGCAAGCGCCGTGACGGAGCGGTCAGACATCGGCGTCGAGAATTGCGCGCAAGCCCCAAAGCGGGAACTGACACACTGGACACAGTGAAAAGTCGGCGCTGGCGGGACGGCGCCTTGGCTCCGGTATAGTGCCGCCACCGAGCCGCGCGCTTCGAACGGTCACCGTAGGGTGGCTTGCCAGGCAATTGTCAGGATAGGGCGCGTCGGCGATTCCCTTACCTACTTGGCTTTCGTCTTTCCCGGTTTGACTGCCGGGGCTATCTCTTCGCGCAGCATCTTGAGCGCGCCTTGTTCCAAGCCCCACGCCTCGTCGCGCAAGCGGTTGGCGTCGAGAACCAGGGCGGCGATGGCCTTGCGCTTGGCATCCGGGAGGACGGGGACCGGGATTCCTCCGACCATGTGGCGGTCGAGTTCGAGAATGACTGAGCCGTAGCTGTAACGGGTAATCAGTGATTGCCCGTAGGCGCTTGCGAGCCATGCGTAGAGGAAGCCAGCTTGTTCGTCGTTGGCCGCAATAACTCGCAAGGCGTGCTGATTCGCGGCCCATCCGCTCATGTAGGCGGGGATGATCTGAACGCGGCCGATGGTGCCGGAACAGGTGATGGCGATGGTGTTTGGGGTCAGCGCGATCTCTTCCATGTCGTCGGTATGGGCGCCACGGGCCAAACCCTTCAATTCAATCGGGTCGACTTGGAATAGCTGCTTGCTGGACAGCAAGGGAATTCCGCCCTTGGGGACGTACACGCGTTTCCTGAATTTGGTGACGGCGTTGATGGCCGTTGTCAGTCGTTTGTCGGCAAGCGGCAGAACCTGCACGCCTACGGCACTCAGTTGCTTTTCAACCCAACGGGCTGTTGGATTGTGAAACGACGCATCCAGTCGCGTCCCCCAATCGGCAGCGCGCACGGTGCTGACGACCGGGCCGTTTGCCGGCACCGGAAGCGGCGGTAGTTTGAGCGCGGTGCACAGAAGTGCGTCAGCTTCGTCCAACTTATGGTTGGCCTCATCACGTTTCAGTGCAGCGTCAACAAAGGCGCGGCCAATGGCGATGCGGCGGATGGCAGGAAGGTCTGGAATCCAAACGAGTTCGAGGTGATGCGGCTCTATGTGCTGGATAACGGAACCATAGGTCAATCCGCGCAATTGATCGCGACCCCAATGTGATCGGAGATACGCGCTTATAAAACCCGCCGTGTCTCGGTCCGGCGCAATGATACGAATGGCATGTTCTGATAATGCCCAGCCTGCCATACGCGGAGAAGCAAGACTGACATTGCCGATTGTTCCTGACCGAGAAACCAAGACCATCCAGGGCTGTATCGTGAGCAGATCGAGCTTTGGCGTGTGCTTACGGCTCAGGTAGTTGCCGCGCTCCGGGCGCAGGCCAATGATGTCCGAGCTGGATAGGAACGGAACGCCGTTGGCTTCGCCAACATAGACACGGGGAAATCGCGTGCCGTTGTGGGCTTCCTGGCACATCCCCGTTTCACCGAGTAGCGCCTTGAGTGGATGCGGGCAGGCATGCAGTTCCGCAACGGCTTGTCTCGCCTCCAGCGCATAGGCCGAGGCTTCCAGGCGCAAACTGGCGTTGGCGACTTCGGATAGGCGAACGCCAACGCTGCGGCTGGCGAGGTGTTCTTTGCGCGGGAAGGCGCGCGCGACGACATTTACCATCCGAGCACCGCCGACTTTTTCCAGTCGAGAAATTCTTGCGCCACGACCGGGGCATCATCGTCCACCTGTTTGCTTGGCCGAAGGACTCGGCGCGTCGCATCGCCCTTGGCCCCGACTTCGTAGAGTTCGGTTTCTTCACCCTCCGGCGGAAAGAGAATTTCCTCGCCGTCATCATTACGCCGATAGAGCACGTTGCCGCGCTTGTCGTGCCCGATGGCAAGGGTTTGCGCCATGAAAATTTCGTAGTCGTCGAGCTGCCCCTGTTTTTCTTCCTTGCGGATTTCCGCGTCGGTTTTCTTTTGCAGCAGCAAGACCGAGGTTTGCGTGCCGTTGTTGGGCTGGAAAGTGTCCGGGTGCAGATCGATGCTGGCGATGATGCGGCAATGGGTCATCATCCAGTAGCGCACATATTCCAGGTCGGGGTTGCCGAGAATGCCATCCGGCAACACGATGGCCATGCGCCCACCGGGCTTGAGCAGTTGCCAACAGCGTTCGATGAACAGGATTTCCGGCGGACGTGTGCCATAGAGTTCGTCGGTCATGCGCCAGCGACCGTCGTCGGTTCGTTTCCAGACACGCGCGAGATTGAATTGCGCAAGCGTCTCGCGGTCGGAAACCGGCAGCTTGCCGCCGAAAGGCGGGTTGGTCGCGATGATGTCGAAGTGCCCAATGTCGTCCGGTCCGCGTAATTCGGATGGGTCGATTTCCAGTGCCTTGGCGAGCTTGTCGCGAAACTCCGGTTCCCATTGATGGGGATGCGACAGGCTATCGTTTTGCAGGATGTTGCCCGAGCCGTCGTTGTTCATCACCATGTTCATCTTGGTGGCTTTGACCAACTCACGGTTGATGTCGAAGCCGAAGAAACAATGGCCGGCCGTCTCGCGGATTTTCTCGTTGAGGGTCTGGCGGTAGGCATCGCTATTGGGGATGCCGCGCAACGATCCCTTGAGGCGGTCGATGACTTCGTTCATGGCGATGACCAAAAAGCCGCCCGTACCGCAGCTTGGATCGCAAATTTTCTCGCCCGGCTTAACGTCGAGCATTTGAATGGCCATGCGCTGAACGTTGCGCGGAGTGAAAAATTCGCCCCGGTCACCGCGTAGATTGCTGCCGACCAGTTCTTCGTAAGCCTTGCCCTTCACGTCGATATGCGTGTCGAGGAAGCTGTAGCGCTGCACTTCGCCGACGATGTAGGCGAGAGAACGCGGTTTCAAAGTGATGATGTCGTTGGCGTCAAAGATGGCGGGATAACGTTTCTTCACTTCATCGAATATCTTGCCGAGCCGCTTTTGCACGGTGAGCCGGCCGTCATTGCTGGCCTTCTCCTTGGCTGTGGCGTAGAACTCCAGTGGCGTGGGAATGTTTCGCTCGTCGTGGATCTTGCAGAAGATGACTTTCAGCAACTCGAAGAAGGCTTTGTCCTTCGGTAGGCCGTCGGTGATGTAGATGTGGTCGTGACAAGTGCGGAAAGAAAACAGCAAGTTGTCATCGGTGGAGCGCATCAACTTGTCGCGCGTCGGGCGGTCGGTGTCGTCGATGTTGCCGTCGTGGGCCGGAATGTCGTTCGGCTCCTCCCACAGTACGCGGCCTTCCACTTCAACCCGACGGAAAACTGACTTGTGCCGCCCGTTGGTCCACATGCCCCATTGCGCATTCGGGCAGGACGACAGGTAGGACTTGAGCTGGTCTTCGCCATCTTTCTTGTCGGACGGCTTCACCTTCTCGTTCTTGCATTCGATGATGATGTCGATGTTTTCTTGAACGTGCTGCGCGCCGTCGGCAAAGATTGCGATGTCCACGCGCTTGTTGGAGGAGCCGACCTTGATGGGCAATTCAATTGCGATGCGCTCCGGCTTGTAGCCCAATTCCTTGACCAGGCGGCGCTCGATGTTTTGCCGGACGTACTCTTCCGGGGTGTCGTTGCGGATGGTGCCGTCGATGAAGTCACACACCTTGCCATCGGGTAGCGTAGTGATGAGCGGGGCTTTCTTGGAATCGTCAGCGGCCATCGTCTTTTCCTCCTTGTTATTGTTGGTCACTCGCATCCCAGCCGTGCCCGCTCGTCGCGCATCAGGCGGGATTGTTGGCGGGTGGTATCCATGGCGTTGGCCGTGCAGTCAAGCGCGGCGCATAGTTGCGCGATGGGTAGCGTGGTTTCCAGCGATAGCAGACCGGCCGCAACGCTGGCGGAAAATTCGCGCTGGTCGTAATCGTCCTGCTGGCGCAAGTCCAGCCAGCTTTTTGCACTCAGCGATCCGCCGATCAGGCCGAGATAAAAGCCGGGATACGGGTCACCGTGGTAGCAGGGTGGATTTTCCGGCCGCCCGTGGGCGCGGCTGGTGAGCAGTCGATAAACCACGTCGTCGGCTGTGCCGGTCAGCACCAACAAATATTTGGTTTGCCAGCCCGCATCGTCGCGGTAATAGCGGGTATGCCGATAAATCTGCCCCGGCACCGCCAACAAATTCGCGGGCATGGTTAGCCCCGCGCGGTTTGGTTGGTCTGAACGAGCGCCTGATGCTCGCGAGCAAATTCAAGAATGGCGGCGCGGTGTGGGTCGTCGTCGCGCAGCGACATGGCGTAGTCAATCGGTTGGTCAAAGCCGCGCCCGCCGTTCCAGACGCGCGCCCATGCGCCGTTTTCGGCATGGGTCACGTCGATCATGCGATGCGAAAGTTCGTCGCGATATTGCTCGGCCAGGTTGGCCATGATGCGCAGTTCGCGATTGCTGAAATGGCTGTCGTCAAACTCGGTTTGCGCGGCAACGGTTTCGCGCACGTAGTCGATGACGCGCTCCGGTTCGATGCGGATAGCCTGGGCCATGTCGGCTTCAGGTTCTTCCCATTCCTGTTCGAGCGCCACGGGCACCGGCCCGAATTTCCAGGCGCGATAGTCCAGTCCGGTCACACTACGGCCCGTTTGGCGGAAATGCTCGAAATCAAGCAGGTACAGCAGCTTGAACAGCTTGATTTTGCCAAGGTGGCGGGTGTGATTGGCGAAGTAGATGATGGCGTTGATCATCTTTTCGCGTTCGTGACTGACTAGCATGGCCTCCTCGGTGTGTTTTCCGGCTGTCGCGACAATGCTGCGCGCATTGTGCGCGCGAGTCTCGCCAATTGACAGAAAAGCGAAACACGCCGGTACGGCGATCTTATCACGGTAGCCCGTTTTGGCCGATGGATTGTGGCCGACGGGTTTTGCTTTTGGCATGACGGCGCAGACGTGGTTCATTGCGTTCTCCTTGTTTTCGGATTCACCCGATACCGCACGCACCCGCGCTGCTGCCACCCTGCGGCCTGCGTATCTCGCAGCAGCCAGCCGGCGTCCACCAGTTCATTGAGGGCGTCGCCGACGATTTCGGCGTCGTTCAGCAGGTGCCATTGCTTGCGGTAGATGTCGCGGGCCGTGAAGGTGTCCGCGCCGTCGAGCGCGCCGGCTTCGATGCGGCGGGCCAGTTCGCCGGCCGCCTGGCTTTGCAGGGTCTGCCCGAGGGCGAAGATGCGCCGGGCGTGGGCTTCCAGATAGTCGCACCAGCCAGCGGCGCGGCGCGCGGCAGACTCGCTGACCGGGCCGGGGGGCTGCCCCTGCCGGATGGCGTCGGCGCGGTCGATCAGGTGAAACAGCAGGGCCAGCGCGGCAAAGGTCTTCGGCTGCTTGGAAAGGAATTCGACCATCAAGGGGGATTCGTCGGGGGCTTCGACTTTCTGCCCTTGCAGGTGGTCATACCAGCCGGCAAACAGGGTTTGCGCGGCGTCGGCAAAGCGCAGGTGCGGAATCTTGCCGTAGGGGTCGGTTTCGGCGAGATTGGCGAAGTCGGCACGCGCCAGCGTCTCGAAGAGGGTAAAGGCGGTGTCGCGCGCGGCGGCGTCCGGGTATTCATCGACCATGCCGGCGTAGGGCGGGGTGTCGGGATAGACCAGTAACTGAAAGCGTTGCAGCAGGCCGTCGTTTTCCTGCCGGGCTTGGTAGAGGTAGCCGCGTACCTTGTCCGGCTGGGTGCCGCCGAGGATGGACACGCACATGTTGTCGCACACCACATGCCCGCGCCCGATGCGGTCCAGCGGAAAACTGCCGTGGCCGTTCCAGGCTTCGAGGTAGAAAGCGCGGTCCTGTTCGTGGCCTTGCTTTTCCCAGCCTTTGAGCAGGCCGACGAGTTCATCGCGAAAGACCAGCATGCCGCGCTCGTTTTCAGAAAGCAGGTCGTGCAGGGCTTCGATGGTGGCGTCGTTGGTGCGAAAGCGGGATTGCAGGTTGCCGGATGGCGGCGCATCGAGCGCGGCCATTTCCAGCTTGATGACGGCGGCGGCGCGGGGCTCGGTTTTTCGCGAGTTGTTGGGCGCGCGCTTGCCCTTGACGGCGGCGTAGTCGGCGGCAGCCGCATCGCTGCGCGCGGCCTCGCGCTCGGCCTTGAGTGCGGAGGTGAGTTCCTGAGTGAGCAGCTTGCGCTTGATCTTGGTTTCCGGGTCGGCAGCGCTCGCTTTGGCGTGCTGGGTGTCGTCGTTGGCCGACTTTTCCAGACGGTGCAGGGCTTTGAGCACTTCGGAAAGGGCCGGGGTTTTCTTCTTCGACGGCGGGCCGATAACGCCGCCCCACAGGTTGGGCACCACCAGCCAGTCGTCCTTGCGCTTGGGGCGGATGCCGACCGAAGCGCCGACCACACCGGCCAGCGCCACCAGCGCGCCGACGGCGCAGTAGTCGAGCGGGCATTGCATGCGGTGCGCCACGTCATGCACCCAGCCGCGCAAGGGGGCGGGGATGAGGTCTTTGTCGAGCGGCGGCACGGGCGGCAGGTGCTGGCCGATGGCTTCGGGTTCCGGCAGGGCGTCGATGGCCGCCTGCTTGGCGGCGACGAGCAGGGGCGCAGGGTCGAGCCAAGCGCCTTGGCCGTGCTCGAAGAGCCCGCCACCGGGCGGAACGAAAAAGGGCTGCGAGAGTTTTTCGGCGCAGGCATCGGCACCGGGGATTTGCAGCCGGTCGAGCAGTTGACCGTAGAAGCCTCGCCACTCGGCGGCGAGCACCGGCACGGTGAGCGGCAGCAACACGCGCAGGCGCGGCGCGTCGGGTGTGCTGCGCTTGGTGGTGTAGAGCACGAATTCCAGCCCGGCCAGCGCGGCGCGCGTGGCGTCGATGTCGACTTCGCTGTCGAGGTCGAGCACGGCGGCGCTCATGGTGCGGACGTGTTTGTCGTGGCGCGTGGTGGCGTCGCCGAAGTCGGCATAGATCAGGGCCGGCAAGGCGTCCAGGTGCTCGGCGCGGGGCTGCCCGGCGTAGTCGCGCAGGCGATTGACCAACGCAAGCCAGGGCAGTTCGGCGGCTTCGATGGTGCTGGTCTTGATGCCGGATTTCTGAATGGCGATCTTGAGCGGCGCAAAAGTCGGCGCTGGCGGGACGGCGGTAGCGTCGCAAAGCGGCGTTGCTTCGATTTTTTTGCAAGTTGTCGGGGGCACTGTGTCCAGTGTGTCAGTACCCGGCTCGGGGTCTGGCGTGAAAATCAGTTCGGTCATGTTTTTGTTCTCCACGCTCCCAAAGCCTTGGCGGCGGCAGCAAAAGGCAGGCCGTAGCGCGCCATGTGAAAGGCCAGCACGTCGCGCCCATGCACCCCGCACGCCGGCACGCGGCAGCGGAATGCGCCGGTGTCGAGATTCACCGAAAGGCTGGGGTGCTGGTCGTCGTGGAACGGGCAGCGCGCCGTGGCGCTTTGCCCGCTGTTGTGTCCACTTGCGCGCAGGGCGTCCAGTTCGGTGGCGTAGTAGGTGAGCGGGTCGGGCAGGCGGCTACGGTCGAAACCTTGCCGCCGGGCTTGGGTACGGGCCGGGAACTGCATCGCGCCCGCCTACGCGGCGCGGTGCTTGGCCTGGGCGGTGCTGACGTGCCGGCCGGGGGCGTTGAGCCACGCGTCCACGTCGGCCTGAAAGTAGAAAACTCGGCCACGCTTGACGAACTTGGGGCCGTTGCCCTTGCAGCGCATCATGGCCAGGGTCTTTTCGGACAGGCCGGTATAGGTGGAAGTGTTCTTGGTGTCCATGCGGCCATCGGGGTAGGTGACGACTTCAAGGGGCTTAAGGGGTGTTTTCGGCATGGCTGTTTCCTTCGGTGTGTTGTAAGACAATCACAGAATAATAAATCACTCTATGGATTGTCAAAGATGTTTTGCGTGTCTATACTTTCCGAGAAGCAAATAGAATCTTTGAGCGAAAGGACACGACAATGGCAGAGGAAAAACGCAAGGGCGGCGGCGGCAAGCTGGCCCGGTCGGAAACGGTCACGGTGCGGCTTGACCCGAAGTTGCGCTATCTGGCCGAACTGGCGGCGAGGAAGCAGCGGCGCACGGTGTCGAGCTTTGTGGAATGGGCGGTAGAAAAGGCGCTGGAGCAGGTCTATCTCGATGAGCACACGTCAATCGACAACGCCACCCCCGCGCTTTGGGACGTGGATGATCCCGACCGGTTTGCCAAGCTGGCGCTGACGTACAACTACCTGCTGACGCACGAAGAACAGGTGCTATGGAAGGTGATTTGCGAGACCGGCCACGTTTGGCGCGGCCGTTACGACGACGAAGGCGAATGGCAATGGAGCGTGCAGGCGAAGAACCTCGTTTATGACCGTCTCCGCAAGTTTTGGGACGATTTCAGGAAAGTCGCGTCTGGCGAGGCGGGTCGCGAAATCCTGCCCAAGACTTCACGGAAAGAGCCAACAGGCAACGACGACCCGGACATCCCCTTCTAACCGAGGGCCATCATGGCCAAGACCTTCAACAAGTTGACCCGCCCGCTCATGCGCAAGCTGGCTGCCGGCGAAAAACTCCACGAGCACGGCGTTACCTTCGAGCGGCAGGCCAACGGCGACGGCGTGTTCACCGTCAACGTGATGGTCGATGGTCAGCGCATCCACCGCGTTATTGGGCGCGATTCCGACGGAACCACGCGCACGCAGGCCGAAGAGTTCATCGAGAAGGCCCGGCAGGATGCCAAGGCCGGACGCCTCAACCTGCCCAAGGGCCGAAAGCTGGCGCTGTCGTTCAGCGAGGCGGCGGACAAGTACATGACCAAGCTGACGCAGGAAGGCGGCAAGGATTTGACGATGAAGCGCTACCGCCTGGACATGCACTTGAAGCCGTTTTTCGGCGACATGCCCTTGTCCAAGGTCAGCAGCTTCGACGTTGAGCGCTACAAGAAGCAGCGCGCCGAGGAAGCCGTGATGCGCCCCAACGGGCCGGGCGGCAAGCCGGTTTTCGCCGGCAAGACCAAGCCGGCCACCATTAATCGCGAACTGGCGGCGCTGTCGCACCTGTTCAGCAAGGCCGTCGAATGGGGTTGGCTGGACCACAAACCCGCCACCATCAAGCGCCTGAAAGAGCATTCCGGCCGGATTACCTATCTGACCGTCGAGCAGATTGACCGCCTGTTGAAGGAAGCCGAAGGCGACCAGAACCGCCAGATTTACCCGTTCATCCGCGTCGGCCTGGAAACCTCGATGCGCAAGAGCGAAATTCTCGGCATCCGGCGCGAGCATATCGACCTGCAACGTTTGGTCATCTACATCCCGAAAGCCAAGGCAGGCGCGCGCGAGCAGCCGATTACCAGCGGCTTGGCCGAATACCTTACCGGCTACGTCGCCAGCTTGCAGAAGGGCGTGCAGTGGCTGTTTCCATCACCCGCAGCGAAGGAAGGCCGCACGGTCAATCTGGACAAGCCTTTCCGCCGCTGTGTGCTGGCCGCCGAACTGGACGTAAAGCAGGTGGTCCGCCACACGCTGCGCCATACCGCCATCACGCATCTGGTGCAGGCCGGCGTCGATTTGCCCACGGTGAAGCGCATCAGCGGCCACAAGAATCTGTCGATGGTCGAGCGCTATAGCCACCAGAACGGCGCGCACATTCAGAGCGCAATGGACAAGCTGACGGAACGGTACAAGAAGACGAGCTGACCAATGGCAACGATTTACTGTGATGAATCCGGTAACTCCGGCGAGCGGCTGACCGACAACGACCAGCCGTTTTTTGTTCTGGCGTCAAACGACTACAGCGCTGCTGAAGCGGGCGAGCTGCTTCAACACGTTCGGTCGCCGCAGGCGGCAGAGCCCAAGTTCAAGACCTTACGGAAGTCGCCTGATGGAATCCGGCGAATGACGAACTTCCTGGCGGACCCGCGTTTGAACAGGTTTCGGGTGGTTGTTGATGCCTACCACAAGCGATTCATGGTGGTGGCCAAGCTCGTCGACCTGATTGCCGAAACGCTGGCTCACGACATGGGGTTTGATCTTTACGAGCGTGGCGCAAACCTTGCGATGGCCAACATGCTTCACTGCTGCATGCCGGTTTTTTGCGGGGAGGATAGGACGAATGCTTTCCTGCAGTCGTTTGTTGACCTGATGCGCTACAGGACCGAAGTGCATGCTCAAGCGTATTTTGAGGCAGGGCAGGCGATGGTGGAGTCCTCGTCCAATGAAGCTTTCAAGACGGATCTGTTTCCGTTCACGGAACCGAGATTGTTCCGGGCGTGGTTCGATGTCGTCGGCGAAATGTCACTTGAACCGGCAATTCCGGCCTTGTTCCAGCACATCAACGAGTGGGGCAAGAGGAAGGGAACTCGCTTCGGTGTCATTCACGACAATTCAAAGCCGGTGCTGGCGTCTCGGGAGACGTTTGAAAGCATGATGGCGATGACCGGCGAGCAATCCCAACTGGTGGGATACGACCGGCGGAAGTTCCATTTTCCCCTGCGGGCAACGTCTTTGGCTCAGGGCGATTCGTCATTGCTGCCACAGATTCAGGTTGCTGACCTCTGCGCCGGCGCGCTCAACCATTTCTTGAAGTGCCAGACGGCTGGGGAGCTCGATGATCTGGCTATCGCGATTCGTGACCTCGGGTGCATCGAGTGGGTGATTAACGGCGTGGCTCCGAGCGCTGACGTGACGCCGCAAGACCTCGGGACCGACAGTGAGGACGGAACCAATCCGCTGGACGCCATTGCAAACTATTTTCGAGCGAAGGTGAGCCCGTGAGCTTGGGGCTCTGGTATCCCGTTGGCAAGCCTGCGGCATGGATCGCAAGGCGCGGCTCTGTTACATTTCGGGGCAATGTGTTGGCGCGATTGCCGCATGTAGAACCGATAAAGCAGCGCAGTGCGCGAAAGGTGGGGGCTTGGTGATGTGTGAATTCTTGGCGCGATTACACAGGAATTACACAAAAGCAAAAAGCCCCGCAGAACGTGAATTCTGCGGGGCCTTGCGAATACTGGCTCCTCGACCTGGGCTCGAACCAGGGACCTACGGATTAACAGTCCGGCGCTCTACCGACTGAGCTATCGAGGAACAGAGGCGCGCATTTTAGGAAGAAACAGGGTGTACGTCAACC
>Ga0075156_10001117_pt1 | contig 14423 bp, 15 predicted proteins | sample JI81AbrownDNA_FD_70966 | JGI IMG/M metagenome (GOLD analysis project Ga0075156, IMG submission 70966) | Wastewater effluent complex algal communities from Wisconsin, to seasonally profile nutrient transformation and Carbon sequestration -... | ecosystem: Engineered > WWTP > Effluent > Algae...
GTCTTCCGCGGCGACGCCGAGGCCGGGGTCGCGGCGGTCCGGGCAAGTGTCGCGGCCGGTGGCCGCGTGGTGCTGGTCGCCGACAGCCCGGGCCTGGCCACCCGCATGGGCGAGGTGCTCACCGAGGCGGGGGTCGCAGCGCGGGGTGCCCTCGACCTCGACACACCCCCCGAGGCCGGTCTGGCCACGATCACCGTGGCCGAGTTGCGTCACGGGTTCGCCCTGCCCGGCGTGGGGCTCACCCTCTTCACTGCGGCCGACCTCTCGGGGCAGCGTGAGGTCGACAAGTCCGCCCGCAAGATGCCGGCCCGGCGCAAGAACACCATCGATCCGCTCGAACTCACCGCCGGCGACCCCGTCGTCCACGAAACCCATGGGGTCGGCCGCTACATCGAGATGGTGCAGCGCACCGTCGGGGGCGCCACCCGTGAGTACCTGGTGGTCGAGTACGCCCCGTCCAAGCGTGGCCAGCCCGGCGATCGGTTGTTCGTACCGATGGACCAACTGCACCTGATCACCCGCTACGTCGGGGGTGAGAACCCGACGCTCGACAAGATGGGCGGCGCCGATTGGAACAAGCGCAAGTCGCGCGCCCGCAAGGCCGTCCGCGAGATCGCCGCCGAGCTGATCAAGCTGTATGCGGCTCGACAGGCGTCCAAGGGTTACGCGTTCGGTGCCGACACCGTCTGGCAGCGCGAACTCGAGGACGCCTTCAGCTACGTCGAAACGCCCGACCAGCTGGCGGCGATCACCGAGGTGAAGGCCGACATGCAGCAGGTCATCCCGATGGACCGGTTGATCTGCGGCGACGTCGGTTACGGCAAAACCGAGATCGCCGTCCGAGCCGCGTTCAAGGCTGTGATGGACGGCAAACAGGTCGCAGTGCTGGTGCCCACCACGCTTCTCGTGCAGCAGCATCACGCAACCTTTGCCGACCGGTACGCAGGATTTCCGGTGACCGTCGCGCCGCTCAGCCGGTTCCAGAGTTCCGCTGAAGCCAAGAAGACGAAGGACGGCATCGCCGACGGTGCCGTCGACGTGGTGGTGGGCACGCACCGGCTGCTCAGCGGTGAGGTGCAGTTCAAGGATCTCGGGCTGGTCATCGTCGACGAGGAGCAGCGCTTCGGCGTCGAGCACAAAGAGGCACTGAAGAAGCTCCGGCTCAACGTCGACGTGCTGTCGATGAGCGCCACGCCCATCCCGCGCACGCTCGAGATGGCCATCACCGGCATTCGCGAGATGAGCGTGATCGCCACCCCGCCCGAGGAACGGCACCCGGTGCTCACCTTCGCCGGGCCATGGGACGAGCCGCAGGTGCGGGCCGCGATCCGTCGCGAACTGGCCCGCGAGGGTCAGGTCTTCTACATCCACAACCGGGTCAACTCGATCGAGAAGGCGGCCAAGCGGCTGGCCGACCTGGTGCCCGAGGCTCGGGTCGCGGTCGCACACGGGCAGATGAACGAGCACGCCCTCGAACAGGTCATGGTCGACTTCTGGGAGCGCCGCGCCGACGTGCTGGTCTGCACCACCATCGTCGAGGCGGGCCTCGACATCTCGACCGCCAACACCCTGCTGATCGAACGCTCCGACCTGCTCGGGCTCTCGCAGCTGCATCAGTTGCGCGGACGGGTCGGCCGCAGTCGCGAGCGCGGTTACGCCTACTTCTTGTATCCCCCCGAGAAGCCGCTGACCGAGACCGCCCACGACCGGCTGGCCACGATGGCCGCCCACACCGACCTGGGTGCAGGCATGGCGATCGCCATGAAAGACCTCGAGATCCGTGGTGCCGGCAACCTGCTCGGCGGCGAACAGTCCGGTCACATCGCCGACGTCGGTTTCGACCTGTACATCAGGCTGGTCGGCGAGGCGGTCTCCGACTTCCGCGGCGATGCGCCCGAGCCGGAGCCCGAGATGAAGATCGAACTGCCGGTCGAGGCGCACCTGCCGGTCGACTACGTCGAGTCGGAGCGGCTGAGGCTCGAGATGTACAAGAGGCTGGCGCAGGTCGTCGACGAGGCGGGTATCGACGCCGTCCGCGACGAGCTGGTCGACCGCTACGGCCCACTGCCCGACCCGGCGCAGGCCCTGCTCGCGGTGGCGCGGTTCCGGCTGCTGGCCCGCTCCAAGGGGGTCACCGAGATCATCATGGCGGGCACGTCCGTCAGGTTCTCACCCGCCGATCTGCCCGACTCCAAGCAGTTGCGACTGACCCGCCTGTACCCGGGCTCGCAGATCCGTAGAACCGCCGGCCAGCTGCTGATCCCGCGTCCGATGACCCGTCCGATCGTGGGGGAGCCGGTCGTCGACCTGCCCCTGCTCGACTGGGCCACCACGGTACTCAACGACCTGTTCTGACCCGCGCCGTTCCCCGGTTTCGTGACCGGCCGCCCCCCGGTGATTCCGGTGCAGTGCGAACCGAGCGGTTAAGATCGCTGCGGACTGTCTCGGAGGAGTTTGTGATGAAACGCATGCGTTGGTTGCTGGTCGCTGTGGTGGCTGGTCTGCTCGCCTTGTCCGGCTGCTCGACGCCGGGCGGCAACATCGCCGCCACCGTCAACGGGGCACCGATCACCGTCACCCAACTCGACACCACGGTTGCCGCGGTCGCTCGCGAGAGCGCCGAGCGCGACCAGTTGAACGCCGCCGTGCTGACCATGTCGATCCGGGGCGCGATGGCCCGGGTGATCGCCGCCGAGAACGGCGTCGAGATCAACGGGCAGGGGCGTATCGCCGCCCTCGCCGCCAACACCCAGATCAGTGGCTACGCCAAGTTCTTGGACGATCCGCAGGCCAGGAGCTTCGCCGAAGATGCCGCCGACCTGTCCTTGGTGCTGAACAAGGTCGGGGCCGATGCCTTCCTGGCTCGAGCCAAGCAGATTCCCGTCCAGCTCAACCCGCGCTACGGCTCGTGGTCGGTGGACCAGCTGACGGTGGCGACCAGCGGCGGCCAGTTGTCGCAGCCCTGGGTCAACCCCAGCGCCCCCGCCTGACCGGCAGATGCCGTCCGAGCGGGCGCCGTCCGAGCAGGTGCAGCGCCTGATCGAGGTGATGCACACCCTTCGCCGTGAGTGCCCCTGGGACGCGGAGCAGACTCATGAGTCCCTGGTCGGCTATTTGGTGGAAGAGACGCTCGAGGTGGTCGAGGCCATCGAGCACGACTCCGACGTCGCGCTCGTCGAAGAGCTGGGCGACCTGTTGCTGCAGGTGGTCTTCCACGCCGAGATCGCGGCCGAGCGGTCGCAGTTCACCATCGACGACGTCGCTCGCGGCATCGCCGACAAGCTGGTCGCCCGGCATCCCTATGTGTTCGCCGGAGCGGACCGACCCGATGACCTGCTCGTTTCGTGGGAGCAACGCAAGCGTGCCGAGAAGGGCCGAACCTCGGTGCTGGACGGCATCCCGCAACGCATGTCGGCGCTGAGTCGCGCCGCCAAGGTGATGGCCCGAACCACGTCGCACGGCGTCGACGTGCCGCTCGCGCCGGTCGGCGACGACGTCGGCAGCCGCATCCTGGCCCTGGTGGCCGAGGCGCACGCTGCCGGTATCGACGCCGAACAGGCCGCCCGGGTGGCACTGCGGCAGCTCGAACGACGCATCGCCGACACCGAAGCAACGCAGGCGAAGAACGCACACCACGCATCCGGATGAACAACCCGGCCCCCGGGCATTCCGCTGCGGGCGTGGACCGCTAGGGTGACTACTGACGTCCAGACCATCGAAAGGCACTGCATCGTGGCAACAATCGAATTCGTCGACGCTCGCGAAATCCTCGACTCCCGCGGCAACCCCACCGTTGAGGTCGAGGTCATTCTCGACGACGGCTCGCAAGGTCGGGCGGCGGTGCCGTCCGGCGCCTCCACCGGAGCCTTCGAGGCGGCCGAGCTTCGTGACGGCGACAACGGCCGCTACGGCGGCAAGGGCGTCCTGAAGGCCGTCGAGAACGTGCAGCAGCAACTGTCCGCCGAGATCACCAATGTGTTCGAGGCCGACGCCCAGCGCGCGATCGACCAGGCGATGATCGAACTCGACGGAACTCCCAACAAGTCCAAGCTCGGGGCCAACGCCATCCTGGGCGTCTCGCTGGCCGTTGCGCACGCCGCCGCCGAGTCCGCCGGACTCCCGCTGTACAAGTACCTGGGCGGGCCGACCGCGAACCTGCTGCCGGTGCCGATGATGAACATCCTCAACGGTGGGTCGCACGCCGACTCCAACGTCGACATCCAGGAGTTCATGATCGCCCCGATCGGGGCTTCCACCTTCGCCGAAGCGCTCGAGATCGGCGCAACGGTGTACCACGCGCTGAAGGCGGTGCTGAAGGGCCGCGGCCTGGCCACCGGCCTGGGTGACGAGGGTGGCTTCGCGCCCAACCTCGAGAGCAACCGCGCCGCTCTCGACCTGATCGTCGAGGCCATCGGCAATGCGGGCTACGAGGCCGGCAAAGATGTCGCGCTCGCGCTCGACGTGGCCGCCACCGAGTTCTGGAACGAGGACGGCACCTACACCTTCGAAGGTGCGCAGAAGTCGTCCGCCGAGATGGTGGCCTACTACGCCGACCTGGTGGCGAACTACCCGCTGGTCTCCATCGAAGACCCGCTGAACGAAGAGGACTGGGACGGCTGGAAGGCCATGACCGACGAGCTCGGTGACAAGGTGCAACTGGTCGGCGACGACCTGTTCGTCACCAATGTCGAGCGGCTCAAGCGCGGCATCGACACCAAGACCGCCAACGCCCTGCTGGTCAAGGTGAACCAGATCGGTTCGCTCACCGAGACCATCGACGCAGTCACCATGGCCCACCGGGCCGGCTACACCACGATGATGAGCCACCGCTCCGGCGAAACCGAAGACACCACCATCGCCGACCTGGCCGTCGCCCTTGGTTGTGGCCAGATCAAGTCGGGTGCTCCGGCTCGTACCGAGCGGGTTGCCAAGTACAACCAGCTGCTGCGCATCGAAGAGGATCTGGACGACGCGGCACGCTACGCCGGTGCCGCAGCCTTCCCGAGGTTCAGCACCAACTGACCGTACGCTTGACCTGATGAGAGGTCAGGTCTGATGGCTCGCGATAGGCGACCACCGCGTACATCGCCGGCCGGCCCGGGACGTTCCGCACGTTCCCGGGCCGGCTCGCGCACGTCCGCCCCCAGTTCGCTCGACTCGCCGTCCAGTGAGGGTGCCGACGTCACCGCGCCCAAGAAGACTCCGCGCTCCCTGCTGCCCACGCGATTCGGGCTCACCCGCCGCGCGTTGGCCGTGCTCAGCGTGCTGGTGATCCTTGCCCTGTCGTACGCCAACTCGCTGCGCATCTACCTCGACCAGCAGCGCGACCTCGGGGTCGCGCAACAGCAGATCGCCGAGCGCACCGGCCGGATCAGCCAGCTCGAGGACGAGCTGAGCCGCTGGAAAGACCCCGCCTTCGTCAAGGCGCAAGCCCGCGACCGGCTCGGCTGGCTGCTGCCGGGCGACACCGGCTACAAGGTGATCGGCCCCGACGGCAAGCCGCTGGGCACCGGCGTCGTGCTCGACTCACGCACCGAACTGCCACCCGGTGAGCACTCCGAGATGTGGTTCGACCGCCTCTGGGGCTCGGTCGAGACCGCCGACAACCCCGAGCGCGGGGTCGGACGCTAGCTCGACCGACCGAATCAGCTGGTTAAGCTTGTCGAAACCCCGGACCCAACGGCTGGTTGAGCTTGTCGAAACCCCGGACCCGACGGCTGGTTGAGCTTGTCGAAACCCCGGGACCTGACGGCTGGTTGAGCTTGTCGAAACCCCGGGACCTGACGGCTGGTTGAGCTTGTCGAAACCCCGGGACCTGACGGCTGGTTGAGCTTGTCGAAACCCTCTCCATGAGCTCGCCGACCGAACGCGATCAGGAGTGCGGCACAATGTCAGGCGTGCCCACCCCGTCCGTGATCGACCCTGCCGACCTGGCTTCGATCGAGTCGCAGCTCGGACGAGCGCCGCGCGGGGTGTTGCGGGTGGCCTGGCGCTGCGCGAACGGTGACCCGGGGGTCGTCGTCACCGCGCCACGGTTGCCGGACGGTACCCCGTTCCCGACCATGTACTACCTGACCTGCCCGGTGGCCGTGGCCAACGTCTCCACGCTGGAGTCCCTCGGTGTGATGGCCGAGATGACCGATCGATTGGGCGACGATGCCGAGCTGGCCGATCGGTACCGAGCCGCCCACGAGTCCTATCTCGCCGACCGGCGCGCGCTGGGCATGGTGTCCGAGATCGACCACGTCAGCGCCGGTGGCATGCCGACCCGGGTGAAATGCCTGCATGTGCTGGTCGCCCATTCGCTGGCCGTCGGTCCGGGCGTCAACCCGCTTGGCGACCAAGCGGTGCACCTTTTGAAGGACCATCCGTTCGGCGCGTGCTTGGAGGCATCGTGAGGGTTGCGGCGATCGATTGCGGAACGAACTCGGTGCGGCTGCTGGTCGCCGAACGAGCGGACGGCGGTGGCCTGGTCGACCTCGATCGTCGCCTGGTGCTGACCCGCCTGGGCCAGGGCGTGGACGCCACCGGGAGATTCCACCCCGATGCACTGGCCCGAACCCTGACCGCCTTCGCCGACTATGCCGACGTGATCGCCGGCTTCGGCGTCGACCGGTTGCGTCTCGTTGCCACCTCGGCGGCGCGTGACGCGTCCAACCGCGGCGAGTTCTTCGCCGGTGCGCGGGCACGCCTCGGTGTCGATCCCGAGATCATCAGCGGCGACGAGGAGGCCGGGCTCTCGTTCCGTGGCGCTCTGACCGCCCTGCCCGACGTGGCGGCACCGGCGATGGTGATGGACATCGGCGGTGGCTCCACCGAGTTGATCGTCGGGGCCGGGGGAGCCGCCCCCAGCATCGACCACGGACTTTCGCTCGACATCGGCAGCGTGCGCATCCGCGAACGCTTCCTGGCCTCCGATCCACCGACGGCCGGGCAACTCGCGGCGGCGACCGAGCACATCGACGCCCTGCTGGACGGCGCCGGTATCGACTTCGCCGCCGTCGCCACCTGGATCGGCGTCGGCGGCACCGCCACCTCGCTGTCGGCGCTCAACCAGCGCCTGCCCGAGTACGACCGCACGAAGGTGCATGGCTCGACCATGACCCGAGCCGCCCTGCACGACCTCGCGGTGCACCTGCTCACCTCCACCGTCGCGCAGGTGCGCGCGCTGCCGTCCATGCACCCCAAACGCGCGGACGTGATCTGCGCCGGTGCCCTCATCGCCGACCGGGTCGGCGCCCGCATGCCGGTGGAGTTGACGATCAGCGAGTCCGACATTCTGGACGGCATCGCGCTGGGCCTGCTGCAGAGCTGACCCCCGTAGACTCCAGGACGTGCCCCCGTAGCCCAATCGGCAGAGGCAGGCGGCTTAAACCCGCCCCAGTGCGGGTTCGAACCCCGCCGGGGGCACCCAGTGCACCACGGCCGGGCAATGCGTCGGCCGTCGAAGGGCTTGCGCGGCGTGACGACGTTGGCGTTGGCGTTGGCGTTGGCGTTGGCGCTCACGTCGGGAGCGCGGGAAGATTCCGCCGGCTGTCTCGCCCTCGCAACTCGCCTCGCTCAACTGGCGGGTCAGTCCTCTCGTCCGCGCAGAAAGCTGACCCGCATCTGACGCAACTCGCCGGTCATCAGACCTGAGCTGATGGCCGGGTCGGCCTGCATGATCGCCCGGGCGGCTGCCTCATCGGGGGCGTCGAAGATCGCGACGCCGTCGTTCAACGGCTGGCCCCAGGTCGGTCCGGCGAGGATCAGGGTGCCCTCGGCGAACAGCCGGGCGAGGTAGGGCCAATGTTGCTCACCCATGATGACGGCTTCTTCGGCGCTGATCGTCTCGATGAAGCGCTCGCGCGGGGGATGAATGAGGTACAGCCAGTGCGCCATGCCGCGAGCCTAGGACGTCTCTCGGCCCGGACGAAGGAGTGATCTGCCGCCGCCGATCGAGAGATCGCCTTCACTCATCGCCTGCGCCCCGGACGGGCACCCGCCTGCTCCGGAGCGGTGAGTCCCGTCGCGAGATCGGCGATCCGAGCGCCGGACGAGGTCGCGCCGGCCTCATCCGCAGCCGCGCGCCGGTCGAGACCCGCTGGGACATATCAGGGTCGGGCCCGGGCGGGGGAAGGTTCCCACTCTTTCGCGCGTTCTCTACTATGGATGTGTATCCACAAGGAGGAAACCCACAATGCGCAGCTCCAACCCCGTTCTTTCGAGGCCGGACGCTTTCACGCCGCAACAGCAGCCCGCCCAGGGCGGCTTCCAGCAGCCCTACGGCTACCCGCAGCAGGGCCCCGGCGGCTTTCAGCAGCCCGGCCAGTATCCCAACCCGTACGCCCCCCAGGATCCGGTTCAGGCCACCCGCGGGGTGATGACCATCGATGATGTGATCACCAAGTCGGCGATCACGATGGGCACGGTCATCGGCGTCGCCGCCCTGACCTTCATGTTCCTGCCGGCGCGGTTCCTGATGGGCGCGATGATCGTCAGCGCCCTGGTCGGCTTCGTCACGGTGCTGCTCGTCTCGGCCCGCCGGGTGATCAACCCCGGCATGGTGCTCGTGTACGCCGCCATCGAGGGCGTGTTCATCGGTGCCATCAGCAAGCTGTACGAGTCGATGTGGGGCGGCATCGTCCCCACCGCCGTGATGGCCACCCTGGTGGCAGCCGGAGCGACCCTCGCCGCATACAGGATCTTCCGCATCAAGGTGACCAGCCGGTTCCGCAAGGTCGTCATGATCGGCACGATGGCGTACGCGGGCGTGCTGCTGGTCAACTTCGTGTTGTCCATGTTCGGCATGGGCTTCATGTTCTCGGGCGGCAACCTCGCCCTGCTGCTGCTCATCTCGGCGATCGGTGTCGGCCTGGCGGTCTTCAACCTGATCCTCGACTTCGACTACATCGAGCAGGGCATTGCGATGCAGGCTCCCGAGTCGGAATCCTGGCGCGCGGCCTTCGGCCTCACCGTCACCATGGTCTGGCTCTACATCGAGATGCTGCGACTGATGTCGTACTTCCGTTCGAACTGACCCACTCACGCACCGAACGCCGCAGGCATCTGCCTGCGGCGTTCTGCTGTCTGAAAGGGGTGACCCGATCGGAGTGGCTACCCGGTGGCCCAGCGTCGCCGGTAGCCCAGCTGCATGGACAGCCGGACGAGGTGCCGGTCGAGCAGCGCGCGAGTGCCGGCCGCCCAGTGCATGCGCTGCCACTGGTGCAGTGACACCCAACGCGTGGACGCCGTCGTTCCACCCACATCGTTGACGACCGGGTCGGTGGGCAGTGGGCAGGTGGCGGCGTAGATGATGCGGACGGCGTGAAAGTCCTCGATGATGCCGGCTGGGGAGCGTCCGATCCAATGGTCGGTCTGAATGTCGAGCAGATGCGCGATCTCGATGTGCTGGCCGGTTTCTTCGATGGCCTCGCGGATCACCGCCTGGCTCGGGTTCTCGCCCTCGTCTATGCCGCCGCCGGGCAGCCCCCATGAGCCTGGCACGGCCGTGCGCTCCGAGAATTCCGTGGCGAGCACGCCGCGATCACTGAGCACGATGGCGTAGGCGGCGAGCCGCTGTCGAACCAAGGGTGCCCCGATCTCGGCCTCGGTGAGGCCGGGGTCGAGGGCCCGACGCCGTTGGGTGCCACGCTCGGACACCTTGCGCCCGTGCGCCGAGACCTGCACCGTGAAGGTCAGGTCGTCTCCGTGACCGGTCGCCGACAGGGGCCGGACGATGCGGTACCCGAGTTCCCACGCCAGCCGGTGCGGGTCGGCGCCGTGCTGGAGCGATCGGGTGAAAACACTCGACCCTCCAGCGACCACGACGCCGACGATCTGCATCTGCCCATGATGGCTGAGGCCCACAAGCGTGCCAAACCGACTCCCCGACTGCGGGGACGAGCAACCGCCACGGCAGGCCGCGGCAAGTAGACTCCGAGCACAGCCCACGTGCGATGGAGGATGCGGTGCAGTACCGGGATTCGGCGAACCTCGACAGCTCACAGGTGACCAGCAGTTCGGGGGGAGCAGGTGGCTCCGGCGGCAGACTGGCCGTCGGTGGCGTCGGCGGCATCATCATCGTGCTGCTGGCGATGTTCCTGGGTTTCGATCCCAGCGCCCTGGTGGGTGGCACCGCGTCCGGCCCGCAACAGCAGACGGACGAGTACTCCCAGTGCCGCACCGGTGCCGACGTGCAGACCAATCGCGACTGCCGGTTCGTCGCGTACACCAACTCGATTCAGGCGTACTGGAGCAAGGCGATGTCGGGCTATCAGCCCACGAAGACGCACATCTTCACCGGCCAGGTGAGCACCGGTTGCGGCACGGCCACCTCTGCCGTCGGGCCCTTCTACTGCCCCAGCGACCGCGTCGTGTACCTCGACACCGGCTTCTTCGACCAGCTGACCAAGCAGCTGGGCGCCCAGGGCGGCGACGCCGCCGAGGCATACGTGATCGCCCACGAGTACGGCCACCACATCTCCAACCTGACCGGCGTGCTCGACAAGGTTCAGCAGGCCGGCAACCAGACCGGCGCGAACTCGCCGCAGGTGAAGCTCGAACTGCAGGCCGACTGCTATGCGGGGGTGTGGATGGCGAATGCGACCAAGAGCGCCACCTCGCCGATCGCCGCGATCACCGGCGAGGACGTGGCGCGGGCCGCAGACGCCGCCAGTTCCGTCGGCGACGATCGCATCCAGCAGCAGTCGTCCGGTCGGGTCGACCGTGAATCCTGGACGCACGGATCGGCGGCTCAGCGACAGAACTGGCTGGCCACCGGTTTCAACTCCGGCGACCCGACCAAATGCAACACCTTCGGCTGATCGGTCGAGGCTCGAACACGGCTGGTTGAGCCTGTCGACCCCGGCTGGTTGAGCTTGTCTAAACCCCCAGCGACCGGAGTCGCTCCACCTGCTACGGCGTGATTTCCTGGCCGTTCAGATCGGTGACCAACGAGCTGTTGCCGATGGTGAAGTACATCCGCGGCACACCGGTGCGTGCGCGATCCTCCACGACCACCTGCCATCGGGTGCCGCCGTCGAAAGCGCCGCGCTGCCGGGCGTGCGCCAGCACCTGCCAGATCGCCTCGGGTCGAACCCGGGCGACGCTGAAGGGGACCAACTCGGGCCTCTGCGCACGCTCGTTGATGGTCACCGGCACGGTGGCGGTGCGCAGCCGCCGAATCGTGGTGCTGGTGCTGCCCGGAAGGTCGAGCCAGGCGCCCAGGCTGGACTGAACGCCGATCGAGAGTGCCATCGAGCGGGGCCCGATCACATCTGCCAGCCCGTCGCGGATGCCGCCCTCGGTACTGAAGTCAAGAGTGGGCAGCAGCGCGCCGTTCGGGTAGAAGAAGACGGTGCGCGACTCGGGATTGGTCGAGACGCTCATGAACACCTCACCGGATGAGGAGTCGACGATCTGCAGTTCCTGGCTGCTCTGCGATCCCGAGATGCCGGACGCCGCCCGGAACAGCCCTCCCACGTCGCTGATGTTGAAGTCGTCGATCGAGAAGATGCGCTGCTCGACGTAGGCCACGTCGCTGTCGACCTGCTTGATCGTGTTGTCGCGCCAGGCCCAGGTTTCGGGTTGGTTGTCCTTGACCACGGTGATCGAGGCCCACTCCGTGGTGATCTCGACCTGGATCAGTTGGGCCGTGCCGGCCTTGGCGATCAGCTTGCGCACCATCGAACGGGCCTGGCCGGGGGCGCTCAGGTCGAGGGTGACACTGGCGCTCGGGCTGGGGCTCGGGGCCGCTGGCTGCACGCACCCACCGAGCAGACCGGCTGCGACGAAAGCCACGGCCAGGGCTGGGGTACGCACTCAGCGAGACTACCGCGGGGCGGGGCAGACTGATCGCGTGGACCTCAGCCTCGACGCCCTCACCGTCGCACCGACACTGCTCGGCGCGCTGTTCCGAGTCGAGGGGGTCACGCTGCGTCTCACCGAGGTGGAGGCCTACGCGGGTGCCGGCGACCCCGCGGCTCACGCCTACCGCGGGCTGCGTCCGCACACCCGGCACCTGTTCGAGCCGCCCGGCACGTTGTACTGCTACCGCTCGTACGGCATTCACATCTGCGCCAATGTGGTCTGCGGCCCGGTCGGTAGCGGCTCGGCAGTGCTGTTGCGGGCGGGCGAGGTGGTGGACGGCCTGGAGTTGGCGCGAGGACGTCGTCCGGGCGTGACGGATGCCCGGTTGGCTCGTGGGCCCGGGTGCCTGGGTCAGGCGCTCGGGCTGACTCTGGCCGACTCCGGACGTCGCCTGGGTGAGCCCGGCCTGGATCTGCGACCGGGCGGTCCACCGATCGGTCGCGTGGCGTGCGGCCCGCGCGTGGGGGTGTCGGTGGCGGCGCGCCGGCCGTGGCGATTCTGGCTGGCGGGGGAGAGTTCGGTCTCGGCCTATCGTCCCAGTCCGCGGATGCGGCCGGACGCAGCGGATGGCTCGGCGACAATTGAGCCAGAACGTAAGGCGGGGCCGGACCAAGTATGAGTTGGTCCGGCCCCTGTTCGTTCGGGGAAGACGACCTCCGAACTCCGGTCGGTTCGCTGATCCGTCCGCTCGTCTTGCGGAACACCTGTGGATTGCTCCACGGGCAATGGATCTAGAATCCGTCCGGTCGCTGAATCACTGGTGACTGACCGTCTGTCTTGCGACTTCTGGTTCGTCGGATTCGGCGTAGGAGTATTTGTACTCTGCGTGCTGGAGCGGGCGCAATAGCAATCGGGAAGATCACCCTAAGAATCTGGCAAGTGCGCGCGACCGTTGCTTTCCATCTGTCGCTGCCGTTCGCTCACGTCCCAGTCGTCACACCTGTAACAGGATCGTGAGGCCATGGCCCGGCAGCTGACTCGACCGGACCACCTCATACGGGGTCCGGTCGCAATGCATTTCTAGCGGGTCGACCGCTGAGAAGTGTGTATCGACACGCTGCCCGCAGCCGAGTCGGCGCAGGTATGGTGGCCTCACCGGTCGATGCAGACCGGGTTCGGACCGAGTCGGATCGAGGTTTCAATGACAGATCAGATGGCGGGCGAGGCGCTCGCAGAGTCCACGGGCACCGTTGTCGTGCAGCGATCGGTGTCCCATCCAGTCAAGGAAGTGTGGCGTCTGCTCGCCACCTCCGCCGGCTCAGAAGCCCTCCTGGGCGAGGGTGGCGTGCTGGGTGACAAGGGCGACAGTTGGCGCTCCTCCAACGGCACGTTCGGTGTGGTGCGCAGTTTCCATCCGCTGGAGCAGATCCGCTTCAGTTGGCACGCCGACGACGAGGCTCCGAAGTCGCTGGTCGACCTGCACCTGGTGCAGCAGTCCGACGACTCCACAGTGGTGGAGATCCGACACGAGCACATTCCGGGCGGCTGGGACACCGATGCGATCACTCAGCACTGGGAAGCGGCGCTCGACCGCATCGCCGAGGCGAGCTGATCCTCAACGCTTGAGACGGGGCCCACCGACGGTGCGGCCCCGTCCGCGTTTTCGAGCCGACGGGCTCAGCTGGCGAACCGGGCCGCCGAGCGTGCGCGGGCCTTGTCCGCCTCCTCTTCGCGGTTCTTCGGTGCAGCGGTGGTGGTCAGGTGGTCCAACAGGTGCTGGGTGACGTGGGCGATCTCGTCGATGGCCTCTTGGAAGTACTCCTCGTTGGCCTTGGACGGCTTGGTCATACCTGACACCTTGCGTACGAACTGCAGCGCGGCGGCCCGCACCTCGTCACTGGTGGCGGGCGGTTCGAAGTTGTTCAACTGGCGAATGTTGCGACACATGCCGTCCACCCTAGGTCGATCTTCCGCTCGCCACTAGCTGCGGACCTTCTTCAACTCCGCTGGGCCAAGGGTGGCGCGAGCGAGGCTGCCGGCGCCGATTCGCTGACTCAGCTTTCGCGCAGGCGCCATTCGATGGCCGGGCAGGTGTCCATCACCATCGGCAAACCGGCCGCCTCGGCCCGGTCGAACGCGTCGTGGTCGATCACGCCCAGCTGAAACCAGACCCCACCGGCACCGATCGCGATCGCCTCGTCGACGAACTGGCCGGCCGCCTCGGAACGACGGAACACATCCACCACGTCGATCGGGAAGGGGACCTCGGCCAGGGTGGCGTACCCCTGCTGCCCGAAGACCTGCGGGGCGTCGGGATGGATCGGGACGATCTGCTTGCCTCGACTGCGCAGCAGATCCGCGATTGCATAGGCGGTGCGGCTGGGATCGCCGGACAGGCCCACGACCGCCCATACGCGTGCCTCGTCGAGAAACCGGTCGATCATGGGTTGGCTGTGCCAGGCCGGTCGTGCCTGGGGGGCGGCTGCTTGGGTCATGCGTCCACCCTATTCACAACCCGGTTCGATAGACGCACCCGGCGCCATCGAAACGGCGGGTCGCGGACGTGGGGCCGGGGCCCGGAGGGCGCGGGTTATCGTGAAGGTTGACTACTTCTTGAGGGTGATCCACAGCGC
>Ga0075156_10001118_pt1 | contig 14421 bp, 11 predicted proteins | sample JI81AbrownDNA_FD_70966 | JGI IMG/M metagenome (GOLD analysis project Ga0075156, IMG submission 70966) | Wastewater effluent complex algal communities from Wisconsin, to seasonally profile nutrient transformation and Carbon sequestration -... | ecosystem: Engineered > WWTP > Effluent > Algae...
TTCACGAGAACTTTGAGCGGTACGCCGTACTGAAGACCGATAGAGATCGCGGTCGCAAGCGAATCAACCATGCCAGCGATAGCGCCACGCTCTTTTGCGAGGCGGATGAAGATCTCGCCAGGTTGGCCATCTTCGTAGAGACCAACAGTAACATAACCCTCACAAGGGCCGACTTGAAACTTATGGGTGATGGCTTTGCGCTCGTCTTGTAAACGACGACGACGCGGCACAAAAGCCTCGCCTGTGGAATTGAGAGGAAGTGTCATAAAAAGGGTAGGCAAAAAACGACTTTTGCGTTTATCGCAAAATCGCGTGATCAAGTTCGGGTGCCCTTTTCACCCTCCGTGAGAGCGTCTCATTGTGGCCAGAAGCCGCAAAAATGACGGAGTTCACAGAAGTTAGCGTGTGATGGAAGGTCGCCCCACCACTAGATCTAGTGGCTTAATCGAAATTATACCACAAGATCTAGTGGTCGAACGATCTTCGATGTGGATAATCGAAGGCGTACGACGTTTGTTTATTGTTTAAAGGCCAAGGGAGAGGTTGATCGTCTGTCTGGTCACCGCTTCAACAGGTTTGATGGCGAGTTTTACATCCATCTTTTGGCCCTGACGGTTGTTCACGGAGATAAAGCCTTTCTCCATAGCGTGCTCATAGACTTCTTTGGTGACTTTAACGTCTTGCAGACAATAGTCGCGCAATTTATCAATCTCACCTTTCTTCCAGTACTCCACGGCCATGAGACCGTGGCCTGACTTCCCTACTCCGAGCGTGGCTTGGGCAACGTCGTCGAGCTTTACTCTGAACCCGAGAGACTTTTCGATTTCAACGAGCACATCGACCGTGGGGAGCTTCATGATATCCCCTGAATAATACTGCTGCATGCAGGGATAATCGAAGCCGATCAAGTTATAGCCAATGATGCGGTCTGATCGTTCAAGACGCGGCCAGAGCTTTGGTAGGTCTTCTTCAAGAAAGGACTCATAGGTGTCGGTCTCATAAAAATAACAACCGATTAACGAGATCTTGAGCAAAGACGGATTATAAGCGCCAACATCTTGAAAGGTGTTGCGGGTTTCGATATCGAGAACGACGGCAGTACTCATAGCGTGGAGTGAAACGCCAAAGAGAATATCATAGGCTAGCTCGCTCTGCATCTATCAATCTCATGCGGTTTTTGCGCCGTCAAAGAAAAGCTGTGGAAAAATCTGAGGTCGAATGAACAAGCGCAAACATCATGCAAGTTTTGAAATACATTACCAATACTACGATACAAAAAAACGCCCGGAGGGGCGTTTTTTTGATTAACCTCTTGATTGGTTATCGCGTTTGCGTTCGAATTCTTTGAGGTAGGTCTTACGAATACGGAGGCTTTCTGGAGTGACTTCGAGAAGTTCGTCTTCACCGAGGTACTCGAGGGCTTCTTCAAGACTCATATCACGTGGGGCATTCAAGCCTTCGGTAACGCCAGAGCCTGCGGAGCGCATATTGGTAAGCGCCTTTTGGCGGCAAACGTTTACGGCGATATCTTCGGCTTTGGCATTTTGGCCAACAACCATACCTTCGTACACCTTCACAGCAGGCTTCACGAACATGAGACCACGTTCTTGAGCGGCCATGAGACCATAAGCCGTTGTTTCACCCGTTTCATGGGAGATGAGCGAACCGTGTGGGGTTGCGTCGATCGAACCTACGTAAGGCTTATAACCAAGGAAAAGCGTATTGATAATGCCCTGACCACGCGTGTCCATCATGAATTCGGTACGGTAACCGATGAGACCACGGGTTGGGATTTCAAACTGGAGGTAAGCAGTGCCGTTTTCAATACGCATGTCTTTCATTTCGCCTTTACGACGACCCATTTTTTCGATGGATGAACCGCTATAAACTTCAGGGCATTCGATCGAAACTTCTTCAAACGGCTCCATTTTTTGGCCGTTTTCTTCTTTAAAAATAACCTGTGGACGGGAAACCTGAAGTTCAAAGCCTTCGCGGCGCATCTTTTCGATCAAGATCGAGAGGTGAAGTTCACCACGACCAGAAACGATAAAGCTCGCATCACCATTGCCGGCATCCACGCTGAGAGCGACATCGTTTTGAAGTTCGCGTGTCAAACGGTCTTTGATATTGCGCGAAGTGGTGAATTTACCTTCTTGGCCAGCGAATGGCGACGTGTTTACACCAAAGGTCATTTTAACCGTTGGTTCTTCGATTTTGATAACAGGAAGGGCTTCAGCATTTGAAACGTCTGCAACGGTTTCACCGATATTCAAGTCTGAGATACCGGCAAAGGCGACGATGTCACCTGCCATCGCCTCTTGAACTTCGACCTTACCGAGACCCATAAAGCTAAAGAGGTTGGTGATCTTTGCTGGGGCTTTGACACCGGAACGGTTGATCCAAGTAACAGGACCAGGGCGAAAGACACCGCGAACGATGCGACCGATACCCATCTTGCCTTTATAGTTGTCGTAAGTGACGTTTGCTACCGAAACCTGAAGAGCGCCTTCGGTATTTGCTTGTGGAGCTGGGATTTCTTTTACGACCGTTTCGAAAATCGGTTTAATGTCGGTCATCTCAGCGAGATCCATACCAAGACCGGCCTTGCCGTTCTTCGCCGAAGCATAGACGACTGGGAAGTCGGCTTGAGCATCTGAAGCGCCGAGGGTAACGAAAAGATCAAAGGTCTGATCAAGAACCCAGTCGAGACGAGCTTCTGGCTTATCGATCTTATTGATAACCACGATGATGCGGTGACCAGCTTCAATCGCCTTCTTCAAAACGAAGCGCGTCTGAGGCATTGGGCCTTCTTTTGCGTCAACGAGCAAAAGAGCGCCGTCAACGAGGCTCATGATACGTTCTACCTCACCACCGAAGTCGGCGTGACCTGGAGTATCAACGATGTTGATCTTGGTACCGTTGTACATGACCGCAATATTCTTCGCGAGAATGGTAATGCCGCGTTCGCGTTCGAGTTCGTTAGAGTCCAAAATAGCTTCGCCTTCAAGACCAGCGTCTTTAAAGGTGTCGGACTGTTTCATGAGGGCGTCGGCAAGGGTAGTTTTACCGTGGTCAACGTGGGCGATGATCGCAATGTTTCGAATGTCTGGCATAGAGAATGCGCGGATTATAAAGAAATACGCGGGTCTTGTCAACCCGCGCAACCTTTCATTATTTCGCTGTGTTTACACGTGTTTTGATGGCGTTCCAGTAGCCATCATTCCCCTGCTGCGTTTTCATCCAATACCACCACTCGGCGCCCCAGAGATCGATCTGTTGATAGTTCATGCGCTCTGCAAAATCAAAATGCTTTTCAACATCTGCCACCGAGAAGGTTTGATCATTATCTTCTTGAGTGGCATTTCTGATGTCAGTCGTTGCCCAAGGCTCCATTTGAAATTCACTTACATAGGTTTCTTTAAGGATCCAAGAGACAAGAAGGGCTTTGCGTGAATAGAACCACGGTGGAATAAGGGAGTAGCGAAAGACGCCTCCTGATGATCGTCGTACGACACGATAGGTGCTGAAGCCGATCCGATCAGTGTGTGCGGCAAAGGTGAGCCAACTCGTCAGCTCCCCACTCTCGGTGGTGACGATTGGGCGTGGATTAGGTCGCTTCTGCTCAAGGTTACGGATATGATTTAATTCTTGCTTCACAAAGGCATTATCATTACCACGACACTTCATGAAGGAGCGCAGGGTCGCTTCATTCTCGATTTGCCATGCACCAATCGCAGGATGATCTTTAATGGTTTCAAAAACATGGTCGATATAAACGAGCTGTGCAGCTTTTTGTTCGTCTTCTGTTAGCGCCAATGCCCAATCCGGGATCCAACATTCTGGCCAGCGAGGTTGGCGTGCGCCTAGTACTACCGTGGCTTTTGCGCCATGTTTTTGGACGATATCAAGTTGCGCCACGAGCCAGTCGGTTTGAAGCAGGTCTGGCATTGGCTCAACAAGAGGCCAGTATGCTGGGATGCGTACATGTTTGATGTCCATGTCGGTTAAGACGGCTTCGAGACCATCTTGAGAGTCTACGCCAAGAAACTGGGCATACGGGATGCTCCACGTAATGCCATAGTTGATATCTTTGGTCACCTTTGGCCATCCAGCAAAAAGCATAAGTAAAAAAAAGACCAATACCCCAACAAAGGCGCAAAGAAAGCGATAATGTAGAGGGTGAATCTTGCGCATATTAGGTAGAGATCAAGGCAAGGCCGATAGCGGCACATGCCAATGCAAGGAGCTTGAGGGCTGCGATCGCTCCCGTCCAGTGCTCGCGAAGGGCGGCAGGGAGCCATTTGCTAAATGCGCCAGTAATAAGAGCGAGCGCGCCAAATTGCACGGCTTGCAAGGCATTCACTACCGATGCAGACCCATCAGGTAGCGAGAGCGCATACTGAACGCCCACGAATCCGAGCGTGCCAATCCCCTGCCCCACAAAGAACAAGACGAACGGTTTTTTCTCACCGTCTTTTTCTTTTTTGCCAAAAAGCTCGTTTCTTACTTGAGAGACGCCTGCGAGTACACCAACAACGAGAGCAAGGACGACGACACGTGACAAAAAGAATCCTTGAATGAAATTAACTTCGTGATAGAGAAAGGTCGCATTGACGGACGAGATGGCAAAAAATGCCCCACTCTCAAGCGCTGGCTGCAAAGCGATGGGATAATGTTTGCTGCGATTTGCTATTGCGATAATAGCCATTGAAACGACAAGTAGACCAATGCCCCCGGTAACGAGCGGATTCTCGGTGAATAGTGAAAAGTTCCATGACAAAAAAACTTCGAGCAACACACTAAACAAGGCAACCGCTGCCGCTGTGAGCGGGACAAATGATCCTGCCTCAGTTGTTTTTAAGCCAGCGAAAAATCTCCAGAGTCCGGCAAAAAAACATCCGCCAAATAAAATCGCATAAATAGCAATCGTCCAACTAATTTTTTCTGGAGGAAAAAACGGCCAAACGAATAAGGCAAGCGTAGAGAGTCCACCGATTGCTACCGCATACGTGCCCGGATGTTTAAATCCCGTTTGTAAGAGGAGTTTATCGATGAGCGAAGCGATGGCATTTGCGAGATGTCCAAAAATCGCAATCAAAATGGCGCTCATAGGGTAATGCTGTCGCCATAACGAGGCGCAATGCTTTCAATGCCTAATTCATTTTGCACGCGGGTCGCTAAAGCCGTTGCGGCACCTTCTTCGCCATGGGTGCAATAGACACGTTTTGGCGCGGCCTCTGCTTCTTTGATCCAGCTAACGAGTTTGTTTTGGTCTGCGTGGGCACTATAGGCACCAATGCTTTCGATCTTTGCTTTGACATTAATGCGCTCACCGTAGATCTCGACAGTCTTGTCACCGCGATAGAGTTGGCGCCCGAGCGTGCCTTCGGCTTGGTAGCCAACGATAAGCACGGTCGTAGAAGCATCCCCTAAATAACGAATAAGATGATGCAAAATGCGTCCCCCATTCATCATGCCTGAGCCGGCAATAATGACCTTTGGTTTTGGCGCCGAGTTAATCACCTTTGACTCGTCCTTGCTCAAGGTAGATTTAAGGCCAGGAAAATCAAACATATCATCGCCGCTCGCAATGAGTTTATATGCTGCTTGGTCGTAGTACTGCGGATATTCTTCGACAATGGCCGTAGCTTTGATTGCCATTGGACTATCAAGATAGATATCGACACGCGGGATGAGGCGATTCTCTACCAAGTGATTCATTTCGTAGAGAAGTTGCTGGGTGCGTTCAATAGCAAATGCGGGGATAATTAAAACGCCCTTTTGCTTAATCGTACGTTCAATAACGGTTTTAAGCTTAGATTCGCGGGTGCTCTCGTCTTCGTGAATGCGATTTCCGTAGGTGGACTCGATAATCAGCGCATCAACAGCGCCAAGCTGTTCGGTAGGCATAAGGATCTGTGTGCCTTCATTGCCCAGATCTCCTGAAAACGCGGCGGATTTGCCCGCTTCAGTGCGTACCTCGATAAAAGAGCTGCCAAAAATATGGCCAGCGTCTTTAAACGTCACGGTAAAATCTTTGATCTTAACAGGTTTATTGTAGGTAACGCCGACAAAACTCTTGAGCGCAATTTCGATGTCAGCTTCTTCATAAAGCATCGGGCGGTATTCGCGCTTAAAATCCGAAAGCATGATCTTATACGCGTCCTCTAAAACCAAGGTCGCGAGTTTTGCCGTTGGTGGCGTTGCATAGACCTTGCCTCTGAAGCCCGCTTTTATAAGCTTAGGGATGCGCCCGGTATGATCGAGATGGGCATGTGTAATACAAACCGCATCAATTTCAGAAGCGTCAAAAGGAAAATCGGCAAAGTTTTGCGCACCACAGAGTTTGCATCCCTGAAACATCCCACAATCAATCAGGATTTTACCTTTGGCGCTCTCGACCAAATAACAAGAGCCGGTGACTTCACGCGAGGCACCAAAAAAAGAGATTCGCATGGAGACATGATAGCATGCCTCTCGCCCAGAATCATCCCCTCGCCTCTTTATCCTCCCTTTCCCTCCGTGTGAACGAAGGGTGACACTCAGGCTTCAGTTTAAGATGGAGGCGTACCTCTTCGTTCACACGGAGAGGTAGGAGAGGTTTGAGAGGCTATTCAGGGAGGTTTTTCAGCGTATTATCCAGCGACTGGCAGAAGGCTTCAAATCCATAACGCGGCGTCATGCACTCGCGGTCAAAAACAAGCTTCAACATCGAACGGTTTCCGGTGGCGCCAAAAAGCACAAAGACGAGAAAAATTGTTTGGACAATTAACAACATCGCACCTGAAAAAATCGCTAAGCGATAAGAGAATTCCGGATGATCAAATTTTACCTTCCATTCAGGATGAAACATCCAGAGGCGTCGGTCAGCGGCGGCATTCGCAAAGAGCACGGCAAAGCAAGCGGCGGCACCGGTCGCGAACGATTGCCAAGGCGATGCATTGGCCGTGCCTGCTGCTAAAATACCGACAGGAAATGCCATAACCGTCATCACAGCCCAAAAAGAGGCGCTTTTTTTGGACATGCCAAAATGATGATCGGGATCGTGTTTAATGGGTGAAGAAGGTTTCTTCAAGGTGCGAGCCATAGTCGCTTGTGATTATACCACAGTTTTTTCTCCCGTCTCTACTTTTACCGTGTCGGGTCCGAGCGTCATCTCTAATTCTTTGGCGATCGCCTCATCAAAACGGATGCGATAGTTCGAAAGGACTTTTTGTTTGCCTCCGGCATTGTCGACGACAAAGTAGACACGATACCGCCCCGGATTCTGGTCAAAGAGTTCGCGAATACGATGCAAGATGCTTGGTGGCAAATGCGCTCGCAAATAAATTGAGATGGCTTGCTCGGCGCGCTTAGTTGGCATTGGGGCGTCTGGCTCAAGCCGCGGGTCAACACGTTTACCGGTTTGGTTTTGTAGGTGATCGATAACATTGTCGATATTGTCTGGCGTAAGCGGATAACCAGACTCCACCAAAAACTTCCACTCCCCGTCTTTGTCTTGGACGCGCCCATGCAAAACCACCGCCGTATCGGCATTCCATAACTCCGGCTTCTCTTTATAGGTGCGTGGAAAGATGACGGCTTCAATATCGCCTGTCATATCTTCGAGCTTGGCAAACACCATCGGCTCCCCTGCCTTTGTGAGGATTTTCTTCGCAATCGTAATCGTCCCCGCAGTGCGCACGGATTTTTCGGCGACGAATTTGGGGAGATTCGCAATCGGATTCACCATATCGCCCAAACGATCCGCATATTCTTTAAACGGATGCGAAGAGAGATAAAGTCCGAGTAACTCTTTTTCCCACGTGAGAATGTCGCGGTTTACGGCCGGAGGAGCTGGTTTCAAGATGAGCTTATCACGCGCCGCCGTCTCGCTAGAAAGGGCAAACAAATTAAACTGCCCTGAGCTCGACTCTTGCGTCATGCGTTTTTGGTACTGCAAGATAATTTCGATATTGAAGTAGAGCTGATTACGATCGCCGAAGCGATCAAGCGCACCTGATTTAATCAGGGCTTCAAGTGAACGGCGATTCAAACCGAACGGGTCCATACGCGTCACAAAATCTTCGAGGTCTTTAAAAAGACCGTTCGTTTTGCGTTCTTTGATGACCGCTTCTGAAATATCTTCACCTAACCCTTTTACCGCGGCTAAACCAAAGCGCAGAGATTCTTTTTCTTTCACGACGGCAAAACTCGCATACGATTCATTCACATCCGGTGGCAATACCGGCATATTCATGCGCTTACATTCTTCAACTTCAATGGTGATGCGGTCGATATTATTGATATCGCTATTCAAAAGTGCCGCCATGAAGGCGTCTGGATAATGCGCCTTCAAGTAAGCCGTTTGATACGCGATAAGCGCATAACAAGCCGCATGAGACTTATTAAAGCCATACGCCGCAAATTCTTCGAACTGGGTAAAAATAGCTTCGGCGGTTTTTTGTTCTACGCCTTTTTTGATTGAGCCCTCAATAAACTTCACGCGTAGCTCCGCCATCAGTTTGGCAATCTTTTTGCCCATCGCTTTGCGGAGCGTATCTGCTTCACCAGGAGTAAATCCGGCCATGTCTTTGGCCACTTGCATAACCTGCTCTTGGTACACCGGGATCCCGTAAGTGTTTTGCAAGGCGCTCTTGGTGAGCTCATGCATAAACGTCACCTTCTCACGTCCGTGCTTGCGATCAATAAACGATTCAATAAACTGCATTGGGCCCGGACGATAGAGGGCCACCATGGCGATAATGTCTTCAATAACCGTTGGACGAAGTTCGCGAATATACTTCTTCATGCCGTCAGATTCGAGTTGAAAGACGCCCGTCGTTTCACCTTTACCCAAAAGCTCGTAGGTTTTAGCGTCATCAAGTGGGATCTCATTGATATCAATCACATCGCCATAGACCGCCTCGGTAATCTCGAGACAGTCACGAATCACCGATAAGTTAGAAAGACCTAAGAAATCCATTTTCAAAAGCCCCGTTACTTCGGCGGAGTGGTTGGCATACTGCACGACTTGGTCAACATCACCACCTTGAGCCTTCTGTAATGGCGCGAGCTCTGAAAGCGCCTCAGGAGCAATCACGATGCCACAGGCATGCTGCGAGGCATGGCGCGTCGTACCTTCAAGACGAATGGCCAAATCAATCAAACGCTTCACACGAGCGTCGGTCTGGTACATGTCGCGCAATTCAGGCGCCTCTTCTTTTGAGATCTTGAGAGGGATATGTCGCCCTTGTGCTGGCGGAGGAATGACCTTGGCTACGCGATCTACATCTGCGTAGCTCATATTTAATACACGTCCCACATCACGCACCGCAGCGCGTGCTGCCATGGTTCCAAAAGTGATAATGCCGGCCACACGATCAGCGCCGTATTTTTGCGTCACATATTCAATCACGTCTTTGCGTTTCACATCGTCAAAGTCGGTATCGATATCAGGCATCGAGATACGATCAGGATTCAAGAAACGCTCAAAGAGCAAGCCATAACGCAGAGGGTCTAAGTTGGTAATCCTTAATGAGTACGCCACGATCGAGCCCGCAGCAGAGCCGCGACCCGGCCCCACAATCACCTTATGGTCTTTTGCCCAGTTGATATAATCAGCCACAATCAAAAAGTAGGCCGCAAAACCCATGCGCTCGATCGTGTTCAATTCAAATTCTAAACGTTCTTTCGCTTCTGGCTGAATCGCAGGGTCGGGATAGCGCTCTAATAAACCGATTTCACAGAGATTCTTCAGTTGTGAGAACTCCGTCTCCCCTGTTGGTACGTCAAACTTCGGTAAATGATTTACGCCTAATTCGATCACGACATTACAACGGTCAGCGATCTTGCGCGTATTTTCGACGGCTTCAGGCAAATCCGCAAACGCCTCGACCATGTACTCTGGCGTACACATTGAGAGGTCCAAGCTCGACATGGTGGATCGGTTCGGGTCATCGAGAATCTTTCCATCATGAATACAGCACAAGACATCTTGCGCTTCGCGGTCTTCTTCGACGAGATAGTGAACGTCACGCGTAGCCACCACGGGCACGTCCGTTTTTTTTGAGATCGCAATCAACGCTTCATTTACTTCGTTCTGCGTTGGCGATTCTGGATGGTGGACTAATTCTAAAAAGAAACAGCCCGGATGGAAGATCTCTTTAAACTCCTCAATAGACTTTAAGGCCTTCTCTTCGTCATGCGCGTGCAACGCTTTTGGGATTTCACCTTTCAAACAGCCTGAAAGCGCGATGATGCCTCCATTATATTTTTTGAGGAGCTCTTTATCGACGCGAGGACGGTAATAAAAACCATCGATATTCGAAATCGAAACCAATTTTAACAAATTGTGATACCCCTCATTTGTTTCTGCGAGCAAGGTTAAATGGGTGGTGTGTTGATCAATACCCGCACGCTTATCGGTATGCTTATTCGGTGCAACGTTTATCTCAACACCAACAATGGTCTTTAGGCCGTGTTTCTTGCCAGATTCGTAAAACTCAATCGCAGAATAGAGGCCATTGTGATCAGTTAGCGCCAAAGCGTCATAACCAAGGCTTAAGGCATGCTTCACAATTTCATCCGGACTGCCCATCGCATCCGAAAGCGAATACATTGAATGGGCGTGCAGATGCACAAAAGGAGAACGAGGCTTTTCTTCAGCCTGGGGTTGTATGATATCGGCCATAGATTGTGTGTTTCCGCTGACGGCGCAAGGCCTGCGGAGATCGGACTTAATAGCAAAAAGGTACCTGGAGGGTACCCCTTTTGCAACTCCCCGCTCGGCTTTACCCTCCCTGCGCTTCGCTGGGGTGTCCCTTTTCACTTCGTGAACAGGGAGTTAAGGATTTTATCTATAAAATAGTAGATAAATCGATATCCCCTTTTTCACGAAGTGAAAGAGGTGCCAAGCGCAGCGTAGGCGGAGAAAGCTTTATTCCTCATCCAAATCCGTCAAACTCGGCATCCCCTTTCGGCCTTTTTTCTTTGAGGATTTAAAGATGGATTCATCGCCTCCTGTTGCCTGGTTCATGAGATAATCCACGATCTTCTCGCCTGCTTTTGCCATGACGCCGGTATAGCCTGAGAGGCTGGTGAGTTTTTCGCCGATCATGTCGATGAGGCGTTCAGCGCGCTCGACATTTTCGCGAATCATGTCTGCAATGAAGTTTACATTGCGCAAGAGGCGGGCGGCTTCGTAGAGCGTCCAGCTCAAAAAACCGGCAACCAGTGCCAATGAAATGATGCCGACGATATAAAGCAGATCCTGCAAAGAAATGTACATATAAAAAGAGTATACCAGATGGCACTAGATTGAAAAAGCAAAACGGCGCACAAGGGTGTGCGCCGTTCATTGTCAGGCATGCAGAATCGATGTTCTCGATCCGCTAGAAAGGGCATGTCGCAGACCCTCTGAGTCCACGACGAGATCGAGTGGTGAATCTTTGATGATCATGAAGGATGATTCAACACCCGAGAACCTTGCATGGTCGAGCGCGCAGCGCTTGATATTTGCATAACAGAGTCGCGAGCAGGTGAAGTCTGCATGGCGAAAGTCGGTACCCTGAAACCGGGTATTCTCGAGGTTCATGCGCGAGAAGTTTATTTCGCGTAGATCGCGATAATCGAGTCGCGCGCCTTCGAGATTGATGATCTTGTCAGGATGCTGTGCCCGCCAGGTATTCCACGCGAGAACACCTTGGTCGAGTAGGTTAAAGTAAAACGCGTACTTACTATCAGGTAGCCTCATCGGGTACTCCTTGATGAGTAACTCATCATAAATGGGCAAGTAATTTATTACCTTCTTTGTGGCCTTTTGTCAACAATAGAAGAGAACGCTCAAAGGCGTTCTCGTCAGGTGGGCCGAAAAAATTCGGTTTGCCAGCGCATGGCATGTTCAGATGAGTCGAAGATCATAATGCGGGCATTATAGCGCCGACCCTGGTCGTCGGTATAAGTATAGGGCGTTCCGATCCCAACCTTTAACTTATCGTCCAACGATTCAACGACTAACGAGTCGAGTTCGATTTCGATGGGGGTAAAAAACGCATCAGCTACAAGCTGATAAAAACCGTGTCGGATATAGAGCTCGCCGACACAGTACTGAGGCTCGCTCTTGTCATGAATGATGAGCACGTGCACCCCATAGATAGGGATGACCCCAATATCAGACCGCTTGGCCGCGGATGGAATGCCAATATCAGAGTGTGATGTTGGCAAAATCGAACTTGTCGGTTTGCGATGGTATAACGACACAACACTCCTTTCGACAAAAAACATTTTAGCACGATGATAAAAATATAAAAAACTTCTCGACGTGATGCCGAGAAGTTTTTTTAACACGTTTAGTTTTTTATCACCGTCGCTTCCCAGTACTGCTGGGCTCCGGTTGATTTGTTCGTGAGTGTATAGCGCGTGTAGAGCTGATAGTCGGTCTCCCAAAGAATGGAGCCTTCAGACCAGTATTCCATCGGATATCCGTGCAAAGGCATTGAGCTTACGATGGTTGGTGCCATATCTCGACGAGTGATGATTGCCGCCCCTCTCTCATTCTCTGAAACGCGGTATTGAAGATCAAATGGCAATGACTCGACAACCGAATACTGTGCTTCGCCGTCATAGATGCGATAGTAGGTTTTTATTTCGCGGGTACCATCGTTTATGATTTCTTCAACGGCATAGCCGTCTGGTAGACGAAAGAATTGCGATTGAAGCACGCCGGCCGTTGATGGTGATAATTCACGGTAACGCGGCATAGCGTGTTGTACGACTCCGCGTTTAGGCTCAATAGTGATCGGGCGGCTATCACCGTAAATAGCGCCATTCGTTATTGTTAAACGGCCAGGGATCTGTTTAATACCTCCTACCGAATTAACTTCGGTGCCAAATAGCGTGACGATTTGCTCGCCTGAATCGTAAGCGAGATTTTGCCACGTCGCTTTATCTGTTAAATTTGCATACGAAATGGCACGCATCGTGCGTTTATAGCTACTCACTCTTGGAGAGCTAAACGTGTTTTCAAGAATGGCGCTATTGCCATTGCAGCCAAAGAATACGTTCGCTGAAGGTGCAGGGTTCTTTACCGAGTAAATCGCACCAGCAGTAGGCTCGACGTAGCGTTTTACCTGGTTGTTTTTGCGAGCTTCAAACACATAACGAGTGGCAATTTGGGTGCCAGCGCTTAACTTGGTAGAAGTGAGATCAATATCGCTATGAAGTTTTTTTGTGATGGCGCCATCAGCGGCGACCGTCCACATGCGATAGCTGGTATCACCACATTCAATCTCGGCAGCGAGTCTTGGTTTTAAGAGCGCGACGTTTTTAAACATCGCCAACCCTTCTGAATGTTTGCTTGTTGCTGACGGATACGCCCACTCCATTTGTTTGAGCTGGGTAATGACCGATGTCGGCAATGAAGGAACGTCCAAACGTTTTTTATAAGACACACCAGGGGCCGCCACGGCACTTGAGCCAACAACGAGCGTAGCGCTGATGGCGAGCAGGCTAATAGAGAGACGATGTTTCATAGGTTAACTGATAGTGTGAGGCAATCCCCTCCCCTCGTCAAAAAAACACCCCAACGTGATGTCGGGGTGTTTTTAGATTTATTTTTTATTTACGGTTGCTTCCCAATACTGTTGCTTCTTTGTGAACTTATCGGTGATGAGATAGCGCATGTATACTTGGCTATCTGTCTCCCACAAGACGGTGGTCTTTACACTATAGATTGACTCTGAAGAATTATGCCCGGCATTAAGGCCGTGAATCATGATGTCAGCATAAGAGCCGTAATCGTAAGCTTCGGATGTTTGCAGCACGTTTGACTGAACCGTGAGCTTTAACCCCTTGCCGTATGTGGTGAAATAAAGTTTGTCACCAAACGGGAGTGACTCGACGAGAGAATACTGCGCTTCGCCATTGCGAATACGATAGTAGGTTGTTTTGTATTTGTATACGTCACCTTCGTAATAGGTCGTTGATTCGGTAACGGCATAGCCATCTTTCATGCGATAGAACGTTGCGGTTAGGGCCTCTCTATCACGCATCACCGCCGTGTTGAAATCACGATAGCGAGGAAGACTGTGGATCTGGATGCCTTTACCTTCTTCAAACGTCGTTACGCGGCTATCACCGGTAATAGTAGTCCCGTCACCATTCGTATAGACAACAAGCTTACCCGGGGCCTGTAAGATTCCATCAACGGTTGTGCGCTGGCTAGACGAGAATGGCGTTAAGTCCATCGACTTTGCCGTCCATGCATTGTTATTCGTAAAGGAGATATAGGGGATCTTGCGAATCTCTGAAGAAGGGTTCTTCCCGGTATACGTCGTTTCTCCTGCGTAGCGGTTTTCAATAATCAAGTCTTTACCTTGGCATCCCAAGAACGTGCTTTGAGTATAGGCCGAATCCGTCTTTGGATCGATCTGCCATTTTACT
>Ga0075156_10001123_pt1 | contig 14390 bp, 9 predicted proteins | sample JI81AbrownDNA_FD_70966 | JGI IMG/M metagenome (GOLD analysis project Ga0075156, IMG submission 70966) | Wastewater effluent complex algal communities from Wisconsin, to seasonally profile nutrient transformation and Carbon sequestration -... | ecosystem: Engineered > WWTP > Effluent > Algae...
CCTGCTTCTCAAAGCTCGTCAATGGATTCTCGAAGCAAATCCTCCCAAGCAGAAGTCCTTAGAAGAAAGAACCATTGTTTACTACACTAGAAACGCTGACAACGCTGGACATGGCCGAGCTATGGACCTTACTCAAGAACATATCATGCTTGACATTATCAAGCACAACATGGATCGCTATGGACGAAACGAAAGACTTGTAATTTTTGACGGAAAACAATCCTTTGAGGAGCAAATTGATATTTTTCAGTCAGCAAACATTGTAATTGGTGCACATGGAGGAGGTCTTGCGAATTTGATATTCTTGCTTCCTGCTGCCTCTTGTGAAAGCCGTCCCAAGGTTCTTGAGTTCTTAACGAATGAGCTTACGCCAGATGTGCAACGAGGTGCACTTGGCAAGACTTACTTTAACTTGTATTCAACGTGTCCATGGGCCGAATACCATCACGTTTTTTACATCCCGCCCTCCACTGAAGAAACCACATATATAGATCTTCAAGAATTCGAAGATGCGGTCCGGCTCATTCTTGGTGGCGAGCAACCCTTCCCTGCAGTATCCAGCAGGACCATATAATCATGTCAATACAGACTAAGTTGGGTATTATAATAGATTTTTAGTAAACCATAAATACTAAGTTAATTATTTTCTGTAATATACGATGGTATTGCGAAAAAAGGGTTATGTCATCTTCTAATCCAGGAGCAGCATTTCGCGCTTAGTCGCAATACCGTCGATTTCGAAATAACTTAATCTGCATTAAAAAGTAAACAATTCAAGTCTTGTTTGTCTACTTTTAGGACTAAGATCATCAGAAGCATTAAAGCAGCTTGTGTCAAAGTAGGTTTGCATTTAGTCACAAGAGAACTTTAAAATAAATTCTTTAGATTTTCAGTCTCAACCCCTAAAGTGAGTTAACTATGGATTGACTCTAGAATGGCTACGCGTGCCAACCCAATAGATTGACCTTAGGTTGCTATCAGGTAAAGCAGTTTTGAACGTGTCCTGAAGAACAACTTTTTGGCTAAGATGATAGACAAACAAGGGGTGAAGTTGATGGCAGACCAGTTTACCATGAATTAGGAGGATACACCTGCTCTCTAGTACGATGATAATGGAGTCAAGACACCCATTCAAAGAACACAAATTAAATGGATTAGGATCATAAATGCATGGAATCTACATCTGAGTTACATTCATGGAATGCATATCATCTATATGGATCAATTAATCTTTAATGAGGACAAAAGAACCATATTATGATCATAAATTGAAGCCATCAATTTTAGCTCAATCAGCTACAACCCTACAATCTAATACTTTTGGCAACTCTGCGACAGCTATTAGATTATAAAAGAACACTGCTTCTGATTTACAAATGGTTTATTTTAAGGAATCAAAGTCGAGGATATCCTGGAAACTGTCATGACACATGGCTGTGAACCAGTAACATACCCTATCCCAACATATGATTCTAGTGACCAAGATGATCTCAATCTTTTCAGAGAAATGCTAAAGTTTATGTAAAATGTCTTTATTGCCGCATGCTATCATGGGACGGCATTTTATATGCATGCATGAAAACACTTACAATGCCCAAGCTGTATGAAAGGACTATTCATCATACATGAGGATATCCACCAAGGCAGATATAAAGCTCAAAGACTGCACGTCACACATAAAGTCAGTCAGACTCACCAGTTCATATCGCTGGCCCGACATTTAATTTGATACTAGTGTGGATTATATTCAATGCCATGAATCTTTGGTGCAAATACAAGCAAGTTTCCCAAGTTGAATGAAGAAAGCTATGCATTTGCTGCCAAATGCTCTCCAAGGACACAAAGTTATGCAAATACTGCACAATGGGAGAAATATAACATTGCGCATGACAATGGCCCACGGGATTATGGTGCTCAATCTGACCTTGTGCAAAAACCTGTGACCAATTGGATCACCACAAGTATGGTACCTCTATAAGGACCATCAAGAATCATCGTGTTGATTGTGGTGAAGAAGATGAGGATGGATTAGATGTTGATGATGGTGATGAATAATTTAGATCCAAAGCGGTTCATGCGACACTTAGAAAGAAACCTATCAGTAAGGATTGGTGCCCAGCGCTTCCTAAAGGTTTTTGGCAATACATGTCACGTCAAAATCAAATTGCATGGGATCAAGTGTCAGATCGTTTAAAACTCGCAATAATGATTTCATAAAAAATGAAGATGTGTCAATTCACCAATCAAAAGCCACCAAGGCAAGAACTTAAAAACGTCATGATGATATGTCTTAAATCGGTGCAACTATTGAAACCCGTGACAATGAGCCTTCATCCTATTTATAAAAGTGGACTTTGAATACAACGAGGAAGAGGACGATGATTATGATCACACTTGCCTCATTAATCATCCAACACAGCATGTCAAACCTAGTATATTTGTAATTTTCTTCCACCCCAGCAGCCAGCAAACAAGGTAAATAGCAGCTTAACATACAGTTATCTCGCACGAGGTGGTTTACCTTGCATTGATGCCAATTTTCTGCAATCGACAATGGTTTCGCCACTTCCCAATTATTTTGTGACACATAACCCCATTTTCATGATATATATGATGTACAGACAGATTGTGATTTGCCCAAGTCCTGATGGATAACACCTGCAGTAAGGTCATTCTTATCTCGGATTGCGCTCAAGAAGAAGGGTCCAACAAGGAACTTACTGTTGTAACCAAGTAAATTCTATACCATCATCATATCTGATTGGCTAGTATTGAACCAAAACGCCGCATTGCTGAAGAAAGCCAAAATTCATGAAAACTTTGACAATGGGAGCACCAGTTCAGTCATACAAGCCCGAGATTTCCCCATGATATTCATCAACCCAAATTACATCACTGGGAGAACCTATCTACCCATGTCTGAGGAAGATTGTACACGAATGAGAGTCTACATTTTTGAATCCCTTGACAATCTTGAATGATCAATCAACCAAGATAACCATGCCATTTGTTTCTGAATTGAGAATAATGATGGTACCTATGAAGATAAACAAACAATCAACCAAATTTGACAAGATTGAAGAAAATCATGGCCAAGAAAATGTCTGGAATTTATGCACATCAAGGATCTCTAAAACTTTCTGATTCTGATTACAACGGATGTGATTGAAAAGTTTATGTACTAAGGAAAAACAGGGAGATCTCATTTGAACTTTTATCCATCATTGCGAAAACTGACCCAGTAACCTGTGAAATTCATGCCAAGGAGAATAACCACTTGGGGTTTAAGGGATGGAAAAAGTTTGCAAGGATTCCAAAAAGGCAGAATAATCTGCTACGCCTAACTAATCAAGCCAAACTTGAATCTCTTAGAATGGATCTAGTTTACCATTTTGTTATCCTTATACCCAGAAATCATCAACGTGCCAAAGAGCTTGGTTGCACCCATGGGAACAATCATCGGTGTGAGGCAGAACTTGCAGAATTGAACTCCATCAATGAATATGGGACTTTCCATGACATGGCCATTGGTCCAAAACCTAAACTATACAAGAAGATTTGCTATAATATTGTGTATGCTGCTAAGCATGATCTACGTGGCAATGCCAGGCTAGTTGCTTAATCAAGTAGATGAGTATCTTACAAGGATGCGACAAGCTAAACTCTTATTTCACATCTACCCGCCTGCTTATTCTGCTATTCCCAGACCCAATCATGATTGAACCAGGAATATCTATAAAAATTTGAAAGAACTTTTACCGATTGATGCACCTCGTCGACTCGGAGAGGATATTATTATGACCACTTGGTCTTGATTTTACCACACCACAGGATGCTCTGTCACATTAATATTGCACTTGATCAATTGTACCATGATCACATTATTCTCAAAGAATAAAACAATTGTCCAGACTTCCAGTTATGGTTCAGAGTATATGGCAGCTAGGACGGCAACTGAGCAAGTTATAGAGCTATGGACAACCTACTGTTACCTTGTAGTACCCATGAAATCTGAAAGTTAGTTATTCGGTGACAACAAGACAGTTGTTGTCAGCAATATCAACACTACCTCTAAACTTAACAAATGGCATGTTCTTCTCTCCACTAATTAGGCGAGGGAGTCACAGCAGCCCACAAATTAAACTTTGTATTAATTCCAGGATCAATTAACCCAGCTGATATTTTGAGTAAAGCATGGGGATATCAAGCTGTCTGGCCCATGCTCAAGGCACTCCTGCTTTGGCAAGGAGATACTGCTTTCATTGAATAAACCGAGAACTATGGGGACTAGAGAATTTTGTGCTTTCACATGACCAAGTGTTGGGAAAAACAAGAAAATAAAAAGAATGACGGGACTAAATGGAGAAGCAATGACAACAAAATGAATGGTGAAAACATAACCGGGGAGAAACCAAGGAAACTAAAAAATGAGAGAAAACTGGGCTTGCTCATAATTTTAATTTTATTAGCATGCATTAATGCGATTTTATCTGTGTGTTCAACATAAAATTAAAATTATATCCTGCATCTACCATGGTAGATCAGGTGGCAACTAAGGAAGAGACCTCCAATGGGGCTCATGGTGAGATGACAAATTAGAGGAAAGTCTCACAAGGAAACAAGGCTTTTAAGAAGAAAGGTTTCAGGAGTAATAATGAGAGTAAGAAATATGAGGGGATTCCTGACCTACTTAAGGGTGTAGGGTTCACTATTGCTAGGGACAGACCTGATCTATACTTGAAGGCTGTGAAGAGACTAGGGCTATATGTGTGCGCCACTAACAAGAATGGTTCTAATATAGAGATGTGCCTAGAGGCAGAGGAACTTATACTACCCGAAGAGCTTGTATTGCCTGAGAAGCCTACAGCTCATCAATGGAAGATTTGGGACCTCTGGGCAAGAGCAGCTATAAATAACTAGGAGACTCTAAGGCAGAACATGAGGTCATTGTACCCAGTCATGATATCACTATGTGATTCAAATATTGAGGACAAAGTAAAAGCACACAAAGGCTACGCAGAGATCAAGTGTACCAGGGATACCATCAAGCTGCTCCAGGTGCTCAAGCAGTACATGTACTTGAATGGTAGTGAGTAACTACACACTATCCACAATCAATTCATGTCTACAATCAGCCTGTTTCTGATGAGACAAGAGAAGGGGCAATCAGCGCAGAGCTTTCGAGACCAATTCATGGTAATGCAACAAGTGTGTGAGCAATCGGGCCTTACAATCAGTCAGTTGGAGCAAGTGGCAAAGGCAGTACTTAAAAGAGAAGGTGTGACAAATCCGACAACTGAGCAATTGAAGCAGGCAAAAGTGAAAGCAGTGGAAGAATGTTTTGCTATACTTTTCCTATATATGGCCGATCAGCAGAAATATGGAAAAATTATTGAAGACATGGAATATGCCATATTGCAGAAAAAGGACCTGTTCCCTAAAAATGTAAGTGATGCATGCAGGCTATTTAATGGCTGGCATAACAACTATGGCAGTCGATCCATGTGCACTGAGGCAAATGATGGCATGACATTTGCCACCATGTCTGAGGACAAAGAAGAACAAAAAAAGTCCAGAAAGAAGAAAGGAGTGACATGCTTTAGGTGCAAGAAAGTCAGACACTATGCAAGCAAGTGTGATGAAGAACTGCCCTCAAGACACCCAAGAGTGGATCCAATATGTTGATTATGGATGAGGAAAGTTCAACTGAACAAGGGCAAGCCACTGATGACAACAGGCAGTACTATGAAAGAAATGAAATTGAAGGTGACAAGCAAGGCGATCAGATCAATGAGCAGAATGATGACACCACAGTTACTGATACTGAACATGAAGAAGATTATGAGGGGCAAATCAATGACAAGGATTACAAGGGCATAGTGTTCACTCAAAATGATGTACTATGTAATGTACAGGAAAAAGCTGGGATACCTTCAAGCTGGATACTGTTGGACAGCCAGTCCACAGTAGACATTTTCTGTAACTTAAAGATGCTACACAATGTCTGAGAGGCAAAACGTCATCTGGCGCTACATGCTAATGCAGGAACTGCTCTAGTAACTATGAAAGGTGACCTGAAAGGATATGGAACAATATGGTGCCATTCTATTGGAATAGCAAACATTCTGTCTCTGAACATTGTCCGAAACAAGTATCAAGTGACCTTTTACAGTGGCAATACTGAGGAACAAGGTTTCATAGTACATAAGGAGAATGGGTCGAAGCGGATATTTAGACCTTCAAGTAAGGGGCAATACTACTCTGACATAGCACATGACATTGGGGCCATTTTGGTCAATACAGTAGATAGCAATAACTCTAAATATTCCATTAGACAGTATTCTAATGCTAAGAAAGAACGTGCTCTTTAAGATATAATTGGCAGACAAAATACTGAAGATTTCATCAAATACATCAAAGGCAAAAAATATGATCCCTAACTGTAACATCACAAGACAAGACATTTTAAGAGCAGATGACATATTTGGGCCGAATTTAGGATCAGTAAAAGGGGAAACAACAAGACGTCCCATGCAACATGTAAACAATATACTGGAAGAGATATTGGAGAAATATGGGGAAGTGACACTGTCAATTGACATAATGGCTATTAACAAAATACTATTCATAATCACTACATCAAGAAATATACACTTCGGAACCACCGAACTGATAAATTACCAAGCAAAAATGACACTCATGACCTCCATATAACAAGTTGTAAGGGCATATCATGCCGGGGGATTCAAAGTATGTAGTATATTAGCAGATGGAGGATTTGAATGCATTAGGTACAATATAGCAGTTTTAGGCATAACACTAAATATTGCATCCAGGAACGAACATGTACCAGAAGTGGAGAGATATATTAGGACCATTAAAGAAAGGTCAGGGCCATAGCGAGCGCATTGCCATTCAACAAATACCTGCCAAGGATAATTGTGGAAATGGTGTACAACGTCATTTTCTGGCTAAGCACATTTCCACACAAGGATGGCGTGCACACAACAATCAGCCCAAGGACCCTAATAATGGGACTGGCCATTGATTACCATAAACACTGTAAGTTGATCATTCAGAACATATGTGCAAGTACACAATGATGTCATTAGTACACTCGAACCAAGGACATTGTTTCTCCTGTGACCAATGGGCAATGAGCAAGGGGGACAATATTTCTCAGTCTGCATTTGGGCAAAAGACTAAACAGATATGGATGGACAGAATTGCCTATGCCAAATGAGGTAATTGCCCAGGTTCATCACCTAGCTTCAATGGTGAGAAAATACAATGGAATGGTATTCACTGACATAAATGGAAATATATTATCAGAACAATTCAATGAAGAAACAGACAACATGAGAAATGCGTCAGAAATTCAACATACTGATTATGTGCAAGGAAACACTACAAATTTTCAAGAGAGTGATGACATGGACAATGCAAACGATGGCAATACAATCACATCGCAGGAGATAGAAAATGATGGCAGTAGTGGGAATGAAGACCAATTGCCTGACAACAATGAACTGCCTGACGAAAATATAAATGAACTGCCCGATGATGAACCGCCCAGTGAAAACGAAAATACAGAAGAAAAGTATGATGAATAAAGGGACCCATATGAAGGATGATCTAAATATTACATGCAGACAAAGAAGTAGTGGAGAATGTACTCAAACAACTTGCGACAAAATTTGGACAGGATGCGCCATATACAACAAGTAGAAGAAAAGTGTTAGACTACTTAGAGATGAAAATCGATTAACATGGAAAAGAAAAGGTAACATTTTCACTGGAAGATTATATTACAAACTACTAGAAGAGGTACTCACTTGTGTACATAAATAATGGAGAGTAAGGCGAAAATTCACAATCTGTTCTGTTGCAATATAACCATATGTTGCGGTCTCCACAGTATTCTGCTTCTTGCTAGTCCAATTTTGTGGTCTCAACAGTATTCTGATTCTTGTAAGACAATTTAATAGGCGAGTTAATAGATTTGAAAATAAATTTCGCAATTGACAATCAGATGCTGTGAAAACTAGCTTGCTAAAACCAAAGAGTGACCTTTCCATGGCAATGGGCAAATCTATATTTCAAAATCTATTATATTGACAGACTTAAAATTCCCTCTTTGGATTACCTTTAGGATGTTCACAATGACTGCAATGCGTCAATCAGTTCTGACAAATCTGGCTAAAAATATTCTTCACGAAAACGCAAGTAATCCCTTGAATCAGAGCATCATTGAAGGTATTTTTGATTCTGTATCTGATTTACTATCATTTACTGAAACCGATAGATTATTATTTCCTTATAGCAGAAAAAAGTGCAGCTGGCATCAGAAATATCCTAACAGCCAAGCAACCAAAGACTCCAACCAGACAATTTGCCAGCATATTGTATGATACAATGTTTCTAGGCATTCTAGAGATGTATTTGAAGCATTGGTAGATATGGTAGCGAAGAGTGGTATTGCGGTTGGCGAAGTTACACCCATCATTAATAGAGTAGTGGATTTCACTGGTAATGACAATCAAAAGATGGCAAATCTCTCTATTATCACTGCTGAAAGAGTATACAAATCCAAAGAGAGGTGAAATTTTGGTTATACTGCATCAATAACCATATGTTCCCCTCATTGATGTTTGCAACGTGGAGTTTTCAACATTTGAGCTGCTGTTGGTATGCAGCGCATTCACACACGTGACCGATATGCTATTCCACTCAACATAAAGAAAAAAGTGCAATATACATCATGGGAAGAGTTGCCACACTAGGTGCTCTCTTATTCTCCAATTCGGGATCCAGCTGTTTATGAAAGAGTACTCACAAGTGATGATCAGTTATGATGTGTTTGATCAATTTGGTCAATTCAAGCCACGCACAGTGAATTCAGTCTTGTTGCACACAAAGCAGAGTTGATTAGTGACGAGTTGTATGTTTTTTCAATGAACACAAATGAGCAAATAAACAGAGTAATCATCAATTGCCGCACAAGTTTATTAGTATCTGACAAAGGTTTCCTAGTAGCAGATTCCAAATCCAAATACAAAATCTAGACTAGTAGTAAGAAGACAAGCGTAGTTGAACTCTGTGTCAACTTCAAAGTCGATGCTGGTACTCTGTCTTCATTGACATCATATTTTATTCACATTCCATGAAATCCTTCATGGCCAAATATTTTGTCTGTCCATCATGAGTTTCTCATGTTCTCTCACAAGGGTCAGTTCTTGACCCGCAATGGCTGCATGACTCAACGTGTTGAAGCAATAATTGTTTTGTTGACCAAACAACAACAATCTTGTGTGCCTTCAGACAGTAGAACAAATGTTGCATCCAACAGGCAAGCCAAACCTTCAACACTTGCTTGTGAAATTCCATTGGCGCTGGTCTGGCTCCATTTTTCCTTTTACCGTTAAACTTGACCAGAACAAAACTTTTCAACAAGGTATCAGACAGGACAGGGACACAGCGCCCGACTACTTCCAGAAGCATTTGCATTAGCTGGCGCATTGATAGTACAATTCTCGTCAATTTCATCAATGGTAAATGTAAGGAACAATTCTAGAGAAAAATTGCCATAGACCAACTGTGATCGTGGAACCACAAGGCATGTAAGAGCTTCCTTTAGTTTATGTCGGGTGATATGCCACTTTAAAAATAAGAGAATATCATCTGGGGAACGCACAACTTTCCTCTCTAAAATTCTGAATAGAGAGTGATTGAAAGCTGGCTCTGCAATGCCTTCACTTTGCCATGGGTCTGACCAGCCATGCAAGCCTTCTTGTTGGGCAAAAACATAATATATACTATAATCACTTGACTCATTCAAACTATGATCAGCAAGGTAATGCCCAAAATACTGTCAAATGCAGTAATCAGAAATTCTTGTTCCTCCCTCAACGTTTTTCGGTATAGATTCTTCTGAAAAATGTGTTCAAACGTGATTTAGCAGCCTTTACCAGGTGCCTTGATAGTACTCATTGAGGAATCTCCTAACCTTCTCAACTTCACTGATGCTTGAATGACTTTGAATCTGTTATCGCCAACCAAGGTAAGCTCATTGATGCGGGCTGTATAGTAGAGACTTCTAGTGCAACATAAAGATTCTTACTCCTACTTAAAAAATCAAATGTTATTACATACGTACTACCTGTAGTGCATTCACGCCTGGCGCGCAACTATACTTTTTTGTTGTAACCTACACATACTGTAACGCACATTTCCTGGTAGACATGACAAACTATGAATTTTTAATTTTGCAAGACCATGAAATCGCCACACATCATGTAGGGAATTTAAAGAGTGTACAGGGTCTCGCGAAGGGTCGCTTAAAGGTAGATTTGCTATTTTCAAATCGCTCGCAAGAGGCTAAACCACACTGTGTTTAAAACTACTGTTTAAAACTACTTTTCCTAACTCTTCGTGCATCAGGGTGCTGTATTTCATATAGTCGCGAATCACTATATTTCGTGCCAACAGGGAACCATGTTGAGAATCGCCCACCTGTAAAGTCATGAGACTTATTCTCAAAATTTGGGGGAATTTCCTTATCCATACTCAACGACCATTCATATACACAGATAAGAAACTGTTGAAGATCAAGAATGTTTCAATGATGTTCCTTTACATTTTTGAATCATTGCAAGAAGGTGCTGTGAAAATGACTCCTTACAACGCCGACGATGAATGCGGAACCTAATATGGCAGAAACTATCAATTTCGAGATTTTTTGCCCAAATACGGAAGGTTTACTATCATCAAGTAAATATTTTATATTCTAATGACGGTTATATTCGAGTTATTGGAACGCTTGGATAGTCTCGGTTAAATTGTATACTTGAGAGACATATCTGCTTGGTATATAAGATTTTTGTTAGACGAACGGGCAGGAGCTTCAATACAAGACTTGATATGGTAGAATTTTCAAGAGATAGTTGATTGTATGTGGTGCGATCAGGCATGTGGCTGTAAACAATTGGTAAACATTGACTAATGTGGGTCAAGATCTCAACATTAATGGTTACAAGAAGCAAGTGATTAGAAAAAGAACCCTTCTGAACTACATTAAGGCTGGATTCTGTACTACATATATGCTGAACATGAATGAGAATATCCCATACACAAGTATATCTCTTGCTTTACATTGTACAAAACAAAGATGGCTGGTTACGGACGAAGCGAAAGCTTGTGAAATGTGAGAAGCAAAACTCTTCTTTGAAGAGCAAGTTGATATATTCCAGTCAGCAAACCTTTGTATTGAGGCACATGGTTGAGATTTTGTACATTCATGCATCTTTCGGGTTAATGTTGAGAGTTGTCCCAAATTTTTGGTTATTGCAAATGAATTCTCGCCGGAAGGTTCACTTGGCGATACTTACTTTAACTTGTGCTCAACATTTCTGAAACACATACCATAACTTTTAAGTGTTCCAACATCGCACAAAGATTTCACCAATATTTATCCACAAGAATTCCTAAAGATCTGTTAGTGCTGCACAATATTAGGATACGAGCGAAGGATATTGAATGGCTTCATGATCCATTGAATTACGTTTGACAATTTAATTGCCGAGCATTTTATCCATGTCATAACTTTGTATCAGAAGTATTTTTTCGTATGTTTTGCAGATCTACCAGCAGTATTATATGAATTCAAATCAGGGAACTTACAACCAGAAATACTATTATCAGGGGAACCAACCAGTGTTGATAGATTGTATGAGAAACTCAAGCCTGGAGAGTTCTTCACATGACATTCATATCGCTAATCTAAAATAATTTTCTTTTTCTTGGTATTTGAGACTTAGACTTTAAACAGTACTATCTCATCATCATTATTTCTGCATAAATTTCTTCCCAACAATGCTCAGCTATGAATTGTTACGACTTCTAGATTAATAGCAGCTCAGTTTACCATCAACACATTCAATAATACAATTAAATTAAATTATAAAAGTTTGTGTCCAAAAACAAACATGCACACACAAAAAACACTTGCCAGACTAAAAATTAAATTTCAACTGTAAAATATCTTATAAATTAATCCTTTAAATGAAAATAATGCATTACAACAAGAGTCTATGAAAACATAACATATTAAAACTGAAATTGAAAATAAAATTAAATAGAAATCGAAAAACATAATGGCGGTTAAAAAGACAGATATCTAAAATATAAATTAAAATTAAGAGTAATAATCATCTTGATCTATCACATGCTAAAAAATCAATCAGTTTCGATGAGATATGCAAAAATGTGTTAAAATGCTGCAGAATATTATTTATTTAGATTGAATGAACGATTTTACTGAATAGTTATCATTAAGTCAAAGTCTAAGAATCCTTATCGCGAACCATTAAAAGCTTTGAAAATTGATCGCAATCCATTATCAGCTATATATCTAAATATATCTCCACCTTCGTAGATGATCTTCGTAAATAAATTCCTTTATATTTATTTCAAAATAGGAGTGATGTAGGAATGAAGGGCGACGATAGCATCCATTAAACCATTTTCTGGTCCAAAACTTTACACAGGCAAGAGTAAAGTACAATTAACAAAGTAATGTGACACTGTTGATGATGAATTTAAATCAAAATCAGTGACCTAGAAATTATCACTTGGAGTAATAGCTAACCTATTCTCTTTCGATGAGATTCTTTTAATCAAGAATGGATTCGATCGGTGAGCAGAAATTGACCGACGCGACCTTCAGCCGCATCTGCTCCATTTAAGATGAAATTATCTTCACTTCTTACCGCTGAAAAAAGTGTAATTGCAGGCTTAAGATATCTAAGTGGTTCTGTTTAAGCGATTCAAAGGAAAAGCTATAATAAACACATTTGCACAAGCAGATAAATCTATATGGCAATTTTAATAAGCTTTTACGTTCTATAGTCTACGCCAAACGCATTTTCTTTGTGTATATTTCACAACTATTTTGGTCGTAAATTTTGTGACAACAAAACGCAACGGGAACTACATAATTTATTTATATTTAAAAGTCGGCTCAAACGCAAAACAATGAGAACTGTTTTATGTTTTTGGACAGCCAACTTATCATCTGCAACACTCCTTTCAAGACGTTTTTGAAAATGATGCTTGTCTCTGGAGTTATCGTGATGAGGAAACCAAGCTACTTCGCGCAGCCAACAGAGTATATTCAAAACATATTGTGCGCAATTTTGGGCGACTATGCGAACGTATCCATACCATTTTGATCGAAGGGATGTTAAAAAAGTTTTCAACGGTTTCATAATTTTTCGTTTTTCGAATACATCTGTCTTGTTGATAAACATCTTGGAAATCAATCCTGATCTAAATTCGTACAATGGTCATTCCAACATCACTTGTTACCATTGCTTTAGCCTTTGCCGTTGTGTCCCAGCTATCTTCGCTTTGTCAGGGAACAGTCATAAGAGTCGATCACTCTAATGATCAAAAGAATGATCACCATCCAAAGGACATTCTTGAGTGTCCTTATCCATACCCAACTGCACAATTCAGAAACACTGATGAGAAACTGAGGAAAGAATATACAAGCATGTTTCAAAACGTCCAGAGAAGATATTCATATGAACTAGCTCCAGATACTTTTATTAATTCAACTAACATGTTCACATCGTTACTCGAAGCAACGTTTGTTTTCTGGGGTTCTGCCGAGCGTGGAGTTCTAGAAATGAGCGTTTACAATGATAAAGAAAGCGTCGTAAGTGAAACCGGAAATGGTGGAAGAGGAGTGACCTGGAGATTCGTAGACCCACAAAAAAAAGATTTTACCACCATCAAGAAATCTATTACTCTCAAAGGGGATTATGTTGCTTTTGTGGCCTTTAAATTCGAGGTATTTGCGCACTTTTTCCTGGACAATATAGGTTACATTGCATACTTGAGAGAAGTAACCGATCCATCTACAAGATTTTTGTTTGCCGACGTCGGAGAAAGCTCCAGGACCAGACTCGAGACAATAGATCCTGAATTTGCAAGAAGAGTTGATTGGATCCAGTGCGACAAGGCTTGTGGCTGCAATCAATTGGTCAACGTTCGGAATGGATCTTTGACGATTGTAAGGCCAGTATCGGGAACCCGCCACATGAACCTACTTCTCAAAGCTCGTAAATGGATTCTCGAAGCAAATCCTCCCAAGCAGAAGTCTTTAAAAGAAAGAACCATTGTTTATTACACCAGAAACGCTGACAACGCTGGACATGGCCGAGCAATTGACCTTACACAGGAGAATATAATGCTTGACATTATCAAGAACAACATGGTTCGCTATGGACGCAAGGAAAAGCTCGTAATTTTTGACGGAAAACAACCCCTTGAGGAGCAAATTGATATTTTTCAGTCAGCAAACATTGTAATTGGTGCACATGGCGGAG
>Ga0075156_10001124_pt1 | contig 14389 bp, 11 predicted proteins | sample JI81AbrownDNA_FD_70966 | JGI IMG/M metagenome (GOLD analysis project Ga0075156, IMG submission 70966) | Wastewater effluent complex algal communities from Wisconsin, to seasonally profile nutrient transformation and Carbon sequestration -... | ecosystem: Engineered > WWTP > Effluent > Algae...
CCATGCAGCAATTGCCTGTACGTTCCGGATATTATACTGACGGCTGAGTTCGGGGTCATTCGGGTCGGTGGTAATCGTTTGGCGGTGCATCGGTTCGGCGTATTCGACATCGGGATTGGAGCTGAGCTTTCTCGCAAGAAGCTCGCAATCAACGGTTTCCGCGCATTCAAGCACGCAGATGCGGGATAAATTGTCGGTAATCGACTCTCTGCTACTGTTCCGGCGGCGGAAAGTCGAACCAATCTCACGTTCGCGCTTCGAGACAGCCGTCAGCGTCGCATCCGAAATAAACCCACGAGAAGTATGCGCACCAATCAGCGACGTAAACGCCGCACATTCACCGCTACGATTACGACGCAGCCACTCCTCGGCCATAGGCGAATGCGCTTTGAATTTCACGACGATACGTCCGGGGATGAGCGTAGCGTGGGTGGTCGTACTCATGGACACAAGTATGAGAAATCCTAGAATAAATCCGGTGATGTTCATTGGAAATTGTCCTCAAGAAATGGTTTGATAGTATTTTCTGACTGCAGTTGTGAAGTGAAGTAAATAACTTGTAATATAAACGAAAGATGGATGTTTTGATGTTCTATAAAAGTATAAAGTAGCAACTATTTATGCATAATCATTTAGAATAATTATGTGTTCTGATGATTCTTTGAATAATTACACAGGGCTATTACTCTGGAAGTTTCACCATTGATATTTTTGGTTCTCATTTTATGAGAAAACATCTTTTAAATTCTGGCATTTGATTGTTGTAAACTTCTCCAAATTAATTCACTTACAAAATTTCATTATAAAAATACCAGCATCCTTACTCCCTAATTCGTTAGCTTTACTCCAATCCAAGCAACCTCCATTTTTATCTCCAAAAAAATATTTTGAAGTACCTCTGTTAAAGTATGCACGCGAATGTTTTGGATCAAGTTCAATGGCCTTATCATAGTCTTTGATAGCACCTTTGTAATCTTTCAGCACTGCTTTTGAATCTCCCCTAAGGAGATATGCATCCATATATTTTGGATCAAGTTTAATTGCCTTTGTAAAATCTAGGATAGCACCTTTATTATCGTTTAAATGGAGTTTTGAAATCCCTTTCGTGTAATAGTCTTCAGCTGTTTGTGCTAAACTAACCGCCTGGCAACCAATTAAGAGTACGAATAGTAAAAGTATGTTTTTCATGTTTAGTTATCTACTTCTGTAAGGTAATGGATATACTCGAGATAAACAGGGAATCGCAGTATAGAATACAATGGATTTTCTCATACCATTGAATGATAGTTACTTGAAAACAAATGATTAAATTAGTATGCTTTCCTTTATTTGGCAAAAATACTATTTTTATTATCAACTGAGGAAAAGACCGGTGAATCAATTCTAGTATTCTAAAAGGGGGTTTCGGCAGCTTCTACCTTATAAAATGAACTTAATAATTTTCTCATGGTAAATTGAAATTGATTGTGTAATTTCCCATATTGACAGTTGTGTAATCAAATAGTTACCATGAAAAAACTCTCCCATGCGGAAATCCTTCCGCTCCGCCTGACGCCCGAAGCAGCGCTTGATAATACCAGACATCCGATTATTCTTCTCCTCGATAATGTCCGTAGCTTGTATAATGTGGGGTCGATATTCCGCACGGCGGATTCTGCACTCGTAGCGCAGATTATTCTCTGCGGTTATACGCCTCATCCGCCGCGGATTGAGATTGAAAAAACTGCTCTCGGTGCCGTCGATACCGTTCCCTGGCGGTATGAAAAGGACGCCGTGGCGGTGATTCGGGAGTTGCAAGCCGCCGGATGGAAGGTATTTGCCGTCGAAATTACGGACGCGAGCAGGCAGTACGACTCGCTCACGCAGGCAGATTTTCCGGCAGTCCTCGTTCTTGGAAATGAACTGGTGGGAATTGAGCAGGCAGTGCTCGAAGCCACCGATGCCGCGCTGGAAATCCCGATGTACGGGGTCAAGCATTCGCTCAATGTGAGTGTGGCGGCAGGGATTGTGGTGTTTGAAGCAGTGAAAGCGTTTCGAAGGAATAATGGGTAGGATTAGGTGACCGAATAAATCGCCGGGGGATGTAATTTTTCCGGCGTCAATTGCTTACTCTAATTGTCGGAATACGGTAATCTATAGCGTTACAATTCGAACGTATTCGACTCATTGTATCAAAAATAAAGCGGAATTCTATCCCAATTTTATCGTGCGACAAGCAGAGAACTGCTGTGTTACTACGGAGCAACTTTCAATAACTTTCCCATTTTAGGAGTATTTTGTATGAAATTTTTTCGTTTTTTGTGCCTTGTGCCGGCAATGCTTGTCTTGCTTGCCGCCTGCAAGGTAACCGATTCGCCGACCGGCTCTACTAATTCAGTTAATAAGATTACCACTACCATTGCCGGGGTAGTGCAAGATGAAGCAGGACAGCCGGTTGCAGGTGCTACCGTAAAAGTACACGGCACGGATGTGAAGACCAATAAATTCGGTTCGTTCATGCTCAAAAACGCAAGTGTACCTTCCGATCGATGTTTTATTCTCTGTGAAAAATCCGGCTATTTCACCGGCAGTCGCGCTGAAGTCCCCTCAGCCGGTGGTGTGACGGAGATGCGTCTCACCCTTCAAAGCAATGCAGCAAGCTACTCGGTGAACGCAACGACCGGCGGCACCATCACCATAGGAGGAGCGTCCGTTAAATTCCCTGCTGCTGCCTTTGTCACTTCAAGCGGCTCACCATTCACCGGCACTGCGAAAATCGCTGCTAAATTCCTTGATCCATCACAACGCACATTCTATAATTCTTTCTCGGGTGATATGACCGCCAGACGTACGGACAGTTCGCTGACAGAACTCCTCTCCTACGGCGTTCTCCGTGTACAAATCACCGATGGATCGGGCAATAAGCTTGCTCTCGCCGCCGGAAAAACCGCCACCCTGACCTACCCAATCGCACCCTCACTTCAAGCCAATGCTCCTGTTTCCATGCCACTCTGGTACTTCGATGAATCGATCGGTATGTGGAAGGAAGAGGGAACAGTCGCAAAATCAGGAAATACCTATACCGGTGACGTCACGCACTTTACCGATTGGAATTGTGATTATCCGGGCAGAACAGGTACGATTAAAGGACGCGTACTCTGCAGTAATGAAGGAGTCGCCGGGGTGTATGTAACAGTTGGTCAGCGCAAGGTCGTTACCGATTCATTAGGATTTTTCTCACGCCGCGTACCGATGAATACAGACTTTGTGATATCAGTGAATCCAGCTGAAAATGCAGGGCTTACAGCACCGGATGTAACAGTGCCTGCTCTCAGTGATGGCGAAGAACGTGCCGTAACGGTGCAGCTTACGACCTGCCCTGCGATGCTTACCGGTGTACTCGTCGATTGCAATGATGTTCCTGTAGCAGGTACGATTGTCGTATCATACGCCGGAATATATGCCTTCCACTTTACCACTACCGGTGAATTTAAAATGCGGGTGCCGTCAGGAGTCGCTTTATCGGTAGAGGCGACAACGTATAATGGTCAGATAGCACTCCTTCAGTCTGTCGGTGTACTGAATTCAGGTGATAAAAAAGACGTGGGCCGCATGTCTGCTTGTGAAAACGGCACAACCGGTGATTTCTATGATATCAACCTTGGTGCCGGCTACACATATTCGACCGTACTCTCGCCTGACGGGTCATTAATCGCAATTAATGGCTATCGCAAATCACTCGGTACTTCTTTTGTTGGGGTGTATGACACCAAAACCGGCACGAAGATGTTTGAGCTCACCCAAGACAGCAGCGCTCAGGCAGTTAATTTCAGCGCTGACGGTACGAAACTGTTAATTCGCTGGAATGCGGACTCAGCATTAGTGGTCAATCCGCTGACAGGAGCGGTAATTCAACGCTTTAGTGATGTTAATGATGCACGAATGCTTCCTGACGGTTCGGCAATTATCGGTACGAAAAATTCCGGTAACGGCGGCGGCGCTCTGACGGTGAAGCTGCGTATGTACTCAATGACAGATGGCTCAAAAATCAAAGACTTATCGTTTGATGAGTCCGGCGCGTGGCTCCTCGTCGGTATCCGCTCTAATAATCAGGTCATCCTTCTTGACCCATTCAAATCACAGACCAGCGTTCGCATTGTACACTGGGATATACCAACAGATGCAGTCGTAAGCGATATTACCATTCCTGATACCTATTATTACAGCGGTGGGGCATTCTCGCAGGATTACTCCGTAATTGCCCTGAATAATATGACCAATATGAGTCAGTACAATTTTTATAACACCTATACAGCCGCTAAAGTCAATACTTCCCCAGTCACATTCCCGGGTGGAAGCTCACAGCGTGAGCCAGGATCAATGGGCGTAGCAAACGATCAGACTTTTGCAGCACAAGGCATGAGTCCCAATGGACAGACACCGGCAGCACCATCGACCTTCTCGATGATGGACGGCAAAATGATAAAAATTCTTGCTACTCATTCTCAATCCGCTGCTTATCGTAGCTTTGGCTATAGTGCCAATAGCCAATACCTCTCGGCAATTCAACAGTTCTATACCGTCGATCCCGGGATGATATCAGTGAGAATCTGGAAAGTAAAATAATACTTCTCCTTCCTCTCCGAAATGCGATTCGTCACAAAAAAAGCCCTTTCAATCGAAAGGGCTTTTTGTTTGGATTCAATGTCTTACGCCAATCACTATCCGAGCGGAATCTGCTTGGCATTATCGGCAAGCCATGCTTCGAAATTCTGCAATTCAGGATTAAGCTCTTTGGAAAGTACGGGATTACGCACGCCAAGAAGGTAGTCCGACTGTTCGGTGTAGAATTGAAACATATTCCCCAAGTCATCGGCACCCGGAAAACCGAAGCTACGGAAAACTGCCGGTGGAATTGCGTTGTACGTCACTTCTTCGCCGAATGCTTTCGACATCAGCGCGCACATTGCGTCGAGCGTGATATTTTCGCCCGATACACCCACAGAAGTACCAATCATTTCAGCACCTTTTTTGAAAATTCCATACGCACATTTGCCGATGTCCTCTGCTCCGATACCGGAGAGCTGCTTGTCGCCCATCGGCATGGTAAGGGTTAATTTTCCGTCTTCACCACGTTTTGGGCCGAGACCAAAATGAATAAAATTATCCCAATAGAAAGAAGCAAGAAGGAAGGTTGTCGGAACACCTGCATCGGTAAAGTAATGATCGGATTGACCTTTACCGTCGAAGTGAGGTACTTTGTAATTGCCGTGGAGAGTCGGCATACTGTCATCATCAAGGGAATACCACTTGCGAGTATCTTCGAGGGTGGACCAAATCGCATGTTGAATTCCGGCATCTTTAGCAGCGTCAGCAAAAACTTTCACTTCGGCAGATTCCTTTTCCGGCGAGAAATGCGTCCAGAAAAAAGTAACGAAGAATGCGCCGTATGCGCCTTCAAGTGCTTGACGAACACTACCCGCGTCGTCGATATCAGCAGCCACGACTTCTGCTCCCATTGCAGCAAGTGCTTTTGATTTATCAGAATTAATGTCACGCGTTACAGCACGAACTCTAAATCCTCCGGTCGGATCGGCAAGTATTGCACGGACAAGTCCGCCACCTTGAGCGCCGGTCGCTCCAAAAACAACGATCGTCTTTTGTTGAGACATAGTAGTAAATCTTTATGAAAGTAATACAAAAACAGTTCGGGCGCGGTAACGGTCGGAAAAAGAATATGTTGTAACACGCAAAAGTTGTGCTTGAAAATATAATACTACTCAAGCCACGAATATAGCGCCGCCATGATATGGGTGTTATCTAGAACCCAATAGGCAAAGCATGTCGGACGGGAAGCAAGCTTTTGAGGAGCTTACTTGTTTAATTGTATGTTCTTATCATCGTCAGCCCACGGTGCGCGCTCAAGGCGAAGATGTTCAAAACCCTTGCGTTTTGCAACGATTCGGTAGGAAAATTCTGTGGTTATAAGTTCGCTGCCCCGTGCTCTTACTTCGAATCCGGTCGGTGTGCGCTTGGATACATAAAGCTCGGCATCACCGTATGGCTGGAGGAACACATGGTACGGTTCATCCACATTCACCGTTTGCGTGAATTTCGATTCGAATGGAATCATCACGGACTGACCGTTGATTTTGCCGAAGCCGTAGTCGGTGAACCAAACTTCGGTCGCTTCTTCGCAGTAGAGTGCTCGTGCTCCGTCGGAGGTACTGACGACGGCGCTTTTGGTGCCTCCGGCGACCTGAAGACCGGGATAGACAGGCGATGCCGTAATATAGACCCCCATACTTTGTGAGCCAGTTCCGCGGAATGCACCGGCCCAGCCGGCACCATTTGTGCGTGCCTCAAGGGCATTGCTGTTGGTCGGAGAATTTGCATTAATAATCTCAAAAAATCCTGAGCCCACACCACCTGTTGAGATAGCTTTTACGGAATATCCGTTGACGGTCTGGATCGACAAGCCATCCCCCGAACCCGTTGTTACTGCTCGGATTACCTCTGATGAACTTGATGCGTTGTTGATCTGGAAGAGTCCCGCGCGTCCTGTGCCGGTAGAAAAGGCAAACAACGCGTCACCCGTACTGGTCGTACCGCCGTAGAGCGCGTAGCCGGCGCCATTCGTTCGCGCTTCGAGGACGGTGCTGTAATTACTTGGGTTAGTAATTTGAAAGAGCGCTGTTCGCCCGCTTGCAGAATTGATTAAACTCAATGTCGGGGCTGTGTTGCCGACTGTTGTGGTGAGAAATTCTGCGGATGAACCATTGCCGGTGTTCTTGATGGAGAGTACGGGAGCCGATGTGGTAGCGCTATCGGAATAGGGAAGTATAAGTCGCCCTGCAATTGGATTGCCCCAGCCGAGTGTATTGCCTGAATAATAGACGACCTGTCCATTTGCAGCGCCGGTGGTGCTGAGCTTGGAAAGGGAAATCACACCATTGCCTATGTCATTGTTTTGAATGCTTAAATCAGCAATTTTCAATGATGTTACGGCATTGTCTTGTAGCTTTCCGGTGGAAATTGCACCATCAATGAGCTTACCGCCGGAAATGGTGTAATTCTGAATGTTTGAGTCTTTGATGACATTACCGGCTATACGTGGATTGGGATAGGAGCCGAGCAGCTCGCCGCCTGCCGTGCTCGTGGGGGTAATCGTCGTGCCGGATGCGAATTTGGACGGTGTAATCGAGCCATCAAGAATTTTGTCGGAAGTGATTGCATTGTCAGCAATTAAATCATTGGTAATCCCTTTGGCGCGGATAAATACACTCACATCGCCATCCGTACCACCGCCGCCAAGCCCTGCACCTGCAAGCACTGCCGTGATGTCACCCTTGTTGCCGGTGCCGCCACCGCCGGTCGTGACCGGTGTGCGCCATTCAACGGTAGTGCCGTTGGAGGTCAGTACCTGACCACTCACCGAACCGTCCGGCTTAATCTTTGAAATGGTGATACTTCCATCGGCTATCTCTTGCGTCTGAAACGAGTAAGGCGAAGTAGTCAGCCGGATTCGCTGCGACATCTCAATACCCGTACTGACCATTTTTACCCCAAGCCAGTATTGCTTGTCAAACGGTAAATTCAGCGGTACATTCACGCCGAGTGTAACATTAAACAGTGACTTGGCAACAGCGACATTCTGCAACTCCGACCACAATGCCGAGCCGCCTGACTCTTGTGCGTAGAGCGTAAAGCCCAACGAATAGGAGCCGTCGGTCAGCGGAGAACCATCCGGATTGGTGAGAATCCCCTGAAAGCTCATCACACGGGGAACTTGTGCAAGTAGAGTGCTCGCATTGCTCATTACTATCAGGAATGTAAGAAGGTAGAATATTCGTTTCATAATTGTCTCATGTAAGAAGGTGTTCAAAAATCATGGCGATTATCGTCCGCCAAACGTGTTTCCTTAAAATCAGCGAGGAATCGCACGCTGAATGTCGATTAAGAGTTCGTCACACAGCGTCGAAAACGCGATACTCACCGCCGGTGGAATCGTCGTTACTGCGCTGCTGCTGCGCGTCTTAGAAATAGAATACGACTTCTGAAACACGAGCGACTTGTCTGCTTTCTGCATGTTGAATCGCAAGAGCGATATGGTCATTGTCAGATGAACCGTATTCGAATCTCGACTCATCGATTCGCTATTGCGCGCGACAATTTCCGAAATCCTGCTCTCCATGATATACGTCGGCGTGCTCACCGAAGCCGAGCTCACGACACCACCGGTAAATGTATGATAATCCGAGAATCTATTGACGATAAAATTCGTCGCAAGCTCAGAAATATCGCTCGCCCAGCGGTGATAATTATACGGCTGTAATTCATTCTCACCGTTCATCTGCATGAGCTTGTCAGTGTCAAATTCACCATCGACATTCACCGATCGAATGAGCAATGTGCCGTTGAGGGGCTCGATATTTTTAATCATCGTCGGCTGTTGCGTGAGCCGGTAATAGCTCGTTTTTTGGTATTCCGTTTTGAGTGAAATACACGAGGCAAGCGTACAACAGAAGCAAAACACAAGGAGCTTTTTCATAGTAGTTTTGGGCATAATTATTTTTCTTTCGGAGGCGGCTCGCTGAGCAATGTTTGAGATGCGTTATCATTCACCGAACGGATAAATTTCTTGAGTTGTTTGTTCGTCGCGCCAAGTTCTTCGATTGTTTGCTGCAATGTAAACAGCGTTTTTTGCGAACTTGTCCCAATATTCCCAATTGCAAATTCTGCCTGCTGCATCACGGTATCATAGCGCGCATACGCTTTATCGGCGCGGGTTTGGAGCTGGAGCTGTTGTATTTGAGAATTCAGACTTTCAGCCGCCGACTGAAATTTATCGGTCGTATGGATGAGATTTTCACTCACCACGGTGAAATTTTCGATAATGTTCGATTGATCGGCTTTTTGGGCAAGACTACCAATGGATATACTTGCTTCGTCGATATTTTTGACCATTGCTTTCAGGCGTGGGTCACCCAATATATTAGCGGCATTGCGGAGGAAGTGTACTGATTCAAGGGAGATATTCTTGGTGTCAATTTCAAGTAAATTAGCGATAAATTCATCGAGCGAGAGCTTCATCGCATCGAGCGTCGAAGGTGTGGAATGAATAATCGGATACTGTGGCGCAAAGCTCAAACGCATGACAGATGAATAGCTGTTAGCATCTTCAGGATAATAGAGTTGCAGGAATTTCCCGCCCGCAAGACTCGCCATCTCAATCCGCACCCGGAGATCATCATCAATTTTCATATTCCGGTCGATTTGCATCGCAATTTCGATTAATTTACCGTCCGGAGCGAGCTTGACGGATTGGACATTGCCTATCGGAACACCCTGATATTTAACCGGTTGCCCTTGTTCTACACCCGAGACCGAACTTTCGAAATATGTCACGAATGTCCGGTATTCCCCAAAAAATTTCGAAGCGCCGAGCCACAAAATTCCACCGGCAACGATTGCAAATCCCACAAGAACAAAGACGCCGATTAAAAATGGACTCGACCGGCGGCGTGAAGAAACGGACATACAAAACCTCACAAAATACTGAAAGAGAGATTATTTTCGGAATAATTCTGCCGAAATTGACTGCTAATTTACCGTAATTCGACCGTCTAACTACTATTTAACGCTAATATACCACTAATGATCGTACCGACGCCCCACAACGCAACACATACATCCCCGCCGGCAAGCCATCCGTCATTACACGCCATTCGCTCACTCCGCTCGGAATGCTCGCCGTCGCCACCGTCTGCCCGAGCAGATTGCTGATGTGGAGTTCGGTAGGGAGGAGAGATGCATGCTCAAAGGTCGCCGTGAAGCTGCCTGCCGCAGGATTCGGGGAAATGGAGAACTGGGTAAGTGGTTGATATGTTTCTTCTTGTACGGCCGTTCCCTCGGTAATAAACCAAATTTTGGCAGTCTGATCACCACTGCCCGAGGCAACTTTTGAGCCGTCTGGACTCCAACTCACTGCATAGACAAGTTCACGATGACCGGTTAACGTATAGAGAGTTGCCCCGCTATTTACTGCCCAAATCTTCAAGGTATTATCATAACTCGCCGTCGCAATTTTCGCTCCATCCGGACTCCAAGCAACATCCCAAATACAATTGTTATGCCCTTTTAAGCTATGGAACAGCAATCCGTTATTCGCATCCCAAATCCTTAATGTATCATCACAGCTTCCGGTAGCTACTTTCGTACCATCCGGGCTCCAACTAACCGTAATAACATCTTGTTTATGCGCTTTTAAGGTATGGATTATCGTTCCAGAATTGACATTCCAAATTTTCGATGTTCTATCTGAACTTGCTGTGGCGACTTTTGTGCCATCAGGGCTCCAATTTACTGTTCTTAGGTATGATGTATGTCCTTTTAGAGTATGGAGATTTATTCCGGTATTTACATCCCAGATTTTTGTCGAATAATCCCAACTTGCTGTCGCGAGTTTTGTACCATCCGGACTCCATTTTACATCCCAGACGAAACTAGTATGCCCTTTTAAAGTAAAAATTGTTTCGCCATTTATAGCATTCCATATCCTTGCTGTATGATCCTGACTCGCCGTCGCAATTTTTGTACCGTCAGGGCTCCATTTTATATCCACAAGTTCACTCGTATGTCCTTTTAAAGTATATATGATGGAGCCGGTGTTAGCATCCCATATTTTTGCTGTACTATCCCAACTTGCTGTAGCGATTTTTGAACCATCGGGACTCCAACTCACTGCCCTGACATAACTATTATGTTTTAAGGTAAAAAGGGTTGCTCCGCTCGCAGCATCCCAAATGATTGCCGACTTATCATGACTACCGGCGGTAGCAATCTTCCTACCAGTAGGACTCCAGCTAATATCTACGACTTCATTACCATGCCCTTTCAAATCAAATTGCAGAGTACCGGGTACACCGCTTTTCAAGGGATTAGTCGTTATCATCAATCCCAAAAGAAAAGTAATTGTGAAAATTCGTACCATACTTTCTCCAAAATAAAAATTAAACTACAAAAAATGCAGTTGCTAAATAACTTAAAAATCTTACTAATTCAATGTTGTTAATTCACCACGAGCGACCTAACCCACGCCCCACACCGCACCACATACATCCCCGCCGGCAAGCCACCCGTCATCACACGCCATTCACTCACTCCGCTCGGAATGCTCGCCGTCGCCACCGTCTGCCCGAGCAGATTGCTGATGCGGAGTTCGGAAGGGAGGAGAGATGCATGCTCAAAGGTCGCCGTAAAGCTGCTATGAGCCGGGTTCGGGGAAATGGAGAATGGTGTAAGTGGTTGGTTTATTTCTTCTTGTACGGCGCTTGGATTGGCTGAAAGCCATATTTTAGCTGTGCTGTCCTGACTTGCCGAGACGATGCGAGTGCCATCAGAAGTCCAACGCACAGTATTCACGGCTTCGGTATGTCCGGTAAATGTGCCGAGCTTGGTGCCGGCGGCTACCGACCACACACATGCTGTTTTGTCCAAGCTCGCGGTGGCTACTTTGCTGCCGTCCGGACTCCAACTGATATCGACAAGTTCGTCCGTATGACCGGTGAGGGTCGTGAGCTTGGTACCGGTGGCGGCTGACCAGATAATCGCTGTTTTATCGAGACTTGCTGTTGCAATTTTTGATCCGTCGGGACTCCAGCGAGCGGCATTGACGTAGTTGTCATGCCCTTGTAACGTAAAAAGCTTATCACCGGACACTGCTGACCAGATAATGGCTGTATAGTCAAGACTGCCGGTCAGAATTTTTGTACCGTCCGGACTCCATTGTATCGACGGGATATGATCTGTATGTCCTTTGAGAGTAAGAAGTAATGTACCTTTGTCCGCGTCCCATATTTTTGCAGTACCATCATAGCTTGCGGTGGCTACTTTGGTGCCATCGGGACTCCATCGTACGACAGATACTTCATCGCTATGTCCGCTTAGCGTGAAGAGATTCTTACCGGTTGCCGACCAAATGATGGCTGACTTGTCTTTACTCGTCGAGGCGATTTTCGAGCCGTCCGGACTCCATCGCACATCCGTCACAATATCGATATGTCCGGCTAACGTATGCAGCTTCACACCCGTAGAAGCTAACCACAGCCGAACAGTATTGTCACCACTTGCGGTTGCTATTTTTGATCCGTCTGCGCTCCATTGAGCCGAATACACTATTTGGATATGCCCCGAGAGAGTAAAGAGCTTCTCTGCTGTCCATGCCGACCATATAATAGCAGTCTCATCTGTGCTTGACGTAAGTACTTTTGAACCGTCAGGGCTCCACTCGGCTGTATATACATAGCCCGTGTGTCCTTTTAACTCACGCGCAATCAAACACATACCACTGAAAAAGAGATGAGCTGTAGCTACACCGACTATAAAAAAAAGCGTACGAAAACGGAACATGTGTTTTCCTGAATAATAATAAAGATAGAAATTAATAATGTCATTTGTAAAATTGTACTTTCCAGCCCGCCACAATACCGCTACCGAACTATTCCTCGGCGATTCTTTGAAAAAAATGCTGTATCCGTGGATGCGCCGTGCTGTTGCGCACTTCGTCAATCGGGCCGAATGCGATCTTGCCTTTTGCCTCACGGTCGAGCATAAGTGCTTTTCTGGCAATGGTATTAATGCTGTCTAATTCATGGGTTACGACGATCATCGTCGTGCCGAGCGCTGCGTTGAGATTGAGAATTAAATTGTCAAGCGACGCCGACGTAATCGGGTCCAAGCCGGCGGAGGGTTCGTCAAAAAAGAGAATCTCCGGGTCAAGCGCCATCGCCCGCGCGAGTCCGGCGCGCTTTTTCATGCCGCCGCTGATTTCGGAGGGGAGGAATTCCTGAAAGCCGTCGAGCCCGACCGAACCAAGCTTGAGGGTAATCATCGTGTCAATTTCATCGGCCGAAAGCTGCGAATACGTCTGCAATGGCAGAGCCACATTTTCGGCAAGTGTCATCGAGGCAAATAATCCGCCGGATTGAAATAATATCCCAAATTTCCGCAAAAGCGCAATCCGCGCTTCGCCATCAGCCGCCGTAAAATCTTCTCCGCATATGAATACTTGCCCTTCCGTTGGTTCGTTGAGTCCGGTAAGTGTTCGTAATAGCGTTGACTTACCACACCCGCTCCCGCCGAGAATTACCAAAATATCTCCCCGCTCGACCGAGAAATTCAGGTTCTCAAATATCGTTCGTTCGCCAAACCGCACTGTGAGATTGCGTGCTTCGATGATGGGAGTAGAATTCATGAGTTGTCACTTTTTTGAAGATGTAACTGTACTTTTTTGCGTTCGATTTCAGCGATAAGTTCCGCTTCTGTCGGTAGATACGCCATATATTTAGTAGCAAAAAGATGTGGTGTATCATTCATAATGGAATATTTGACTACGGTTTCGCTCTTTTCACTGCATAGAATTATTCCGATGGTTGGATTATCGCCATCAGGTTTCTTGAGGTCATCAAACATTCGACGATACATATCCATTTGCCCAATATCTTGATGATTGAGTTTTGTGGTCTTTAAGTCTATTAATACAAAGCATTTCAATAAAAAATTGTAGAACACTAAATCTATATAGAAATGTTCGTTCTCAGTGCTGATGCGATACTGCCTGCCTACGAATGAAAACCCCTTCCCTAATTCTAACAAAAAATGTTGTAAGTTCTCTATCAGTGCCGTTTCGATTTCTTTTTCAGTCGCTGTAATTGGCTCTGTAATATTAAGAAATTCAAATACATACGGATCTTTAATGAAATCTTCGTACTGATGCTGCTCGCTTTCCCCGCTATGATGTACTGAGACACTGTCCTTCTGTGAAGCTAACAATCGTTGGTAATAGAATGTTGTAATGTTGCGTTCTAAAACCCGAACACTCCAGTTCTGTGCGGCTGCTTCCGTCAAGTAATAATTTCGAGCAAGTTGATTTTCTACCCGCATAATCAGTCTATTGTGGCTCCATGTCAATTTGCTACACAGTGTGTAGCAAATCTCAGAATCAGGATATGTCAAATAGAACTGTCTGAAATTTCGAAGGTTAGCATACGAGAACCCTTTGCCAAATTCACGGGTAAGCTCTTTCGAAAGAGTGGTGAGAATTTCTTCGCCGTAAGCCGCTCTTTTGTCGCCATTCTGTTCTTCTTCGACTATGCGTTTCCCAATCAACCAATATGCCTCGACCATCGCAGTATTGACAGCAGTATATGCTTTTTGCCTCGCTTGCGCGAGGATGTTTTTTACTTCAGCTATGGTATGTTCGATCGTCATAATTGCTGTTGGTAGTATTGTATATTTTAACTGATCATCTTTAGATTGTACTATACATACCGAGTATAGAAGTAGTTGTAATGTATATGGTTAAACTTCTCATTTCCTCCGCCTGCGCAGCATCACTGAAAAATCTCCA
>Ga0075156_10001125_pt1 | contig 14386 bp, 9 predicted proteins | sample JI81AbrownDNA_FD_70966 | JGI IMG/M metagenome (GOLD analysis project Ga0075156, IMG submission 70966) | Wastewater effluent complex algal communities from Wisconsin, to seasonally profile nutrient transformation and Carbon sequestration -... | ecosystem: Engineered > WWTP > Effluent > Algae...
TCTCGTGTACTAAATGACTCCCTTTAAATCTTAGGGTGGTGCTCTTGTACCTGGAGGAGATGCGTTAGGAGGTGAATTGTTTTACGCAACAACTTTGGCATTGTCAACACCGCTAGCCATCACGGAGGCTCTTCGCGAGAGTGGCGTGCGTGCCATGTGCTTTCTCAACGCTGGAACTCTCAGTGGTTGGGGTGTTCCGAGTTACTCGCTCATAAAGTCTTCACGTGTCGCTATTGGCGCTGGCATTTCCTATGGAACTGCAATGGGAAAACTAGAAATGACTTACACGGTTCCTATACGATTTGGCCCACGGGATGTTCGAAAATCCGCTCAATTCGGATTTGGTTTCGCTTTCGGAGGCTAAGTCAAATCAGGAATGAATAGAAATATTATTTCTGCTATAACCAAATATAAATCAAAATCTTTAAACAAAATTAAATTTGCTGCACAAATCAACAGTTCAACAATTCATTGACCACAGGTTAATCATGAGTAAGTAGAATGAATGATTCGTTTTAAAATACTTTTTAAACTTTACTTTCAAGAGAAAAAGGCTCCTGTTTACATCTAGAAATTTTTTCAATTTTGATGCAGGTGCGAAATTTTAAGTTTTTCACATGGTAATTCAAACCAATCAAGGCGCATCTCTGAATCCGCTATTCTCTAGAGATACTAAAATTCTCCAGCCAAAGCTGCCAGAGTAGCTGGATCGAGTTGCTTCATGATTTCCCTTACCCGAGCAATTTCGTGTTGCTTATGCTGCTCACGCAAAAATTGAAGACTATGAGCATGGTTATGAATTTCGGCTTGCCTCTGTGCGGCAGCAGCATTTGCAATCCTCTCTGCAGCCAATGCAACAACATCCGCAGCTTTCCTGTTCTCAGCAGCTGCCATAAGCGCTGCAGAAGCGTTCTGTTCAGAAATCCCGGTTGGAATATAGTTCCGCTGAAGAGCACTAAGCGGAAGTTGCAAGCGCTGCATAATCGAGGGATGTGCTAATGAAGGGGAGTGTTCAAGTCCTCGTAAAGCAAGAGCTTGCTGTCGTGCAGCCACAAGTCGGCGCTGAAGCTCAAGTTCCTGTCTATCTTGAACTTGTTTCTGCTGCAGCTGTAAACACCTAAACTGCATGAGTTGCGCCATTGATGGAGAACTGCTCATGGCAAAATCAGGTCTCGTGGCAGCCAAATTGGGTGTTGTGATGAATCGAGAACATAAAGATGACTCTTGATGAGAAGTAGGAGAGGATACAGATGTGGTGGACATGCTGCTGGAGCATCTCGCTGGTTTCTTCGCAGGGGCTTCGTTCATGCTTTTACTGGCCTTTTTCTTCGTTGTACTTACATTGACAGATATTGAGTCACTGATTTTGTTTGTATTAATTCGTCCAGCACGCATCATCTTGCATAGACTATATTCACCTCTAACGAAAAGGTCGTGCTCAAACCCGTTTTCTTCTGAAGTATTAATGATTTTTCTGAAGCCCCAGTAGTACAGTTTTCTAGTGAAACTGGAATATTCGGACCTTTGAAAGTACTTGGGTAGGACTTCTAGAGTAAACTTCTTGGGGTTTAATATTACAAAAGCCTTTCCGTTTGGCAACCAAGACATTACCCCATTGCCGTCCTCGCTCTCAATCATGTGCATCAACTGTTGTGAAGAGATTTGTTAGAAATGATAGCTTAAGAACTGAACCAAGCGCCGGCAAATCAATTTACCTTTTCAGGAAAGGTTTTGCAACCTTTGATTACAAATATGTGTTGCTTTGCCTTTTTTGCTTTTGCAGATTCAACTCCTTTTCCAGACTTGTCTGTTTCGCTTTTAACAGGTTTTTTTACCTCCGCATTTTTGGAGGCTTCTGAGTCTATTTCTAGAGGTGTTAGTTTGGAGAATGTGCGAGCCATTGCAGCTGGGAAACATTCATCATTTTCAGAAGAAATCGAAACTTTGCTCTTGTCAAAGGAACCGGAATTAACGACAAAGGCCGCGTCGTTTGTGCTTAAACGAAGTGTCTCTCCTGATGTCACGGAGGCATTTACAACTTTCTTGCAAGGAGTTTCTGCTCCGCTCCCGCTAGGCATGGTCCAAGCTCTTTTCTTCAAAGGAAGGCTGCTGGATGGACTGCTGTTCCTATTCTTCCTGTCTCGATCGCTGCTGCTAGTTGAGATGCTCTCTGCTGTGCTTGTGTCAGACATCATTTTTGTTAAGAACAGTGGATATGATGCAACCGAATTTTTGTGATGTGAGCAACTGTGACTTAGAGATCTAGCCTAAAATGTCCGTGAATCAACTACTATTAAGGACTATCACTGAAGCATTGTTCAATCTACTCCGCAAATGCAATTTATTTTTTACACTTGGTCATATTTTTAACAAACTATATTGCAAAATACTGTCAAGAAACATTTAACAAATAAAATTGGATTCACGTGTCACAGTCTGAGAGATGTTTCGGTGTTTTCTTCCGTTGTGACATATCAAGCACTTGAGAAACAATAATTTCATTTTTTGTCTGCTTTCGAGACAATCATGCATACGTTAGAGTTTCCTCAGAATTGACCAAGGTAAGTTTAACATTTAAAGTGTTAGTGTAACATTTAAAGTGTTAGTGAAATTCCTAATGAATTCTTTCAAAAACCACCACATTTGTGTTTTGCCAATGCCTTCTGCTCAACTCCACAATCCTCAAATTATCACAGTTAAAGTCGCGACAAGCCAAACTTGATAGAATGATTATGTTGGCAATTTAGTTAATCATTGAATGCATAGTTTAGTATGGTATAGTTATGCCACACTCATTGAAAGTCTTAAGGAAAAATATCTTGTCAAATATTTACCAATTCTTCAATTGCATATCAGCATTTTTTCAACAAAAAATCCAATATCCGCTAAATTTCATCTCCCTTTGACGACTACGGTAGAGAGATACGAAGGAGAAATACAAAACGCTTTAGAGCGACACCGATATACGGATATAGCGTTAAGGGCATTTTGGTAAAGGTTCATTAATTGGACAAAGCATGATTAGATCGAGCGTGATTAGAAATATAATGTATAATGTCCATAAATCTCAATGAATGAGACGTGTGACAATTCATTGATTTTGTCGCGTAGAAAGTTTGTATTGCCTCTTCATTTTATGCACTGCCCTTTGCAAGCATTATTGAAGGGAGTGCGATCTTGCCTCTCAACGTATTAAATTGTTTAACTCTCACAATTGAGAGTGTGTAAAATGGATATTTTTCTTATAAATTCTTTGCATTTTTTAATCCAAGCTCCAGTACTTGAAGCAAAAATACTGCATGGCTTGCAGCGAATTTACATGTATTTGCTTATAAGTCACTCGGAACTCGGACCTTCGCGTCTTACAACTCCGACAGTCCCGAGAAAGAAAGAAAGATGAAAGAAAATTCTATTAGGTTTAGTTCACATGTGACAGAAAGATTCAATTCAAAATAAACTGATTTTTTCTCAAATTTTAAGCGCGATATCTGTATTTATAAGAGTAATTAATTACAAAAAAAATTGAACATTTTTTTTATTTAGCAACCACAAGTTTTTGTTGAAATGACCTCTAAACGGCCCTTAGTGTTGAATTAGCCAAGATAGTGATTTTGAGAAAATTCATGCTCAAATATCAAACGGAGCAACAAAATTCATAATTGATTACGGTACATTTTTATGTAGAAATGCCTTCGGAATATGGGTTTCTCAGATTTGACAAATTAAGTTGATCAAGTTTAGTTACAGTTGTTAGTATTAGTAAGTACTCTCTTAATTCTTTAATTCTAATGTGTATTTCCAGCCGAAATCAAGTAACGCATCCAGGCAGTATCTTCTTTAGAGTTTGCCTTGAATTGAAAGTTAAAATCACAGTGATGACCTTTCGCACCAAATTCTTTTTGAGTTGAATTGTAAAAAAGATATGCCAATGAAAGACGGACTTGATTATAAGAGTTCTAATATTGCCTTGGTCGTGATTCTCAATCTAAACTGGTATATCCTTGACTGTCAAGTGAGTCCAGATCACAAAGACACGGTCCCTCAAGAAAATGTTATCCGCTAACAAAATAGCATGCAGAGAAGCACCGGGAGAAAGTTAGTCGAACCTAAGCGACACATCTCATTAATTTACATTTGCAATTCGACGAACATTATTTCCATAATAAATCTCGAGACCTTCGTGTCTTTGGTGGTAGGATTGACCGGTAAATCCAAGAATCGCGGGTCATGAGAACAGGCGATGATTTCTAACATGGCCCATTTTTGTCTCCTCTGATGAGAATTCATCAAGTCATGTAGCATTTATACATCCAGCCAAGAGAACTTGTCGAATGCCTTGATATGCGTGTGAATAAATTATGCTAGGCTTTTCTTATAATAACGAGAAGTGTAGCGGCAAGACTGCCTTTTAGGCTAACTGCTGAAGATTTACTTGTGAGTGTGTTGTGGTTGATGTGGCAGATGCTGCAGCCTATGATAACAGAAAATGTGTTTTGAAAGAATAAACAACCAAAAGCAATATTTTAAGGGTTTTGCTAAATACACGACGAAAATTGCTAATACACGATTTTAAAAGACAAAAAAGGGGGTTTTGCTAAATACACGACGAAAATTGCTAAATACACGACACCTATTTTCACAACGAAAGCTGCTAAATACACGACACATTTTTTCTAAAGATAATTACAAATTTCTATTCCAACAGGTGTCTTTCTTAATTTTTCCCCCCACAAGTTCCACAAATCACAGTTCTTCTTTTTAAACCACAAGAATTATTTAAAGAAACAGGCACAAGTTCCACAAATCAAAGTTCTTCCTTTCTGATGCAAGAATTATTTAAAGAAACAAGATCTGCATCAGATGTTCCTTCCATGGCTGGCTCTTCAAGGACTGGATTTTGGATGAGATTGACAATTGTTGAGCCTGGATGCTGTTTGTCTTTGTTTTATGCAATTGAATGTTTTCGAACTTCTTGGTACTTTCCTCCAAAATCACATTTGATTGTGATATTTTTCTCTCTTATGGAATTTTTGGTTGCCACTGCATAGCCATTCTGTTTTGCATGATTATTGCAGTATTAAAGCAGCTCTTGTGCAGTATCGAATTCTGCTGAAGGAGGTGATGTTAAATCAAAAAGTTGTTTGTTATTCATGATTAATGATCAAAACTTTTTAATGTCAATTTTTGTAGGGTTGTCTTGTATTTAGCAAAACCAGTCGTGTATTTAGCGATTTGTCGTATATTCGAATTTTTTAGTCTTTTTAAAATTTGTGTCGTGTATTTAGCAATTTTCGTCTTGTATTTAGCAAAACCCTATTTTAATGTGGTTCATTCTGAAAATCAAAATCGATCTTAACCTTGTTTCCAGCGCTGGGATACAAACCTAGAGACTGGAATAATACCTCGTCGTTTTTGCTGTCTCATCTTAAAAGCAAAGAAATCGAATATTAAGGTTTTGTTGAATGAGATATTCTAAACTTGCCAGTTGATTTTATAATCGATTCTAGAACTTATACGTCGCCAAAATAGGTGGAATACAGCAATATTGTTGAGAGACAATAGAAAATCAGGAGGGAAGTAAGCATCGAAGTCCAAAAAATTTGGCAAGGCAAAACATCAAAACCAAAAAGCCAAATGAATCTTCGTCTTCAAATGAGTCGACAAATTTCCTAATGTTGAATGCTATAAACCATTCTGATTAAAAAGTAGAAGCTATTAATGCTTGAATTATCAATGAATCTGGAGTTCTTTTCCTGGATCATCTGAAACAGCTATAATTGAGCAAACACTCCATCGATTAGCATCCTAGTTTGATAGTAAATTTAATTAACTCTTCATGTGAGATTATTTCTACCATATTTCTTCTTCTACACTTTATCTGCCATGCTCTTTCGTAGTGCCTTCATTCTACCTGGGTTTCTTGTGACGAAATAAACCAAGAGAACCTAAATTTATCTGATTTATATATAAAATAGGAATCAGTTTTCTCTTAAATAGGCATCAGCCACACTTCGGTGGAAAATAAAAATGATAAACAGCAAGAATAGAATAAAAATTCGGAGACTTGAAAATTCTGGAAGTTCTTGATAATCCGAAAATTGCTTATAAAGGGAATTGAAACTGAGATTAACGGAAACAGTTAAGAAAGACAATGAAAAGAATTATAATGATTCTACCTAAAACATCTTGCATGGACTTAGCTCATAATGGCTAAATTTATTAGAAAATTTTACATCTCTAGATCATTTACTGAATATAAATGTATTGGGTTTGTGATATGAGAAGGCAGGAGGCCTTTTCAAGAAAAGCGCTTATAAGTACAAGAAATTAGAATGCAACTAGTTACCTAAGATGCCCAAAAAAAGAATTAGTATGGGAATTCCACAAGAATGACCTGTGAAGACAAAATTTGTTGTAGATTCTCACTTAGCGTGCTTCCGTCTCCATGTCATGCAAATCTTGGGGATCAAGTCATCAGTCAAGTAATTGAAGAATATGAACTCAATGACGGAGTGGACAAATTGTTCTAGATGACGATGATTAATAAGGTTTTGCTTTCTCGCGCGGTATGTCTCTACAAGTCACGCCCATTTACCAAAAATCTGGGTTAATCTTGAATGAATTCTGACCAATCGTGACACAAAAATGAAGTTAATATTGCACTGTAATGCCAGTACTACACTTCTGATTATAAGAAGTAAGACCCACAAAGCAAAAGCCGAATTCATATAAAATCAAAACCTTTTGTATATTCATGATTATGATTGTCCTAAGAATATCGGAATCTACGACCATTTTTTCCGAGAGTTTTGGCAAGGTTTGAAACAACAAATACATGATGATCAGCATGCAAATGCCTTAAGTATGGCGAACCATTTTGCTGCTATTTTTGACAACAGCAAAAGTAGCAAACTATCAAAAAATGTAAATTTTGTCTAGTAATGAGGCTTTTTGGAATATTCAGCTATAGTGCAAGTATAGGCCTGCTGATGTCGTCTGAAAGCTGAGTGTACAACAGATCCAATAGCAATCAGCAAAGAATTTCGAAAGCAAAGCAAGCTTTATAATAAAATTTGTTGTTTAAAACCATAAAACTTTAGATTTTCATCCTAATCCCTGTAATCACAGCGGTTGTATGCTCTTCATTCACATTTATTACATTCCCTTTTCCGTCTTCTACTTCTTCATGTCATTAATTCTATTTTCGTCATTACCCAACAAACTCCTTTGTAAATTTCTTTGATTAATTTCTTTCATTCTGAGCATATTTTGGAAGATGATTAGCGGCGGCTTTTTTCCCACTTCCAAATCTGGAGGCATAATCAATAAAGTCATACATTGGCAGTAACACATTCCCGTGTTGTCTTATGTCATTCTCATGCCTCGGTAAATATAAATTTACCCCATTTTATCCGACACACTCTCCGCTAGCGGGTGATTTTTAATTTGTGTGGTACACTCTCAATATCTTTTTCTCGTGCACATTATATTTGTCTATGACAGTGTTGAGTACAATGCATTATTTGTGAATAAAATATTTGTGAATAAAACATAAACTCTCCTTTCTTTCTGTATTAGAATTATTGCTGCAAGAATATCTTTGTGATAATTGTTAATCAGGGAGCCTGTCTCATACCGCTATTTTCCACATCTCTTGCTAGTGGGTAGTGGAAATCTCAGTTAGCAACTGCTCGTGGAACTTCATAAGTCTGTCCTAGGACAATCTTCTCATGTAATCAGAACCGTTCATGTAATGACTCCTTCCTGGATATGGAATAAGATGCTATTTTCAGCTTATACGAACCTCCCTCTGACTTCATATTTAGACTTATACTTGATTTCTTCTCAGTCTTTGGAAACCTCTTCGTTCCGTACATTCAAAATTACGTTTGCACTATCAGAATCCTCAATCTTGACATCTAATCGTTCCACCGTGGTTGTTTAATAAAGAAACTATATAAATCTATTTTGAAACAAAAAACAATTTTTTAGATAAAGTTTTAAATTTAACTCTAATATAAAAGTTAGTCTTTGTGTTTTCCTCGAATTTTCATACATTTCTTAATTCAAAATATTCATTTTTATTTGAATTGTGATTTTGTCGTAAATCTTGTTCTATCATACCCCACATTGCTTGTTTGCATTTCATGGGCATTTTAAGGCTGGTTTTACTGCAGAACATTTCTTTTATTTATCGTCATTCCCCAAAAGGAATATAAAATTGTTCATCTTCTTATCAAGGATCATTACAGAGGTACCACCATTAAAAATCCTGAATCCCATTTCTTTCTTACCTATGCAAACAACAAGTGACCGTCAAGTGTCAAGAAAGTCTCGTCTTGTTCACAGTGAGGCAAACGCAGAATACACTCCTAACAGGCATTAACCAATGAATAGTAATCACAAAGAGGGATACTTGCAAGCATGCGATAAGAGATAGCATTTTTTGAGAAGTAAGGAGCAGTAAATTTTATTTCATGCGTGTTGTGCCACGAACTTGAGTTTTCAGCTGAAAGATATTTCTTAGAGGACTTCGAGAGATATAAAGGTAGATTATGGGTTAAGTATGACAAGCAAATAGAATTTGTTTATCTTTGATATCTTTGCGCCAGTGGTATATTTTTTGCCTCTTGTTGAAACTCGCGATCATATTCAATCTGGCAACACAGCAGGTTGGTTGTGCTCTTAAACATTCACTGATTCAGATAAAAAACTATATGTTTCTTTTTCTGTAGGTTAAAAAAAGCAAAGGTGGTAAAACAGAAGAAATCCTTTTATAATATCGCCTGTGAAATTCTTTCAACTTGTATGTCACATGCGCCACGAAGAAATAAACCTTGTCTCAATATGTCAGACATGTTTCTTGTTCATGAAGAGCAGTCATTCATTTAAGTATTGATTTAAAAACCGAAGCCCAAGAACATAGTAGATGTTGAAGAGAGTCGTAACGAGATTTTCTAGGAGTTCATGTTGCTCAAAGTCCAGAAAATGTATGCTAACAATCAATTCGGGATGACTTGCACAGAAAGTTACTTACGAGTTCAAACAATCTTTAAGTAAAGGCAATCATCACCAAGGACCAGAAAGATGTTTTAACCAAGGGTTTGAGAATAGTTTGTTCTATTTTTTATTCATTACTTAATTCTGTTACATTGAGCTTATGTTTTCTTTCGAGAGGACTGTTATGATTTGCAAAAGATGTTTCTGTATTGCCCTTTTCTAGGCAACATTATTGCTTTCCATAAATGGTTTATTGTTACAATTACTCTTTTTCAGACAAGGTTTCTCTGTACAAATCTTATTTGCTTGTTGAGTATTGGTAGTACAAAGATTTTTGGATCATGCAGAAAACTCGCAATTTATAATATTTATAATTCTTGATTTACGTATTAGAACACGCTTCTCTTCAGAATATCACCGAATTAATCCCCTATTTGGACATTTCGTTCAATTAAATCGTTTGAAAAACGAATGGAAGCACAAACATTTCTAAGGAAACATGACCTACACGACAGAACAATTTAATGTTTACATTTATGTTTACATTTCCCTTTAATTTTCTCAACTGCAAATTGGTATGGCTCGTTTGGCTAACCACAGTGTTGCATACAAAGCTAGCTCGTTGACGACTTGTTCCTGTACAGCTGTGAAAATACGCTCTGTTGCACAGGAAATAGAAAATAATGAAACGAAAATTGGATGTGAATCTCAGTCATTACTTGGAGCTTTATGTGGTATAATACTCGTTTATCAATTGCTGACAGGTTCTCAGGCAATTTAGGATTTTTGGGCTCACAAGCTCTTCACTACACATCATTGTACTAAACTGAATACTAGTGTACAAGGCAAGTTGGTCTATTGTCTTGGCATGGTTCCTTCCTACACAGCACACCACACCTCAACAGAAGTCTTCACTGATCCCGAACTTCCTGTGCTTATTCGATTCGTCTTTGCTTATGACTTGTCGCGTTGTACCGTATCAGCCACAACACCTCTTAGTTCTTCTCAGAGTATGTTCTTTCATGGTGTTTGGTATTTTTTGAATTTAAGTTGATAACACAGAATTACATATAAGCCGAAAAGTATTCTAATAAATATTGAATTGCAATTCTAGCAAGATAAATTGATTAAATCCCTTTTTCGATTTTTTTTTCCAATTTGTCTTTTTTATTGATTTCAATTCTCTTTTTTTGTCCCTTTTAAATATAATTTTTGGAGTCGCTGAAACATTTTTTTGCTAGCCATTTCTAAAATATAAATCTGACGTGTGCCAAATTCTAGCTGGAGGGAGAAACTGTTCCTGAAACAAAGTAAACAGGTTCTCACAAGCAAATTACAGCATGTCATTTACCACAATGTTCAAAGAAGAGAACTAGACAAGAAAAAAGATGTGACCTGCTACAAGTGTAAGAAAAGTCAGGCACTACTCAAAATGAACGCGATGACAAAGAGACTGTCAAGAAAACCAAAAGAAAATGTTCTAATTTCCTGGTAAAGAAAGGCAGAGATTAAATCGATGATGATGACACCAAAGAAGACAACCAATAGTGAGATGAAAACGATTATGAAGATCATGTGGACAGTACTGTAATGGCGTGTCACAACAATATTAAACAGAAAGGCAAAAATTAAGAAGATGATTGAAATGAGGGCACCAATGATGGTTATTTATATGAGTATGATGACTATGAAGTGTTTGAATTCTTACAGGATGATGTCGCATGATCCATACAAGGCAAGCCATCTCTACTAAGAACCTAGATCTTATTGGTCAGTCATTCACCTGTGGATATGTTCACCAATGGAATATGTTGAGTAATATATATGATGCAAAGATAAACCTGGCCCCACTCTGTATCCAAGCAAGTTACTTGTCACCATAAAATGGAACTGAATGGCTATGGAACTTTATGATATCACCCAAACATTTTGTGATTGAACTATGTACAAATAAACACAGGTAACTAAGGATAGATCTCTCAAGACTGAATTAATACGTGTGTATTTATTCCCTCCAAAAGGGAGTATCATTTTCTGATGTTAAGAATTACTTAGCACAGTCCCAATTAAGGTAGTAGATAGTAATAAAAATAAATAAACTGTTAAAGAGTACTCTGATGCCAAAAAGACACACTCTTTAAATGAAATGATAGGAAGACATATTACTAAAGACTTATATCGAATGCTCAGAAGAAAACCAAATTCTGTACTGCTCTATCACAAAAGTCGACAATATACACATTGAAGACAGTTTTGGACCAAAATAGCTCTCCAAAAGAAAAACCAAAAGAAACACACCAGATCGGGTCGTCATCAACATATCCTGATGTACTATTAGGATTAAAAGGAATCTTATGCTTACATTTGAACTAGGAAAGAAAGCAACGAGATAACCATCACGACATCAAGAAAAGTGTTGGTTTAACAAAGATGTCCTTGTAAATTGATACTTGTAGAACCATATTCAGTGGTGACGCCCTACTGGTAAAATTCTTCAAATCAGCACCAGAAAGTTCAATCAAAGTAAAAGCATCAAAAACTGCAAGAGTCATTGCATTTGAATCTTGTGCGACAATTGAATTTTAATCTGCTGGTCCCTGTCCTGATTGATTCCCTGTTACTGCTGCTACCCTTCTTGATTGATAGATAATGCGGTGATTAATACTACGCTTGTCTTTATCAATGTATTCTTATGCTTCTTGGGCAAGTATCTGCACTGTAACGTTTGTGGAAACAGAAGGAGTTATAGTACGAGGTACCTGACTGAGTGAATGCGTCGTTTTATTGGAATTATTGCTGGACGTAAAATTTAAATTTTCGGTATGAATGAACCATGTCATTAAGTCTATGGTCTGCATCAAATGACCATATTGTATCTCGCGACACTAACACTTTATTTGTGACAATATTGAGTAAGCTGTAGCTGTCAGGAGAGTTATTTGCTGCCCCTCCCAACTACATAGCCGAAAGTCCACGATTATTTAAGCCTCGCTTTCATAGAAGATCCATATTTATGATAGCCATCTCTCAATATGGATGATTTTTTTCTGCGTTTGTGATAGGAAGAAGGCAGGCCTTGTATGGGAACATCCATATCGCTTGGATATAGTTTCAACATCTGTCACATGTTTGGCAGCCTGTACCAATAACCTTTCTCTCAATTTAAGAGGTCTAAAGGTAATATCCATGATCAAATTCTCGCTTGGCACTGTGATTTGTGTCTGTGTGTCTTGGCTAGACCATTCTGCCTAGCATTACTTTCAGAAAAGTCATGACAGGTTTCTAAACTTCCAGTCACTGCCCCACCTTTTTCTTTTACTTTAGCTCGCAATAGTTAATCTAATGTTATTGATATCACAAATTACGAGGCCTGCTGACAATGCCCTGTTTTTGCTATCAAATCTTGACAATATATCAACAGCGCAAATTTTTCCATATTCAGTAGTGAATAACTGGTCAGACAATGTTGTATTTCCATATTCTGAAAGAGATATCTTTTCACCTATATTTGATATCCACCAACCATAATCCAGTGCTCAGATAATCCTGAATAAAATTACATACAAGTCATATACATATTTTAATTAGGTTGTTTATATCCAAATTATCAACATTTGGATGATGCATTATTTGTCGGATCTTGCCAAGTTCGGTTGCTCGCAAAGATTTGCCAATTCAAATTGTCACACTCTCATTTATTTCTATAACATCAAACATACCTTCTTCAGTATTTACCTTATGAGTTGAAGCACCACTATCGTCCAAAAAGAAGTATCCTTGTTAAAGTTCAAATTGTCTGAACTATTAGAATCCACGTCCATGAACCAATTGTTATCACTTAATTTGGCATGATTCTTGAGTTCATGGCGAGTTTATTGTGGCTAATATTACTTCTTTTTTGCTTCTGTTGCCGCTTACATTCAGCTTTAGTATTTGATGCAACAGCCGTTGGTACCACTGCTTTTGGTACCACTGCTTTCAGTACCACTGCCTTCGGTACTGTCCATAGTTCAACTTCTGGCAACACAGAATTATATTTGTCTTTGACGACAGAATCTGACATAGTCATGTCATCGCTTTCACTTTCACTTTCACTAATTGTCTGGAACTGATCAAAATAAGTGTCATCAACATCTTACTTGTTGATGCACATTATGAGCCAAGATAGGTCTGCCATTGCCATCAGAGAACTTAGATGCTGTAAAAAAGCGATTTACCATCTTCATCTTACTATGATAATTTAAATGGCAAATCACATGCTAGAAATGCCAACTCTTCCAAGACAGGATAAACTTGAACCTCGCCACCAGTATTATGAGCTTTGAACAAATGATGGAGGTTAGTTATTTATTCCATTTTCATAACGAAGTAGACTTGTTCATACTTCCACTGTCTGGAAAACATCCTTCTTCTAAAAAAAGCCGCTAGAGCCTTCCATGCTTTGAGGAAATCACCAGCTGACAGCTTAGCATTATCTTCCTTGAAGTGCTTAACCTTTGTAGGATAATAATATTTATCAATTAAATTGAACAACAATCTGAAAGCCTTGATATTCTGATTCCTGATGAGAATCTTATCTTCGTCTATTTTTACATCCATTTTAGAATTGTCCTTGACTATGAGACCCTATGAGGAATGGCCAGCTCTTCTTACTTCAATTTAAGAAATGGAACTTAGATGAATAAATCTCAATAGTTTCACTAATCTCCAACTGCACGTGCAACAAAGTCTCTAATGTATGATCTACTTAGTTTCTCTGTGATTTTAGTACTATCATTGGCTCTTTTGTTATCTCTGTGCAATGGCCTAGGTCCGCAATAGATCTTTTGTTTTAAAATCTGCTGGAGACTCCGGGCTGTGGATGTTTTTAAGATTGCTATTTTTTATTGATTAAAAATTAAAAAATAATTTCTATTCTAATGATCAACTTTTTTGTCCTCGTGAGCTTGAGAATTTTGTGCTCACCATATGTGAGTCTCTTAGAATTACCATATCAATTCTTGTTTCATACATTTAAAGAGTACTCTGACACTAAGAATGGCAGGTCTATTTTTCAAGACATAACAGGCCATAAAATGGGATGGGCAATTTGAACACTTATCATACATAACATTACAGGAAGGGATGAACATGTACCAGCAGTTAACAGATACATCAGAACACTAAAAGAGCTTGTGAAAGCTATTGCAAACGTATTTCCACTCCAGGACTACCCACCAAGGGTGATTGTCAAGATGGTGTATGATATAGAATTTTGGCTCATCTGTTACCTAGACATTGACGCAATACATTGAATGTGGAGTCCAAGAGCAATTATCACAGGTTCACAAATAGACTATAATAGCCATTGTAAACTCCGTTTGGCACATATGTAAAAGTACTCTAA
>Ga0075156_10001128_pt1 | contig 14349 bp, 15 predicted proteins | sample JI81AbrownDNA_FD_70966 | JGI IMG/M metagenome (GOLD analysis project Ga0075156, IMG submission 70966) | Wastewater effluent complex algal communities from Wisconsin, to seasonally profile nutrient transformation and Carbon sequestration -... | ecosystem: Engineered > WWTP > Effluent > Algae...
GGCATGGTGGTGATCGTCTCGGCGGCAGACGCCGAAGCCGCCAGCAAGCTGCTGGCGGCCGAAGGCGAGACCGTCTACCGCCTGGGCGCCATCCGTGCCCGCAACGGTGACGAGCACCAGACCCAGGTTGCCTGAGTCCCATCGGTCCATCCGGGCCTGGCCGGCGCTGCCGGTACCGGCCCGGAGTTGATCCGCCCGTCCGATACGCCATCGCGGCGCCTGGCCAAGCAGCCAGGCCCGCAGGATTGCCGCTGCACCTATGAAAAACATCGTCATCCTGATCTCCGGCCGTGGCTCCAATATGCAGGCCATCGTCGAAGCCGCCATCCCCGGCGCGCACATCGCCGCCGTCATTGCCAACCGGCCCGATGCGGCCGGCCTGGCCTGGGCAGCTGAACGCGGCATTGCCACCGTCGCGCTCGATCACAAGCAATACGCCAGCCGCGAAGCCTTCGATACCGAACTGGCCGCCCGCATAGACAGCTTCCAGCCCGATCTGGTGGTGCTGGCCGGCTTCATGCGCATACTGACGCCCGCCTTCACCCAGCATTACACAGGCCGGATGTTCAATATCCACCCCTCCTTGCTGCCGGCCTTCCCCGGCCTGCATACCCACCAGCGCGCCATTGATGCCGGCTGCAAGCTCGCGGGCTGTACCGTGCACTTCGTCACGGCCGAGCTTGATCATGGCCCCATCGTGTTCCAGGCTGCTGTGCCCGTGCTGGACGACGATACCGAGACCAGCCTGGCCCAGCGGGTGCTGGCAGAGGAACACCGGCTTTACCCCGCCGCCGTGCAGGCGTTTATCGAAGGCCGGCTGGAAGTCGACGGGCTGCGTGTCCGTCACCTCGGATAGGTCTATGCGAGCCAGGCTGTCGCCGCTCTTCCTCATCGCCCTACTCGCCTCCCTGCTGCTGCACCTCACTGCCAGCCTGGGCGATACCCTGTGGCTGTGGTGGCAGCACGACTCACTGACCGATACCCCGCTGATCCAGCCCTCGCAGCGCACGCTGCAGGGCAGACAGCTGGCAGACCACGCCAGCCGTCGGCTGCTGGCAGGCATCAAGCCGCTCGACGCCCTGCAGGTACAGCTCGGCCTGCCGGCCGAAGCCACCAGCCCGGCCCCGATCCCGGCACCGGTCCCGCCCCAGGCAGAGGACGCGGTGCCCGTGGCACCACCCCAGCCCACCGCGCCGCCCCCCAAACCGGCCGCCCCCCCACCCAAACCCAGCACACCCGCGCCCCAAGCGCCGTTGTCGCTACCCCAGGTGGCCGCAACCGCTGATCAAACCCCACCTGTCGCCATCGCTGCGATAGTGACGCCACCCGAGCCCACCGCCGCCACCGAACCTGCTGCCACGGCCACCGCACGCCCGGTGCTGGATGGCCCCTTCCCCCGCCAGATCGACGTCAGCTACCTGATCAAAGGCGTGGCACTGGCCAAGCTGAAATGGCGCCAGGATGGCGACGAATACGAGATAGACCTGCTGGGTAGTTTCCTGGGCCAGACCTACGAATGGAAAAGCGAAGGCGAGGTCGGCCCCCATGGCCTGCGGCCCAAACGCTTTACCGAGTGGCGCAACCGCAAACCCGCCCCCCGCTACCTGGTGGAGTTCGACTGGCCCGCGCAGCAAGTCAGCTTTGGCGAGCCTGCCAAGCGCCAGACTGCGCCCCTGCAGGAGGGCGCCCAGGACATGTTCTCCGCCCCCTACCAATTCGCCTTGCAGGGCAGCAGGCTACCCGACTTCACCATGCAGGTGGTCAGCGGCCGCAAGACCTATACTGTGCCATTCAAGCTGCAAGGCGAAACGACGCTGACCCTGTCCGGCATCAAGGTGCCCACCCTGGTCCTCTCCGGCAGCCATGAAAAGCGCCGCTTCGAGTTTTACCTGGCGCCCGACTGGCACAATCTGCCCGTGCGCATACGCAGCGATGATGGCGAAACCGTGCAGGACATGATCGCCGTCGAGGTCGCTTTTGACGGCAATACCGTGCTGGCACGCGCCGCACCCCGCGAGAGAGACCGTTGATTCAGCAGAGGGTCAGCCGCCAGCCACTACGCTGGTCGCCATCCCCAACGCTCAAGGCACGCACCATGATTGCACGTTCCCTGCTACTGACTTTCAGCCTCCTGGCCGCCACCGCGCCCCAGGCCGCCGACCTGCCACGCCAGGCCCGCATCACCTACGAAGCAAGGCTGAGCGGCCTGCCGGTGGGCGAGGCTGTACAACGCTGGCAGCGGGATGGCGGCAAGTACACACTGGATACCGAGATCACCCCCATACTGGGTTCCCGCATCCGCTATCACAGTGAAGGCGAGCTGACATCCGCCGGATTGCGCCCCAGCAGCTACGGCGAATTCCGTGGCAGCAGCAGCACCCCGCGCCAGCAGGCCCAGTTTGACTGGCGCACCCGTCAGGTCAGCTACGGCCCAGCCGACGCCCTGCAAAGCGCCCCGCTGGACAACGGCGCGCAAGACCTCAACACCCTGCCCTTCCAGCTTGCCTGGCTGGGCACCAAGGCCACCATCAACCTGCAGATCATCACCGGCCGCAAGCTGCGTGATGACGCCTTTACCGCCAGCACCGGCAGCCCGTTCGCCCTCATGGGCAAGCACACGGCCACCCGCATCTGGCGCGCCCCGGACGGTGACAAGCGCACCGAGTTCTGGCTCGCCACCGATTACGCCAACCTGCCCGTCAAGATCGTCCGCCACGACGACAAAGGCGAGCTGCAGCTGATCGCCAAACACATCGAATACCAACTGGAATAACCATGCCCCCACTGAATCAAGAACAATTCCACGCCGCCCTGGATGCCTTGCGCAATGCCCTGTCCTTTGCCGCACCGGCCGATGCCGTACTGTCGCGCTACTTCCGCGAGAACCCCAAGCTGGGTAGCCAGAACCGGCACTTCATCGCCGAAGCGGTCTTTGGCGTCATGCGGCAGAAGTTCGCACTGGACCGCATCTGCGGCGAAGACAACAGCCCCCGCCGGCTGCTGCTGGCCTGGCTGATACGCGGCGGTCGCAACCTGCGCGAATTCGAGCCCATCGTCTCGCGCGAGGACGAGCGCGCCTTCCTGGCCGGCGTCAAAGCCTTCAAGCTGGAAACCCTCACCCTGGCCGAACGGGCCGAGTTGCCTGAATGGGTAGGCAGCGAGTTGCAGGCCAGCGGCATGAGCGACGACGATATCCTCAGCCTGGGCCGCGCCCTGTCCCAGCCCGCCCCGCTGGATCTGCGCGTCAACACCCTCAAGATGAAGCGCGAGGCCGTCCAGGCCGAGCTGGCAGCCCTGGGCTACGAACACAGCCCCACGCCCTACTCGCCTTTCGGCCTGCGGCTGGCAGGCAAGCCCGCCATCAACCGCCACACCCTGTTCACCGAAGGCGCCATCGAAGTGCAGGACGAAGGCAGCCAGCTGCTGGGCCTGCTGGTCGGCCCCAAGCGCGGTGAGATGGTGGCCGACTTCTGTGCCGGCGCCGGCGGCAAGACGCTGCTGCTGGGCATGCTGATGGCCTCCAGCGGCCGCCTGTATGCATTTGATGTCTCCGAGAAGCGGCTGTCCAACCTCAAGCCCCGCTTGGCGCGTTCCGGCCTGTCCAATGTCCAGCCGCAACGCATAGAGAGCGAAAACGACAGCCGCATCAAGCGCCTGGCCGGCAAGCTGGACCGTGTGCTGGTAGACGCCCCCTGCTCAGGCATGGGCACCCTGCGCCGCAACCCCGACCTCAAGTTCCGCCAGAGCGCCGCCAGCGTGGACGAACTGAACCAGAAGCAGAGCGCCATCCTGGCCTCGGCCGCCCGCCTGGTAAAGGTCGGTGGCCGCTTGGTCTACGCCACCTGCAGCATACTGCCGCGCGAGAACCAGGGCATAGTCGAAGCCTTCCTGGCCGCCCACCCCGGCTTCGAGCTGATTCCCGCCAACCAGGTACTGAAGGAACAACGGGTAGACCTCGACACCGGCAACTACCTGCAACTGCACCCGCAGATACACGGCTGCGACGGCTTCTTTGCCGCCGTGATGACGCGCAAGGCTTGATATCAGGGTATTAGGGCACCAGTGCGGCAGGTGCGGGCGCCCTTGTTGCCAAGCACCAGCCGCCTGCCCATCACAGGCCTGCAAGGGCTAAAGAATGGATATCTGCAGCGCCGGGCGAGCTCGCGGCCCTGGTCAGTGGTGTGAGTCAGCTTCGATTTTTCGTGGCTGAAGCGCGTAAATCATGCCGAATCTGCAGGAAATGTTGGCTATGCTGCTCATGTAGCCAATATATTTTTGTACGCCCGGAGGCCCATGCGCCTACTGTCCAGAAGCAGCCTGACCCAGCGCCTGCTGCTGCCCATACTGCTGGTGGGCGCCGCCGTGGCGCTGGCCTGCATCGCCCTCACCATGCAATTGCGCGAACAGATGGTGCGCACCGCCGGCATCAAGGCCGCCCAGACCTTGGCCCAGCAAACCATCGTGCTGCGGGCCTTCTATACCAGCGAGATATCCACCCGGGCGGGTGCCGCAGGCATGCATTTCGGCGCCAACTTCCGCGAGCAGCCCAATACTCTGCCCTTGCCTGCCACCCTGGTCAAAGCCCTGGGCACGGCCATCAGCAAGGACTATCCCGGCACCGCCATCCGCCTCTACAGCCGCCATCCCTTCCCCAACCGGGTGGCCACTGAAAGCTACGATGCCTTCGAGCTGGCCAGCATCACCGCACTGGAACGCAATCCCGACATCCCCCAGCAAACCCTGCAGCGCGTGGGCGAGCGCCTCTACGCCCGCTATGCCGTTGCCGACCGCATGCAGCAGGCCTGCGTCAGCTGCCATAACAGCCACCCCGACTCCCCCAAGCGCGACTGGAAGGTGGGCGATGTACGTGGCGTGGTTGCAGTGACGGTGCCGGTAGAGGACGTTGCCGCCCAGGTCAGCCACGGCATGGCCAGCCTGGGCCTGCTGGTGCTGGCCGGCTTCTGCCTGATCACCGGCGTAGCACTGTGGCTGACTCGCCAGGTGCTCAGACAGGTAGGCGGCGAGCCTGAATACGCGGCCGATATCGCCAGGCGGGTAGCAGAAGGCGATCTGTCGGTTGCTGTACAGCTGCACCACAACGACAGCGATAGCCAGTTGCATGCCATGCAGCATATGGTCGACAGCCTGCGCCAGGTCGTGACCGAGCTGCATGCCTCCGCCGCCGTCACCGTCTCGGCCGCCGGCCACGTGACCGCTGCCTCGCAGGCACTCAGCGCCACCACCTCGGAACAAGCCGCCAATGTGGAAGAAGCCAGTGCCGCCCTGACCCAGATGAGCGCCAGCGTCAGCCTCAACGCCAACCATGCCCAGGCCACCGATGCCATTGCCTGGCAGGCGGCAGACGCTGCCAGCCAGGCCAGGGTATCGGCGCAGCAGACTGTACAGGCCATGCACGAAATCGCCCGCAAGGTGGCCTTGATAGACGATATCGCCTTCCAGACCAATATGCTGGCCCTCAATGCCGCCATAGAGGCCGCCCGCGCCGGGCACAGCGGCAAGGGCTTTGGCGTAGTCGCCACCGAGGTACGCAAACTGGCCGAGCGCAGCCGCACCGCCGCCGAAGAGATAGGCCAGCTGTCCCTGAACAGCGTGGACCAGGCCGAACAGGCCGGCCACCTGCTGGACCAGGTTGAGCCATCCATACGCCGAACTGCCGAGTTGGTACAGCAGATCGCCGCCGCCAGCCTCGAACAACGCAATGGCCTGGAACAGATAGCCCTGTCCGCCAGCCGCCTGTCCGCGACCACCCAGACCAATGCCGCCGCTTCTGAAGAATTGTCAGCCACCTCCGAGCGCCTGAATGAACAGTCTCAGCAATTGCAGGACATTGCCCATCGCTTCCGGTTACCGCCCGACGGGCTGGCGTAACACTAGCTGCGACATCCCTACGGCCTGCCGTGCTGCTTGCAGGCAAAGTTGGCAGGCTGATGGCGCAAAAAAACACGCCATCGGCGTGTTTTTTTGCAGCAGTACGGGCCTATTTCACCACGCGTAGATGCCCACGCCCTGCAGGCGGCGCGGCGGGCGGCGGCTCATCATCATCCGCTGGCGGGACTTCCTTGGCCTCCTCCTTCAGCACCACGGCTTCCGGCACGCTGGGCGACACCGGCCGCAATGCACTGACGCGTTCCTCGCCGTGCTCCTCCTCGCCCGCTTCGGCGAACTCCGGCTCCCAGGCCATGCCCTCGCCTGTTTCACGGGCAAACAGGGATACCACGGCGCCTATGGGCACAGCGATATCACGGGACACGCCATTGAACCGCGCCGAGAAGTGCACATAGTCGTCACCCAGCTGCATATTGCGGGTGGCGTTATAGCTCACATTGAGGGTGATCTCGCCATTCTTCACGAACTCCATGGGCACCTGCATCTTGCCGCGCACGGCGACCACCAGATAAGGCGTGTAGCCGTGGTCGGAGCACCATTCGTGGATGGCGCGCATCAGGTAAGGCTTGATCGGGACTGGTTTCATGCGCTTCGCGTAGGGGGAGTAAGGGGTCGGTACAAGGCAACCGGCCCGACACGGCATTGCCGGTCGGGCCCATCACGCCTTACATCATTTGCGCATGGCTTTTTCGTTAGGCGTCATCGAGTCGATAAACGCCTGACGGCCGAACAGACGCTCGGCATACTTGAGGATGGGTGCCATCGGCTTGGACACTTCCACGCCGTAGTGCTCAAGGCGCCACAGCAGGGGCGCAATGGCCACGTCCAGCATGGAGAACTCTTCGCCCAGCATGAATTTCTGCTTGGCAAACAGCGGGGCGATCTGACCCAGGTTGTCACGTATGGTGGTGCGGGCCTTTTCCAGGTCCTTCTTGCTGGACGCGCTGTTCTCCAGAGTGCGCACATGGACAAACAGTTCGCGCTCGAAGTTGAACAGCATCAGGCGGGCACGGCCACGCATGATAGGGTCGGCCGGCATCAGCTGCGGATGCGGGAAGCGCTCATCAATGTATTCGTTGATGATGTTGGATTCATACAGGCACAGGTCGCGCTCGACCAGCACAGGCACTTCGTTGTACGGGTTCATCACGGCCAGGTCTTCCGGCTTGTTGTGTATGTCCACGTCAACGATTTGGAAGTCCATGCCCTTTTCGAACAGGACAATACGGCAGCGGTGGCTGAAAGGGCAGGAAGTGCCGGAGTACAGGGTCATCATAAGCGGGGGATCTCCATCAACGGCAATAGTCGTAAACGATCGAGTTTAGCATTTTGCCTGGGCAAATAGCCAGAAAAGCAACATAAGCAACTGATTCAAAAAAGAAAACGGGAGGAATCACCTCCCGTTTCCGACTGCAGGACCACACAGCTGCGGGGCAGGCTTAGTGCAGGTCGCTCCAGTACTCGCGCTTCAGGATATAGGTCATGGGCACCAGCAGGAAGATCAGGAACAGCAGTACGCCGTAGCCTATGCTCTCGCGCTTCACCTGGGCCGGTTCGCTCATCCACACCATGTAGTTGGTCAGGTCGGTCATACGCTCGTCAAAGTCGAGCATATTGGCCTTGCCGTCTTCCAGACGGGTCAGTTCGCCCGCTTTGGTCAGCACCAGTTGGTGGGTGGTGATCTTGTCCTTGCCGTTCACGTGCTCCACGGTTTCCCAGGAGCGCGCCACTGGGCCCTTGGCCTCTGCCTTGCCCTCTACGGTGCGCAGTTCCAGGTCACCCTGCAGCTGCCACAGCACGTGCGGCATGCCGACCTTGTCGAACACCGCATTGTTCCAGCCAGTGGGGCGGCTGCTGTCGCGGTAGAAGCTGCGCAGATAGGTGTAGAGCCAATCAGCACCGCGCGAACGGGCAATCAGGGTCAGGTCGGGCGGGGTGGCGCCAAACCAGGCCTTGCCGTCCTTGGCCTGCATGGCCACGCGCATCGGGTCACCCACCTTGTCGGTGGCGAACATCAGGTTGTCCTTGATCTGCTGCTCGCTCAGCCCCAGGTCGGTCAGGCGGTTATAGCGCATGGAGCTGGCGCCATGGCACGACAAGCAGTAGTTCACGAACACCTTGGCGCCGCGCTGCACCGACTCGGCATTGGCGACACGCAGCTCAACCTTGTCCAGCGCGACACCGCCAGAGGCCGCCAGGGCGGTCAGCGGGGCCAGCAACGCACAGGCGGCGATAATCCGGGCAATCTTGTTTTTCATCTTATTCGTCTCCCTCGATCAAACCAGCTTGGCGAACACAAACGAACCAAGGATGGCGATACCCACATACATCAGGAATGCCAGCTGGCGCGAGGTATTGGTTTCGGTAACACGTGCTGGCACCGGCTCGGTACCTGGGTCGTTCTTGGTATAGAACGGCATGGCCAGGAAGAAGCCGAAGTAGATGACACTGAAGATCTGCGACAGGATGGTGCGCAGCTCAGTCGGCGCCTTGGCGCCCAGGATACCCAGGCCGATAAAGGAGATCAGGAACAGCACCAGGGCCGTCTTGAACTTCTTGCCACGATAGCGGATGGACTTGACCGGGCTGCGATCCAACCAAGGCAGGAAGGCAATGATCACCACGGCCGCACCCATGCCTATCACACCCCATACCTGGGTACCCAGGAAGGACGGAATGGCGCGCAGGATGGCGTAGTAAGGCGTGAAGTACCAGACCGGCGCAATATGCGGCGGTGTCTTCAAGGGGTCAGCCGGGTCAAAGTTGGGGTGCTCCAGGAAGAAGCCACCCATCTCCGGCGCAAAGAACACCACATAGCTGAAGATCACCAGGAACACCGCCACACCAAAGATATCCTTGATGGTGTAGTAGGGGTGCATGGGGATGCCATCCAGCGGAATGCCGGTCTTGGGATCCTTGTTCTTCTTGATCTCGACGCCATCGGGGTTGTTCGAACCCACCTCGTGCAGCGCCACCAGGTGAGCTACCACCAGGCCCAGCAAGACCAGCGGTACGGCAATCACGTGCAGGGCAAAGAAGCGGTTCAGGGTCGCATCGGACACCACGAAGTCGCCCCGTATCCACACCGACAGGTCAGGCCCGATCACCGGAATGGAAGCAAACAGGTTGACGATCACCTGCGCACCCCAGAACGACATCTGGCCCCATGGCAGCAGATAGCCCAGGAAGGCTTCGGCCATCAGGCACAGGAAGATCAGCATGCCGAAGATCCAGATCAGCTCGCGTGGCTGCTTGTAGGAGCCATAGACCAGACCACGGAACATGTGCAGATACACCACCACAAAGAACATGGAGGCGCCGGTGGAGTGCATGTAGCGGATGATCCAGCCACCCGCCACGTCGCGCATGATGTATTCGACCGAATTGAAGGCGACCGACACATTGGTGCCGGGGATCAGCGACCCATCCGGCTTGTAGTTCATCGTCAGGAAGATACCGGTAACGATCTGTATCACCAGCACCAACAGGGCCAGCGAACCGAAGTAGTACCAGAAGTTGAAGTTCTTGGGCGCATAGTACTCGGACATATGCGCTTTCCATGATGCCGTCACCGGGAACCGGTCATCTACCCAGTTCACCACAGTATTCGTCAGGGCTTGCAGCTTGCTCATTTCAGGCCTTCCCTCTTATTTGTCTTCGCCGACCAGCAACACCGCATCATTCAGGTACTTGTAGGGCGGTATGTCGAGGTTCTTGGGAGCGGGCACGCCGGAATAGACGCGGCCTGCCAGGTCGAACTTGGAGCCGTGGCAAGGGCAGTAGAAACCACCCATCCAGTCCGCACCGAGATCAGCCGGGGCCAGATCGGGACGGAAAGTCGGCGAGCAGCCCAGGTGGGTACATACCCCCAGGGCCACCAGAACATTGGCCTTGTCGGCACGGGCACGCGTCTTGTTCTTGGCGTACTCCGGCTGATCGCTGCCGTTCGAGTCGGGGTCGGTCAGCTTGCTTTCGATCTTGGCAAGGCTATCCACCATTTCCTTGGTGCGATTCACCACCCACACCGGCTTGCCGCGCCACTCGACGTCTATCTTCTGGCCCGGCTCGAGCTTGCTGATGTCCACCTCTACCGGTGCACCGGCAGCCTTGGCACGCTCAGACGGGAAGAAGCTGGCAATGAAGGGCGTGGCGACCCCGACCACGGCGACGCCACCCACGGCGCCGGTCGCGAGCGTCAGGAAGCGCCGCTTGCTGTTGTCCACTTGATTCGTCATACCCAGTCCCTGACTTTCTGACTTTTTTGAAATGTGTAAACCCAGGATGCCGGCAGCAGGTCTGCTTACCGAGACCGACGGCACTGAGAGCTGCCGACAAGACCCAGCACAGCAACACCGGCCATGCGCGCAAGGCTAGGCCCTACCTAGGGTAGGGCAAGCTTGCGCCACAACACCGGGAGGGTTTTGTCAGCGACTCTTAGGCTCTGTTGTCATCTGCCTCAGGCAGAAGCACATCACAACAGAACCTAAACTAGGTGATTTTAACCGATTCCCCCAGCTTGGATAAGCCTTTGCCGCAAAGGGGTTATTGAAAGCCCCCCTGGCACTGTGCTTTCGGCGCCACAGCAACACCCAAACAAGCACCCACAACAGCCCGCCATGACCCGGCGGCATCAGATCGGGTTGGCCAATTCCACATAATGGGTATCCAGCCCGAACTGGTCGGCCAGATGGGCCGCCAGCGCCTGCACGCCATAGCGCTCTGTGGCATGGTGACCCGCCGCCACAAAGGCCACGCCATGCTCCAGCGCGGCATGATAGTTGTGCTCGGACGCCTCCCCGGTCAGAAAGACATCGCAGCCCGCCGCAATGGCCCCGGCAAAGTAACCCTGCGCCCCACCGGTACACCAGCCCACTCGCCGCACTGGCCGGTCGCCCTCACCAATCACCAGGGGCCGCCGCCCCAGGCTGGCCTCAACCCGCTCGGCAAACCCCGCCAGGTTGCACGCCTGCTGCGGCACACCCAGCCAGCCCAGCTCCTGCTCGCCAAAGCGGCCCTCTGCAACCAGGCCCAGCAAAGCCCCCAGGCTGGCGTTGTTACCCAGCTCCGGATGGGCATCCAGCGGCAGATGGTAGGCCAGCAGGCTGATATCATGCTGCAGCAGCTTGCCCAGGCGACGACGCTTGCTGCCCACCACCCGGGCATCCTCGCCTTTCCAGAAATAGCCGTGATGCACCAGGATGGCATCCGCCTCCCAGGCAATGGCAGCATCGATCAAGGCTTCGCTGGCCGTCACGCCACACAGCAGACGCTGCACCTGGGCACGCCCCTCGACTTGCACACCATTGGGGGCATAGTCTTTGTAACGGTCTTGCTGGAGCAGTTGTCCGGTATAATTTTCCAACTCACGCAATAACATAGCGGCCGCCGTTCGCAAATCACATGAAAAAACTCTGGCTGATTTTCGCACAAACCACCACCGTGGGTCTGGCGGTCTGGTTTTTGCTCACCCTGCTCAAGCCGGGCTGGATACCCAAGCAGATGGCCGACGTGGTCACCCTGCGCGAAGCCCCCGCAGTGGAAGCACCCGTGCACCTGCCCGGCAATATCAGCTACCGCGAAGCGGTACGCCATGCCATGCCCAGCGTGGTAAACATCTATACCAGCAAGGAAATCAAGAAGCGGCGCCACCCGCTGCTGGACGACCCGCTGTTCCGCCGCTTCTTCGGCGACCGCTTCGAAAACAGCGAAAGCCAGCGCACCTCCAGCCTGGGCTCCGGCGTCATCGTGTCGGAGCAGGGCTATATCGTTACCAATAATCATGTGGTGGCCTCGGCCGACGAAATCCAGGTTGCGCTGTCTGACGGCCGTACCACCACCGCCATCGTGGTGGGCGCCGATCCCGAGACTGACCTGGCTGTCATCAAGATCGACCTGCCCAAGCTGCCCGCCATTACCTTCGGCCAGGTCGAAAAGCTCAATGTCGGCGATGTGGTACTGGCCATAGGCAACCCCTTTGGCGTCGGCCAGACCGTCACCATGGGCATCGTCTCGGCCTTGGGGCGCACCAATCTGGGCATCAATCCCTTCGAGAACTTCATCCAGACCGATGCCGCCATCAACCCTGGCAACTCCGGCGGCGCACTGATCGATAACGCCGGCAACCTGGTAGGCATCAACAGCGCCATTTACTCGCAAACCGGCAGCGCCGTGGGCATAGGCTTCGCCATCCCCGCCAGCACGGTCAAGAGCGTGATGGAACAGATCATCAAGGACGGGGCCGTCACCCGCGGCTGGATAGGGGTGGACACCCAGGACCTGACACCTGAGCTGGCGGCCAGCTTCAACCTGGCCGAGGGCACAGAGGGCGTACTGATCAATGGCGTGGTAAGAGGCGGCCCGGCCGACCGTGGGGGCGTCAAGCCTGGCGATGTGCTGATTGCCGTCAACGGCGAAGCCATCCATGACTTCAACGGCATGCTGAACCTGGTAGCCAACCAGAAACCCGGCCAGGAAGCCAGCATCAAGGTACTGCGCGGCGGCAAGCCACAGGAATACAAGGTCAAGATAGGCAAGCGCCCACCGCTGGCCAGCGACCCGGGCGAGGAGTAAGCGGCGCCAGCCCGTTTCGGGGCCGCCTTGCCGGCTTGCCCTACCCACATACTGCCTGCTGTGCGCCAGCGTTCACCCGCCTGGCAAGTATCGCCACACTAGGTTTTGTTAGCGATTCCCATCACCCCCGCCTGATGAAAACACCCCAAGGCCCGGATACAGATCCTGGCGATTGGGGTGTTTGTCATGGCGAACCCAGCGCAGCAGACCAGGCAGGACAGTCTAGCCCGAAGCCTCGGTGTTCTCCGCCTGCTTGGGCACCATCAGCCAGGCCGCCAGCACCACGCCCAGCTCGAACAGCAACCACAGCGGCACCGCCAGCATGACCTGGGACAATACATCAGGCGGCGTCACCACGGCCGCAATCACAAAGGCACCCACGATCACATAGGGCCTTGCCTCGCGCAGCTTGGCCACGGTCACAATGCCCATGCGTACCAGCACCATCACGATCACCGGTGTCTCAAATGTGGCGCCGAAGGCCAGGAACATACCCAGGACAAAGCTCAGGTATTTATCGATGTCCGTCATCATGGCCACCCCCTCGGGTGTGACGCCGGTCATAAAACCGAACACCACGGGGAACACCAGGAAATAGGCAAAGGCCATGCCGACCAGGAACAGCACCAGGCTGGAAACGATCAAGGGCAGTATCAAGCGCTTCTCATGCTGATACAGGCCAGGCGCCACAAAAGCCCAGGCCTGGTACAGGGTATGCGGCAAGGTCAGCAGAAAAGCCACCATGCCCGCCACCTTCATGGGCACGAAGAAACTGGAGGTCACGTCGGTGGCTATCATCTGGCTGCCCACCTTCATGGCCTTGAGCATGGGCATGGCCAGCAGGTGATAGAGATCGCCAGCCCAATTGAACAGCAGGCAAAATGCCACCACCATCAGCAGCACGGCGCGCACCAGCCGGCTGCGTAGCTCGATCAGGTGCTCGATCAGGGGTTGCAGGTCTTGTTGCATGACTATCCTGTCGCTCAGCGACGGTCACGCACAGCACTGGACTGTGCGGCAGGCTCGGGCAGGGGGCTGATAGGCGCTATCTCAAGCGGCGGCGTAGTGGTGGTAGGCGGGGCAAACAGGTCGAACTGCGGCACATCGGGTGTACCGGCCGCCAACGCAGCCTGGTCCGCCGCAGCATCACGCGCCTCGCCCAACACTCCCTGCAGATCGTGGTTCACCTCTTTCAGCTCGCCATTCAGCTGCTGGTGCATCTTGCGCCCAGCCTCATTCATCTCGGCTTCGATCTGGCGCAGGCTATCGAGGTCTATCTCACGCTGGATATCGGCCTTCACGCCGGCCACATAGCGTTGCAAGCGCCCCACCATGCTGCCCAGCGTGCGGGCGACCTTGGGCAAGCGCTCCGGGCCGATGACCACCAAGGCCACCACCCCCACCACCAAGAGCTCGCCAAAACTGATATCAAACACGGCTTAGCGCTTGTCCTTGCTGGCTTCGTTCTCGAACACCCGGGCGCCTTCCACCGGTTTCTCGGCGATCTTGGGCTTGTCATCATCCGACTTCATGCCTTCCTTGAAGCCCTTGATGGCCGAACCCAGATCCTTGCCCACGCCGCCCAGCTTCTTGGTGCCGAATACCAGCACCACGATAACCAGCACGAGCAGCCAATGCCAAATACTGAAGGAACCCATTTTACTACCTCTCCCAACGTTGCCGCCGTGCGCCAGCACGGCGTTGTTTACTGTACCAGTTGCGCCATCATGGTCTCGGCCTTGCCACCGCCGCCGAACACATGCAGATGCAAGTGGAAAACCGATTGGCCGCCCTTCGCGCCCGTATTGATCATGGTGCGGAAGCCCTCACCCAAGCCCTGCTCGCGCGCCAGCTGCGGCGCCAATGCCAGCA
>Ga0075156_10001130_pt1 | contig 14343 bp, 6 predicted proteins | sample JI81AbrownDNA_FD_70966 | JGI IMG/M metagenome (GOLD analysis project Ga0075156, IMG submission 70966) | Wastewater effluent complex algal communities from Wisconsin, to seasonally profile nutrient transformation and Carbon sequestration -... | ecosystem: Engineered > WWTP > Effluent > Algae...
GCAAAACTAAGATCGGACGGCAGTGAAGAGACGACATCTTGGAGTGCCGAGGTGGAAAAAAAAGAGTTACCCGTAAATCTGACGACATTGAGCTCACCCTCTTGAGGCAGAGTGCTTAGTGGTTGAAGTGTGCCGGTGGAAGGAGACGATGCTTTGGTCAATGAATCGGGCACTACTGCTTGTGCGAAGCAAAGTGTGACACCGAATATGAACAATAGAAACGTCAGAAGAAAATACATGTCAAGTAGATAAAAAACAGCCCAAGCCACTAAAGGGCTTGGGCTTGCAAAATAGTGAGCGTAATTAGTCTGTACTAATATTAGTACATGTTTTCTTCTTCTTCATCATCATTGAAATAGAGATCGTCGGTCGCATTTTCATACTCAGGCCACAAGTCTTCCATTCCTTCATACAGCTCGTCGTTATCTTCTAATTCTGCTAAGTTGTCGATGACTTGTTGATGAGCACCGGTGCGATTGGCATAGTCGATAAGCTCTTCTTTGGTAGCAGGCCATGGTGCATCCTCGAGTGCGTACGCAAGTTCGGGTGTCCAAAACATAATTAAACCTCTTTAAAATTAATAAAAAACAAATATTGTTCGGCTGAGCAGAGACCGATTGTCGGCGAATATTTTTGCAATGGAATAGCCGGAAAATCGGTCGGGTGCAAGAATTTTGCGCAAAAATACATTAATAAGTCCATTAAACAAATTGAAAAGCAGATTATTAAATAAAAATAGAAAGGTTGATTTTACAGGGCAACGAATGAGTCGAAAATTACGTGCAGGGATTTTGTTAAATTTGCAGGAAGTAAAGAATACTATTACATGAAAAGAGCCACATGAAAAGTGAATATGAAGCAGTTATAGGATTAGAAGTACATGTCCAACTCAAAACCAAAACAAAGGCATTCTGCGGCTGCACTACTGAATTTGGGTCATCACCGAATATGAACACTTGCCCTGTCTGCTTGGGGCATCCCGGGGCGTTGCCCGTTCTGAACAAAAATGTCGTTGAATTTGCCTTACTGCTTGGCCAGGCGACAGGTTGCCGTATTCGTCCCGCCTCAATATTCTCGCGAAAAAATTACTTTTACCCTGATCTTCCGAAGGGGTATCAGGTGTCTCAATATGAGGACCCGATTTGTTTTGACGGTGAGCTTGAGATAGAAATACCCGATGGAATGAAAAGAATCGGGATTACAAGAATTCACATGGAAGAAGATGCAGGTAAGTCAATACACGATGTAGATATAGATACGCTCGTGGATTTGAATCGGAGTGGTGTGCCTCTGCTGGAAATTGTCAGTGAGCCGGATATTAGATCGGCGCAGGAGGCATATCAATATCTGATGCAAATCCGCCAAATAGTAATGTATCTTGGTATTTGCGATGGAAATTTAGAAGAAGGGTCGCTCAGATGCGATGCCAATATCTCGGTAAGAAAGATGGGGGCTGAAAAATTCGGAACGCGTACAGAAGTAAAGAATCTCAATAGTTTTCGGAATGTTGAGAGAGCGATAGGGTATGAAATTGACCGTCAGATTGAGCTCATTGAATCGGGGGGAGCGGTTGTGCAGCAGACGATGTTGTGGGATGCTTCCGTGCACCAAACGAAAGTAATGCGTACAAAAGAAAAAGCTCATGATTATCGCTATTTCCCAGAGCCGGATTTGGTTGGAGTCGTTATCACGAATGAATGGCTACAGGATGTGAAAAACAAGCTACCGGAAATGCCGCAGGCACGTAAAGAGCGCTTTATGAGGGACTTCGGACTGCCGAAATACGACGCGGGAATACTGATGGAAGACAAGAGTTTAGGTGATTATTTTGAGAATGTGTGCTCAATGTTGACTGAAAAGTCAAACGATCGATATAAATTGGTAAGTAACTGGATAATGACGGAAGTAATGAGATGGCTCTCAGAAAAGAAAATTACTGCTGCTGATTTTAGTATTCCGCCGGAGTACATTGCAGAGATAGTAGATTTAGTGGGGTCTGAGGCAATTAGCAGCAAAATTGCAAAAGAAGTATATGCAGAAATGCTCGAGCATAAAAAATCTCCCAAAAATATTGTTCAGGATAAGGGATTGGCGCAAGTATCGGATATGGGAGTGATTGAAGCGACGATTTTGTCTGTATTGGAGGATAATTCAGAAAATGTTGAAAAATACCGATCGGGGAAAAACAATCTGTTCGGATTTTTTGTAAGCCAGGTATTGAAGAGAACAGCAGGAAAGGCGAATCCGAAAATTGTAACAGAAGTCCTGAAACGGGAGCTTGAAAAGGGTGAGTAAATATTTTTAGCTTTTCTTGTTCGAAGTTTAGTGGTAATTTGGAAGTAATTCGGAAGAAATTGACATAAAATTGCATAGAATTTTTGGCGGATCGGCACGGGGGAAGCAGGAAGCGCCTAAAATAATGCGAAGGTATTATTTTATTAGCAGGAGTACACAATGCCATTGCCAAAGACAGAATTTATATGGATGAACGGAAAGTTTGTCAAATGGGACGATGCGAAAATTCACGTCCTGTCACATGTTGTACACTATGGGTCGAGCTGGTTTGAAGGGTTGAGAGCGTATAACACAAAAAAGGGAACCGCTATATTCCGCTTACCGGAGCATATTCACCGCCTCGCTATGTCCGTGAAAATCTATAGGGGTGAGATGCCTTATTCTCAGGATGAGATGTGTAAGGCAACCATCGATCTTGTTAGAAAGAACAATCTCCAATCGTGCTATATCCGCCCTGTGGTCTATCGTGGCTATGGAGAGCTAGGGGTATATCCGCTGACCTGTCCGCTCGAAGCAGCAATAGGTACCTGGCAATGGGGCAAGTATTTAGGTAAAGAAGCGTTGGAGCAGGGAGTGGATGTATGTGTGTCATCATGGAGCCGATTATCGAATAATTCGATGCCGGCATCCTCCAAAGCAGGGGGGAATTATCTCAATTCTCAACTTGTGAGAATGGAGGCGCTACAGCATGGGTATGCCGAAGGAATCGGGTTGGATTCACAGGGTAATGTCAGCGAAGGGAGTGGAGAAAACATCTTTTTTGTACAAGATGGTACGATTTACACTCCGCCACTGAGTTCTTCTATTTTACAAGGAATTACGCGCGCATCAGTTGTTCAGATAGCCAAAGATTTGGGTATCCCTATCGTTGAGACAAGCATCCCGCGCTCAATGCTCTACACGGTTGACGAGATCTTTTTCAGTGGCACTGCAGTGGAGGTAACGCCGGTTCGGTCTGTAGATACAATCAAGGTCAAGGACGGTAAAGTCGGTGAAATTACCAGACAAATTCAAGAAGCATTTTTTGATGTAGTAGAAAATGGGAATGATCCTCATGGCTGGCTAACCTATGTACCGGAAGCCACGCCGGCAAAGAAAAAGAAAAATAAGTAACCAATTCAATATAATAATCATCGAGTAGAATGTATGCCTGCAAAGATACAACCCCCTAAAAAAGAGAACGCGACAAGCAAAACACAGCCAAGCAAAGCTGTACCGCAAAAAAGTAAGAAGCCGGTACCATTCAGCAAATTTGACACAACCGGATTTGATAAAGAGACTATCATAGCATGGTATAAACTCATGCATTTAGGTCGGAGATTAGATGAAAAAGCTGCTTTATATCTTAAAATGGCTAAAGGATGGTCATATCATGCACCGTTTGCAGGGCATGATGGGATTCAGCTTGCAATCGGGCAGATTTTCCGTTCCGGCAAGGATTTCCTGTTTCCGTATTACCGTGATTTAATGACCTGTCTTTCAGCCGGACTAACGGTAGAAGAAATTATACTCAACGGGTTAAGTAAAGATGCTGATGTAGCGGGTGGTGGTCGTCACATGAGCAACCACTTTGCAAAGCCGTCGGTTAGAATTCAGAATGGTTCATCGTGCACAGGTAACCATAGCCAGCATGCAGCGGGTACTGCCCGAGCCATTAAGAAATATAATGGTGATGAGGTAGCAATTTATTCAGGGGGAGAATCTGCTTGCTCTGAAGGGTACTTTTACGAAGCTGTCAATGGTGCATCGAGAGAAAAATTACCGGTGATATTTGTTATTCAGAACAACAAATACGGTATTTCGGTTCCGGTTGAAGAGCAGACTGCAAACGTTAGAGTGTCAGATAATTTCGTTGGTTTCGGTAATCTGAAAATCATCAATTGTGATGGGCGCGATCCGTTTGATTCGTACAGAGCATTAGAGGAAGCGCGTGAATATGTACTCTCAGGGGCAGGAGCAGCTATGGTACATGCAGACTGTGACCGTATTGGCTCGCACTCTAATTCAGACAACCACGAACTCTATCGTCCGAAAGAAGTGATTGAGGAAATGAAAACGAGAGATCCGCTCAGCAGGTTTAGAGAGCTATTAATAGATAAGAAACTGCTAACCGAACAGCAAATTCAAGAACTTGAAGCTGAAAATCAACGGAGTATTTTTGCTGCAGCAGATCAAGTGGAGACGGCGGCAGATCCAGCGCCGGAATCGTATAAAGAATTTTTAATGCCGGAAGCAGTAGTAAGTTATGAAGATGACTCGGAATCCCGATATATCAATGACGTAAATGCACCGCAACTGACTTTTAGAGAAGGAATAAACCTGGCAATGATACAGGAATTTAAGCGTAATCCGAATACTTTCCTCTGGGGTCAAGATGTCGCGTCGGTAAAAAAACAAGGGATATTTAATGTACCTAAAGGTCTGCTAGATGAATTTGGTAATGACCGTATCTTTAATGCGCCGATTGCCGAAGACTATATCGTAGGGACTGCCAATGGGTTTTCAAGATACAAGGAAGATATTAGGGTGGTAATCGAAGGAGCAGAATTTGCAGATTATTTTTGGCCGGCTATGGAGCAATTTATAGAATGCTCGCATGATTATTGGAGGACGAAAGGACAGTTTTCGCCTAATATAGTAATTCGCTTAGCGAGCGGTGGATATATACAGGGAGGACTGTATCATTCACAGAATTTGGATGCAGTATTCTCTCATATACCGGGAGTACGAGTTGTGTGTCCTGCATTTGCCGATGATGCTATTGGATTGATGAGGAATGCAATTCGGTCCAAGGGGGTGACAATGTACTTGGAGCCCAAATTCCTGTATAACTATCGTCCTACATCTGCATCTATGCCTGGTGATGATTTTATTATCCCGTTTGGTAAGGCAAAAATCAGGAGAACAGGAAACGATGTAACGCTTATAAGCTATGGTAATGCGATTCATATATCGTTGCGTGCTGCCGAAGAGTTGGCGAAAGAAGGAATTTCTTGTGAAGTAATTGACTTGCGTTCTCTTGCCCCGTGGGATACAAAAACGGTGTTTGAATCTGTGAAAAAGACAGGTAGAGCAGTTGTAGCCCATGAACATTACAAAACAGGTGGTCTTGGAGGAGAAATCGCATCGACAATCAGTGATGAATTATTCAAATATTTGGATGCTCCTGTAAGTCGTGTATGCTCGAAGGATACACCGGTGGGATTTGCAAAATCATTAGAAAGTGCAATATTATTAAATCAAAATGATGTAATGGAAGCCGTAAAAAAGGTTGTGAAATACTAGAAAAAAAACAATTACGGTGTGGAAAATAAGAGTGTGAAAATAATCTGACAGTGTGCAAAACGTGGCACGACAAAATTAGAATGTTTTCATCGTGTTTTAGGATGAAATATCTTTGAATAAAAAGTTTTCATTGGTATTTCGGTCTAGGAGTACTATATTTGCGTGAATATGCGGAATGTGTCGGGTTTATGCGCCTGTAGCTCAACCGGATAGAGCGTTGGATTCCGGTTCCAAAGGTTGGGGGTTCGACTCCCTTCAGGCGTACTGATAGTTCTCAGTAATATAATGAGTTAATAACGTAGAATAATCAAACCAAAGAGAAAATACGATGGCTAATCAAGATGAAATAATGCAATCCGGCGATGATGTCGTAGGAAGAAATCAAGTAAATCAGTCGGAGTTGACAATTCAATCAACGTCAGACCTGAAAAATAAAATCAGGTTAGGTTTGGTGGTTGTTGGAGTAGTGATAGTTGCGATTGTTGCTGTAGTATATTATAACAAATCGAAAGATGAGAAAGAGCGAGAAGCCTCGGCTGCATTGTCTAGAATACGTGCAGTTTTCGATAGCGGCGATTATGCTAAAGCAATGAGTGGTGATTCGACAAAGATGATTAGAGATACACCGTTGTTGGGCTTAAAGGATATTGTTGATCAATTTGGTAGCTCGGAAAACGGTAAAGTAGCTGCTTTATATGCCGGTAACTCACTCGTTGGATTGAAGAAATATGATGAAGCTGTTAGTTATTTTGAAAAGGCTCAAGGAAGCTCTTCAATGGAGGTATCTGTAGGGGCGATGATTGGGCTGGGAATCTGTAAAGAAAATCAAAAAGATTATGTTGGGGCTGCTGAGCTGTATGAAAATGCTGCTGCTCGAACAGTACAGCCGTCGCTTAAAGATAAATATAAACTCTATGCGGCGCTAAGCTTTGAAAAATCAAACAATAAAGAAAAAGCCGAAAAATTATACAGAGATATACTTCATGGCGAAACAATGGAATTGATTGGAGAATCCAAAAGCGGGTTGACTAGACTTGGCATGATTGTTGAGTAGTGTCCTCCGTTTAGTCCTTACTAATAGATATAAAAAGTTAAATATAAAGTTAAATTATTACAATTTTATTCATCCAAACGGAGGTATTATGCAACGTTGGTTTCGTTTAAGCACTCTAATCATTGCGTTCGCCCTATGTATAAGTACGGGGTTTGCGCAAAAACCTCGTGTGCAGGTTGCAGGACGAATAGCCCCTAATGAGGTGCGGATATTTTTGCAGGATAGTGTGTACCAAATAAGTGGTACATACACTGTAGCCGGGACTTTAATTATAGAGCCTGGAACGGAAGTTATTTTCTTCGATAATGGCCGATTGATAGATTCAGTTGGCGGTCGGATTATAGCTGATAGTCGGTTAAGTGCGGCGTACAATGGTACATCGCCAACATCAATAGGTTTGCTTGAATACAATGATATGAGATACTTTCTCAGTTCATCTGTAGTTCAAGAAACGAACTACAATGAAGCGACAATTCAGGGGACGCTTAGCTATCCTGGTAACTTCAGTAATCCGAGTAATTATGGCAAATACAACTACATTTTTAATGTTGTACTTGACACGGTTACAAAAAGATTGGAAAATCTAATGAGTGGTGCAAGTTTACCTTCGCCAACATCAGGTAAAATAGTCGTGTCGCCAATGAGAGCAATTATGTTCTCGTCGGCAAGGTTATGGTCCACAGATGATATTATTCGATTCCAGCCGTGGAGACGTTTATTCGGTGTGACGCCGAATGTTCCTGTAAATAGTGCTGCGAGAAGAATTGTATTCAGAGGTCAGCCGATTAATGATTATTCGCGTGAGTGGGGGCACATCATTGTGATGCCGGGCGCACGTGCTGCATTCTTCAGAGATGTAGATTTTAAAGATTTCAGAAAAGACACTACAGTTGATAAGAAGTTCTTGTATGATACAGCTGGTGTATCGTTGGCTGCGCAGTCATCAATTCTTCAATTGAATGATGAAATGAATAAGTTGACGAATGGTGCTGGTGGAGCGTTGACGAGTTTCTCAGAAAGAACATGGTTGTTGAATTGTACGTTTTCAAACAACATTGCTCGTTATAGAGCAGGTGCGTTACAGCTCTTGCAGGCGCCTAGAGGGTCGGGGGTATATCCAGATACAACTGGTTTGAATATTACAAGACAGGTGTTTCAGGATAAAAATCCAAATTTAACTGAGAGTGATGGCAGTACAATTGCACAGAATGTAATTTCGTTGAGTGAGTTGGATAGAGCGGTGGCTGAGCCTGCTGTTTCGATTTCAGATTCTAGACGTCAGTTGGTTGATGATGCTCGTTTGGCGGTTTATCATGGACGTGTGAGACAGTTGACTTTTGACAATAATCGTGCGATGCTTTCTGATGTAGATACATTGAGAATTAATGGTAATCGCGTGGTGACCGATACGAATAGAGTCGCAGTATTGCGCAGTAGAGCGTGGAACAACGAAGCGTTTGGTGGAGCGATGTTGATTTCGGGAAGAGATCAAGATGAAAATAGAAAAATTGAAATTGGTTTAGGGGTTAATGATAGTATTAGAACTGCGGCAGGTCCGTTTGGGTTTGTGAGTTTTGGTTCTAAAGACTTTGTAACGTTTACGAATAATTATGCCGTAAATCGCCAGTCGTCACCAAACTCAAGAGGTGCGAAAGGTGGAGCGTTGTATGTTGGTAAATATACTTCGTTGATCGTAAATGGTTCGTTCAGAAATAATTATACGGAAACTCCGTACCAAATTAATAGTAATAGCGAGCAGTATTCTTTAGGTGGTGCTATATTTCATGAAAATACTCTAGGAAGATTACAATTACGTGGTCACCCAAGTTTGGCGACAGAGTTTTTGAATAACAGAGCTGGTTCTGGTGGTGCTGTATATTGCGACGGAAATTCAGACCCAAGACCGTCGCCGATTATTGGTGGCTCTGATGTGACGAATCCGAGAATACGTGATTATGGTCGTAGAATGAGTTTTGAAAATAATACTGCTATTGCCCATGGTGGTGCGGTTTATACAAAAAGAAATCTTACTGTGTATGGTGCTGGTGGTTTTATAAATGACTTACCGCTTGCTCAGGCTTATGGTACAGGATTCTCAGTGCGTTTTGCAAATAACACAGCTGGTTATTCCGGTGGTGCTATTGCAGTTCATTTGCCAAGTATCGAGCCGCCTGTTCCGATTGATCAACGTTACATTCGATTGGTGAGAGCTGAGTTTAGAGACAATACTGTAGGTCAGTTAGCTCCTTCATCAAGTTTAGAAATAGTAAAACAAGTACAAGGTGGTGGTGCTGTTTATTCGAAGAATGGTGATTTGAATGTTGTTAAAGGTGTAGAGTTTAACAATAACAAAGCATTCAACAGTAATGGTGGTGCGATAGCGATGGTGCATCCACGTACATCGTCAAGAAGATTCTTTATTTCGGATGCAGATGCGTTGACATTGTTGCCTAATGGAACAGCAGTCGGATATACTTCAAATGACAGCTTGTACGACAATAGACGTCAAACTGCTGTTTCTGCAGATGTTAGAAGCTTGACGAGATTCTATAATAACGTAGCAGAGCCAAATCCGGATGCGAGATTGCAAGGTAGTGGTACAACTCAGATGTCAGCAAATAGCATTGATATAAAGAGATTCCATCCTGGCTTTATTAGAGATGTATTAGGAAATGGATTAAGAGAAAATGGTGTAGGTTTGGGTGGAGCTATTTATATCTTAGATAGTGTTACACCTCAAAGAAGATTTAGAGCGGACTCTATTTTTCTTAATAGAGTACGTATTCAGAACAATACGGCATATACCGGGTCGGCCGTTTACTCGGATAATTATGATTTGAAAGTGGTGCTTACGAGATGTTTGGTTACATCAAATAAATCAACATCACCAGTTGGTAGAACACAAGATGTTATCGGTGGTCCAATGGTGGGTACTGATAACCCAGCATCGAGCGATTTGGCTGGCGCAACATTTTATGGTGAAATCATCGGACCTATTCCATGGACATCGTTCAATATTGCAGCGAACTCGATTTATGATAATGATGCAAGATTTATCATAAGATTGCCTGATGCTCCAAATTCGAAGAGTGTGTTATCAGGTGGTACAGGAATTGGTTTTGGTGGTGTGGACACATTGCGTGGTAACTATTGGGGAAGAACAGAAGGAAATGTTTCTACGGTAATTAAGACAAGTCAGCCGGTTCCTTCGCCAAATGGTGGAGTCCAAGAAACATTCTTCATTCAAGGTAATGGTAAAACACACATGCAGTTCTTAAGAGCTGGAAGAACCGATGATACACAACAAGGCCCATTTGAACAAAACGGATTCCCTGGATATGTTTATACAGCAATTCAGATTGGTAAAATTCCGGATACATTGTTGATGGCTGGAAGAATATACGATTTGTTCGACAAAGGAACAGATATGAAGACAGCTGACTATTCTTTTAGAAGAATGTCGCCGATAGAAGATTTTGCTGTTGGTATTCCGCCGAAATTACAAAGATATTCAAATGCTACAAAGGCATCTAATAACAAATATGTAAGAAGGTTAACAAGAGATCCATTCAGCACTGATTCGTTGAACTACGCAACAGGTCAAGAAAATATGCTGTGGAGACAATTAAGAAGATTGCAAACAGAGTTTGCGCCGGATTACAGAACAGGTGAATTAGCGCATCCAATTGGATACCCACTTTTCTTAGAGGCAAGAGCGAAGTATCAAGGTGAGGACATATATCAAAATAATGATGATCCAACGACCCCCAATACATCAACCTTCTTTGTAATTAATGACTCAACTGGTGATTATATCAGAATTAACATGAGTCAGTTTACAGACATTCAAACATTGAATAATGATGGTGTTTATCCAAAAGAAATTTTGAGAGGCCGTGTTGACTTTGTTTTGGATGAAGTTGAAAGAACAGGTACAAGCGCTAGAGTGAGAAGAACTTATGAAGGATTGTATAATTTTGGTGGTACGGAAACATTATTACCAAGACTTGCAGATTCAGCATTTAACGAAGATATTTCTGCCTTTGGTGGTAGAAGATATGAAGTAACTTTGTCGCCAGCATTAAACAAACGCGGAGTGTTATATGGTAATGGACAAGCAGTTGTCTATTCAAATAGACCTAATATGCCCGCTTCGTTAGCAAGTGGTTCGGATACGATTGTTTCAATGTTTGCTGGTGAAAGATGGAATGCGTTACCGGTTAGACCAGGCGATTATGTGCGAGTAATTTCTCGTACAGTTCTTTGGAGAGATGGTGTAGACACAGCAATCGATAAAGGTTTAGGCTTTAGAATTGGAACATCGACGCCACCTCCGGTATTTACAGGTAACAAAATTGCATTAGAGAACCCTGCTGTAAGTCCACAGTATGTTTCTTCATACAAAAATAAAATCTATCTATCAGAAGACGAGAAGTATAACAAAGCAAATAATCCAAATATTCGTACTAGAGACTCAATTTTTGTAATCTCGGCGATTGATTCTAATTTGATGTATGATCCACGTTGGGCGATGGATATTAATGCCAACGGTGGAACGAGATCGGACACAATCTTTAAAAGATATAATCAATTGGAGTTAGCTTGGTATCCTCTTTATGTAGGTCAATTCGGTGATACAGTACGTGATGTGTCTGCTAATAAACTGACTGCATTACGTAGATGGTTGAAAGCTGATACTGTATGGCCATCAATCGGCGGTGTAGCACCAAGATCAAGAAAAGATTCAGTGTATTATGGTGCGCGTGGTGTAATTGAATTAAAAGGACAACCTACCAACCCTTATGTAGTACCAGGTGGTGAATGGGTGGAAGTTGTGGCTAAAAATTATGCTCCGACGATTAGAACAGTTGATGCATTGAAAGGTATTGCTTTGAAGCCGGCAGACAGTGCATTTATCACGGATACATTATCTAAATTTATTTATTTATATCCTTCCTATTTCCACGCTCAACGTTATGATGATACGTTGTTGAGTGCTCCGAGAAACGCAAGATTCTTAAATCAAGATACCTTGAATTTTGGATCAACAGATTCTTCAGTTTATAGATTTATGATTTTTGTGACGGATAGCTTCCCCGTGTTTTCTAGAATTGAAAGAGCTAGTGCTAACTGTCAATTAGGAACTCAATCATTACTTGTAGCAAGTGTTACAGATAAATTACGATTCTATGTTGACTTTAATACAGATGATGAACGCGAAGATTCCATTGCTGCAAATAACGAAGGATGGGATTTCAAATATGGTAAAACATCGTATGCGTTTTTGTCGAAGTCAATTCGCACAACTCCACAAGATACAGCAATTGACGAATTGTATCAGTTGAGACCGAATTGGATGGCTGATCAATATATGTATGCTGAAGGTTCAGACACAACTAGAGATTTGTTCGCTAACGATTTTACGACAAGAGGTGTAGTAAATATCAGAATTCCACGTGCACAAGCACTTACATTGCTTAAGCCAGGAAGTGTTGCAGATCAAGCGAATGGTGGTTTGAATACAGATACTATGATTACAATGGTGGCTAATGATGGTCATACTGGTATTAGCTACATGACAAGAAGAGTATTTGTAAATATCTCTCCTTCAATCACAACAACAACGTTGGATAGAGCGAAGGAAGACTTTGACTATAACATCGATTTATTGAACAGACCACGTAAGATTACATATTCAGATCCTAATTTCGGTCAAGCTCAGACATTTAGATTGTTGTATGCAACTGATGCTGATACAACAATTCCAAAAGACCCATGCTTTAGAGAAGCGGGAGACTGGGATGTTAGAGATATCAAGAAAACTCCAAAATGGTTGAAAATCAATCCGGTAAGTGGTTTGTTATATGGAACTCCAGGTGTCAAAGATGCACCGCATACTGAAGCATTAGGAAATCCTGATACAGTGACTGTGGTTCTGACCGATGCGGGTGGATTGACAGATGTTAAAGTACTCATTCTGAATACGGATTCAACTAACCATGCTCCTAAACTGCTGGCTGCGCCAATAGTAAGATGTATCGGTCAAGGTGATACATATTTAGATACCTTGTTAGCTCAAGATTTAGATTTATTCCGTGAAAAACCGGTTTGGGATGGTTCAAGTAAGTTTGATCCTATCTTAGAAACAATTAAGCTTTCAGTCATTGAGCCGGCCGGTACTAATTTAGTAATTGAACCTGCGTCAATCACAGGAACAAAAACTGATACGTTACAAAAAGTAGTTATTAAATCAAATGGACCGTTAACTATCAACGCTGCTGATATCAAAGATGGTAAAGTGACTATCAAGATTCAGATTACCGATGATGAGATTACAAGAGTATTAGAATACAAACTAAATGTTTCTGAAGCAACTGATTTTATCGTCCCAGTGACGGTTGCAAACAACGATGTACGTGGTGCGTTCCAAGTGATCTACTTCGGTACAGCTAAGAATGCAACAACCGGTGAAAAATCAGGTGAGATTGGTAAATTAGACTCGAACTATTGCGAGTATGAGTTGCCACCAGTTCCGCCAAGAGATGTTTTTGATGCAAGATGGACGATTGCGTTAACGAATGGTATTATTAGAAATATCTTCCCGCAAGCTGTTCCTAGAGACAACAATCAAGCAATCTACAAAGCAAGATTCCAAGCAGGATTTATCTCGACTGGTAGTTCTTCAGCGTATCCTGTAACAATCACTTGGGACAGATCAGATGTTCCGTCACGATCAGACGCAACAAAGAACCCGAGTGGCGCTTCATGGTGGATTGCAGACAATATTTCTAACGGTCAGTTCTTTAAGTATAATATGAACACCGGTATCGGTCGTAATTCAGCAACAATTGTAGATTACTCAGCAACTGGTTCAAAATCTACTATCCGAGTGAATAAAGATGATATCGATGGATTTATTATTACTTATGATTTCACGAGCGATGTTGAAGAGCAGCCGGTAACAGGTATGCCAACTTCATTCGAATTAAGCGAAGCTACTCCAAATCCATTCTCAAATACAACATCGATTATTGTGGGCGTACCTACATCCTCGAATGTAAATGTTGAAGTGTTTGACGCTATGGGAAGTAAAGTTGCTACGTTAGCTAATAAATTCTATACATCAGGTAAGTATGAATTGACATGGAATGCTAAATCTGATAATGGTGTTGAATTAGCAAATGGAGTGTACTTCGTGAAAATGACTGCAGGAGCATTTAGTACAACACAAAGATTAATGCTTGTAAAATAACAACCAGGTGGTCGGCTAACCTAAAATTAGCCGACCACTTTTGGAAACAACGTGAAAAATTATTTAAGAACAAATAAATATCAGGAGTCTCTATGAATTATAGACATATATTTTCAGCGTTGATAGCATTAACTACCATGCTTATGCTCTCATCGCTGGAAACGAAGGCGCAGCGAGTTTACGATGAATTCGACGCACCTATTATTAACTCAGAAAAATTATATAAAGATTACAGTTCGACACCTGTATCGTTTGCTGACAGATATACAGGTCCAATGTTAGTAAATAACTCACCATACGTAGATAATACGAATACATCAAGAGTAATTATTCCTGTTACAGCTGCCGAGTATGATGCTGGTATGTTTCAGGTACAGTTACCGTTTACGATACAATATAATGGAACAACCTATCCTGCAAACTCTAGTCTTTGGGTTTCGGTAAATGGGTTTGTTCA
>Ga0075156_10001132_pt1 | contig 14329 bp, 5 predicted proteins | sample JI81AbrownDNA_FD_70966 | JGI IMG/M metagenome (GOLD analysis project Ga0075156, IMG submission 70966) | Wastewater effluent complex algal communities from Wisconsin, to seasonally profile nutrient transformation and Carbon sequestration -... | ecosystem: Engineered > WWTP > Effluent > Algae...
GATTGGCATCAACATTTTCATGGCTTGAACCCATGCGTCCATATTTCATTGTAGCTACAATTCTTGTGCTTGGTTTCGCTTGGTATCAAAAATTGAAACCTCAAAAAAAGATGGATTGTAATTGCGAAGAAAAGGGAAAACCAAAATTCATACAATCCAAAAAATTCTTATTTATTGTTACAATTCTTGCCGTGCTGTTACTATCCTTTCCTTATTACGCACATATTTTCTATCCCAAAATGGAAAACAAGGATTTGGTTGAAAGTGAATCCACTCTTCAAAAGACTTTTACAATTGAAGGGATGACTTGTGCAAGTTGCGAGGAACACGTAAATCACGAAGTGAATCGGTTGAATGGAATTATTGAATCAAATATTTCTTACGAAAAGGGAATCGCTATTATCAAATTTGATTCAACATTAACAAGTTCAGGTGAAATCGAAAAAGCCATTAACCTAACCGGATATATGGTGACTAAAATAGAAAATTGAAAAAATGAAAATAGAAACCAAGTCAATTATTAAGTGTCCGGTTTGCGGGCATGAAAAAGAAGAAGAGATGCCAACTGATGCTTGTCAATATTTCTATGACTGTGAAAAATGCAAATCTGTTCTTAAACCAAAGGCAGGTGACTGTTGTGTTTATTGCAGTTATGGCACCGTAAAATGCCCTCCGATTCAAGCGGGCAAAAAGTGCTGTTAGGGGGTAAGAATGTGGGGTTTGCCCCTGAAACAAGAAAGGAGGCCAAACAGCCCCCTTTAAAGCCCAAATTCGGGCAAGATATTAGTCCGGCTTCAGGGCAAGTTTCATCCCCTCGAAGTCGTTTTTTAAGGTAAGGTGAATCGGCTTTTCATACCTTTGCAAAGAGGCCGCTAAAAAATTAGACAACCGACCAACCCATTGTACTAATACAAATCGATGTAAAGTCCGCGCAAGCGGACTTTTTCATTTATAAATCTTTTCAAGCCAAGCTTGCTTGATCGCAGAAAAGATTTATAAATGAAAATTTTGCGTTAGCAAAATAACATCGTTTGTTAACTTCGTCTGGTAGGGAACTTGTCGCGTAGCGGCAAAATCCCGAATGTTCAAGCCAAGCTTGCTTGAGCGCAGAAAAGATTTATAAATGAAAATTTTGCGTTAGCAAAATAACATGGTTTGTTGACTTCGTCCGGCAGTACCGTTCTATTATTTTTTTAACCGATTAAAATTCTTCTCAATATTTTTATTGGAAGGTAGCAGTGCTGTTTGAATCCGTTTGGCATAATGAATACTATCAATAATTTCTTTTTGTTGTAGTTCAACAGCTAACTTCTGTTTTTCTATTACCATCTTTTGTTTTTTAGTTACCCTGAGAGATCTGAAAACAAATAACGCAAAAACTATAACTAACAAAAGACCACCAATTACAAAATAGGTTATAAGTTTTTGTTTTCTGTTTTTTTCTTCTGCAATTTTAGCTTGATTCTTCAGTTCGCTTTTATGTTCAGCAGCCGCAATGGCTTCTTTCTTTTCAAAATCATAAGTCATTTGATTTTGAATTGTTTTTTTGCGCGTTTCTTCATTGTCAATACTATCACGATATAAGATGAATAGTTTATAATTGGCAACTTGTGATTTATAATTACCTGTTATGTTATCAACTTGGGCTAATCCATCATAAAACTCCATTATGAGATCTTTGGCACCTATTGCTTTTGAAAGTGCAAGTCCGTTTTCCAAATATTGTTTTGCTTCTGCTGTTTTATTTAAGTTTAGTTTCATTAAACTAATGTTGAGGTAGCAAGTAGCAATACCATTTTTATCACCCATTGGTTCTCGTATTTTCAGGCATGCTATATAATTTTTCAAAGCTTCGGGGTATTTGCCTTGATCTTTATAAACATTTGCAATGTTGCCAAAAGAATCAGCCATTCCGTTTTTATCGCTTATTTCTTCTCTAATTTTCAATGAAGCGACATAATTTTTTAGTGCTTCAGGATAATTACCTTGTTTAAAATAAATATTTCCAATGTTGTTGTCAGAATCAGAAATTCCTTTTTTATCGCCTAATGCCTCACTTATACTTAAGGAGGCAAAATAATTTTTTAATGCTTCGGTGTAATTGCCTTGGAAACAATATACATTTCCAATATTGTTGTATGAACCAGCGATTCCCTTTTTATCATGAGTGATTTCTTTTATTTTCAAGGAAGCGAAATAGTTCCTCAATGCTTCGGGGTAATTGCCTTGATCAAAATATATAATTCCAAGGTTGTTAAAAGTTTTTGCTTTGTATTTATTAGCAATACGTAAATTAATTTTATTCTTATTGGTTTTGATTAAATAATCAGCAAATAAGATAGCTTGGGTACCATATTTAATTCCAGCACTATAATTACCAATGGTTTCATACAAATCACTAATTCTATAAAGACTAATAAGTCGAGATGTGTCTTTCTTATCAGTTTTTAAAAGATTAATTAATGAATCAATTTCAATTTGCTGGCCTTTAGCAAATTGAAAGATGAATAGCGTTAATATGAAAAATGGTTTTCTCACTAAGCCTTTTTTAATCGATTTATGTTTGTTTCAATATTCTTATCACTAGGCAGTAATGCCGTTTGAATCCGTTTGGCATAATGAATACTGTCAATGATTTCCTTTTGATGCTGCTCTACAAGCATCTTTTGCATTTCTATGAATGCCTTTTGTTTTCGGGTTATTCTAAGCGATCTGAAAACGAAACCGGCAAAAATAAGAACCAACAATAGTCCACCTATTACAAAAGCCGTTATAAGTTTTTGTTTTCTGTTTTTTTCTTCCGAAATTTTTGCCTGATTCTTCAATTCAATTTTATGTTCAGCAGCGGCAACAGCTTCTTTCCTCTCAAATTCATACGTCAATTGACTTTGGATTGTTTTTTTACGCGTCTCTTCATTGTTTAAGCTATCACGATATAGAATGTAAAGTTTATAATTTTCGACCTGGGATTTATAATTCTTCATTACACTATCAACGTAGGCTAATTCATGGTAGCTGATTTTGATATTTTCCTTACCACCAATTTGTTTTGAAAGAAGGAGTCCTTTTTCCAAGAATGTTTTTGCTTTTTTGATTTGATTTAATTTAAGGAATGAAACACCTAGGTTGAGATAAGAAGAAGATAGCCCTCTTTTATCGCCTATAATTTCCTCTATTTCCAATGAAGTAGTGTAATTTTTTATTGCCTCAATATGATTGCCTTGCCTTGTATAAAGAAGGCCAATGTTGTTGTGCGTATCTGCGATACCTTGTTGGTCTCCTATTTCTTCTTTTAATTTTAAAGAAAGAGTTAGATTTTTTAAGGCTTTTGGGTAATTTCCTAGGTTTTTATATACAAGCCCAATATTGTTGTAACTATCAGCAATTCCATATTTATTGCCATTCTCTTTTTCTATTTTTAAAGAAGCAAAATAATTTTTCAATGCTTCAGGGTAATTGCCTTGGTCCATATAAACATTACCAATATTGTTGTTGCAGGAAGCGATCCCATTTTTATCGCCTAAAGCTTCAAAAAATTTAAGAGAAGCAAAATAATTTTTAAGGGCTAATGGATAATCCCCTTTTTCCCAATGAATAATTCCGATGTTAATATAAGAGCGTGCGATTCCAGTTTTATCATCTATTGATTTGCATGCATTCAACGAAGCAAGATGATTTTTCAAGGCTTCGGGAAAATTGCCCTGGCGTTGATATATAAGTCCTATGTTGTTGTAAGTACTTGCGGTACCTTTTTTGTCGCCTAAATTTATTCTTGTTTTTAGTGCAGCAAAATTATTTTTCAAGGCTTCAGTGTAATTGCCTTGGAGGTAACAAATAATTCCACAAATTATATTAGCATTTGCTTTATATTTTTTCGCAGTTCGTTGAGTGGTTTTGTTCTTGTTGGTTTCAATTAATTCATTTGCAAAAACAATAGCCATTTTGGCATATTTTAATGCTTGTTCATAGTCACCAATCAATTCTGAGTTGTCACTAATACCATAAAGATGCTTGAGTTTAGTTGTGTCATTATTATCCCTTTTTAATAGGTTGATTAATGAATCGATTTCATTTTGTTGCCCAAAAGCAAATTGAGAAATGAATATGGCTAATATGACGACAAATTTTCTCATTAAACCTTATTCAACCTGTTTATGTCTTTGTGAATATTCTTGTCTCTAGGTAGTAATGCTACTTGTATTCTTTTAGCATAATGAATACTATCTATAATCTCCTTTTGATGTTGTTCAACGGCTACCTTTTGTTTTTCAATAAGTATTTTCTGCTTTTTTGTAATTCTTAGCGATCTAAATACAAATACGGCAAATACCATAACCAAGCATAATCCACCAACTACAAAATAGGTTATAAGTTTTTGTTTTCTGTTTTTTTCTTCAGCAATTTTAGCTTGATTCTTCAATTCGCTTTTATGTTCAGCTGCCGCAATAGCCTCTTTCTTTTCGAAATCATAGGTCATTTGACTTTGTATTGTTTTTTTTCGGGTTTCTTCATTGTCTAAGGTGTCTTTATATAGTATGTATAATTTGTAATTTTCAACTTGGGAATTATAATCTTTATTTAAACTATCTACTCGGGCCAATCCAAAATAACTCACTCGAATTAGTTCCTTGGCACCTATTTCTTTAGAAAGAAGTAGCCCGGTTTGCAAGTATTTTTTTGCAATTGTCGACTTATTGTATTTGAGGTACGTATACCCTAGAGAAACGTTTGATATAGCGATTCCGTTTTTTTCTTCAAGTACCTCTTGTATTTCCAAGGCAGCAAAAAAGTTTTTTAATGCCTCCGATAGGTTCCCTTGGGAAGAATATACAGATCCAATGTTGTTATATGAGCCAGCGATTCCCTGTTTATCACCAATTTTTTCTTGAATTTTCAAACAAGATGTATAATTCTTTAAAGCTTCAGGGTATTACCTTGTTTGTAAAAAACATTTCCAATATTATTGTAGCACAAAGAAATTCCATAGTTGTTATGTAAAGATTGTTGGATTTTTAAGGAAACAACATAGTTTTTCATGGTCTCAGTGTAATTGGCTTGTCGGTAATAAACATTTCCAATATTCATGTAAGAATCCGCAATTCCTTTTTTATCACCTAAATTTTCTCGAATTCGTAATGAAGCAAAATAATTTTTAAGTACTAAAGGGTAATTACCTTGGTCAAAATAAATCATTCCGATATTATTATAAGAAGTTGCAATTCCATATTTATCGTCAATTTCTTTTTTAATTTTCATAGAAGTAAAATGATTTTCCAATGCCATGGCATAATTACTTTGATCGAAATAAATAAGCCCTAAATTATTGAATGCTTTTGCTTTGTACTTTTTGGCAGTATTAATTAGGTAGGTGTTTTTTGTGTTTTTGATTAATACGTTGGCTAAATCAATGGCTTTATTACCATAGTTAATCCCATCAGGGTAATTGCCAATGGTCTCACTCAAATCACTTATGAAATAAAGATGGATAAGTTTAGTTGTGTCGTTCTTGTCTGTTTTTAAGAGGCTGATTAATGAATCAATTTCACTTTGCTGCCCAAAAGCAAAATGAGTAATGAATATAGCTGATATTATTAAGCATAGTTTTTTCATTTAGCCAAATATAATCATTTAACTCTTTTAAGGTTGGATGAGCATTTTTTTATTGACTGAATTATATTTTATAATTAACCTATGTTAGAAAAGTTGAACGTAAAAAGCATTAATACCAGTTGATTAAATTCATTTTATTCCGATTTTTTATTTATTAAAGATTAGTTCTTTTGATTCTTTTGCCCGAAACTAGTTTTTTGAATTAAATTTATTTGGACCAAAAGTGGTAGTAAAAGTATAGTTCGAAATCAGGGTTAAATGTGGTTATTTCGGGGTTAAAATGCGTAATTGTCACTTAATATTTAGTGCTTACCTTTTGGTAAATCCTAATCTTTCTAAGCGTAGGATGTAATATTTATCTACACCTATAGGTAAAACTAAGTTTTATGAATTTAGTGCTGTGGATTAATTAGGGAACTTTAGCAACTATTTTTTGATGACAGAACCATGTAGACTTTTCAAACGGTTGAGAATTTTGGTTTCATCCGTTCTACAGATTGGTATTCGTGGAATATCGGGAGCGTTGGTAAGGCACCTTCATGAATTCTTAAAATTGTACCAATCTTAATGCTAATTGTTAACTCAGGATTTGGAATTATTATGTTATGGGCAATTTTTCTTCATGTTAAATGCAAATAAATTGACGCCATTTTTTTTAATATCATAAGACTGGTACTTAGTAATTTTGTCCTATATGTAAGATACTTTAAAAGTGAGAATAAAATTAATGTTAGGATTCTAGTTTAATGGCAAAGAAAATTTTAAAATATTGTAAATCAGTCAATTGCGATTAATTAAAATAATTTTTATTAATGGTTAGCCTTGGAGGTCGTTTAACGAACGTATTAAAATTGTCAATAAATTTTTATTTAAAAATTCGATGTTCTAAATGGTTTTAGGGGTCAATTATCTTACATTTGAACCAGCCTTTTGATGATGAAAAAGATTTTTTACCTGGGCATGCTATGCATGCTCCTTACTTCGTGCGCATATGCACAAACCACTTACACCTGGAATGGATCGGTATCTACTTCCTGGACCACTGCAGCCAACTGGACCCCTTCAACCGGAACACCCGGTGCAACCGACCATGTTGTGATTGTCACGGGTACTAACGTCCCCACGCTTGCTGCCAACGCCAGTTGTACAAATTTCACCATGACTTCGGGTACGCTTAACCTGGGCGGATTTACCCTTACAACTTCCGGTACCAATACGTTTTCAAATGGTACAATTCAGAATGGTACGCTTTCGGCTATTGCCGGAGGTAATTCAGTATTCACTGCTACAACCTTTGCCGGAACGTGTACAGTAAACATGACCTTGGCTCTTGTCACTATAAACGGAGGTACATTTAACGGACCTACCACCTTGATCCAAAATGGAGCAGGTACATCAACAGGAACTGGTAATGCTACATTTAACGGAACAACCACCATTGAATGCGCAGGAGCAGGAAGTTTCAGGACCAATGGTAACATGGTTTTTAATTCAACTACAAATTTACGTGTTTCCAATTCAGGATATTTGTTATTGGAATTAACTACAGGAAATACATACAATGGCACAACAACATGTAAAATAGTAACAGGTGCAAATGGAAATTTGCGTATGTGTTATTTAGGATCCACAACATTTAACGGCAATATTATACTTGAAAACACAGGTACAGGCTATATTTATTTTTGCGAGCAAGCCTCTGCTACGGCAACTTTAGCCGGCACATACACCATTTCAGTTGGTGCAGCAGGATTTTCGTCAGGTCGCTTGTATTTATACCGTTTTACACAATTGGGTGGTGTAGCCCAAAATTTAATCTTTACTGGAACGAGTTACGTAACATTTGGACCGACAACTGTTTTTAATGGAAATTTAACTGTGACTGCTATTGATTTTTATACCGGTAATTGTACTTATAACGGTACGTTCACATGGAATAAAACTGGTGGTACTAACAATGCCTGCACCGGAGGAAATATTTTTACAGGAACAACAACATTTAACAATACAAGTGCTGCTTATCAATTAATGGGTAATGGGCTTCCTGATATTTTCAATGGCGATGTGATTACAAATAATACCGGTACTGAACGAATTATTTTAGCTTACAGTTCACTGGGAAATCAATTTAACGGGAATGTAACCGTAAGTCAATCGGGTGGTGGAACCGGAACCTATCTTGGTTTTCCGGGAACTACTACTTCCGTTACCTTAGCCAATTCTAAAACAGTAAATGTTTCGGGCGCTTTTGCCGTTGGTGTTTTGTCTTTATGCAAATTCACTCAGTTAGGTGGAACTGCACAATCCTTGACGACTACAGGCACATCTTCTGTTTTTCTGGAAGGAAATAGTTTATTCAATGGTTCAGTGACCGTAACTGCGCCTGATATTTACGTGAGGGGAGCAACGTTTAATGCCCCGGCAACATTTACAAAAACCGGAATCAACGGTAACCATAACAATGGAAATCAAAATATTTTCAATTCAACGTGTACAATTAATCAACAAGGTAGCGGTTATTTTTTATTAGGATATAATTCGAATGATTTGTTTAACGATGATGTAATTGTTACAAGCACCGGTACCGGAGGAGTAGCATTGGGATGGAATGGAGGGACATGTACACCTACTTTAGCCGCTACCAAAACAATTCAAATTGGTCCGGCTGGTTTTAGCAACGGATTTTTACGGTTGGGTGGATTTACGCAATTGGGAACGGCTCCAATAAATATAACGCTTACGGGATTGGCGTACCTGGAAATTAATAATTGTCCTGCAAATTCAGTTTTTGGTGGCGATTTTTCTATTACAGCTCCCGATATTTATGTGCGTGGAGGTACCTTCAATGGTGCTGCTACGTTTACAAAAACAGGTGTTAACGGAAACCATAATTCAGGAGTTCAAAATATTTTTAATTCAACCTGTACCATAAATCAACAGGGAAGTGCTGCTGGATATTTTATGTTGGGATATAATTCAAACGATTTATTCAATGGAGATATAATTGTTACCAATACCGGAACAGGTGGTGTTGCTTTAGGATGGAATGGAGGTACGTGTACACCAACTTTGGCAGCAACCAAAAATATTCAGATTGGTCCTGCCGGATTTAGTGGTGGGTATTTACGTTTAGGCGGATTTACGCAATTGGGAACGGCTCCAATAAATCTTACGCTTACAGGTACGGCTTATTTGGAAATAAACAATTGTCCGGCCAATTCCGTTTTTGGTGGCGACTTCACTGTTACGGCACCGGATATTTATGTTAGGGGTGGAATCTTTAATAGTCCTGCAACGTTTATTAAAACCGGAGGTACTTCAAATCATAACAATGGCGTGCAAAATATTTTTAATTCAACCTGTGAAGTATTCCAGCAAAGCAATGCGGGATATTTTATGTTGGGCTATAATTCGAATGATTTATTTAACGATAATATAATTGTTTCCTCTACTGGTACAGGTGGGATTTATTTTGGTTGGGGTAGTGGAACCGGAACGCCAACATTGGCTGCAACTAAAACTATTTTGGTAGGTTCAGGTGGATTCAATGCCGGGTTTTTAGCATTCAACACCTTTACACAATTGGGTTCAGCTCCTGTTAACTTAACATTTACCGGCACAAGTGCTTACATGTTATTTGCCAGAAGTTCTGTTTTTGGTGGTGATTTTACAGGAATTGCTCCTGATTTATTTTTCAATGGCTGTACATTTAACGGTTTGGCCGATTTTACAAAAACCGGAGCATCTAACGATGCCAGCCTTGGTGGGAATGTTTTTAATGGAATCAGTAATTTTATAAATAACGGAAATGGATATTTATTATTCGGAAATTCCAATCCCGATATTTTTAATGCTGATGTAACATTTACCAATACGGGAGCAGAACGTATTTTACCTGCCTGGTCTTCGGCTGGAAATATGTTTAATGGAAATATTACGGTAAATTCCACCGGCAGCTCTGTTGGAATTCATTTTTGCGGTGGTACAGTTACCGCTAACGCAACATTGGCTGCAACCAAAACAATTCAAACAGGAATGTTTGGCTATAATGCAGGTTATTTGATTTTACCAAGGTTTACCCAATTGGGTAGTGCCCCGGTAAATTTAACCATGACATCTCCGGCTTCTTACTTACAATACGGACCAACGTCTACTTTTGGAGGAAATGTCACCTCTGTTAGTCCACGTGTTTTATTTCAAGGATGTACGTTCAACGGTACCGGTGATTTTACAAAAAACGGAGCCATTGATGATGTCAGCAATGGTGGGAATATTTTCAATGGCACAAGTACATTCACTAATCAGGGAACCGGCTATTTATTATTGGGAAATGCAAGTGCCGATGTTTGGAATAGTGATGTGACCTTTACCAACGCAAGTACTTCAAGAATATTGCCGGCTTGGAACACTGCAGGAAATATGCTTAATGGAAATATTACAGTGAACTCAACCGGAAGTGCCGTAGGTATTCAGTTTTGTGGTGGAGCATCCGCTACGGCTACCATTGCAGCAACAAAAACCATCCAAACAGGTGGCTTGGGATATAGTGCAGGTTATTTAATTTTAACCCGTGTAACACAACTAGGATCTGCTCCGGTCAACTTGACTATAACAGCCCCGGGTTCATATATTCAATACGGACCTTCTTCGAATTTGGGAGGCAATGTGCTATCCGTTAGTCCGGGTGTATTGTTTAACGGATGTGTGTTCAATGGCACCGGAACATTTACCAAGAACGGAACTTCCAATGATGGCAGTACAGGTGGAAACATTTTTAATGGTGTTTCAAGCTTTACCAATACCGGTTCCGGATATTTATTGTTAGGAAATTCTGTAGCCGATACATGGAACAGCAACGTAACTTTCTCCAATAGCGGACCTGAAAGAATTTTACCGTGTTGGAATTCTGCAGGTAATTCGTTCAACGGAGATATCACCGTAAATTCATCGGGAAGTTCGGTTGGTATTAATTTTTGCGGTGGTAGTGTTGCCGCTAACGCAACGTTGGCAGCAACAAAAACAATACAAATTGGTACAACTTACAATGCCGGTTATTTAATTTTGCAACGTTTTACGCAATTGGGAAGTGCACCGGTGAATTTAACATTGACTGCTCCTGCAACGTACCTTCAATATGGTCCAACATCAACTTTTGGTGGCAATGTGACTTCGGTAAGCCCCGGACTTTATTTTAACGGTTGTACCTATAATGGCACTGGAACATTTACCAAAAACGGTTCTACCAATGATGCAAGTGCAGGTGGTAATATATTTAATGGTATAAGTATCTTCAATGATAATGGAAGTGGTTATCTTTTGTTTGGAAACGGAAACTTCGATCAGTTTAATTCAACCGCGACATTTAATAATAATGGTTCAAGCTATATTTATACCGCGTATAATAGTACAGGAAATATTTTTAATGATGTTGTATTTAACAATACACCAACTTCATCTGCATCGTACATTGTAGTTTCTCAATATGGAATTAATACACAATTCAACGGAAATATTACGGTTAACAGTACTTTGGGAAATGGTGTTCAATTTTGTCAAAGCACAGGAACAGCAACCCTGGCAGCAACAAAAACTATTGCTGTAGGTGGAACAGGATTTACAGCCGGAACCTTATTGCTTCGTAACTTTACACAAACAGGAGCAACTCCACAAACATTAACACTTACCGGTACATCAACGTTGACTTTTAGTGTTGGTTCAACATTTAACGGAAATGTAACAAGTTCAAGCCCGTCATTATTTTTTAACGGAACAACATTTAACGGAACCAATTTATTTACAAAAACTGGATCTACCAACGATGCAAGTTCGGGTGGAAATATATTTAACGGAGCAAGTACTTTTACGAATAATGGATCCGGTAATTTGCTATTCGCCAACGGAACAGTTGATGATTATAATGCTAATGTTACATTCGTGAAAAATTCCACCGGTCCCGTTTATCCAAACTATGCAGCCAATTGTACCTATTCAGGAAACATTTCTACGCTTGGGTCCAACGCAGTAATAACATTTGGATCTGGTTCGGGAAGAATGACCATTGATGGGACATCACCACAACAATTCAATGGTCCCGTTGCTTTCCCGCCAACCGTAACTCGCTGGACAATGAATAATGCATTGGCAAATATTTCATTGAATGTAGATGTGAATGCAACTTTGGATATTGCTTTTAACGCAGGTGATATTACAACAACTGCGGCAACTTCTACTGGTACCGGATTATTGATTCTTGCAAACGGAATCACATTTTCTAACGCACCTGATAATGGTAGCAACGTTATAGGTTATGTTAGAAAAATCGGTAATGCAGCCTTTACCTTCCCAACAGGAGATGGGAATTTTTACAAGCCAATTGCTATGACTGCACCCACCAATGCAGCACATCATTTTACAACAAAATATTTTCCACTTAATCCACATCCAACGTACGATGTATTTTCAAAAGATGTTTCGTTAAATAATATTGATAATTGTGAATATTGGATCTTTGATCGAACCAATGGAACATCCAATGTAAATGTTACCATTAGTTGGGACAATGCCTCAACACCTCCTTGTCAGGTTGTGAACCTGGCCGATTTGCGTGTGGCGCGTTGGAATGGAACTATGTGGAAAAATGAAGGAAATACTGCTACAGCAGGTTCAGCATCTGCCGGAACAGTTACATCTGGGGTAATCACTTCATTCAGTCCAATTGCATTAGCTTCCATCACTGCTTTAAACACCTTGCCAATTGAATTAACAAGTTTTACGGCCACTCCTGAAAATGCAAATGTTCATGTTAAATGGACAACCATGTCGGAAACCAACAATGATTATTTTACCATTGAAAAATCAACCGATGGAATAAATTTTGAATTTGTGGAAAAGGTGAATGGAGCAGGCAACAGCGTGAGTGCATTGAATTATTCGGTTATTGATCAAAATCCGTATCTCGGTATTTCGTATTACCGGTTGAAGCAAACTGATTTTAACGGAGATTATACCTATTCATCGTTGGAAGTTGTTGATTTCACAAGTCAAGGTGAAAACCTGATGATATATCCAAACCCTTCAAATGGTTTGGACGCATACCTAAGCCTTATGGCGAACGAAAACGGACCAATTGAAATTACATTGACAGGCGTTAACGGACAAAAAATATTTACCAGTACACAAAATTTAACCAAAGGCTTGAATACAATTTCAATGAATTTTAACGAGCAATTGGCAGCTGGTATGTATTTACTTAATGTTATGCATGCCGGTACTGTTACCACGCAAAAGTTTGTCGTAAAACATTAGGCAATGGATTATTATTTTTCAACCAATACTAATTCTTTGATGAGCATGTGTAGTTTAGTTTTATAACTTTAGGTTATGCAAAAACCAACTACCTATTGTGACGTTGTGGCCATTATGGAAAAAGATAATGTGCACAAAATTTACCATGATACCGCTTATGGTTATCCTATTCATGACGACAATGAATTGTTTGAACGATTGATCCTGGAAATTAATCAGGCAGGTTTGAGCTGGACAACTATATTAAATAAGCAACAAAATTTTAAAAAAGCCTATCATCAATTTGATATTAAAAAAGTTGCCGGATATAAAGAAAAGGATCGTACACGCTTGTTAAATGATGCCGGAATAATTCGTAACCGATTAAAAGTTGATGCGGCTATTCACAATGCTACTATTGTATTGCAATTGCAAAAAGAATTTGGTTCGTTTAAAAAATGGTTGGATCATCATCATCCGCTTAAAAAAGAAGAGTGGATGAAGTTATTTAAGAAAACATTTAAGTTTACCGGTGGCGAAATCGTGAACGAGTTTTTAATGAGTACAGGTTATTTGAAAGGTTCGCATGCTGAATCCTGTCCTATTTATAAAAAAGTACTTAAATCAAAACCGGCCTGGTTAAACAAAAAATAGCAAGAGAAGTGTTTCTATCAGGTTAGTTCTGAAACAAAAATCGAACGAACCAATGGAGAATTGATATTTAATTTCCTGCTTACTTTTTTTGCTGACTACTTTCTTATTCTATACTATACCTTACCCTGATGGTTTTCATAAGGATAATTTTTCTGGTCATGTTGAAGTATTTTTCCTTTTCATACATCTTAGGAATTGAATACATCAATCGTTCAAGACCCTTCAGGAAATTATCCCCTTCGTTATCTGAAAACTGAATAACTTGTCCCAGCTTTACACCACTTATTTTGGCAATATTATCGGCTTGTTTTTTGGCCGTACCTATAGCTCTTTCAAGTAAAGCCGATTCCATTGCATGGTATTTTGATGAGCTAATGTTGATGATGGTTCCCGATTGGTTAATGTCTTTGGGAATATTGGCAATGAATTTATACATCTGTTCATACGAATTGAATTTTAAGACAAATGCCTGAATATTGTTTGTTGAATAATCGTCATACATAAAAGCACCATACGAATTGCCGGATTCCCTTCTGAAACTAATTTTTTCTTTATTCAATATTTCAATGAAACGTTTTTCGGCCATTTTCATTTTTAATTCAGCTTCCTCTTTTTTCTTTTTTTGATCTTCAACATAATTGTTGGTAGGTTGGGCATACGGGTCGTCAGAAACTGCTTCTACCGGATAAATGTCTGAACTGATCTGGTTGTATAAACTAAGTTTATATTCAATAATATCCGGATTTATTTCCATTGAATCGGAAATGGTTACCTCAATGTA
>Ga0075156_10001134_pt1 | contig 14325 bp, 11 predicted proteins | sample JI81AbrownDNA_FD_70966 | JGI IMG/M metagenome (GOLD analysis project Ga0075156, IMG submission 70966) | Wastewater effluent complex algal communities from Wisconsin, to seasonally profile nutrient transformation and Carbon sequestration -... | ecosystem: Engineered > WWTP > Effluent > Algae...
AAAAGATGGCAATGCTTATCATCCTTCTCTCTGTAGGAACGATGTTTGCAGGTTGCAAAAACGAGGATAACAACGAGAGAGGTTTAAACACGGCTCTGCTCTACCTTGTGAACGATCAAACTACTCCAGACGCAGATCAAATTGTCTGCTTAACTGCTTACAATTTGGCAAACTCTTGTGTCAGTGGTTCGCTTCAGCTCTTCAACCCAGGCACTGGTTGTAGTAAGGCAACCATTGGAGCAGTCGATGCAACCAAAGGAACAACGTCTGAGCAAATGGCTGCTTTAAGGGAATGTGTAAGAGCTGCGGTCAACGATCCGATCCAGCCTTGTAACATGCCACAATTCTCTTACCCTACTGCTGGACAAGTTGTAACAAACTATATCAAAGCAAAGTGTTCGGTAGCGGAGTATACGATTGCTCCTGCCACTGTAAAAACGAAACAAGATATCACAAGCCTCTTAAAATACTAAGAGTCTCGGGTTCTTCTGATCAGGGAGAGAGAAATCTCTCCCTTTTTTATTTAATTGTCTCGATACCATCTATCTATTTCCCATCACTCTTACTCTCCGGCAATAGAATCTTTCTAAATCCGGCTCCCTCATTTACGGCTGACGCCGGTTTGATGTGATCTACTCTTTCCACTAGAACCTTTCTAAAAATTACCGTCACTTTTTCATCTGGATCCGCTTCTGGGCTAAATTTACTAACTGGTCGGTAGTATTCCCAATAGATTCTTTCTCCATAGTATTTGATTTCGTCTGGATCACCTAAATACTTCCGAACGTAAACATTGTTCTTTCCAGGAAGGGTATCCTTTATCTCCCCACGTAATTTTAATCCAGCTAACTGTTCTTTTGACAGACTTGCGGCCTGCTGTTTACGTTTCTCTTCTGCTGAAACAAGTTCTGCTTCCGATTGATCAAGAAAGGACTTACATTTGACATCGTCTTGAAAAGTGTTCATACAATTGAGATACAATGTTTCCTTGTCTTTCATCTGTAGTTCTTTGGAAGATGTACACTGATTGAACATTATGCTCAGGCTTACAAATGTGATTAGAGATTTGTGATTCATAGGAGAACTCCTACTCTGATTAAGTCTTCTGCATCCAATATTGAACAAATCTATTTTTTTGATTTCACTAAAAAATTAATTCAAATTATTAAGGATATTTTCGTATATAGTAAGGGAAAGGTTTCCATGTTTAAGATACTAGATCACCTAACAATACAGAAGCGACTTCTTCTTCTACCTGCGCCTTTGTTGATTCCTATCCTCTTTTTACTCTTTTTACTGGTTACCGAACAAAACAAAGCCATCGAATTCGCAAGACAAGAAACATTAGGAATCAATGCGCTCTTACCTATTTATGACTCGATCCAAGACGGTATTTATCTTTTTAAAAATGACCGAGAACATCTAACAAAGCTTAAAAATGGCATTTCCTCTAAAAAGAACGCGATTCTTGGTTCAAACCTAGTTTCTGCGAACGAGAAGGAATACAAAGATTGGATTGTTTCCTCTGAGACCCAAGACTCCACACCAGCCAACATCATTTCGTTTCTAGAAGCGGCAAAAACGCTTTCGCTAAAAATCGGAGATAATTCGAATCTAATTCTAGATCCAGATGTTGATACCTACTATTTGATGGATGTGACTCTCTTTCGTGCTCCGGAGATTTGGCAAACAATCGCTAGTTTGAATCTCATTCTCAGTGAAGAGTATAGCGGCGATAAAATAAAAAATCCGAAGTTTTCGGAAGCAAGTAAAGCGCGCGTTTTGATTGCGCTGGAAAGGTTAAAACACATCGATCATGAGATTAAATATGCTCTCAAAAAGAGTAGCGCTGCCAATGCGAACATCCAGGTAGATTTAGATAAGCGGCAAGGAAATTTTCAGAATGCGATTTCAACATATATAGAAAAATTGGAACGTTTTTTTCTCTCCGAGGAACCGAAACCAGCTAACATCAATGTAGGAATCGATCTGATTTCAAATGGAGTTGTCTATGCGAAAGAAATCCAAATAGGAACGATTTTACATTTAAAAAACTTACTCGAGATCAGAATTCAAAAGTTTATTAAAGCCAAATTTACTTCACTTGCCTTTGTTTTACTTCTTCTTCTCCTTTCCGTTGTTCTAGCACTGTACGTAATCAGAAGCATCAACACTCCATTAAAGAAAGTTTTAGAAAAAGTAGAGGAACTCTCAAGCGCCGAAGCAGACTTATCTAAAAAATTGCCAGAGATAGGTTCGAATGAAATTGCGACTCTTTCCAGTTCGATTAATAATTTTCTACAAAAGCTGTCTTCTATTGTGAAAGAATTAAAACAGTCCGCCAAAGAATCTGGAAAAGCTTCCGTTAGCATCAACCATGATGCTCTATCTGTTTCCGAAGCGGCCACAGAACTTGCAGCGACCTCAGAAGAATCTGCTGCTTCCCTAGAAGAACTCACGACTAGTTTTGAACTGATGTTTGAATCGATTGCCAATGAAACTAAAAACATTTATAAGATTGTTTCTGAAATGAAAATCATTGAGTCCTCTCACAGTAAAATGGACGGTATGTTAGTTGACCTTGACGAACAGTCTGCATCTTCCTTTGATCTCGCGAAACGTGGAAATGATGCAGTAGGAAAAACGGATACGGCTATGGATGAAATCCGAGAAGTGACCAATAATATTGCTGGAATTGTTGATTTGATCAATGACATTTCCGAACAAACCAACTTACTCGCGCTAAACGCCAGCATTGAAGCAGCTCGCGCTGGGGATGCAGGCCGAGGTTTCGCTGTTGTTGCTGAGGAAATTTCCAAACTTGCCGATAAAACCAAAGATTCTGTAAAAAACATAAAGAAGTTAGTCGATCAAAGTAATTCGGTCGTAAAAAATGGCGCCAATCACGTGGATGAAACGGTAACCGTACTGAGCCAAATTGTGAATCAGTCAGGTGAAGTTAAAAATTTTGTTTTTAGATTAAAAGAAGAAATGGCTGAGCAATCAAGCAGTATGTCTGGAATCAACACGGAACTCGCTGGTTTAAAGGATATGGCCGAGATGATTGAATTTTCAAGTAGAGAACAGAAAAAAGCGTCTGAGGATATGATGAACTCTATCAACGGCCTCTCCGATGGTGCCCAATCTCTTGCCAATAACGCAGAGGATTTAAAAGAGTTAAGCGAACAATTGAATCTCGTCTCGCAATCTATCAATTCGATTGCAGACGGATTCGTAACAGATTAAACTTACTTTTTTCTTCGACTTGTTTTACGCTCGGAGCCGCCACCTGAACTGAGTGTACTGGAAACTTGGGCTTTGTTCTGGTTCTTTTTGACTTCATTTCCGAACATATCGACCTCAGCACGTGTTTCTTCACCAATCTTTTTGTATTCCCTTGGCGAAGTCTCATTTACTGTTTTTTTATCCGAATCAGTCACTTCAATGCGAAGCAGAAAAGAGATAACTTCTAACTTTAGGTTTTCAACCAGTTGATCAAATAATTTAAATCCTTGGAGCTTATACTCTACAAGTGGATTTTTTTCACCGTATCCAACAGTCCAAATACCTTCTTTCAGATGGTCCATTGCATATAAATGGTCTTTCCAACGATGATCGAGAATATCTAAGAATACATTTCGTTCAATTGATTTCCAGATGTCCTCACCAATTCCGTCGATTTTGTTTTGGTATCCAGATCGAATTGCTTTTGACACATCATCAAAGAGTTTTAATTGAGGATTGGATTCTTTTTTATAACTGTCTATAGAGATGGAAATTTCCACTCCTAAGGACTCTAACCATTCCACTAAATTTTCGATCATCCAATTGCCAGTATTATTTCCCTCGCAATGAAGAATAATCTGGTTCTCTGCGACTTCATCGATAAACTCGAGAAGTTTATCCGACATAGAACCTTTCTCTAAAAGTTCATTTCTAATTCCGTAAATATAAATTCTTTGGCGATTCATCACATCATCGTATTCTAACAAGTGTTTCCTGATATCAAAGTTATGACCCTCCACACGTTTTTGAGCACGAGCAATGGCATTTGAAACCATACTATGTTCTAGTTCCTGTCCCTCAGGCATTTTCAGAGTATCCATGATCCGAGCAATTCGGTCAGAACCGAAAATTCTCATCAAGTCGTCTTGTAAGGATAAATAAAAACGAGAAGAACCTGGATCTCCCTGTCTACCTGATCTTCCACGTAATTGATTGTCAATTCGTCTCGATTCATGTCGTTCTGAGCCAATGATATGCAGACCACCCGCTTCAATGACTAGGTCATGATCCTTTTTCCATTTTTTTGCAGAATCGAGTATCTCGTTACACGCTTTTCTGATTTCTGAATTGGAAATATGTGTTAGTGAGCTTTCCGCCTCATCAAACTTTTGTTTTATGAGAAGTTCTCTGAAAAAATAGATAGGATCCATTTCGGCTTTAGCATGAATGTTTAATTTAGCTGCCTTTTCATCTAACTGTTCCAAGTCGTCTTTGTATTTGGCAGCACCACCAAGTACGATGTCAGTTCCCCTTCCTGCCATGTTGGTTGCAATTGTGATCGCTCCCGGTTTACCGGCATTGGCAACTATTTCAGATTCACGTTCGTGTTGTTTCGCGTTCAGAACATTATGGGCAAGTCCACTAGCGATAAGAAGTTTTGAAAGTACTTCTGATTTTTCAATGGAGATCGTTCCCACAAGGATAGGCTGTTTTTTTGCAGAACGTTCCTTGATGTCTTTAATGACCGCTTCAAATTTTTCACGTTCCGTCTTGTAAACACGGTCAGCGTGATCTTCACGTTTTACTTTCACATTCGAAGGAATGACAACAACATCTAAGCTATATATTTTTTTGAATTCTTCTGCTTCTGTATCTGCAGTTCCTGTCATACCAGCTAACTTTTTATAGATGCGGAAATAATTTTGAAAAGTAATTGATGCAAGCGTTTGCGATTCCCTTGCTATCGGAACACCTTCTTTGGCTTCTAGAGCTTGGTGAAGACCATCCGAATATCTACGTCCCTTCATCAGACGCCCTGTGAACTCATCGACGATGATGACCTCACCACCTTGTACCACATAATCCTTATCTTTAAAGAAGAGTTTATGAGATTTTAGTGCCTGGCTTACATGGTGTACGAGTTCAATATTGTCTGCATTGTAAAGATTTTCGACTCCTAGGAGTTTTTCTACGTGATGCACCCCGGCTTCCGAAAGTATAACATTTTTTGCCTTTTCATCGACTTCGTAATCCTCACCCTCTACAAGCTTTGGAATAATCTTATCAACTTTGAGATATTTGTCCGTCGATTCTTCAGCTGGCCCTGAGATAATCAAAGGGGTTCTTGCTTCATCAACTAAGATTGAATCTACTTCATCGACAATTGCAAAGTTATGTGTCCTTTGAACTCTATGCTCAAGGTAAGAGACCATATTATCTCGTAGATAATCGAATCCAAATTCATTATTAGTTCCGTAGGTAATGTCTGAACCATATGCTGCTTTTCGCTCCTCATGATCCATGTCATGTTGGATGACACCCACAGATACCTTAAGGAAATCATAAATTGGTTTCATCCAATTCGCATCTCGTTTCGCTAAATAATCGTTAACAGTTACTACATGGACTCCATTGCCAGTCAAAGAATTTAAGTATATCGGGAGAGTAGACGTAAGTGTCTTTCCTTCTCCCGTTTTCATTTCAGAAATATTTCCCCAGTGTAGAGCGATTCCGCCCATCATTTGAACATCAAAATGCCTCATACCTAACGTACGATAGGCGACCTCTCTTACAGTAGCAAAGGCCTCAGGCAAGATATCGTCTAAAGATTCGCCTGCTTTTAGTCTTTCTTTGAACACTGCTGTTTGATTTGAAAGCTCCTCATCCCCTAAATCACGAATCCTCGACTCAAACGAGTTTATAGTTGTAACGATCGGCGTGAGTCGTTTTAGATCTCTTTCGTATTTACTGCCGAATAAAAGTGTTAAGATTTTTTGAAACATATGTTTTCCATTAAGTATTTAAAATATTGCGAAATAAGATTCTAGCTGCGGATTCCATCTCCGCTTGTTTGGCACTGAGATTTGTAAAATCCCCTTTGCCCTTTGATATGAATTCTTTGTGTACAGTCAGCCAAACCTCCAGCATAGGAAGTGTCGGTTCTATATGAGTCTGGAAAGCATAAGCTTTGTTTTCAAAGGCAAACATTTGATTTTTATAAAAATCATTTTCAAGCAAGTGTTTGGCGCCTGCAGGTATAGAAAAAGTGTCCTCATGCAAATGAAAGGCTTGCATTTCATCACCTACGATTCCGTTAAAAATAGAATGATTACGATCTTTGATTTTTACCGGTGAAAATCCAACTTCAGGACCGTTGTTACCAACGGTTACTTCGGCTCCGAGTACCTTTGCAATGATTTGTGAACCTAAACATATACCAATGAGTTTTCGCCCATCCGTTGCCAGCATGCTTGTCACAAGCTGATAATATGGTCTAAAAAATGAATCCAAAGCAGGATCTATAACGGATTGAGGTCCACCTAACAAGATAACTAAATCAAAATTTAAATGTGTCTCTGGCATCAACTGGATTCTTTCATCATATGCATTATGATAGCTGACTCGGTAACCGTTTTCACGCATTACACTTTCTAAAACACCCGGACCCTCACAATCTTTAAACCTAACACACAAAGCTCTCATAAAGAATTCAACCTAAACTGATGGCGAAAGAAATTCACCTTCGCATCTTTTTTTATTTCTTCTAAGTTTGACTCTTCTGAAAGAGCACCAATAAAGTTATAATACAAACGGAGTGGTTTCGTTTCTAAAAGTAAAGTTTCTGGAGTTCCTGTCACCAGAAAGTCCTCTTTTACTTCAAAAGGTGGCTTCATAAATAAAATCGGCAGGCGGATTTTACGATCCTGGACTTCTTTCTGCATTCTCGCCTTTCCCTTTCCATAGGCTTCTCCCCAACTTACCGTTCGAGGTAAGTCCGGAACAATTTGGTAGGGATCGACTACCATGTAGAGCGTGCGATTCGCTTTTGTACTCTCAATTTCTGATACAACATAATTGAGTGCAGGAATCTCCTTCCAGCAGGGAACACAATCTGGCGAGTATACATTCAACGCGATGAGTTCTTTGTCGAGCTCACCGAGAACTACGGGTTTTCCTTCCATATCCATGGCTTGCCAATCATTCTCACCAAAAAAGGAGGTATTTGACGGGGCACAGTTTCCAAACAAGAGGAGGAGGAAAAGGCAAAAGGCGGGGAAGATAATTTGACCCATTCGGTTTCTTTGGTTCCATCCTTCTCCAAGGAAGGCGCGTGTAAAGTCCGTTTTCGAACTTTCCCTTGACAGTAGAGTCGATTCTCCCAAACTGGCGTAACATTCCATTCCTATCTCTGGGGAATCCATACAATGAGCCAATCGCACAAAGAAGACTTCGACATCGTATCCTTAATTGAACTCTGCCGTGAAAGAAAATACGAAACTTGCGTGGCTGGATTCGGTGCTATCGATAAAATTGATAAAATCACCCTTCCAAAGAAGCTTAAAAATCGAAAGCTCACCGTACAAGCACTTTATGCCCTTACCAATGATTTAATTCAGTGGAAATATCTCTCGAAAGAAGAAAGAGAAAAAATCCAAGAAGAAAAAGACAAAATTGCAGGTGTTTCTTCGACACAAGGTACTTCCTTTGCGCCGCATGCAGAAGAAGACATTGATGAAGATTTTATTCCGGAAGAGGAAGCTCGTAAGCCAGAATCTCTTGATGAAGACGGTTTTGAAGACGAATTCGGAGATGAAGCGGACGAAGAAGAGGAAGAGGAAGACGATTTTGACGACGATGACGATACAGCCGAAGAAGAGGAAGAGGAAGAAGACTAAGAGGTCCTTCCATTCCATTCGAACCGGTCTTCACACAAGGCCAACTTTCTAACTTTTTTAATCCCCTCACAAAAAATTTTCTACATTCGCGATTCGATCCCTCCAAGGAGGGGTCGCGTTTTGTCTCTTCCCTCTCCCAAAATCCCAATTCCATAGTTTGTTTTTTAGGTCTGGCTGCACTTCATCATGTGGAGTCTGCGATTCATACCTATGGTAGGAATCTCTCCGCCTTAATTTTATGGGAACCCTTTCCAGAAATCTCAAAAGATACGAATTTCCAAGAGAAGCTGAATTCCCTATTACAGAAATTAGGGGCACTAAAGGTACCTTACTTGGTATTAGGTGCAGGCGAAAATAGAGAAGTCTGGAAAGAGAAAATAATATCGTTTCTCAGTTTCACAAAAAGATCTTCTTTTGAGATTCTTCCTTATCCTAGTTATACGAGAATCGTGCCGGAGCAAATCAATTCCTTTGTGGATTTTTTAAATGAATTGGCTAAGTCGAAATCCCACACGAATGCAGAAACGATTTCCCATTTTCAAAAAATATGGACACATAATTATTTAAAAAATCATTCGATACTTTCGAATCGAAAAGGAAAGACGACTTGGCTGAGTAAGGTCAATTTTCTCAATCAAACACCTGTTTTTGTCGGTGCGAGTCCAAGCTTAGAAAACGAAATTGATGTTTTGCGTGAAACCCGAAAGAAAATTGTCCTGCTTGCCAGCGATACTGCGATTCAATATTTACTTTTTAATCAGATCACACCAGATGCCATTCTATCCTTCGATCCTGGTCGTGGCACTCTGTATCATTTTTTACCAGAAATTCCAAAGTCCATACCCATCTTAACCTGGCTAGGTGCCGCAAGTTACATTTTTTCCTTAGAAAATCCAGTCTATTTACTCAATACTCATTTTCCTATGGATCAGCTGTTAGATTTTCATTTTCACAATAAATGGCCTAGTTTTAATAACCCTAGTCTGAATCTGTCTGGAATGGGAAAAGCGCTCGCAGAAATGGCAGGCTCAGACAAATTTTTGTTATCTGGCGTCAGTTTCAAAGGGAGTTTTGGAAAAGCACATTGCAAAGGAACTGGCTATGAATCTTACCGCCTACCACAAATAAAACGAAAATCTCCTTGGGAAAATATAAATTTTAGTAAAATGTATTCCAAATTAGATGGTAAAAATAAAATTGCATGGGATAAAATCTGGGAATCAAAAGGTAACACGCGAATTGCGAACTTAGTTGATCTCCGTTTGGAACTGCTAAACCAAAACGTACCACTAGGACCTGCCTCGATCTCTTTTTTTGAGGGCTTTGAGGGATTTCCCGAACTACAACGACTGGATTGGGAAAGGGCTTTCCAAGAATTCCCAGAAGTTATTTCAATCAAGACCTATTCTCGTTGGTTTTCTGTCTAGGCACCGAACAATATAGGGATTTCACTTAGATTCCATTCTGCTTTTTCCTGATTGGCTGGTTCATTCGGAAACTGTTTTTTTAGCTTCTTTCTGGATTTAGAATCTGTCATAGATTTAAGTATGCTTTCCAAGCGAACTTCCATCATGGCATGTAACTCTTCTCTTTCCTTCTCATCGGTAACTTTCATAGTCTGTCTCCTTTCTAAACATATCTTAGCAAGGTACTAGGACAAATCTCATGCAAATGGTTAAAAAAAATAAATCTATTGCCGAACCTCAAATACGATTTACAAGAGTGTTTTAACAGGAAAGAGTAGTAACAGTGAATTTTCAGGAAATCATCGCGCAGCTAGAAACTTCCAAAGAATCTAGAATCAATTACTACTTCGTCACCGAAGAACAAAACCAAGAGATCTATGCTCTGCTTGTTCATGTCATGGGGTATATGGATAAGCTTTATTTGGTGGAAGTCGTATTTACAGTTCTTAAGGAACTGTTGATGAATGCGAACAAAGCGAATGCGAAGCGCGATTATTTCACTCGGGAGAACCTAGATATCCACAATCCCAAAGATTACATCAAAGGAATGTCTCAGTTCCAAGAAAATATCATCCAAAAGTGGAGCGAACAATTAGAACATCTGGACGGTGGAAGTTTTTATATCAGTCTTCTGATGAAAGTGGAAGGCAAAACGATTCATTTTGCAGTTGAAAACAATGCTCCCATCACCCAAGAAGAGTTAGCGCGCGTTAATAAACGAATCGAGATCGCAAAAAACTACAATGACCTAGCAGATGCATTCGCGGATGTATCGGATAGTACGGAATCTGCTGGTCTGGGACTTGTTCTCATCCAACTACTCTTAAAAAATTCTGGTATTGGATCGGATAAGTTTCGAATTCACACGAACGATAAACTAACGCGGGCTACCCTAACAGTTCCTGAAGTTACAACTCCGTTAGAAATCACGACAAACCTAAAAACTAAAATTCTGAATGAGATTGATGGATTGCCTCCACTTCCACATTCCCTTACTAAAATTATACAACTTTGTAACAATCCAGATTCCGATTTGAATATGATCGCCTCCGAGATTGAGAAAAATCCAGCACTCTCGGCGGATTTATTGAAACTTTCCAATTCCGCATTTTTTGCCAATCGCAGCCAAGTAGGTTCGATCATCCAAGCAGTGAAGGTTGTAGGTCTCAAGAATTTACGAAATCTCCTGTACGTCTCTGGTGTTCGCAAAATCATGGATGGCCAGTACGGCAAGATGATGGACGTTTGGGATCATTCCAATCGATGCAGTTTTTACGCTCGTAATTTGGCATCAGCACATAGCGTTACTAACAAGGTCGTTGATATCATCGCCGTCAGTGCCTTACTCCATGACATAGGGAAATTTTTATTATTATCCGTGGATCGATCCTTTTTCAAAAAAATCGAAACCTACCAGCGAGGTTCCGATTCAGGGAACTCTACCTTACTTGAGGAAATGGCGATTGGACTGAGTCATCCACAGCTAGGTGCCTTACTCGCAGAAAAATGGGAATTTCCTGCCGATCTGCGAGTTGCCATCGAATACCACCATAAACCGTTTATGGCACCGCCAGAGCTTCGTGACTTAGTGGAGATGGTTTACATGGCGAATATGATGAGTGACTTCCAGGAATCTAAAAAAGGCTTTTACGCGATCGATAAAAATTTGCTCGCCAAATTCGGATTAGATGACAAAGATACTTTTACGAAAGCTGTGAAAAAAGTGGAGACTCTTTACAAAGCTGCCAATGCCTGAGGTCATTCGATTCGAAGAAGTCACTTTATTTCGAAAAGAATCGACCATCATCAATAACGTTACCTTTTCCATTCAAGAGGGACAAAGCGTAGCCGTATTGGGAAGAAATGGAGCTGGTAAAACAACTCTCATCAATATTCTATTTGGTTACCTTTGGCCGAGTACGGGCAAAGTATTTGTTTTCGGAGAAGAATATGGGACCACACCACTCGCTCCTCTGCAAAGTCGTATGGGTTTTTTACAGTCTTCCCACCAAGATCTTTTGCTCCAGAAATCGTTGACTGCTTTAGAGGTGATCATCACCGGTATTCATAAAACATTAGGATTGTATCGAGCAGTTACACCGTCGGATCAAAGTATTGCTCTCTTGCAGCTCAGATCTTTAAATCTGGAACAAAAAGCAGATCAACGGTATTCTACACTTTCTTCTGGAGAAAAAACGCAGATTCTTCTCTTGCGAGCTGTAGCCTCCGGAATCGGTTTACTCGTATTAGATGAGCCAACCGCAGCATTAGATTTCACCGCTCGCTATAATTTTGAAAGGAGTATTAGAAAATTAAAGTTGGAGAATCCTACTCTGACACGAATCTTAATCACTCATAGAATCGAAGAAATTCCTGAAGACTTCGAATCTGTTATGCTTTTAAAACAAGGAAAGATAATTAGTTTTGGAAATAAATCGCAAGTTTTAACAAATGAAAATTTATCAAGTCTTTATGATTTACCTCTAGAAGTGCAAAAGATAAACCAGAGATTTTTTCTCTCTGGTTTATCTGGAATCTAATTCTTTAGCTTAATATTTCGATCTTTCTAAGAAATTAGAAGCACTGCAATTAGCGCCACCAACATCCGTAATATTCTTGTCGGCAGAAATACAGAATAATTTCCACCAACGATTAGAATGATTCGGATTGATTGAGTAATTTCTGACTTCCCCTATCGTACCTTTAAATACGCGAACATTGGCACCAGAAATTCCCATATTAGCCTCGCCTGACCAGTTATAGATGCTATAATATCTTACCTGTTGGGACCAGATAGAGCCTTTTAAAGTAATCGTTTCTGGACCATATCCAGTCGTAATATCATAGTCAAGCTCTCCGTTTCCAACGCCTAAAGGTGCCTTTCTATTCCATACGATTCTCGATCCACTATCTGTCGCACTATACTGAACATGAGAGTCTAAATCACGAGGAGTTGATCCCCAAGATAGAACCACTCGCATTTCATTTTCACTTAACAACGGTGATACGAGAATGTTTTGATTGGCAGGTGTATCGGAGCCTGCGGCAACAACAGTTCGGTAAGTTGTGGAATAGGTTTCTATGGAACCAGTACAATTATTTCTTTTTCCGGAACCAGAAACTTCTAGAGTATAATTTCCTGGGGGTACATTTGGTATCGCATAAGATCCGTCTGTTGCCGTTTTTACAGAAGTGATTGAGATCCCATTTTCATCTATCGCATAAGGCCCAGATTTTACATTTACGCCGGGACGAATTCTGGCAATCAGATCGCAAACCCCAGTATTGTACATGGCGGAGAGCGCCCTACCAGATATTGCAGCAGGAGTTTGTGTTCCAGGAACAAAAGTAATGATATCAAAATTGGTCGTGGTATCTGACTGGATGTCTACAATCCCTTCTACACTTTTATATCCGCTGGCTACAAATCGAACCTTCCAGCGACCTGCATTGATATTGAAGATCGTATACTGACTCGCATTGGAAAAAGAAGTCGAACCAGAGGAGATGGAAGCTGGCTGTACACCTGCTGTCGGGCGGATCGCACCTGTATTCGGATCAACGACTTCTAGTGAATAAGTTCCAGAAAAAGCAAATCCGCCTGGTGTTTTAACAGATCCGGAAAGATGTCCTCTACCAGCATTTGTAATGATAGGTGTATTGACTGAAACAACGCCGCCAGTCGAACCAACTTCTACGGGAAAGTAGGTGGTAATTCCATTTTTTTCCACACGTAAGCTATAATTGCCTTGAGGGACATACAGAAAAGCATAAGATCCGTTAGCAGTAGATGTTAAATTACCAATGACTTGGTCTTGTCCTGCTTGTCGAAGAGTGGGAACAATGCAGGAATTATTCTCGAAAGCTCCAGAACAATCTCTTCTAACATCCGCAATAAAATTGCCATTCTCGAATCTTCCGAGAGTCAGTGTAGCTCCCGAAACAGGAGATGTGGAGATAGCATCCGTAACAGAGCCACTCACAGTTGCTCGTGTATTGTGCACAGCTGTTCCGGATAAATTGTAAATCACAGGCGTCGTTCCGAATTGATTGGTTGCTACCGATGAATTATCAAGACTCAGTGATGTGCTTGCAAGATAACTTGCCCGTGGACTGTTCACCGTTGTATCTACTACTATGAGTTGATAGGAAGACTGTCGGAAATTATATTGATTTCCATTAATCACTGTTATAGATGCATTCTCATCATTGTCTACGGCAATGTTATCTGCACTGGCAAGCGTAGTTGCACCTCCGGAAGCAAGAGTCTGGAGCGCATACCCAACTCTTTGTGCATCAGAACTCAATCCTATGGGTAAACTGACAACGTACGAACTTCCATTGAATGAAAAGTTCCCAGCAGATGTGATAGCAATATGAGCGAGTGGCGAACCACTTACGGAGGTATTGCCCAAAAGAATTACGAATAATCCAGAGTGAGTCGAGTGAAGTGTAGGGTTCGATGGTGCTGAATCACGTACTGATATAGATCCTGCGATCTGTGATCGATTCGAAATGGATTCCATCGAAACAAGTCCTGCGTTAAAATCATTTCCATTCAATATGATTGTGAGAGGATTGGAAGAACAGGGTGCGAGATTCGAACCACACCAATTTTCATAACCTGGAGCGGAAATATAGTATGACCATGTTCCAGCTGCAGCGGTAAAAGACACTTGTTTGTCCGAAGGACGAACCTCATATACTTTGTTCCCCCAAGTTGAATAATTCCATGGTCCAACTCCCTGATTCGCAATCAAACAAGCCGTTGTTGGCAAAATGGCGCAGCTGCAAATAGTAGGAGAGGATGCTGGGCTCAAGGCACAATTGACTCCCGCCACGACACTCAATGCTTCCATGATCCAAAGTTTGACACCGTTTCCAATTTGTGGGTCAGAAAGCAAATAAGTTAGGTTAGATGGTGGTTGCGTTCTATCTGGACGGAAATTGATCACTGA
>Ga0075156_10001138_pt1 | contig 14310 bp, 13 predicted proteins | sample JI81AbrownDNA_FD_70966 | JGI IMG/M metagenome (GOLD analysis project Ga0075156, IMG submission 70966) | Wastewater effluent complex algal communities from Wisconsin, to seasonally profile nutrient transformation and Carbon sequestration -... | ecosystem: Engineered > WWTP > Effluent > Algae...
TATTACATGGATCCTTCGAGATTTCGAGTTTTTTTGCTTGAGTTAAAAGTAAAAACCTGCGTCTGATAATAAAGCCGGTCGGTTTGTACAAAAACAAACAAATTATGGAAAGAAACATTTCACGAACCAATGCGCGCATTTCATTTTCTTGTGCGTTTAACAGCTGTAAATATCTTGATAATTTCTGTTCCTGGAATTAACAAAATACCATGTAATCCTCACGATTACTATGCATTCGATAAAGAGACGAAACGCCTTTTCTGTAACAAAGATGTGCAACATCTGACACACAGGTCAAACATACGGTGCCAAAAAATGACGTGTAATTAACAATCTCGGTTTGTTAGTTTGTGTTCTGACTATGTTGCTCTTCTAATCCGCAATCATCTTATCAGCCAGGACTTACTTAGACCTTTGATGGATCCGAACTAAATGATTCATCACAAGAGTATCTTACTATGAATGGATTGCAGCAACTAATTAAAGAAAGAGAATGGGAAATGGTGGCCGATAGAATGGCCAGTGTGAGTGGAAAGCAAGAGGCATCAAAAATCGACGCACAAGGACTCTTTGCAATCAATTTTCCCGAGTTGTACGATGCTCCCAATGAAATTATTATTTAAATTATAAATGCACTTCCCAATGGAGTTCTGACATCACCCGTTTCAGCGGGTTCTAACAGTCCACTACATCTTGCTATGCTAGTACATCATGACTCTACCCGAAGACAGGTTTTCCTTCTGTTGCTGTGGTATCAAGAATATTAGAGCTTTCACCGGAAAGCGCATCAAAAAAGAATACACAAGGAGAGCTTCCTTTGCATTCACTGTACTCGTTTCAGTGTGAAGTAAAGTCTAGACTAATGAAAATAGCTGCTAGGATCCATGCATTAGCTGGAAATATAGATGAATCTCAGTCAGCTGCTCTTGAGGAAACTTTGGTTAAGTCTCAAGAATCGCAGTTAAAAGTGGCTAAAATGCTCTTAAGAGAATTTCCTATGGGTATCCGGCATAGAGAAAGTGCTTTCGGTCGTCTGCCACTCCATTATGCATGTATGTGGAGCACAAGAAGTGATGATATTCAATTGATAATACAAGCATATCCTGAAGGAGCAAAGAAAATTGATGTTCATGGTGCTTACCCATTGCCTTATGCATGCTCCAACCCAAACATTCAATCACCATGCAAGATACTTCGAATTCTTCACAATTTGAACCATGTGGCTGTCCAAGTTAAGGATCAATCTCAAGAGTGTACCCTTTTGTCTTATTTATGCCAGAACCAAGCTGTATCTCTAGGGGACCCAAGTATCACTTTTCTTGTACATCAGAACCCAATGAGAGTTAGGCTTCAGGACCAAAGTGGGTGCTTATTATTTCACTACATTTTCAGAAAAATTTGCAAAGAAAATTTCCCTGGGGAGGTAATTCATATGCTAAAACAATTAGTATTATTATACCCATTGGGAGTTTGCGTCCCTGATAAACGCGGCTCTACAGCTTTATTGATACTTCTGTGTGGGATGTGCTTTATCGATGGAATGCAGCGGGAATCGTCAAGTGAGTTTTTTTCATTTGGGGAGAGGCATTAACTTTTGCCACATAAATAATTCAAAGTTTACACAAGACGAGTTCGCAGTCTTTATTAGTCTAATTGACAGTATTCAGGTCATTAGGGCAATAGTATTTAGTAGAGAGAACATCAGCGTTACATATGATAGGAATATTTTTTTCAGGTTTACATGTGGAAGATGTAGAAAAATTGAGCATGTCATCAAGCCAGACTTTGCTCCAGAGAGCACTTTCAGTCAGTGATAATATGGGAAATACCTTCCTACATTTAGCATGCTTAAGTCTCAGGTGGCTTGTTATCCCCAGTAGTGGTTCATTCTGTCCAAGTTACAAGCAAATCAACATAGATGAAAGAAACAATGATGCTTCAGAGTTGGGAGAAATAGCACCGTGCAGAATCAGTGATGTAGAATTAGAAGATATGCCTCCAGAGGATAGCTGGAATATGGAGTTGAAACCTCCAGCAATAAATACGAGGAACTTTTCACATTTTCTACCAAAAACTTCAATTCAATCAGAAAATATTTTACAAATACTGGAGTTTCTAATCCAGGAGGAACCGTCCTCAGTCTGCAATGCAAACGTGGATGGCTTTCTGCCGATTCATCTCTGGCTTATGCATTGGACTGAAAATGGTAGAACTAGATCTACCAAAGCACGAATTGCATTGAAAATGTCACAGTCATATCCATATTCTTCAAACATAGTTGATCCGGTTGAACATCTTTATCCTTTTATGTTAGCAGCTCTTCAGTATAAAGACTGTCTCACTACTTCGTTTTGATTGCTCCAAGATCACATAGCTTTGTCAAACAGTATATTCAATTGCACACGCGCCACAGCGGAGATGCAAATTGCTCAGGTTGCTGCTCAAAATGTGCAACAGAAAAGATTATAATTGGACATAAATACAAAACAAGGCCTTGATTCTCTGAAAACAATCAGCACATTGAAATGTGAAGATACACTTCGCAAAGAGCCTTTTGCGGACAGGGAACAAATCTAGAAAAAGAGCCAGACAATCATCTGAAAGATAAGCTGAATCTCGACAACAATTTCATCTCTGATTGTCGTTTCGACCGTACTATAAGTCAAACTCGCTGAGACTACTGAAAAATATGAGTGTACAGCCAAGTAAGACTACTCTTTTAATATTAAACGTGATCGTTTTTTGCCTGCTACATCATCCTCAATCAGGTTCATTTCGGCCTGAAAAATTATCCTCAATAAGGTTCATTTTTGGAGAGATTCGCTGCGAGTTTCAATTTCAACTCAGCACTTTCAAAGCAAAAGTCCTGATTTGTCTAGATTCTTCATCTTACTCCAACCATAAAATTCAAATCTTGAAATAGAAGAAACTGCTGATGGTTCTGCATAAGTAGCTGAGTTGTGAAATCTGCTCACATGGCTCTTTAGGCTTGTTTCAGAATAGATAAGATTTGCTGCCATGATTTTTCTTTATGACATGAACGCCTTCTATATGCATAAGTTTGAAGTTTAAAGAATATGGCTCTGATTTCAAGCCATGTTGTACTTCACAGGACATAACTTGTGTGATTCAAAGTGTTTTCCCATTAATTGTTCTCGCAATTGTTGTCCCGCTATATAAACAAGGTGATGCAAGAACATCAATTCGCATCATGTCGTGCATAACTACTCTATAAGAGCTTGAAGAGAAAAGAAAATTATATTTGCACTTAGATTTACGCAATATTGACGATTAATTGATGATGTAATTAATCGTTGTCTGCAAATTTATCATACCGACACCGATGTGAGTAAAACGTCAACATTGTTACTTGTATACGTATTAAAACTTTTTTATTATACTTGGATAGTCCTATGTCGAGATGTGACGTATTGGTTCTGACTCTTCTAACCAATATCAGAATATGCGCATTCGACACAATTGCGGATGAATTTCGTGACAATAGTAACGTAAATTTGATTCATTTAACATGCATCATATAAGAGAAAAAATGAATGCAAGCAAAACCTGGTCACAATTCGCGAATGTTAAGCCAGTGAAAATGTCAGTTAGAAGCCGCAAATTTGATCGGCAGTTTTGGTTCGCGCCTAATTTAGCCAGAGAGCATTTTGAAGCAGAGAAACACGTTATATCTGTACCTGTACCTAACCCTTCGGACTCAAACCCGTTCTTCATCATGCCATATTTACTTGGCAGGATGCTCTCCTTGGACGAAAATTCTTATGATCGTTGTTTTTCATCAGAATTTTTTTTACTTATCTGGCCACAACTCTGAAGTATAAGTGTAGTGTGTTTAAACTGAATGAGACAATTTGAAATTCCTTAGTTTTCCAATCAAATCGCTCAACCTCAAGTGCTTCTACTAATGGAACATGTGTTTGCCTGTAGATGATTTAGGCTTTCTTATACCCAATCTGAACTGGTATTGTTTCATCAAAATTGTTGATTTACAAGAACAGATTTTCATCGTACAATGTTTACGATGTTGTCGGGATGATTTCACTGAACCTATTTGAACTCACGTCAAAGCAAACAATACACTATAAGAATCCAGTTTTGAATGAAAATCTATTGAGTATTTTTTTGTACAAATATGCGACTGACTGTAATTTTAGTGTTACATATACCAATTGACAGAGATATAAACGCTGATGCTCCCACTAAGTTATCGCTATTTGTTAGTTGTTCTAAGACTCTATTTCATCTCTGACCTCCCCTCAAGTAGTCATTTCACTCCCAAAGCTAGGGTTGGGTTATGAGAGCTGTTGAAGTTAACAATAATCAGATGCGAAAAATAAGTTATTTTAGTACATCGTCGCTGCGATTTTAACTCTCTAAAAACTCCATTTCTGTGACTTTACCGAAACTCCCCATTTTGTAACTGGTACTCCCCATTTAATATGAATGTTGTAGTTCAACCTTCCCAATTATTATCATAATAGACAACGTATCATCTTGGCAAAACAATAGGTTTGAAGAATAGTCATAACCTGTATATAGCCTCAATGCTTGCTCAGTAGATCTTCAGGGAAGATACGAGGTGAAACAAACAGGACAACAATCAATGCAAGAAATTTGCAAAACCATATGCACATGTACTAATGATGCAAATGAGCATAAGAGAGGGCATAAAAAAATTCGCCGACAAGGATAACAATACACTGCTAAAAGAGCCCAACCTACTACACAATAAACAAGCATTACGGCCAAGGATGAAGGATGAAATGTCATACAAGGAAAGAAAAAGACCCTATGATTCCTTATGTTCCTAAAAGAAAATGTGATGGGAACATCAATGCAAGGGGTGGTAGATCACAGAGGGAATACACAACAAAATCAGAGACAAGCTCTTCCACAGATTCTTTAGAGGCCATGATGATGTCATGCACTATTAATGCAAAGGAAGGAAGATACATGGTAGTAACTGACATCCCAGACTTTCCTACATGCAGGCATGGATTTCTGTAAGGGCACTTAGCAGAGTTAATAATGAAACTTAAGGCCAAAATACACAGGAAATATTAATAGGTTAATACTGTATTTTCAACAACTATCACAACTCTATGTCGACGATTGTATATAAGTGTTAAACATAGAGAACATGGCTCTAAGGGTATGAGAGGCTGATTAGTTTCCAAGAGGCTCCTAATTTGCAGGGGTACTGAGGTTCCTTAGGGTTAAACATATTATTTTTGCATTAATTAAGACAATTCCAATATTTATAGGTACCAAAACTAAAAATTTATATCTGTCTATAGTACGAAATCCCAAATCATAATCCTTCGGAAAATCTCATGTCATGGTTAACCGCGAATGTCGGATTTTTCGTGAATTATCTCACTGCTTATCTCAAAATGTCAAATTGAAATACAATTGGAACTAGATACAACTCCTAAAAGTCTAATGTAGTACCGTTCCCAGTGAGGTGGGAGAAATCTATCTTATCAAGAATTTTCAAATTCTATAGATTTTATTATCGTTAGTATAATTTGAAAACATGACCAATGATTTTGCCTGGAAAGATTTCTCGGTTCATAAATAAATTTTTTTTCAGTATACAGTCGTATCAGACTTGTGTCGAAGTGGTACTGAACAATCTACTTCTATGAATAATTGTCTTATTTTGAAGTATGAATAAGATTATGGAGCTTTTTTTTAGAAAAACACGAGGAGTGGCTGAAATCCCTTTCACCTTCCAGTTGATTTGAAGATTTATTGACCGAATCATAGGGAATCTGACCCATGAATCTAGAATGATCTTGTGATTTACAAAGGGGGGTTTGTGTCAATCTTTAAAAGTAAGATCCAAATTCTACGCTTGGCAACCCACAATAAGTTGCGCCATTTTTATGATTGCACCAACACCACTGAAGTCAGAGTTCCTAATGTTGGAAGAACTATATTTTCATTATCGTATATTTGAAAGAAATATACAAGAAGAATAAGAGCCGAATACCTTTAAGAAATTCTGCAACTCCATGCAACATTATTTTTAAATTGGTCTGACTTTGTATAATCCCAGAACTGCAATGAATCAAATCTGTGAAGATGTTTATAAAAGAAGCTTAAACTAAACTGGTTCGCTGTCTTTAGTGAGATTAAACTTAACAGTATTAAGTGAAATACTGTAAAATTGTTAGTATGTTTGTTTGAGCAAGGGCAAATTTTAATCACGATACATGTAGTCGTCTTAAAACTAAGCGATGGTCGAGATTTAAAGTCTGGCGTGAAAATTCACAGAACCTTCATTACAAGGAGCATAGAGGAAATCAAAACGTGGATTTTTAGCTCATGGCTAGTTATGCGAATGCTCTATCAGTTCTTCAAGAATATGTGCTATATTGTAAGAAAGAGTTTTATAGTGATATGGATGAGGGCAACTGTTTCGAAACTACATGGGAACAGCTTAACAGCTTTCGCATCAGCCCAGATTTTATGTAAATCAACAACAGCAGCATGCAAGAAACTAGTTGAATCATCCTGCACGTTTTGCGATGTCAAACGTGCCCCTGTTGATCAAGCAGGAAAAAATCGACGAAATTGCTTAAACGTTTGCTAATAAAATAAAGAGATAAAGCCCGATATAACACAAAAAGAATTTTTTTCGCCGGATATAGCATAGACACCGGATATGTCACAAAAATAAATTTAAAAACCCGAAAAACGCCCCATATGTCACAATGTGAAAACTAGTACAAAAGCTACGGTAGGACGAGACCACGTTCACCCACAGGGAAGTGCATTTCGGAAATCTAGACAGACCATCAACTTATCGAACAACTGGATAACTGTTATAACTATTTATTTAAGATTAAGACATTGATTTACTTTGTTATAAACCCAAAGAATGCAATTCAATCTTTCAAATCCTTATCCCATTGATGGCCCTGCATTTCTTCTTACACAAGAATGTCTAGCATGCCCATTTATGTTTGTTCTGTGCGTATGTATTTTTGTTACTTGTTCGACACTCCTGTGCATACAGGAGCTTTCGCCGCTCGAAGGCAGATTAAGTTTTGCTTCTCGCATCTTTCTTAATAGTGCACCCTGTAGCAGCTTCATAAATGTTCTCAGTAGGGCATTATGCCACCTTGACTTCTCCTTTTTTGATCCTTTCAGTTACAAAAATATCTAACATTGAGGTGATGCATCTGATTACTACTAGATGGTTTCCATTCGTGGACAGTAGCATGGTACTCTTGTTTCCCTAGTATATCATTGTTGTTGGTACAAAAATCCCTTCTTCTGCTAGGAAGTGATGCATACATAGGATTTGACCCATCGCATCAACATTTCCTACTAGTTCTGCCTCCACTGAGCTTTTGCTTATATGATAAAGTGTATGTTGCTCTGGCTTTTCATGTCAGGGTGTACAACATAAGAACTGTCAATCAACCACTGTGGATTGTCATCTGGTTATATTGTGAGTGTCATCTCTTTCCTGCCTCTGATGTATTGCATCACACGTAGTTGTTGTTTTACCCCTGTACATAGTAATGCTGTGGCTGGTTGGATGTCTTGTATAGTGTGCTTACATAGGTACAGTAGCTCTCCTACATTATGGAATAGCTGCGATTTTCTTCACTGAGCTTTCGTGCATCATCACTTACTGTGAACAGATAGTTGGCTGTGGGCGTTTTAGCCATGCCTTCCATGTCCGCTGGCAATTCATTTAGCATTATTTCATTGTACTCATAAAATTTGAAAGTCTCTTGGATTTTTTTCTATAGTCCAATGTCATCCCTAATTTGTCATTTGGTTTCTTGATTAGATCTTCGACTAAGTTTTTACTTATGTGTGAGATTTTGAGGTCATCCATATGCCAATGATGGTACATTTTTTCCGTCAATTATTTTGTTTGCAACACACCTGTCATAGTTGTTGATCTTCAAGCCCCACTATTATAGTGTGTTTGACAGTAGCATATGCTTTCCTTTTTACTTTCCTGAATGTGTTTCCTGTACATAGTCAGGACAAGTTTGATGATTAGTTCTGCTATTTCTCCTTCTGAGAGCATATGCGTTGTCTCCTCCATGTTGGCATTCAGGGAATCTCCAGGGTTGTCTGTTACTGCAACAACCCTGCCTTCTTGAGCATCAATTGCACATGATAAGATCATTGCCTATATGGAGGCTGTATGGGAGCTTGTGTCTTTCTTGTTTATGTACTCACTTTGTGGTCTACCATTGACATTGTCCCTTGCTTTGATTGTACTGTCTCTCTTTTCTTTTATAAAAATAAAGTATCATAAATCTTTCTTCCTGTCGTCATAGGACATGCCATCTTGTTTAAGTGGCAGTAGTGCCTGTTGTTTGTATAGATGTCATAACTCCTTTAACATTGCCTTACTTCCTTTATTTCTGATTTTCTAGACCTTCTTTTATTTCATCTGTGTTAAGATGACATGTGCATGTGTTTTTGGGTATATAATACTTTGTTGTGTGTTTATTTTTGTTTTTTTCATGGTTTGTACCATTGATATTTGTGATTGTTCTTTTTACACGGGGCCTTAGGTTTTATCAGTGTTGTCGCTGCTGCGGATTGTCCATTGCCCCTCCTATGCCATTGACCTCCTGTGTACTTTATTGTGTGGTGTTACTTGCTGCTGTAAAATATGTGTTGTTGATTGTCAAGCCATCTGTTACCTCGTGACTTACTAGTTCATCGATCTCAATTGCCTGGATGTTAATGACTACTGATTGTGCGTCGCTTGTTGTTGATTATTTATATTGTTCTATGTTCAGTGGCAATTGATCCTCCTCATTATTTTGAGGTGCGTTGTCTTCTTCTTGTGTGATGACCTCTTTTCCCATGTATTGGCAATGGCCCTTACTCTTTCCTTGATTGTTCTGATGTAGCGTTCTATTTCTGGGACATGTTCATTTATTGATGCAACATTTATTATAATGCCAATTTCCTCCAGGTATTTTCTTGTACATTCAAAAACTCCAACACCTAATTTAATAGTGACCCTGAAGCCTAGTGTTTTGTATGCTTGTACTACTTGTCTAATGGAGGTCATAATTGTCCCTGTGTTTTTGTTGCATATTAGTTCTTCTGTCCCAAATTGTATATTCATTGATGTTGTGATTACATATGGGATTTTGTTAATTGCCATGATGGCAATGGTGAGAGTCACATTTCCATGATTTTCTACTTTATTTCTTGAGCGGTCTTGCCATTTTAATTGAACATGTTGTGTAGGACGTCTTGTGGCTTTTACTTTAATGGAACCAAGATTAGGACCAAATATATTCTTGGCCCTTATGATGTCCGCTTTAGTGGTGTGGCAGTTCGGGATCATATTGTCTTCAACAAAATTAATGTAATCATGAGTGCTTGGTCAGCCTATGATGTTTTGAGTTTTGTGCACTTTTCGAGCTTTAGATTATAGTATAAGTGAATATTTTGATTTATTGCTATCTAAAGTGTGGAAAAGAACTGTCCCAAAGTCGTTTGTCACGTCTGAGTAGAATAGCACCTTCTTTGAAAGTCTAAATATGTGCTTGAGCCCTTATCCTTTGTGTTCTACAAAACCATCATTTAGTTCGTGTTATAAGTAACCCTGTATTCTTTCTTCACATTGTTTAGGGACAGAATGTTCGTGATCCTGTTGGGATTATACCAAACTGTACCATAGCTCCTGAGGTCTCCTTTCTTAGTAACAGACATAGTCCTGGCATTAAAGTGCAATATTAGGTCTCTTTTTGCATGGATGTTTTATAACATCTTCCATTACAGAACACATCAATACCGTGTTGATGCCTCCTTGATCTGTTCTTCTGTAGGGTTCATCACTCCATCTTTCTTGAGTACTGCCCTGGCTGCTTGCTCAGACTTTCCTATCTTTAGACCCAATTCCTTACAAACCTGTCTCATAACAGTAAACTGATCATGAATTTCTTGAGGGCTCTGGTGACATTCTTGGTGCATCTTCAATAGGTTGATTGTTACCCTGACTTGATTATGTACATCATGTATCTCCTCATACATTAGGTGTTTGATAATCTTCAGTAGGCTTAATGTGTCCCTAGTGTGCTTAACCTTGTTGTAGTCTTCATGATTAGAGATCTTGTCCTTCATAGTAGGATCACTTGTCCTTCATAGTAGGATCACATTGTGACAGTATGACAGCATATAGTGATTGTATTATTTGCCTGAGTCTATCTAGATTCTTCACCACCACCGGTGCATGCAGATCCCACATTTTTTCTCCTGTGTAGTGGGGTTTTCTGGTAGTACAGTTTCTTCAGGTAGGATCAGTGACTCTGTCTTTATGCATACTTGTACATCCAATCCATTCTTGTAGGTAGTGAAGACATGTAGTGCCAATCTCTCAATTGTTTTTAGGTACAGGTCCAGCATATAGTGATTGCATGTCTTGCCTGAGTGTATCTGCATTCTTCAATACCATCGCTGATGCAGATCCCACATTTTCTTCTGCTGTGTAGTGGTTTTTTTCGGTAGTACAGGTTCTTCAGGAAGGATCAGTGACTCTGCCTCAATGTATACTGGTACATCCAGTCCATTCTTATAGGTAGTGCAGACATTTAGTCCCAATCTTAGGTACAGGTCCAGTCAATCTCTTGAGATGTAGAATCCGACTCCCTCTAGAAGCTTGTGTATGCTCTCATTCTTATAGTCCATTCCAATGCTGGATGTGTAACTCTTCTTGTTGTCCTTGTTGTTTGAAATAGTTTTCCCCTTCCATGGGCTACACTTGGGCAGCCCCAGAATCTGCATTTTTCACACTTGCCATGTCCACCATCCTTACAGGATGGGGTGTTTAATTTTAATTAAATGTTGATCAAGCAGTAAAAATCGGCGACATCATTAAAACGCTTTCTGAGAAAATTAAAATTACAATCATTCCGATTTCCATAGTTTTCGCGTTCGTGCTCTCGTCCATTGAATTTTTCGTGATTGTCTCCTGTGTCCGTCCATCTGTGTCTGTGTCTATGTATTTGTTTTTTACTTGTTCAACAGCCCCATAATCTAGCTTTGTTCAAGAAATCAATCAAAGTGATCCATTAAAGTTCAAAGTTTTTAAACACAATCATGAGTAAAGACATCATTCTTCCCAAATATGTGCCTCAGAACTTGATATAAGTGCGATCCGGGGTAAGCAGATTAACGATACTCAGTATTTGTTGATAAACTGACATGTCAAAAGTACGGGAGCTTGTTAGACATTATGAAGCCACATCTGGTGCTCAGGCCCAAGAAAAAGTCCTTGCAGACACAGTACATAGGAGTTCATTACATACTGGATTTATCAGTATCGCTGTTGTGATGAGGATAACTACAAAGGATCAAAGACCCAGACTGGAGAGTCATGGCAGATAATCTCAAGATGTTCCTTCTCCAAACATCTGTCTTCAACATCAATGAACTTTGCAATACAGTTATTTAATCCCAACTCAATACCCGACTCGCCGCTCCTCCACCATTTGCCCAATCCCTTGCTCAATATGACAAAGCCCAAAATGAACCATCCATCAAACTAAAATGGTAAATATTTCCCATGCTGAAATGAGTGAATATTGACCATACATTGATGCTGAAGGTGATGACCTTATATCAGGTGTGTCAGAGGTTGTTGGTGTTTCGGATGTGCAGACAAGGTGAGGTCAGCAGCATGGAGCAGATGTGACAGTGAGACGTTTAATGGAAGTGGTGACAACTCAATTTTTAGTAATAGAGTTTCTCATGAAACGATAAAGTAACTTAACTCACAATTACCAAAATAAGTCTTTTGTTAAGACTAGGATTGAGATAGCCCTCTAACAGGGTGAAAATCTCGACCAACCGTCAGTTTAATTGGACTCAACTCAATATTCTCACCCTTCCATCAGAAACACCAACACTGACCCTCATCTTGCCGACCTGACCACAACTCCATCAAGTTTTCCTCACATGATAAATGGGCATGGGAAAGCTTGTTGCTAATTCCCAAAAACTGACATGAACAATGTCAATGATTGTGCGCTATACACAACAAATGATGATTCTTTACATGTTTGAAATGGCTTTGCTTACCTTGAGATGTGACCCTACACCAATGACGAATGGTAAAATACCCTCATATAATATTTACTGAAGATACAGATAGGAATCCATACAGCTCAGATGGGGAGCTGTCCCTGTATTAAAATCAAGAGTTTTTTATGTCTGCTGCTATGAAAATGGCAGTAACTTTGACCAGTTTGGGAACTACCACAAAGAGCCTATTGTGGCATTGAATGAAGTTTTGATGAGGGATCCCATCCTACAGTCAACCGTGCTGCCTGATGAACTACTTGCTGCCGCTGCTTTAAACGTCTATGCTGAAGTAATGAGGAAGCTTACCCTGATAATCCTCAAGATGGCATGGAAGTCATTGAGAATTATCATGTCTTTCAAAACTTGTACCCACACCTCATGAAGGCAAACTTAGACACACAAAAACTCTAATACGTCACTTTCCAGCCAACTAAAGTTGTGAAGAACACTCTTTCTTAGATGGGCCACTAAACTTACTGCTCTCTTTGGTGTTACAGTTGATAGCAGCCCCCTGTCGCAGTCCCATAGGTACCAGCCCGTATTCTACAAACTTGATGATGCTGGTTATTGAGTGTGTTGAAGTCCTGGGTTACTTTGTTGGGGTGGCACCCTATGTTGGGCACCACATGACATTCAAGATACTCACTGATGATACCTCAAGGGTTATATACCATTCTGCTTTTCGTGAAGTTATGATCCAAAACGTCCCAACCTTAGCATAACTGACTTGCTCGATGGTGAGCAACCTTCTAAGATAATTGTAAAATCAAAAATTGAGGGCAATCAACCAACTGAGTTCTCTAACCTTGACATGATCTCAGCTGAAGTTGATCAAGATGTTACGCCGTCGATGATGTTCATAAGCACATCCAACCTAATCTGAAACACTTTTCTCCTTAATTGAATGGAAGAAGGTATGATACATGCAGATCAAATGGGAGAATCGGGAGATAACAAATGAGCCATGCGCTACAGATGTAGGATTGACCTACTAAGAAGCTGAAACACAAGAGAAGGTGTACATCATGGCGGGACCTGAATTTTGTAAGCTTGAGGATCATATCCTTTTAGTGAAGAATGCACTATATGGGCTTAGTTCTTCAATGCTCAGATGACACAATAGATTTGCCTCCTGTCTTGAGATTGCAGAATTGAACCCTGAAAGGCAGAGCCTGACCTATTTTTCTGCAAGCAAGAGCCTGGAATGTTCTTTCATGTTATAGTGTGTGATAATTTCTAAATTTATGTTGAAAATAGTATTAATCTAGCGATAATCTAAAATTAACACACATTCTAATAAATTTAGAGATTATAAGCTAGTTCATAGCCCTCCTCTCTCATAATTTCACATTCAATTATTTTCCAATGATTTCGTCATTTTTTCCATTGTTGTTCTTATTTCAGGCACCATAAGTCTTATACATCTTCGATTCTTCCGAATCTTCCAAAATTCCTGCACTGTATCTTCCGATAATACATCTGCGTAAAACACTGGATTTTGCACATTATTTTCTAGATTTTTTTTGCCGCTTTCGCAATTTCAACCATCTGATCAAACTATTGACTTTTTTACTTTGAAATCATCTTCTGAAAACGTGGTTTCTTTCATGTAAGCAATCCAAGTGGTTTCCAAGTAAAAGCTTTTATCCGCATGATCTTGAACAAGAGCGGGAGGGACAAAATGGTCAACTTGAACAATTCTTGTTACTTTGGTCGATTTTGTCCGTACTTTTTGGGCAGTTTTTTTAAGCAATTTCTTTATAAAAGGAGGATTATTTTTTGAAGTTGTACTTAATCACTAACGCCTGCCTTCGAAAAGAAAGCTATTACTATTTACACTTTGAATCGCACCACAATAAGAGCTTCATATACTTTTTATAACTAGGATTTACTCAACCGATCGATAAGACGAAATTGTGTCAATGCTGTGTGATGTCTATACAAATTGTATTTAAGATTTTTTGCTCACTCGCATTGAAGTATTTAACAGACCGACATGTGCTCTAAAGATCGTATTGAATGGCGAGAAGATTCCATTGAGCAGGATTATGATAAAGCAACTAATCTAAATATCAAGAGTGATCATCGAGAAGATATTGGTTGAAGCCCGAAATGAAATCGTTGAGTACTAAACTTGTTGTAAGAGCAGCATGGCTTTTGTCCGTGGCGATCTTTTCGTTAAGTGCTTGGCAATCACTGGACATGCAT
>Ga0075156_10001139_pt1 | contig 14308 bp, 8 predicted proteins | sample JI81AbrownDNA_FD_70966 | JGI IMG/M metagenome (GOLD analysis project Ga0075156, IMG submission 70966) | Wastewater effluent complex algal communities from Wisconsin, to seasonally profile nutrient transformation and Carbon sequestration -... | ecosystem: Engineered > WWTP > Effluent > Algae...
AAACATAAGCACAAACAGTATTATTGTTGATGGAAATTCCAATTTTACCATTGTTTCGGTTGAGCATAAAACCAATTATTTGCGTAAGGCACAAGAATTACCCGAATTCAAAAACCTGTTTTCACAACGGGAGAAGTTGAAATGGGATATTAAAAAAATACAAGCCGACCGTTCAATTTTAAATGAAGAAATAAATGTCATGACTGCAAACATGGAAATCAAGGGTCGTGAAGAAACCATGAACATTGAACGCCTTATTGATTACAGTGAAGTATATAACGATAAGCAGGTTGATATTAGCTTAAAACGAATTGAACTGGATAAAAAAGAGCGTGAGTATACCGAACGAATGGCCAGTTTGTATAATCAACTGATGGAAATTGAAAAAGTGAATAATAAAAACACCTCCGAAATTTGGGTGACTTTAAATGCAAATACCAGCGGACCAACAACCATCAATTTCAACTATTATACAGCCGAAGCCTTGTGGCGACCATTTTACGATGTACGAACAAAGGATAGTGATGATAAGGTGGATTTTGTGTTGAAAGGAAAATTAATTCAATCAACCGGTGAAGAATGGACAAAAGTAAATTTAACTCTTTCAACCGGAAATCCTTCATTAACCAATACTTTGCCGGGATTGCAACCTTGGTCAATTTACTCAGTAAAACCACAAAAAGATTATGCTAAAAAAACTACAAAAGGACGAAGTGCCCGTGCTGAAGCTTACAGTAATTATGATGGCAATGCTAACGCTGCACCAGCTTCGGTTACCCTGGACGAAGTGCAAATTGTAGCCAAAGAGCAGGAAAAAATAGCCTACAACCAACCCATCGCAACCGCTAAAAACAATTTAACAACCATTGAATATACCATTGCCGAACCCTATACACTTGCCGGTGATAATCAATATTACGATGTGGATATTATCACCACACAAACCAGTGGTAAAAAATTATATTATACCGCTCCGGGTTATGAGGAAACGGCCTATACGTTAGTTGAAATGGGCGATTGGAATAAATTAAATTTATTGAGTGGCGAAGCTGCTATGTATTATAACGATAATTACGTTGGCAAAATTTACCTGAATACCGAGTCGGTTGAAGACACCTTGAATTTATCGTTTGGTCCCGATAACAACGTATTAATAAAACGCAGGTTGGTGCATTCAAAAGAAAGAAGTCAAATTGCAGGAACCAATCGTACAGTTAACCGCATAATAGAAATTAGTTTACGCAATACTAAAAACACTGCCATTGAATTGGATGTTGAAGACCAATTGCCCGTTGCCTATAACAAAAGCATCAGCATTGAAAAAATGGATCTTGCCGGAGCTAAATACGATGATAAAACCGGTTATTTGAATTGGACCGTTAAGTTAGGTCCCGGAGAAACAAAAAAGATTGTGTTTAGCTATAAGGTGAAATATCCTAAAAGCAGCACTATAAGCAAGTTTTAAAAAATAGTTAATGTAAAATGAACATCTCCCCAAGCAATTGCGGGAGATGTTTTCATTTTAGCCCGGTTCTTTTTCGGATCTTAATTTTTCAAAAACAATTTCAGCCTTGCTTTTCCCTACAATTTTTTCGAGATCTTCCAATGAAGCTTCCTTGACCCTCTTTAAGGATTTAAAATGACGCAATAAATCCTGCGCAGTTTTTTCGCCTATGCCTTCTATGGCCATTAAGCCACTGCCAATGGCATTTTTGCTTCTGCGTGCACGGTGATGGGTAATGCCAAACCTGTGCGCTTCGTTTCGCATATGTTGAATAATTCTAAGCGTTTCCGATTTTTTATCAATATACATGGGTACCGAATCGCCCGGATAATAAATTTCTTCCAACCGTTTAGCAATGGAAATAATGGCAATTTTACCACGTAATTCCAATTTATCCAAACTCGCTACTGCTGCTCCTAACTGACCTTTGCCACCGTCAATCACGATCAATTGTGGTAAAGGTTGGTTTTCTTCCTTCAAACGTAAATATCTTCTATAAATTACTTCTTCCATGCTGGCAAAATCATCCGGACCTTCAACGGTTTTAATGTTGAAATGACGATAATCTCGTTTGGCCGGTTTTCCATCTTTAAATACAACACAAGCACTCACCGGGTTAGTTCCCTGAATATTGGAATTATCAAAACATTCAATATGCCTCGGCCACTCGGTCAAACGCAAATCGTTTTTCATTTGTTCCATGATGCGTTCGGTATTGCGCTCAGGATTTTTTATACTTTCCTGTTTATGCTTATCCAACATAAATTGGGCAGCATTCTTGTGCGATAATTCCTGCAATGTTTTCTTGTCGCCACGTTGCGGAACGGTTATTTCAAACATATCGGTTTCCAATTCCAATTCAAACGGAACAATAATTTCTTTGGCTTCGCTCCCGAATTTCAACCTGAATTCACCAATGGCAATTTCCAATAATTCCACCATGGTTTCATCCAAACTGTATTTCAACTCAATGGTTTGAGATTGCACCACTATTCCATCCACCACATCCAGGTAATTAACATAAGCATATTTATCATCCTTTACAATACTAAATACGTTTACATTTCCTACAGTAGAACTTACCACTGCCGATCGTGATTGGTAATTTTCCAATGCACTTATTTGCGATTTGATGTATTGGGCCTTTTCAAAATCCAAGGCTTCGGAAGCTTCTTTCATGGATGTTTTCAAGTCCCTTACAACCGAATGAAAATTTCCCTTAATAATATCCTTTATCTCGGCAATATTCACATTATAATTCTCCAAGGATTGTTTTCCTTCGCAAGGACCTAAACAACGTTTCATATGATATTCCAAACAAACCTTGAATTTCTTAGCTTCAATGTTTTGCTCGGTCAAATTCAAATTGCAGGTTCGTAACGGATACAATTCACGAATAAGATCCAACAATGCATACATCATGCGTACCGAGGCGTACGGACCAAAATACAAAGATCCATCCTTGATTTGCTTTCGTGTTTGAAATACCCGCGGATAAGGTTCCTTTTTTACACATATCCATGGATACGTTTTATCGTCTTTTAAGGCAATGTTGTATTTAGGGCGATATTCTTTGATCAGATTATTTTCAAGAATAAGCGCATCAAACTCGGTTCGTACAACAATATATTCCAAATCATGAATTTTGCGAACCAATAAGGTTAATCGTGCACTGTCATGCGTTTTGGTAAAATAGGAAGAAACTCTTTTCTTTAAATTTTTGGCTTTTCCAATATATAGAATAGTTCCATCAACATCATAATAGCGGTACACTCCCGGAGAATCGGGTAGTGATGCCAGTTTGGATTTTATATTTTCAGCAGTGGAGGACATTTTACCATTAACATAAACGACACTTAATGGCACTTAAGGAATTGACTCATTACAATAGCGAATGACAAAAATTCTAACGTGTTCTAAAGTGCTTCAAATTTAAACTAATTTACTATCAATCCTATTTTGGTTTTATCGTGATCCAATAATTTCAAATACAATTCCCTGAACTTCTTAAAATCTTCGGCCTTCACTTCGTTGGTTTTAAATTCCTGGTAACGCTCTACATAAATTCCGGTTGGTGTTTTGCTAAACGTTAACGAGTATTTTACAAATTCATTTTCAATGGAAACATTTGCCGGCATTTTTCGCACGGTAGTTCCTTTCGGAAAATCCAGGTTTATTTTTTGCAGGCTGGGTGTTACCCTGAATATATCGCTCAATTGCATAGTGTTAAAACGCTTGGTAGAGCTAAAAATATTGGTGGTTTTCATACCTTGCATTAATGGAACACGTGTAAAATAAATGTCTACAATGTTGTCTGAAAAATTCATGGCTTTAAACGTAAACTCTCCTTTTAACGGAGCAGTAATCTCGCTTACGTTTTCAAATGAGTAATTTTCTAAACTAAAATTATCAAACTGACCATCGCCCAAATAATACAATACTTCCTGTTCAAAATTATCGCGTGTTTTTAATGCATTCAATTCACGCAGTAATCCACCATTTAATCCGTTAAATATAGAATTAACTTTTACATCCAATGTTTTATCTTTACTCAAAACTGCCTTTACTTCGTGTACCGTTAAATTTTTTGCAGGATTCAAATGATCCGATGGCAACTGAAACAATTCGGTTTCACCTTCTTTAATTAATAATGCCCAAGCATTCACATCATTTTCATTTAATACATAATACGGATAATGATCGGTAGTAAGATCAACGTAATTCATTTTTCCATTTAACTTGTATGCCGCAATTACATGATCAAAGTATAAACTCGGCAAAGTTTTTTGATGAAAGAATTGATTGGTTTTTACCAGGCAATAATATGATTCAATTCCTTCTAAACGCAATAACGCAATCATTAACGAAGCTACATCCTTGCAATCACCAATGCGTGATGAAATGGTTAGATCGGTGTTTTTAGGAATATAATTAGACTGAAGCAATCGTGTATATGAATACTTGATTTCTTTGGTAATGTAATTATAAATCGCAATGACTTTGTCTTCGTCCTTCATTCCCGGTTTAATAATGCTATCGCGTACTGCTTTTAATTCGTAATTGGATTCCAGTTTACGGTACGATTTTGCCTCATACCAATCAACTACTTGTGCCCAATTCACCATGGTTGAAACCATGATGTTAGCGTACATATCGGTTTGGTCAACAATGGCTTCTTCCTGCGAAACTTTTTTCAAATCGGTGTATTCCCATTTATAAAAATCAAAGCCATCTTTATTTCTTTTTTCCAGATTATCGGGAATGTTATGTAATAAATAATTTAACGGAGATTTTTCGGTTACACCGTATTCAATTTTAGCATAACGTATAGGAACATGAAAATTTAAATAATTGAATTGGATCAACTCTTTTCCAAGTTCACTTGAAGCGTTCCATTTATAATTTCCTTCCAACTTAATGATATCACCCGGTTCAAGATTTTTGAAAACCACAAATCCACCGCTTTTATCAGGATTGAATTCGGTGCCATTGGCTTTTAAAACTTTACACGTAGTTAAATTTCCAAGAAACGAGAAATCATATTCGGTCCATGTTTTTACACCCGCATCGGTCAATACCTTAATGGCCATTTTTGAAAATAAATTAGCGGTACCATCCTTCTCAAACATGATATCGTATACAAAACCAAGTATTACAGATTCATCTTCGTTGTATTTTTCAAGGTTGGATTGATCGGCAATAATTTCATCAATGTTGCGGGAAATGAATTTTGATTTCAATAATTTTTGTCCCTGCAATTTTTCAATTTTTTCATCAAGCCCTTCTCCTCCACCACCAAAATCATAGCCAAACAAGGAATATCCTCCTCCGCTTGATTCAAACTGCTTGGCTAATTTATAATTATCAAGCGCTTTTTGGTTGTTTTCCTGATCTTTAAAAATATCGCCCATTAATTCAAAAACATCACCATTATACGGTTGCGATTGCAAAATAATTTCCAATTCTTTGATGGCCTCTTCGTGTTTTTCAAGATTGAACAAATACTCAGCCTTTTCCTTGCGCATTTGAAAATTATCGGGCTCAATACTCAATACCTCATCAAATAGTTTTAATGCATTGGCCGATTGATTCAATCCTTTGTACTTTTTGATTAAGATGTTGTAATCGTAATCGCTGAAATATTTTTTAATGCTTTTTGCAGCAGCTTTCTCCTCTTTCTTGGTACTGAAATCTTCTCTGTTTCCGATATCATAATCTTTTGGCTTGTTGTCTTCTTCCAGGTATTCATTCAACAAATATTCGTATCGCGGGTAGGTTTTGATCAATTCCTTTGCGGCAGCTTTTCGCTCAGCAATTTTTCCTTGCTTATCGTAATAATCCAAATACTTGCGTATCATAAATAAATTACTGGGCGCAACTTCCCGTATTTCATTGATCTTGGCAAAATACAAATCGGGTTCATTTTCTGAATCAATTTGTTTCAGGTCATCGTATAACAATTTAAAAACGGGTGATTTTTTTAAATCAATTCCCGAAATAATTTTATCAGCCTTTTCTTTTTTACCATTTTCGGCAAAAACTTCATGGGTAATAAACTTGAAAAATACTTTGTCTTTGTTTTTCTCATAAGTGGCCAAAGCAAATTCTTCGATTTCGGAAGTATATCCGCCTTTGATAGCTGTTTTATAGTATAAATAATAGTTGAACCAATCAAGCGGATCCTTTTCGATCAAGGCTTTAAAATAATTCAATTCTTCTTTTTCAATTACAACCGGGCTTAATTTAGTTGTAGGATATGTATTTGGTAAATTATCACTTGTAATATTGGTTAACAATTTGCCGGAAAGATCGGTAAACCTGAATGAAACATCTTCTTTTGAATTGTAAGAACCAAATCCGCCCAGACCCTTAAACAATTCAGAAATTCCAGCCATTCCGCCATCATCATAACTATCATATTCGTTATAATTTCCGTAATCGCCATAGGCATTACCTCCGTTTTTCCCGGTGAAGAACGATCCTTTGCAGTATTTTACCAATATACGATGCCAACCGGCTGCCATGTCAAGTTCTACCATTTCGGCATCCCAGGTAAAACTTATTTTTTCACGGTTTGAAAAAACCAATTGATCATCAATCCAGATTTTAATGGGGTACTTACGCGTTATGCGCATTTGCAATTTTTGACCCGTTGGAATATTCACAAATGAATTGGCATAGTAAACCCCATCATTTTGATTGATGCAATGCTTTTCAAAATCCAGTACGCCTTTTATGTTGGTATGCAAAGGATAGACCCATTGCAAATCAATCTTGTCATGGTTGGTATACGTTTTTCCGGTATTGAATTCGAAATTATTCTTTTCCATTGGATAAGCCACTTCATAACCATAACCATTCATGTTCTTAAACGGACCGATATAACTCCACTTGAACATACTAACGGTATTGGCATATATGCTTTTTGCTTCTGCAAATTTACGGTCATAAAATTTATTACTGGCATCGTTGAATTTTTCATCAATTTTATACTTCTCGGGTATATCAACCATGTCCTTCACATTTTTGCTATCGGTTGTATATTCATTAATGCCATCAAACAAATAGAAATAAACCGGTTGTTTAACCACTTTTACCAGGCGATGTGTATATTTTTTAAGGTCATAATCGTCCTTGTCAACATTGCATAAATAAATCATGCCTTTAAGCGCATCAACATTTAAACTGTCCTTTTGCAATACTTCAAGAAAAGTAGTGCGTGCTTTGCGATTATCATTTTGTTTAATTTGATCCCATCCGCTTTGGGCAAGTACAATGTTTAACGATAACGTCCAGAAAACAAATAATCCAATAATTTTATGTGCCATTTTGCTAAGTAAATATTTTTTTAAAATACGCATTATTTGGTTTGTGTTTGGGGTAATTTCCATAATTTTAGTTAATGTCAACCGATCAAAAATTCAATATACGGGTATACGGCTTACTCATTGTTAACGGTCAATTACTTGTGTCGGATGAATACCTTTGGGGAAAATCAGTAACCAAATTACCGGGTGGTGGACTTGAATGGGGTGAAGGGATTTTAGAGGGACTTAAACGGGAGTTCAAAGAAGAATTGGGAATTGAAATTTTCAACCAAAAGCTGTTTTACCTCACCGATTTCTTTCAAGTTTCAGTAGTCAATAAAAATGACCAAATCATAAGCGTTTATTATACCGTTTCAACCGAGCATCCAAATAAAATTCAAGTTAAAACCAAGGCACATGACCATATAAAAATGGAACATGGGAGCCAGGTGTTCAGGTGGGTTGATGTAACATTGACAAAACCCGATGAATATCATTTTCCCATTGACAAAATTGTGATTGGGGAACTCAATAAACTGTACGAACGGTAAGACTTTGCCGGTGAAAGGAATGAATTTTTACCTATTTTTATGGCTGTACCTATGAAAAAAACATATTCTACATTATTCTCACTTACAACGGTTATGGCCGTATTGATTGGCTTTAACAAAGGTGAACTTGAATCCTTTCATACCGATGAGGAAGTTAAAGAATTCAGGGATTTAATACGTGCTGCGGGACCACATACCACCAATGATTTATTTGGCGGTTCGGGTTTGTGTGGGGGTTGTCACGGCCACGATCCAATTGGATATGCCATGGTGACTTCATGGGGACAAGATGTAAATGTTTACGATGATTGGGCAGGAACCATGATGGCCAATTCGGCAAAAGATCCCTTTTGGCGAGCTAAAGTAAGTCACGAGATTTTGGTGAATCCAACCTATCAAATGCAATTTCAAACCAAGTGTACCAGTTGTCATGCGCCTCTCGGACATTTCAATGCTTTTCATAACGGTGCATCAACCTATACCATTGCTGAAATGACCTCCGATTCATTGGCACTTGATGGTGTTTCATGTGGTGCATGTCATCAACTTAAAGACACCTTGATTGGAAAACTTTTTTCAGGAAATTTAATTTACGATACAACTAAAACCGTTTATGGTCCATTCCCATTGCCATTTGCCGGGCCCATGGAATCTTTTATTGGATTTAAAGTTGAAAAAGGGAATCATATTGCCAAAGCTGGATTGTGCGCGGGTTGCCATACCCTTATTACCGATGCGCATGATTTGGCCGGTGTTCCCACCGGAACAACATTTGTTGAACAAGCCACATATCATGAATGGTTAAATTCAACATACAACAACGAATCAAACCCCGACTCAGGAATAACATGTCAGGGATGCCATATGCCGCGCATTAACGAAAACATTGTAATAGCTGCAAATTTTTCATTCTTGTCGCCACGTAAACCATATGGTCAACACCATTTAGTGGGTGCCAATTCATTCATGATGAACTTAATGAACAACAACAAGACTGCACTTGGTATTACAGCTTTATCATCACATTTTGATTCAGCCATAGTTCGAACTAACCGCATGATGCAAGACAGTGCCGTGGTCTTGAAACTTGATTTGATAAACCGTACTACTGATACAGCTTTTTATGAATTAAAATTATCCAATAAAGCCGGACACAAATTCCCATCGGGTTATCCTTCACGCAGAGCATTTGTGCAATTTGTAGTACTAGATGCTGCCGGTGATACCTTGTTTAAGAATGGTATGCTCAACAGCGCTTATCAATTAATTGGCCAGGACCCAACATTTGAACCTCACCACAACATGATCAATAATCCGAATGACGTGCAGGTTTACGAATTGGTTGCCGGTGATGTTTTGGGCGATGTGACCACGGTTTTGGAAAGAGCCTTTTCATGTTTAAAAGATAATCGGTTAACGCCTGTTGGATTCAAGACTTCACATTTTGCCTATGATACAACTAAAATAGTTGGCGAAGCCAGTACCGATGCCGATTTTAATTATGAAGCCAGTACCGAAGGGTCGGGATCAGATGTTATTCATTTTAACATTCCGTTATATGGATATACCGGAAATTTAAATGTTGTTTCAAGTTTGTATTACCAAACTATACCGCATAAATGGTTGGATGAAATGTTTACATTCAGTTCACCCGAAATAAGCAGTTTCCAAACCATGTTCAATGCAGCCGATCATACACCTTTACTGGTTGCGCAGATTAAAGACGGAAACTTATTTGTAAATATTAATGAAACACCTGTGATAATGCCTGCTGTTGTTTATCCGAACCCTAGCAGCAACGGTACATTCACCATAAAAAGTGCCGATCCCGTAAGTGAAATAACCGTATACACTTTAACAGGCGCTGTTGAATTGCAAACAAAAAACAACAACAATTTTACACTTCCACGTAGAGGAACGTATATTGTTCGCGTCAAATACGGCAACAAAGAATTTACCGAGAAAGTTATTTTCTAAGCGGCATGCTATCTGAATTTCAACATGAAATTGTTGCGTCATTGGAGCAGCATGTTCAGAAACATATGCCGCCTGATCCTACCGGACATGATTGGCCGCATGTTTGGCGTGTGCTGAAAAATGCCGAAAAAATTAATCAGGTTGAAAAAGGCGATATCTTTCAAATAACCCTGATAGCACTTACGCACGATTTATATGACCATAAATTTTTTAATGGCACGCAAGAGGAAGCCGAAAAACAATTGCTTAGCCTTTTAATTAATTTTAAAATTGAAAATACTATTGCTATTGAAGTTGTAAAACAAGTATTCAACCTAAGCTTTAAAAAGGGACAAACCCCACGCGAGCCCCTAAGCAAAGAAGGTAAAATTGTGCAGGATGCCGATAGAATTGAAGCCATTGGTGCCATTGGTATTGCTCGGGCTTTTGCTTACGGAGGATTTAAAAACCGATTGATGAATCATGAAAAAAATCAGGCAGTACCGGAAGGAACAACCTTTGATCATTTTTTTGAAAAGCTTCTGAAACTTTATGATTTACTCAACACACAAACTGCAAAAGAAATGGCTAAAGACCGATTTGATTTCATGCAGGAATTTGCAAAGCGTTTTGAACAGGAATGGAATAATTAATGTCCGCCAGGTACAAACTTAACCTTATCATCCACTTTAATTTTTCCGTTCTCGTATTCTTTATCCTGTAACATCTTACCCTTTTTATCATATACAATGCTATGGCCATGTCTCAAACCGTCTTTATATTCGGTTGAAGTGGAAACTTTACCTGTGCGGGTATACGAAGTGCTTTTACCATCCAGTTTTCCGTTCTTGTAATTCATCTCTTCGGCAGCAACTACACCACCCGGATAATAATATTTCCAATTTCCATCCATCTCTCCGTTTGAATAACTTCCTTCCGAAACTTTTGTACCGCGCTCATCATACGAAACCCATTTTCCTGATTTTTCACTTTCTTGGTACTTCTGTGCTACTTTATGTTTGCTGTTTTCGTTCTCAAACTTTTCGGTTTTCTCCACTACTTTATAATCGCCTTCATCCTTTAGTTTTCCGTTATTAAAATAGTAACGCCATTTTCCACTTTTATATCCATCCCTGAAACTACCGGCATAATTTGGTTTTCCGTTTGGATAATACCCATTCCAAACACCGGTTTGTTTTCCGGCTTTAAATTCGCCTTCATCTTTTACCGTTCCGGTTTCATACCAGTTCTTCCACAATCCTTCTTCTTTGCCTTTTACATAATTTCCCTGGGTAAGTGTTTTACCACTTTCATAACGGGTTATCCACTCACCGTCTTTTTCATCATCGGCATATGTACCTGTTGTCCAAAGTTCACCGCCTTTATAAAAATACTCCCACTTACCGTGTTTCATTCCGTTTTTGTATTGGGCAGTATAGCTCACTTTATCGTTTTGGTGATAATAAATCCAATCACCATCCTGCAAATCATCAACAAATGATCCTGACATATCGGGTTTACCATTCTCAAAATACCAGGCCCATTTCCCTGTTTTTTTTCCATCATCATACGATCCGGTAATATTCAACGTATCGTTTTCAAACAGCATTTTATATTCTCCTTCAAGCAAATTATTTTTGTATGTCATAATTTCCTTGGGCTTACCGCTATGGTAATTGTATTTCCAAACGCCTTCTTTTACATTTTGTACAAATGTTCCTTCAATGATTTTTACTCCACCAGGATTGTTCTCTACAAATGAACCATCCATTTTGCCATTCTTGTATTCAATGACCTGGCGAATCCTATCTTTATCATAATAGTAAATTAATTTTCCATTGCCATTATTTACGGTTGCTTCTCCCGAAAATTCATCCACATGATACATGATAAGTATAACGCCATCTACATGCTCTTCCTCTTCAATTAATTTTCCTTTGTTATTGTAATATTGCCATTTTCCGGTTTTTTCACCCATTTTGTAAAAACCTTTTTCCATGAGTTCACCGTTCTCGTGATAGTTTTGGTTAATGCTATCTTGAATTCCCATTTTAAAATAACCAACATGTTTTTTATTGCCATTCTCGTAATACTTGGTTACGCCACCATTTAAATTCCCTTTGTAATAATTGGCAACTTCTTCCAATTTACCATTCCTATACCAAAATTTCCACAAACCATGTTCTTTTCCAATACCGGTAAATCCATCTGAAAAAAGATGTCCTTCAGTTTTAGGCTGTGCTCCTTTTGAATCCCAATAGGTTTTTACGTAATCACTTTTTTGAACATTATTTTTTTTGGAATCATCGCCTTGCGCAAGGCTAATAAAAACGGTGAATAGGCTTACAATGGTCAATAATAGTTTCATACCGTAAAAATTGCAAGAAATAGTCCTTATAAGGCGGGTAAATTGATTTTTTTTAAACATGTTATTCTTAAACGAAAAACAGGCTAAAGGTTACACAACAAGTGTTAATTTGCCTTTGAAATCAACCACTTTTTTGCTCGTTCGGGACTTGTAAACAGCTTTGTAGGAACAACAGGCTTATGAAATGAAATGAAAAATCGGGCAAATATGCGCATGGGCAATGAATTTAATACCACGGCAAATGCTGTTTGTTTGTGGGAATACTTGTTATTTGAAAGGTATTTTAAAACTTCGGAAGGAACATCCCAGGTGTTGTGATTTCGCGTATCCAACATAACTCCGTACTTGTTGGTTTCCATTATAGCATCGGCTTCCAACGAAATTTGCTCAACATTTCGAAGGGTAATAACGGCATCGGGAAATAATTCTACAACCAGAATATTGTCGTTTGTTTTATGAAACGATCCTATGGAAACTGTTTTTAATTCCTTTTGCTTTGGCATTTTTAAAATTGTCGGTGCTCGGTTTTAAATAATTCATCCTTGGACAACGACTTAAAATATTCATAGGTAATTTTCAACCCTTCGGCTCTATTCACTTTTGGTTCCCAATGCAAAATTTCCCTTGCTTTAGTAATATCCGGCTTGCGTTGTTTAGGATCATCCTGCGGCAACGGTTTTGAAATTAATTTTTGCGATGTTCCCGTTAGCTTAATGATTTCTTCGCCAAACTGCTTGATGGTAATTTCTTCAGGATTTCCAATGTTCATAGGCATAGTATAATCACTCATCAATAAACGATAAATGCCTTCAACCAAATCATCTACATAACAAAATGAACGCGTTTGTGACCCATCACCAAACATGGTCAAATCTTCACCACGCAATGCCTGACCAATAAATGCAGGCAATACACGACCATCATTGAGTCGCATGCGCGGACCATAGGTATTAAAAATTCGAACAATGCGGGTTTCAACTCCATGATAGGTATGATACGCCATGGTCATAGCTTCCATAAAACGTTTTGCCTCATCATATACCCCACGCGGACCTACCGGGTTTACATTTCCCCAATAATCTTCGGTTTGCGGATGAACCAATGGATCACCATAAACTTCGCTGGTAGATGCAACTAAAATTCTTGCCTTTTTAGATTTGGCCAAACCCAATAAATTATGGGTTCCCAACGAACTCACCTTAAGCGTTTGAATGGGTATTTTCAAATAATCAATGGGACTGGCAGGTGATGCAAAATGCAAGATATAATCCAAATGACCCGAAACGTGCACAAATTTTGAAACATCGTGATGATGGAATTCAAAATTGGGAAGTTTTAATAAATGCTCTATATTTTTTAAATCGCCCGTAATCAGATTGTCCATTCCAATTACAAAACAACCTTCTTTGATAAATCTGTCACATAAGTGTGAGCCAAGGAAACCGGCTGCACCGGTAATTAATACGCGTTTCATGGGCTCAAATATACGGCTATTATTGGTTTGGTTTGAATTGCTTATCACTACTATTCATGCACCAATCATTGTTTATAGCCTTGGCGGATAACAACCACAGGTTAAATAGAAAATGGTAACAACGGAACTTTCATTAAGCATAAAATGTTTACTTTGTTAATCATTTAATTTTAACGCATGAGCCGATCGTTTTTTACACTTGTAAGTGTCTTCTTTTTTTGGGGATTTGTGGCAGCCAGCAACGGTATCTTGATTCCTGTGTATAAGGACCATCTTCATTTGGAACAATGGCAAACCATGCTCATTGATGTTGCCTTTTATGTAGCCTATACTGTTGGTTCAATTATTTATTATGTATGGTCAAAAATAAGTGGCGAAGATCTTCTGAATAAAATTGGATATAAAAATGGAATTTCGTTGGGGTTAACCATCTCGGCTATAGGTGCTTTTTTGTTTTATCCTGCAGCACAAACCGAATCCTTTGCAATCATGATAACCGGTTTATTCATCATTGGCTTAGGCTTTTCATTGCAACAAACAGCCGCCAATCCATTGGCCATAACCATTGGCGATCCGGCAAAAGGTTCGCAACGGTTGAGTCTTGCCGGTGGTGTAAACAATATTGGAACGACCATTGGACCTGTATTG
>Ga0075156_10001141_pt1 | contig 14294 bp, 11 predicted proteins | sample JI81AbrownDNA_FD_70966 | JGI IMG/M metagenome (GOLD analysis project Ga0075156, IMG submission 70966) | Wastewater effluent complex algal communities from Wisconsin, to seasonally profile nutrient transformation and Carbon sequestration -... | ecosystem: Engineered > WWTP > Effluent > Algae...
GTGAAGCCGGCATCGAGGGTCTTTTCGGCATGCGGCACCATCAGGATGGACCAGAAACGATCACCAAACTGCAGGCTGTTATAACCGCCATATAGCGGGTCGGCATCAAGATGGACATGCATGTCGATCAAACCCGGCAACAAGGTCATGCCGGGCAAATCAATATGCCTTGCATCCGCAGGAGCGTTGACGGATGCCCCGTTACTCGCGACTTCGACGATGCGGCCATCGCGAATCAGGATGCTCGGCTTGTTGATGAGCCGCCCCGTGCGGACATCCAGCATACGGTCAGCGCTTAAAACCTCGGTGGTTGATTGTGCACTTGCAGTAAAACTCGCTACCGCAATGCAAAGTGAAATGATGGAATGTTGCAAATGTCGCATAAGCTACCCCGGCAAAAAAGTCAGATTCCCGTAGCAAGTATAACCATCTATCCACCCGTCAAATGTGCTCTGACCCATGACTTCCGCGCTTTGCACAAGCTCCGGCAAGGGCTTATGCTCGGGACACTGTTTAATGTTACGGAGTGCGCCATGTCCACCCTGCTTCGCGGTAGCTCGATACTGCTTCTGACCGGCACCTTTTTACTAGGCAGCTCCCTTACTGGCTGCAAGAAGTCTGAAGCGCCGCCGGCAACGGAATCTGCCGTAGTGAAAAATACCGACGCCAGCTCCAAGCCGGCACTCGGAAGTTTCGGAATCGATCTGGATGGCATGGATCGGACGAAAACCCCCGGCGATAATTTTTTCGATTTCGTCAATGGCAACTGGGTAAAAAATACCGAGATTCCCGCCGATCGTTCCCGCTACAACAGCTTCAGCGTGTTGGCTGAAAAAGCACTCGCGCGCACGCGCACCATTGCGGAAGAAGCTGCCGCCGATAAAACTTCTGATAGCGACAGCAAAAAAATCGGTGCCTTCTACAAGGCATTCATGGATGAAGCCGGTATCGAAGCCAAGGGCATTGCGCCGGTTCAGGCAGAACTCGACGCGATCTCCGCATTGAAAGACAAAACCGAACTGGCCCGTGCACTCGGACAAACACTGCGGGCCGATGTCGATGTGTTGAACTCCACGGATTACTACACCGACCGCTTGTTCGGTTTGTGGGTCTCGCAAAACCTCGACAAGCCGAATGAATATGCGGCTTATCTTCTGCAAGGTGGCCTCGGCATGCCTGACCGCGATTTTTACCTTGAAGACGGCCGCATGGTCGAGATGCGCACGAATTATCAGGCACATATTGCAAAGGTGCTGACGCTCGCAGGCATCAAGGCTGCCGATGCAAAAGCGAAACAGATACTCGCATTGGAAATTGCAATAGCCCGCACCCATGCCACGCAGGAAGACAGCAATGATGTCAAGAAAGGCGCGAACTACTGGACCCGCGCCGACTTTACAAGCAAAGCACCGGGCCTGAATTGGGACGCCTACTTCGAAGGTGCGAGCCTGAAGGACCAGGCGAACTTCATCGTTTGGCAACCGAGTGCCGCCGTCGGCATCTCAAACCTGGTGAATACACAATCGCTTGAAACCTGGAAGGACTATCTTGCCTTTCACGCACTCGACCGCGCATCGCCGAACTTGCCGAAAGCATTCGCCGACGAGCGTTTTGATTTTTATGAAGCAAAACTCAACGGTACACCGAAGCAGCAGGACCGCTGGAAACGCGGCATCAACGAACTGAACGAATCACTCGGCGAGGCAGTCGGAAAACTTTACGTCAAGCGCCATTTCAGCCCGGAAACGAAAAAACGTGCTGATGAAATGGTCAGCAATCTGCTGGCGGCATTCGGCAAGCGCATTGATGCCATCGAGTGGATGACACCGGCCACCAAGTCGCATGCAAAGGCAAAACTTGCCACGCTGAAAGTCGGCATGGGTTATCCGGAAAACTGGCGCGATTATTCGGCCTTGCAAATCAATGCCGATGACGCCCTGGGCAATTCGGAACGGGCGAGCCTGTTCGAATATCAGCGCAACATCGCGAAGCTGGGCACACCGATGGATCGCAACGAATGGTATCTGCTGCCACAAACCGTAAATGCATTGAATGTCCCGCTGGAAAACCGGCTCTTGTTCCCCGCCGCGATTCTCGAAGCACCATTCTTCGATGCTGCCGCCGACGATGCCGTGAATTACGGCGCCATCGGTGCCGTAATCGGACACGAGATCACGCACAGTTTCGATTCAAGCGGCGCACTGTTTGACGAACAGGGGCGCATGGTGAATTGGTGGACGCCGGAAGACCTGGCAAAATTCGATGCGGCCGGTGCTGCCCTGGCTGCGCAATACGATACTTACAAACCCTTCCCGGATCTTGCGGTCAACGGCAAGCTGACGCTGGGTGAAAATATCGCCGACGTTGCCGGTCTCGCGACTGCTTACGATGCCTATGTGTTATCGCAAAAAGGCAAAGCTTCCACCACGCTCGAAGGATTTACCCCGGACCAGCGTTTCTTCCTCGGCTGGGCGCAGGCATGGCGTTCAAAAGCTCGTGAACCAGCTGCACGTAACGCCGTACTCACAGACGTGCATGCACCGGGACAATACCGCGCGGAAACCGTACGCAACCAGAATGCCTGGTACACATCATTCGATGTGAAAGAAGGGCAGCAACGTTATTTGCCGCCAGAGCAGCGGGTGAAAGTCTGGTGAGGAAAATTAGCCGAACCGCCGAATTTCGCGGCAGTAGTACAAACAAGTTTCGAGGAGTCCGATATGCGTTCATTGACACTTTTATTTTCCGGTTTGCTGATCACGCTTGCGGGCTGTGCCGGCTCCGGAACTTCTTCACATGATGCAGTGGCCAATGCACTTGCCAATCCGGCACGTTCGGAAGCAGACCATGAGCGCGATATTCGCGACAAGCCGCAGCAAGTATTGACACTGGCCGGCTTCAAGCGCGGCATGGTGATTGCCGATATCTTCGGCGGCGGCGGTTACTACAGTGAAATCCTGTCGGATCTTGTCGGGCCCAAAGGTGAAGTTCGCCTGATCAATAATCAGGCATACGATGGCTATGCCAGGAAGGGCCTGGAAAAACGGCTCGCCGACAATCGCCTGCCGAACGTGAAGTACGAAATTTCGCCACCGAACAACATGAATCTTGGCAGCAAGAGCTTGGATGGCGCGCTGATCGTGATGTCCTATCACGACTTGTATGTGGCTGATCCCAATGATGGCTGGCCTGCCATCGATGCCTCGCAGTTCATCAACCAAATCGTGACGGCACTGAAACCGGGCGGAAAATTGCTGATCGTTGACCATGCGGCGCGCGACGGAAGCGGAAAAACCGATGCGCAAGTCCTCCATCGCATCGAGGAAAAATTTGCCATCGCGGATTTCAACGCGCATGGCTTGAAGTTCGTCGGTTCGATTCCGGATTTGCGTAATAGCGAAGACGATCACAGTCTCAACGTCTTCAATGCCAACATAAAAGGAAAGACCGATCGCTTTGTGCATGTGTACCAGAAGCCCCGGTAACAGGCATCAAGGACATGGGTTGACGCTCAAGACTTCCTTTCTTAAACAATGATTCAGCAATTAAACACGCGCTAAATACTGGAAGTTGCAGCTTGTCAAAACACGCAAGGCCTCAGACTTCGTTCAGCAGAATTCGGGCCATATAGGCATCGTGAAATCCTTCACTACGAGGCCTATCATGTCCCGCCACACCAAATCCGCAAGTTTATTAATTCCCGCCGTTGCCAGTTTGTTTACGCTGGTAATCAGCACATCTGCTTTGGCGCAGAGATCCGGGCCACGAGGCACAGCCGACGAACGCGAAAATGCCGTCGTCGTGGATGACGATGCAAAAGAGGCACGTCCGCGTCATCGCGGAGAGCAGGCACGCACCGAACAGGAGCAGGCGGTACAGGCTGTCCGCGAAGCGCGTGAACAACAGGATCGCCAACGCGTCCAGGAAGGTCAATTCGGCAACAATCGCCGTGACGGACAGCGTAATAATCAGCAAGTCGAAATCGCTCGCCAACAAAATGAACGCGAAGACATGCGTCGTCGCGAGCAGGATGGTCGGCAAAATCTGTTGAATCGTCAGTCCGCCGATCGTGACGCTGCTGCCCAACACCTTGCGATGCAACGCAATGATGCAGACCGGGCACGCGTGGGTCGCGATAACCCGAACGAACGTCCGGATTTCCTCGCTGATCGCAACAATGATGGCCGCAACAATAACGATGCACGCGATCGCCAGAACCGCGACTACGGAAACGATCGCCCCGACCTGCGCGACAATCGTCTGCGCGAAGATCGTGATGATCGAGACAACAACGGCCATCGCAATAACAACGAAAACCTGATCGGGATCAAGCCTCCGCGGCCGGAACAGGAACGCCAGCAACGCCAATGGCAGGATCAGCAGCAGCGCCAGTCGGATGACTATCGCCGTCATCTGGACAACCAGCAATTCGTTGCCCAACGTTTCAACGAGCGTCTGCGCGACCAGCACCGCAACGAACAATATCGTTCGCAGCAACGCTATTACGATCGCCTGTACCAGCAACGTCGCCATTTCGATGATCATAGAAACGACTACTACCGCGGTTCCTACTATTACTCACCGATCATCTATCGTTACAACCGTGGCGGCAGTTACTACTATGCCAACCGTTATCAGGCCGACCTGATGCGTCAGGCGATCAACTACGGTTACGAGGAAGGCTTTTATGCCGGTCGAGCAGATCGCATGGATCGCTGGGGTTACAACTATCGTGAAGCCTATGCCTATCAGGATGCGAACTATGGCTACTACGGTTATTACGTAGATCGCGGCACCTACAATTATTATTTCCGCGAGGGTTTCCGCCGTGGTTATGACGATGGTTACTACAGTCGTTATCGCTATGGTCGTTATCACAACAACGGCTATTCGCTGAATGATTCGGTACTCCGATTGATCCTGAACTTCAGCAATTGGCATAACTAGGACATAGCGCGTCCGCTCGAAAAGCAAAGCCCCTTATCTCCGGATAAGGGGCTTTTTTATTCTGCCTTACCCCTGGGTTAAGATAGGCCGACTTCCTCTTCCGGCGAGACTCCCCATGCGTTTTTTTCCAGCGTTGACCCTGGCTTGTTTGCTGCTTTTCCCGACAAATCCGTTACATGCACAAACGGCACCGGAAGCCAGGGAGAAAGAACTCGACAGCTTTATCGAAAAGGGCATGCAGGACTGGAAACTGCCGGGGCTCTCGATCGTGGTCGTGAAGGATGACAAGGTGGTTTACCTCAAGGGCTTCGGCCTGAGAACGCTGGGGGACCCTGCCCCCGTCGATACCGACACCCAATTCGGCATCATGTCCACGACCAAGGCAATGACCGCATTGTCGATCGCCATGCTGGTGGACGAAGGAAAAATAAAATGGGACGACCCGGTAAGCCAATACCTGCCATGGTTCCAGATGCCGACGCCCTACCTGACTGAGCAGGTCACGGTTCGCGATTTGTTGCGGCATAACGCAGGGCTCGGAAATGCCGACATTCTCTGGGGCCGTGGTGATCTCACTACCCGGCAAATTCTTGAGCGCGTGCGCTACTTGAAACCCGCCTATTCGCTGCGAAGCGGTTTCGTCTATCAAAACGTGATGTACGGTGCGGCCGGTGAAGTGGTCGCTGCAGCCTCCGGCACAAGCTGGGAAAAATTCGTCACCGAGCGCATCTTGAAACCGCTCGACATGAATCACTCCTATGCCACGATGGCTCTGTCATTGGCATCGAACGACAAAAACCGTTCTTCGGCGCATTTCGAAATTGACCACCAATTGAAAGTGATCAAGGAAGTTCCGGTGGATGGCGTTCCGGCCGCCGGTGCTACCTGGTCGACCGCAAGCGACATGGGGCATTGGCTGCGATTCTTGCTCGCAGGCGGCGAATACAAAGGCAAGCGTCTGGTAAGCGAAGAAAATTTCCACGAGTTGTTCTCGCCGCAGGCACTGGTCCCCGCCAACGATTTCTATCCAAGCACAGCGTTGACGAAACCCCACTGGACCGCCTATGGCCTGGGCTGGTTTCTGCAGGATTACCGAGGCAAATTCGTGGCCATGCACACCGGCAGCATGGATGGTCGTACCGCGCTGATCGGCTTGCTGCCCGATGACCATGTCGGTGTTTACGTATTCGGCAATGCAGACCATGTCGAAATCCGTCACGCGATCATGCTGAAGGTTTTCGATCTCTATACCGACGCCCCGGCCCGTGACTGGAGTGCCGATCTGCTGAAGCTTTATGGCGACGGCAAAGCCGCGCAGGACAAGGCGATCACCGAGCAGGAAAAGAGTCGCGTCAAAGGAACCCGCCCCAGCCTGGCCTTGAAGGAATATGCCGGTCGTTACGTACATCCTGCCTGGGGTGACATCGTGATCACAGAACAGGAGGGGAAACTCAAGATCCGTTTCGGCACGGGTGAAGAAAATAACGGCAGTCTTCAACACTGGAATTACGACAGCTTCCGCGCGCGTTTCGGTGATGGCCGCTATGGCTGGAGCATGCTCCAATTTGAACTCGCACCAAACGGAAAAGTGGCCAGTATCGGGCTGGACGGAACCGACGAATATCGGTTCATCAAAACCGGCGATGAAAAAAAGTAAGCCGGCCTTGAAAGCGACGCTTTATCACAACACGCAATGCAGCAAATCGAATGCTGCATTGGCCTTGCTGGAAGAAAATGGCGTGGAGGTCGTGATCATCGATTATCTGGAAACGCCATTGTCATCCAGACAATTGGAAATTGTTCTGAGCCAGCTCGATCTTGAAGCCAAGGCGCTGATACGCTTCGGTGAACCCGTCGCAAAGGAACTCGGACTGTCCGCCAGCGATATTCGTGACGAAGCCGATTGGATTTCATTCATGGCGCAACACCCGATCCTGATCGAACGTCCGATTATCCAGATTGGCAACAAGGCCATCATTGGAAGACCACCCGAAGCCGTGCTTGCATTGATTGAAAATGCTTAAAGGATATCGATAAGCGACACGCAGCCAAGCTGAATAATCGGCAATCAAGACTGTCCTCGCCACGGAATAATTGTCGTTATTATTGGCAATGTTCGCTGCAAGCCAAGACCACGGTTATGGATGGTCTTCGTTTAATTCTCTCGCCCGCCCGGAGTGATGACGATGCAAAATGCCGCCATTCGAATCGTTCTTTTTTTGCTGCTTCTGGTTTTTTTCGCTCCGGCGAATGCCGCGATGGGCAATTGCAGAAGTTCGGCATATCTCGCAAGATTTGATGCACGGCTGGCATCCAGCACCGATTTTTTATGCGTTGAAGCCGGCAGGGCCTCGGTTAACTCGAGTTCCGGCACCTCGCATATTCGCCTGGTGCACCATGTCGCCGCTGACTGGGCTGCCTTGCCCGGTGTGATACGGGCTTTCAATAACGGAATCCAGTCGAGTGCACGCGCACTGCCATCGCTCGGCAATTTTCGTTTTACCGACGTCACCATTTTGTTGATTGACGATTTGCCACCCGGTGGCAGCACCGAACGTTTCGGACAAATCGCGGCACGCACTTCTTTTCTGCCGGGCGACGAATGTCTGATTTCGATCTGGCTCTTGGGTGAAGCAGCGAGGCCGGATACCGCCGCATCGGTCGTCGCGCATGAAATATTCCATTGTGTGCAACGGGCAAATTTATCCCAGGCGCAAATGTTGTCCGGTGCGGGCGGAAGCGGCGCCGGTGGTGATTGGTGGCTGGAAGGTTCCGCGGAATGGTTTATCACCGCTGCGATGACCGCGCCCTGGTACTCGTCGGATCGCGTCCGCATCTTCGACGAACAATCACGCATGCGACCACTCAATCGCATGGCATACGAGGCTTACGTCTTTTTTTCATGGCTGGGCCGCTCGCGTACTCGCGTGCTGCCTTTTCTCTCGCGCATGGCTTCCAGTTCGAATGTGTCGGCACAGCGTACCGCGATGATGGCCGCACTCGGCGAAGACCAATGGCTGCAATTCGCCAAAGATTACATCGATCAACGCATCCGCGATGGCCAGGGCGCTTCCATTGGTTCCACACCGCAGCGCGGCAACAGCATGCTCTGGAATGCCACGCGTACGCAGCGCATCAATCTGGTTCCCTTCGTGCTGAATCGCGGCGACCTGTTCTTTGAATGCGGAAGCTGGAATGTCAGCCCACGCCCTGCCCGCTTCCATGCTGCCAAGGCAAGCGATGCCACCGTCTGGACGGCGATTCCTTCCAGCATTGATGCAAGAGATGGCCGCAGGCGGGAATACCGCTTCGTCGCGATGGCGTCGGCGAATGCGGATACTCCGATGCAAATAACCGGAACATTGGCACATCGCTGCACCGAATGCGCCGGCACACGAAGCATTGATCGCTGTCTGATCGGTACCTGGCGAATGACGGCCGATGGTGCCGGACAGGTAATGCGGCAATTTGTACCGGCAGGAAAAGCACGGCTTGCGAACTATTCGGCAGATGGCTCAACCATGACCATGAATGAGGACGGCACGTTTATCTCAGGCGCACGCACGAATGCCAGAATCAGTGGTGATGGCGGCAGTGCCGTCACGCAATTTTCCGGCCAATCCAGCGGACGCTGGTCGGCATCCGGCGGCAGGGTCAATATGTGTCCCGATGCCGGCAATCACGATGGCACGCTGACCGATGCCAGAACCGGCAAGACGGTTTCCACGACGCCCGTCACGATGGTCAACACCACTCGCCCCTATACCTGTACTGCCGATACGATGCGAATCACCATGCCGATCGGTAGAAGCGGCATTCAAATCGTATACAAGAAAGTTTCCGGACCGCGATGACAAAACCGGTATGACAGGATTCGGATATTCGACGGAAATATCCGGGATTAAAGTCTTCAACACACTGAAAACAGGCGTTGAAGATGACAATGAATACCGACACATATTTGCGAATCAGCGGCATGGCGACGGATGAGGCGATCAGGTTTAGAAACCTTGCGCCTGATGCGAATGGCCAAAAACCGGTGGAAATGATTTCAGACGGCAAATCCAATCCCTGCCGGCATTGCCTTGGCCTGATTGCCAAAGGCGACGCGATGTTGCTACTGGCTTATCGGCCATTCGATGAATTACAGCCTTATGCCGAGACCGGACCGATATTTCTGCACCGGGACACCTGCGAACGCTACGAGAGTGACGTGATGCCAGCATGGTTCGATCATTTCGATCCTGCCATTATCCGCGGCTACAGCGAAGCGCATTTCATTCGCTACGACACTGGCAGGGCCGTCGCGGGAAAAGACCTGACAACGGCATGCCGGAACATTCTCGCTGACGTTTCGGTTGCCTACGTGCATATCCGGTCGAAATTCAATTGCTTCCAATGCCGGGTTGATCGTGCGTGATCCCTGTTGTGTTCGACAGCGTACAGACCGGCCTCGACAGCTGCGTTATCAATAGACCGGGGCTGACGAATACGACATAGTGAGCCCGAACCATCCCGCACACATTGAAGGAAAATTCGACATGCACATCACTCTCGCCCCCATCCTCGCATTACTCGCCGGCATCCTGATTCTCGTCCAGCCAAAACTGCTGAACTTCATCGTCGCGATTTACCTGATTATTATCGGCATTCTGGGTTTGGTCGGCGGCAATTTGAATCTGTAAATAAAACACCGAGATTCTTCCCGGGCCATGATTCACTGGCCCGGGGAATTCGTTTTGCTAGTTGCCTGAATTTTTATTGCTTGGATATTGAAAATGGATTCAGGGTGTAGCTTCAAACCCGCGATCTCTTGTTCGGATAATTCGATTCCGGCCGTATCCGCACCTACCCAAATATCGCGACCCATTTCCTTCGCTTTGTATAGCGCAGCATCCGCAATAGCGAGTGTTTCACTCCAGGTAAATACATCCGGACGCTGCGTGACAAAAGGGAAAACGGCATAGCCGACCGAGCATGACACGCTGATTTTGCGACCTTGGGCAACGGGAAATTGTTCGGAAACCACCGCTTGGCGAATGCGCTCCGCAAGCTCTACTGATTTCTCCCGCGACGTGTCACGCGCAACCGCAAGAAACTCTTCACCGCCCCAACGAACAATATAATCGGAATTGCGGAAAACCGACATCAGCCTGCGCCGCATTTCAATCAATACGGCATCGCCCACTGCATGACCCCAGCTGTCATTGACGCGCTTGAAATTATCAATATCGATCAGATAGAAAATGAGATCCGCGTTTTGCGGAGGCATTTTACTGGCATCGGAATGATCCTGATAACGTCGCAGAACCAGAGAGGTATCAGCATCGATGTGCCGGGTCAGGAAGCGGCGATTCCGCAAGCCGGTCAGTGGATCGGTCAGGCTCGCCTCTTCTATTTCGTGCGATTTCTCCTGCAGCAGTTGATTCGCGCCTTCAAGTTCCGATGTTCGCTCCGCCACCTTTTGTTCGAGCACTCGCTGGCGTTCACGATAAAGCCGTGTTCTCCATGCAAAGCCTTGCATCAATAACCAGGCAAAAAATACCAGAAGCAGTAATCGTACCCACCACCTCTGGTACCAGGCCGGCAGAACATCGACAGTCAAGGACAGACTGCTATCCAGCCATTCACGGCCATCATAGGAATACTGCACCTGCATTTCGTACCGGTCTGGCGCAAGCGAGGTAAAGCTTGCTGCACGATGCATGGCGTCCGTTTCGCGCCAATGCTCGTCGAAACCGGACAAGCGATATCGATAGCGAATGCGATCGGCAGCCAGATAGTCCAGTGCAGCAAACTCGATCGTCAGCCGGTTAACCTCGGGTGTAATCCGTAAACGAGCCTTTTGTTTTCCATCACTGGCGCTCGTTGTTGTTGCCAGCATGGTTTTGTCGGTATTGGTTTCAATTCCGGTCAGCACTATTCCGGGCTTGTACGAAGCGCTTCGCCATTTCGCGGGTTGCACCACGGTAACACCTTCCGCACCACCGAAAATAATGTCACCTCTTGCATTCGTGCTGCCGGCCGCGCGGGTATAAGGCGCGGCTGCCGCACCTTCATTGGCCAGAATTCCATCCACCTTCAGGGAATCCAGAGCGATATGGGCAATGCCGCGCGAAGTACTCACCCAGATATCGCCGCGCTGATCCATTTGGATGCTGGCGATCACATTGGATGGCAAACCATTGGCTTCCGATAATTTTTTCCAGCCCGTTTTTGCAGCCATTCCCTCGCGTGTATTGATGAACAAGCCAGCATTGGAGGTGCCGAACCATAGGCGTTTTTTTACGTCTTTCGCCATGCTGGTAATGAATTGCTGGTCCAGCTCGGGCTCGGCGATCGATTTGACCTGGATTGCAAAAGGTGACGCGGGATCTTCCGATAACTGTTTAAGTCCCTTCCAGGTTCCCAGCCATAAAACATCGTCGTCAGAAAACAGACTGGCGATTCGCCGCTCGCCCGGCAGCGAACTGAAAACATTCTTTGCACTGTTTTTCCGAATATCGGGCATGCGCCACAAGCCATCCGTTCCGGCAACCCATGTGCTACCGCGATAATTCGCAAACGCACTCGAGTAGGCATCCGGTGCACGACCTTCTGGATGCAGAAATCTTGTGGCATGACTTTGCCGGTCAATAATGAAACTCAGCCAGTTACTGCTGGCCAGAATATTCTCCGGATCGGCAAGCATCATCGCTTCAATCGGATCGGTGGATAAATTGGCATCACCACTGATACCCGCAGGAATATGGCCAACATCCGAACGCAAGGGATGAATGATGTCTATTCCATGTTTCTCGGTACCCAGCCAGACCTGATCATCCGGCATTGCAAGTACGGCATGGATTTTTGCATCCGACAAACCCTGCTCATCGATATCGCCGGGAATGTTCGTCAAGGACGTTTGGGTTGCATCGTACAAATCGATGCCCTGTCCGCCACCCGTCCATATCAGGCCGCGCCTGTCGCGGAACAAGGTCCAGACATTGTCATCCCGCAAACCGGACTTCAGCAAACGATTGCTCTGAATTGCCTTGAACGTCTTTCGCACCGAATCGTATTCAAGTATGCCACTACCGAAAGTACCGAGCCAGAATATGCCGGGACGGATTTCATTGATCGCGTAAATCCAAGGCACTTTCGTTTTGTATGTCGGCAGTTCGATTTTTTCTAATGGCCGCTTTCCGTCGAGTAAAAACAAGCCGTATTTCGTTGTGCCGATCCACAGCTTGTTTGCCTGATCAGTGAACAGGGATGCCACTCGAGTATTGTCAGGCCAGAGCCTGGACGGATGCAGGCTTTCACTTGCCGGGCCGGAAATCGTTTTTTGCTGCAAGCCTTCCGTGGTTCCAAGCCAGAGCTGGCCGGTACGATCAAGTTGCAAAGCATGAATGCGATTGTTTTCCGTACCGCCGATACCATCGGTGATGACATCGCGACCGTCCATATTCCATTCAAACAGTTTGTTGATACCTGCGATGAATACCCGCTTGCGTCCACTCGAATAATCAAAGGCCAGATGTTGAATGGAAATGGAATTCAGTGCCTCGACATTCACGCGCTGCATATGCAGTGAATAGTGCGGCAAACGAAAAAGTCCATTGCCGGTGCCCACCCAAATCTCGCCGTCGGGATCCGACTTGATCGTCTGAACAATCAACGGCGCTTCGTTGGCCGGTGCTATGGTAGCCGCCAATTGGTATGCATCCCAACGCCACAGCACATTACCCGCCACCAACCAGATAAAACCCTCACGATCCTGCGCGAATGCGCTGACCGGACCATCCAGCGGAATATGCTGAAAATAGGGTTGCCTCAGTGAATCCCAACGAACGGCATCCGCCGCGAACGAAGCTGGCGAAAACAGGAGGCACAAGAACGTCAACAACAGCGAACGCATTGCACCAAAAAAAATTGATTTTGGCATCCAATTCCCTGAACTTGCAGCCTCGCCATGTAGGCAACCAGTCTGCGGTCGAGCCCTGCAAATTGCAATGTTTCGCGGTTAAAAGGCGTTACAAGTTATTGTGGAAAAACGTCATCACGTGTCACTGGTCATGACTACGGTGCTAATGTTGATAGCATATTCCGATCTCTGGTTTGCTGGTGCCTGACATATGCATCTCTTCGGTCGTTCCAGTTCGCACTTCACACGCATCGCACGCATCTTCGCCGCCGAGGCGGAGGTCGCCATCGACTTCATCATCATTCGCGATCTGATGTCCGAAAACCCGGACGATTACGGCGGCCACCCGGCTATGAAAATGCCGACCCTGCAAACCGAAGCCGGCATCTGGTTTGGTTCGCTGCCAATCTGTCGCGAACTTGTGGCTTGCTCCGAATCGGGCCTACACGTCATCTGGCCCGAAGACCTGGATCGACCAGTCGCGGCCAACGCACAGGAATTGGTGCTGACGGCCATGTCCACCGAAGTCGGCCTGATCATGGGCAAAGCCACCGGCGTACCAGAGGACAACAGCCATCAAGCCAAGATGCGCGCCAGCTTGCTCGGCGTAATGGAATGGCTGGAACTCAACGCCGGCCGCGCCATTGCAACACTGGCACCGGATCGTGATCTCAGCTTCCTCGAAGTGTCGCTGTTTTGTCTGCTGGAACATCTTGAATTTCGTGAGGTGCTGGCACTCGATGCCTATCCTGAATTGCGGGCTTTCGCGCAACGTTTTGCATCACGTAGCTCGGCGGTGGCGACGGCTTACAAGTTTAATTTTCCGGCGTAGCCCGGGTGATGGCTTCACCTCACCCGGGAAAACCTGCGACAGAATCGATGTAGTCCGGAAAACCACCTCCCCAATCAAGCGCCAATTTTCCTTCCCGAACATAACGATGAAAAGAAGAATATGGCCAATCCTTCACGCACTTCACCAATCCATGTTTCACGGGATTGTAGTGAATGTAATCGACCTGATTCTGCATGTCGTGCTCATCGCGAATCTGATGCTCCCAAAAGCGGCGTTGCCAACAAGACCTTTCACCATTTGCTCTTTTCTGCAGAAAAACCCCAAGCTTCATGATTTCACGCGTGAATAATCTTTTTATTAAACGTACCCGTGTTGAATAATCGGCATCACCAAGCGGCAAATTCCAAATCAAATGAACATGATCCGGCAGCACCACAATTGCTACCGTCTCAAATGGCCGGTTTTGTTTCACCCATAGATAAGAACTTTTGAATAGATCGAAATGTTCCACCAATAAATTGGAACCACGATCATTCAAGGTGAATGTAAGTGCAAAAGTGCCGCCTTTGCATTGTGCGCGTCGATAGAGAACCATCGCCACACATTAATTGGATTCGAAAAGAAAATATGTAGGGATATCCCGAATTT
>Ga0075156_10001143_pt1 | contig 14282 bp, 14 predicted proteins | sample JI81AbrownDNA_FD_70966 | JGI IMG/M metagenome (GOLD analysis project Ga0075156, IMG submission 70966) | Wastewater effluent complex algal communities from Wisconsin, to seasonally profile nutrient transformation and Carbon sequestration -... | ecosystem: Engineered > WWTP > Effluent > Algae...
ACCTGCAGGTCGTGCTCGACTCCCGGCAGCGCGATCGGGGGCGAAGCCGCGCTCACGCGACGCATATCAGCCTCCCCGGGTCGCAGCGACTCCGCGCCGCTGAGGGAAAACTACCCCTCGATGAGCGTCAGCGGGTGTGCCGGCGTCGATACATGTCCGCATCGGCCCGCGTGATGAGGTCGTCCACGGAGTCGACGGACGTGTGTCCCTCGGCGAAGCCCACGCTGAGCTCGCCCACCCACTTCTCCCGGTCCTCGCCCGTCCACTCGTGCTGGGACTGAAGCCGCTCGTCGAAGGCCTCCGCCTCGGGAAGCCGACCCATGCCGATGACGACGATCTCGTCGCCACCCCACCGCGCGACGAGATCGTGGGCGCGCATCGAGTTCCGCACCGACCGCGCGGCGGCCTGGATGGCCCGGTCGCCGAAGTCGTGGCCGTACCGGTCATTGGCCTGCTTCAGGCCGCGGATGTCGACGAAGACGACGAATATCTCGTCGTCGAGGCGGCCGGCAGCCGACCACAGGGCGGGAAGTCGTTCCATCAGGCCGTGACGGTTGAGCAGGCCGGTGAGCTGGTCGGTGACGGCCAGGCGCTGCAGGGCGGATGTCGCGTCCGCGAGCGCGTAGACGGTGCGAAGCCTCACGTTCAGGATGATCGCCCCGACCGCGGCGGCGCCCAGGGTCAGCATGAACCAGTTCATGGTCGGCCCGATGGGCCAGCGGTCCAGCACGACCAGACCCGCGAGCGCGATGACGAAGGCTTCGGCGAGGAAGGGCAGCCACGCGAGGGTGGCCGCGCCGCAGGCGCACAGGAGCAGCAGGATGATGGCGAACGAGAGCGGATCCCGGACGAAGATCACGTTCACGTACAGGCCCATGCCCATGAGGATGGCCGCCAGGGCGAAGACCCAGGGGCGAGCGTGCACCGGCACCGCGTCGGTGCGCAGCAGGAAGCCCGCCGCGAACAGCACCGCGGCCATGACGAGGTACGTGATGTTCTCACCGCTGTTCTGCCGAGCGGGATCGAGCAGCTGGGTGAGCACCACGGTCACCGCCCGGAAGGCGAGCAGGACGATGCCGCCGAGGATGAGGATGAGCGGGTACTCCCGTGCCGCCACGGCCAGCCGCACGTCGCGACGATGCGCGTCCCGGACGTCCACGGACTCCATCGCGCTCATGGCCGTCCGGACGTCAGTGCGACAGCCGGCGGCGGTACATCTCGGCGTCAGCCCTGCGGATGAGGTCATCGACCGAGTCGGTCTGGGGCAGCCCGTCGGCGAAGCCGACGCTCAGCCCGCCCGCCCACTTGCCCTCATCCTCGCCGGTCCACTCATGCTGCGACTGGAGCCGCTGGTCGAACGCCTCGGCGTCGGGCAGCCGCCCGAGGCCCAGGACGACGATCTCGTCACCGCCCCAGCGCGCGACGAGGTCGCCGCCGCGCACCGACTTGACCACGGCTCGTGCCGCCGTCTGGATCGCCCGGTCGCCGAACTCGTGGCCGTACCGGTCGTTGGCCTGCTTGAGCCCGCGGATGTCGACGAACACCACGAACACGGACTCATCCAGCCGTTCGGCCTGTGCCCAGAGTGCCGGCACTCGCGCCATGAGCCCGTGGCGGTTGAGCACACCCGTGAGCTGGTCCATGGTGGCGAGGCGACGGGCCAGGGCCGTGGCATCGGCCAGCGCGTAGATGCTGCGCATGCGCACGGTGAGCGCGAGGCAGCTGACGAGGATGGCGGCCACCGCGACGAGGATCCAGTCGAGGGTGTGGCCGACCGACCAGGTGGCGGCCACGGCGACCGCGCCGGCGAGCAGGACTGCGGACGCGATGAGGAACGGTCGCCACGCGAGCGTGGACGGCCCGAAGGAGCACATGAGGATCACCGCATAGGCGTAGGACAGCGGCGTCTGCTCGAGGACGACCTCGTAGAGCAGGGCGAGGCCGAACAGCGTCAGCACGGCCGAGTACAGCGCCGGTCGCCGCCGAACCGGGATGGTGCCCCGGCGCATGAGGTAGGCAGTGACGAGGATGACGGCCGCGACGGCGACGTCGATGACGTGGATGGAGTAGTTGTGCTGTCCGAGGTCGTCCGTCGGCCCCGCGAGGTAGGTGAGTGCGGTGAAGACGAGCAGCAGGCAGCCCACCAGGAGGAGCGTGCGCGGGTACTCGCCAGCGGCGATCGACAGCCGAACCGCCTCGCGGTCGGCTGCGACCGACGGCTCGTCCTCCGACGATGGGTCCACGGGGATGGAGAGGACGGGCGTGCCCCAAAGGCGCGACATCATCGACTCCCTGTGGTTAGGCCGAAGGCTCAGGGTACCCCCGTGCGTCACCTGCGTGGGGGGACGTTGCCGCCCTGTGGGTGCGACGGCGCGACTTTCCCGCAACGGCAGGCGCGGCGACGGTGGATCGGGAACCATGTCACGTCGAGTGGAGGTGCGGTGTTCCCGATCCTGAACGGTGCCCGGCTGCACACCCTCGCGTTCGGCGGCGGCCCGCAGACGATCGTCACCCATGGCGGCTGGACAGGGTCCTGGGAGCTGTGGCAGGAGCCCTTCGAGCTCATGAGCGATCGGTGGAGGTGCATCGGGTACGACCACCGCGGTTCGGGCGAGTCGGTCGTCGCGCCTGAGGAGATCTCCTTCGAAGCACTCGTCGCCGACCTCTGGGCCGTCATGGACCTGCATGGGGTGGATACCTGCGTGCTCGCCGCGGAGTCGATGGGGTGCAGTGTCGCCATGGCCGCCGCCGCGGAGCGACCGGAGCGCGTCGACGGACTGGTGCTGGTGTCGGGACGCCGGACGATCACGCCGGCATTGGCCGCCGCGCTGGCCGCCGGCTCACGGCGGGACTATCCCGCCACCGTGGCCGCCTTCGTCGACGCCTGCCTGCCCGAGCCCGACACGGAGCACCTGGCACGTCTCGGCCGGCGCATCCTGCTCCAGTCCGAGCCCGAGGCTGCCGCCCGCCTGCTTGAGGCCTGCTACGACCAGGTCCCGGACCTTGGCCGCATCACGATGCCGACTGCCATCATCCACGGAGCCAGCGATCGCATCGTCCCCGCGGAGGAGGCGTACGCCCTGCACGCCGCGATCCCCGATTCCTCGCTGCACGTGCTGGACGGCATCGGTCACGTCCCCACGCTGACGGCGGCCGCTGCCGTCGTGTCCGTGATCGAGCAGCGCTTCGGGACATGACGCCGCACCCGTGAGGCGGCGTGTCGGGGGCCGCGGGCGATCCGCGGTAGACTCAGCTCATCAATTCGGGTTATTGCCGCCCAAGCGGCGCGTGCTCCTCGTCAGACAGGTTCGCGAAAACCTGTTAGAGGAGTCCCATCATTTCCGCTTCATCAGCAACTCTCATCCCGCCTGCCGTGGAGCCGGTCACCGGCTTCGCCGAGCTCGGCGTCCCGGACGCGCTCGTCCGGCTACTCACCTCCCAGGGCGTGACCGCACCCTTCCCGATCCAGTCGGCGACCCTGCCGGACTCCCTCGCGGGACGCGATGTGCTCGGCCAGGGACGCACCGGCTCGGGCAAGACGCTCGCGTTCGCGCTGCCTCTCGTGGCACGGCTCGCTGCCTCTCCCAAGGAGCCCATGCGCGGCCGTCCGCGCGCCCTCGTGCTCGTCCCCACCCGTGAGCTCGCTACTCAGGTCGCGGCAGTCATCGAGCCGCTGGCTGCGGCGTTCCGCATGTCGACCGTCACCGTGTTCGGAGGGGTGGGCCACGGGGCCCAGCGCAAGGCGTTCCACTCCGGAGTCGAGATCGTCGTCGCCTGCCCGGGCCGACTGCTCGACCACATGCAGGCCGGGGACGTGAACCTCGACAGGGTCGAGATCACCGTGCTCGACGAGGCCGATCACATGGCCGACCAGGGCTTCCTGCCGACCGTCAAGAAGATCCTCGACAAGACGCCGGCCTCAGGGCAGCGCATGCTCTTCTCGGCCACGCTGGCCGGCGGGGTCGACACCATCGTGTCGCGCTACCTGCACGATCCCGTGTCCCACGCCGCGGGCGTGGAGGCCCCTGTGCTCCTGGAGCACCGGGTGCTCGTCGTCGACGAAGGCGAGCGAGTCAACGAGATCGCCCGGATGGCGCTTCAGGGCCGGGTCGTGGTGTTCACGCGCACCAAGCACCGGGCCAAGCAGCTCGCCCGCAAGCTCGAGGCCGCCGGCGTCGGAGCGGTCGACATGCACGGCAACCTCTCGCAGAACGCACGCGAGCGAAACCTTGCTGCGTTCTCGGATGGCACCGCGACGGCCATGGTCGCCACGGACATCGCCGCTCGCGGCATCCACGTCGATGACGTGGCTCTCGTGGTCCACGCCGATCCGCCCATCGAGCACAAGGCCTACACGCACCGGTCCGGTCGCACGGCCCGCGCCGGAGCTGCCGGCCAGGTCGTCACCATCGCCACTCTCGACCAGGTCGCGGAGGTGCGGATGCTCCTGCGCAAGGCGGGCGTCTCCGCCACGTGGGAGGGGATTCCGGTGCGCGCGGGCGAGCAGACCGCGAGCGCCGCGGTATCGCCCCGCTCGTCGACTCGGTCGTCAGCGCCGCGCTCGGGGGGCCGGCCGAGGAGCCAGGCCCGGCATGGTGGCCGGGGCCGCTAGCCCTTCCCTGGCGGCCCGGTGCGCCTCCGTGCGGCGTCGCGCCCATCGGGGTCCTGGTATCCGCCACGTGGTGCCGGCCCGGACTCGACCACGGGTCCGGGCACGTCGCTGAGCTCGTCGTGATCGACGGCGATGCGCTCCCCGCCGGTGGCATCCTCAGCGACGCCGACGTCGAGGTCGGAGGGGCTCACGGCCTGCGGATGCGCCTTGCCCTGGAGGTTCGCATCGTGGCGCGCGGCCCGTACACCCGCGGAGATGCTGTGCCACATGCGGTGCTCGCCCAGGAGGTCGATGAAGCCGGCGCGTGCGAGCGTCTGCCGGGCCCGGAAGAACACCCGCACGAGGTAGAGGTCGATGCCGCGCTCCTGCAGCCGCGTGAGGAGGAGCTCGAGCATGTCGATGCTCGTGGTGTCGAGCTGGCTGGTCGCCTCCAGGTCGAGCAGCAGGGCCTGCACTCCGTCCTGGCTGTCGACGGACGCCAGGACCTGGTCGTGGATCTGCGTGGCGTTCGCCCAGAACAGCGGCACGTCGAGCCGTAGTACGAGGATGCCGTCGGTCGTCATCCGCTCAGGGTGGTTGGTGATGCTGCCCCAGGCCGCCTTCTCGTCAGGCACCTTGCCCATCACGTCCATCTCGACGCGGCTCGATCGGTAGACCAGTCCCAGCACGGCCAGACCCACCGCCACGAGGAGTCCGTAGAGCGGGCCGAGGACCAGCACGCCGACCATGGCGGCGATGGCGGCGACGAAGTCGTTGCGCCGGATCGCCTTGTAGCGGCGAAGGGCGCGCACGTCCATGAGACCCCATACGGCCTGGATGACGATGGCGGACAGGACGGTCCGTGGCAGCGGACTGAGCAGGCCGGCGAGCCACAGGATCACCGCGAACACGATGAGGGCGGCCGCGATCCCGGTCATCTGCGTCGAGCCGCCCGAGCGCCGCGATGCGGCCGTCTTCGACAGCGATCCGGCGACGCCCATGCCCCCTGACAGGCCCGCGGCGACGTTGGCGGCACCCGTGGCCAGCAGCTCCTGGTTCGTGTCGATGGAGTAGCCCTCCCGGGCGGCGAACAGGCGTGCAGCGCTGAGTCCCTCCGCAAGGCCGACCAGCGCGAGGGCCAGCCCCCCGACGAGGACCGGCGGGATGTCGCTCGCGGCGATGTCCGGGAGGCCCAGGGGCGGCAGCCCCGTCGGGACGTTCCCGACGACGACCACGCCGTCCGACGCCAGGTCCCAGAAGGAGGACGCGGCGATGGCACCGACGAGCACGATGAGGCTCCAGGGGATCCGTGGCGCGAGGCGGGCGCCCACGAACAGCACGATGAGCGCGCCGACCCCCAGCGCCGCCGTGAGCGGCTGGAGGTCGGGCAGTCCGGTGACGATGGCCGCGAAGCGCCGGAACACGTCGCCGGTCCCGCTGGGCACGCCCAGCAGGCTGGGGATCTCGCCGAGGATGATGAGCAGGACGAGGCCGAAGACGAAGCCGGTCACGATGGGACGGGACAGGAACTCCGCTGCCCACCCCAGGCGAGCGACGCCTCCCAGCACCAGCCCGACCCCCGCTCCGATCGCCAGAGCGGAGGTGAGGCCGACGGCGGTCGCGGGGTCGCCGTGGGAGAGGTCGAGGACGAGCGTTCCGGACAGCACCGAGACCGTGGAGACAGGGCCGACGACGAGGTGGGGCGACGATCCGAGCACGGCGTAGGCGATGAGCGCCAGCGGGATGGAGTAGAGGCCGACGATGATCGGCACCCCGGCGATCCCCGCGTAGCCGAGGCTCTGCGGGATGGCCAGCGCTGCGACCACGAGCCCCGCGAGGACATCGCCGACGATGAGGCGCCGCCGGTACTGGGGGAGCCAGCCCGCGATCGGGACGAAGCGCGTCCACCGGGCGCCGCGCGACGCCTCGACGGGCTGGGTCATCCGTGCGCTCCCACCGGTACGCGCGTGTGCGCCATGTCAGGCTCCCCGGTGGTCGGTCGCGCTAGGGCGCATCACCGTCGAGCAGCAGCTGCGGCGCGACGGTGAAACGGTAGGGCCCTGAGCTGCCGGGTGTCCGCGCAAGGATCCAGTACAGGTCGAATCGGTCCTCCGGCCAGCGCTCAGGGACGTCGGCGGCGTTCTCCAGCGGGAACGCCCGGGCGAGGTCGGAGAGCTCGCCGTGGTGCCAGACGACGAGCGTGTCTCCCGCGTCGCTGAGGACGAGATCAGCCAGCGCCTGCTCGTCGCCGTGGGCGATGCTGTCGTCGATCGCCACCCCCAGGCGCAGGGCCGTGGGCAAGGCGGTGTCGCGCTCGCGCGTGCTGCGGTCGGTGTGGGTCGGCCTGGTCGCGTAGACGCGGATCGGGCGGGCCACCGCGGGATGGTCGGCATGCGGGGCGCGGGCGAACATGGCGGCCAGGGCACCGGCCCGGGTCCATCCCCGAACGGAGAGCGAGTGGTCGTCGTGCTCGCCGTGGCGGTTGACGCCATGGGGCGGCCCGTCCTGGCCGGGCTTCTCCCCGTGGCGGATGAGGACGATCGTGTCGGGAGAGGCCACTACCAGCCCTTCTCCTTCTCCTCCTCCTCGACGGAGGTGTTGAAGAACTTCAGGCCGAGCGTGATGGCGAGGGCCACGACGACCACCGCGACGACGATGCCGATGAGGATGTTCATGGGTCGCACACTAGCGCCGCGGGCCTGCGCAGCCGACAGCGAACGCCGTCAGTGATCCGTTCCGGTGGCCGTCAGCTGCAGATCCTCAGCCGGCGGGGCGACCGCATCGGCGATGGCCACGGAGACAGGCGTGGCGCGACGGGCCTCGCTCCATCGGGCGGCGAGGACGAGAGCGAGCAGGAGCGTTCCCGCACCGACGAACTGAATCGGATGGCGCACCCACAGCAGCTGACCGGCCTCGTCACCGAGGATCAGGCTGGCGACGATGTCGCCCACGACCATCCCGGCGATCCCGGTAGCGACCAGGACCGAGGTGCGCAGGGCGGGGCGCCCGCGGAGCTCGATCGACACGACGGTGCCGAGCAGGATGCCGAACGCCAGGATCCAGATGATGTTGGTGACATCGACGTACATGGTGCTCAGCCCCTTCCCGGGTAGGTGACATCTCTAGGAAACAGGCGAGGCGGCGAACCCGCCAATGGGTCTGTGCGGTTATCACGCAGCCGCTCATAGCGGGCTCGCTCGGGTGCGCTGGTGCTCATGCACCCGTGATACCCGGGCCGACCGAGTCCCAAACCCGGCGGCCGCAACAGGGCTCCCTAGGCGGTGCGCGCCCGGGCCCGGTCCACGAGCAGCGTGGTGGCCATGCCGAGCTGGGCGAAGGCCGGATTGGTCGTCTGCCCGAGGCGGTAGCGGTACCAGATCTGCTGGAGGATCACCGCGAGCCGGAACAGCCCGAACACCTCGTAGAACGTCCAGTCGTCGAGGTCGATGCCACTGCGTGCGAGGTAGCGGTCGACGTACTCCTGCCGGGTCGGCATGCCGGGAAGGTGGGTCGGCTGGCGCCGAAGGGCCTGGAACAGCGGGTCGTCATCGGCCTGGGTCCAGTACGCGAGGGACGCTCCGAGGTCCATGAGCGGGTCGCCGACGGTCGCCATCTCCCAGTCGAGGACCCCGACGATGCGGGGCGGGTCGGCCAGGTCGAGCACGAGGTTGTCGAAGCGCCAGTCACCGTGGATGAGGGAGGCGCCCACGTCGGGCGGCTGATGTGCGTCGAGCCACCCCATGACGTCCTCGGCGTCGGGCACGTCGTCGGTGCGGCTGTCGCGGTAGCGGCGTGACCATCCGCTGACCTGCCGACCCACGTAGCCGGGCCCGCGCCCGAGCCCGTCGAGGCCGACGGCGCCCGGATCGAGTGCGTGCAGGTCGGCCTGCGCGTCGATGATGGTCTCGGCCAGCGTGCGCGACTGCGTCGGAGTGAGGGTCACCCCGTCGGGAAGGTCACGGCGCAGGATGACCCCGGGGATGCGCTCCATCACGTAGAAGTCGCCGCCGATGACGGAGTCGTCCTCGCAGAAGCCATGCACGAGGGGCACGAGGGGGTAGCTCTCCCGCAGGTGACGCTGCACCGTGACCTCGCGCCCCATGTCGTGCGCGGACTTCGCCTTGTGGCCGAGGGGCGGCCGCCGGAGGACGACGTCCCCTGCGGGGTAGTGGATGAGGTAGGTGAGGTTGGAGGCGCCGCCCGGGAACTGCTCGACCGCCGGCGGGCCGTCGGCGCCGTCGGCGATGTCAGGTGCAGTCGCCAGGACCCATCGATGGAACGACGCGACGTCGAAGGCGTCCTCGTCGCGTACGGGGATGGCTCCCGAGGTCACGACAGGTGCTTCTTCAGCTCCGCACGGGCGATGTCGCGCAGGTGCACCTCGTCAGGGCCGTCGGCGAGCCGGAGGGTCCGGGCGAAGGCGTACATCTGGGCGAGGGGGACGTCATCGCTGACGCCGGCGCCGCCGAACACCTGAATGGCGCGGTCGATCACCGACAGGGCAGCCCTGGGCGCGGCCACCTTGATGGCGGCGATCTCGACGCGGGCGCCCTTCGCTCCGACCCGGTCGATCATCCAGGCCGCCTTCAGCGTCAGCAGTCGTGCCTGCTCGATCTCCAGGCGTGACTCGGCGATCTGCTGCTGGACGACACCCTGCTGCGCGAGCGGCTTGCCGAACGCGACCCGGTTGATGGAACGCACGGTCATGAGGTCGAGCGCCCGCTCGGCCATGCCGATCGCGCGCATGCAGTGGTGGATGCGACCGGGCCCGAGCCTGGCCTGGGCCAGGGCGAAACCGCTGCCCTCCTCGCCGAGGAGGTTCGTCACGGGCACCCGGACGTCGGTGAAGCGGATCTCGGCGTGGCCGTGCTGGTCGTGGTAGCCGAAGACGGGCAGAGACCTGATGATCTCGACGCCGGGCGTGTCGACGGGGACGAGCACCATCGACTGCTGGTGGTGGACGTCGGCCTCGGGGTCGGTCTTGCCCATGAGGATGAAGATCGAGCAGCGAGGATCGCTCGCTCCCGTGGTCCACCACTTGCGCCCGTTGATGACGTAGTGGTCGCCGTCGCGCACGATCGACGTGGTGATGTTGGTGGCATCGCTGCTGGCGACGTCGGGCTCGGTCATGGCGAATCCCGAGCGGATCGTGCCGTCGAGGAGCGGCTCGAGCCACTGCGCCTTCTGCTCCTGCGTGCCGAACATGTGGAGCAGCTCCATGTTGCCCGTGTCCGGGGCGGAGCAGTTGATGGCCTCGGGGGCGATCTCGACGGACCGTCCGCTGAGCTCGGCGATGGGGGCGTACTCGAGGACCGACAGCCCGTGCGCCGGATCGTGGGCGTCGGGGAGGAAGAGGTTCCACAGGCCGCGCGATCGTGCGTCGGCCTTCAGCTCCTCGACCACGTCCGGAAGCGTGTGCGTCCGTCCCTGCGCTGCGAGGTCTCGTCGCTGCTGCGCGTACACCGGCTCGGCCGGGTACACCGCCTCGTCCATGAAGTCCTGCATCCGCGCGAGATAGTCGGAGGCGCGTGTGCTCGGCTCGAAATCCATCGTCATCCCCTCGGAGGTCGTGGGTCATCGTTGCACGCCTGACGCCGGCGTCTCGCGGTCACGAACCAGATTCGCCCCCGAGGCGCTGCCGTGTGCCGCATCATGTGTGCGACGACGACGGGAGCGGGTTCGATGGAGCACACCGGCGATCCCGCTGCTGCCGGGGAGTCCGCTCGCGACGACGGCGATCCGCTGACGTCCGGGCTGGTGCGGCTGACCGTGCTCGCCCTCATCGGAGGCGCCCTGACGGGCCTCGTGGGCGGGCTCTTTCGGCTGGCCCTCGCGGGCGCCGAGCTGCTGCGCACCGATGTGCTCGAGTGGGCCCGCGAGGCGCCGGCCGTGCGCTGGGTGCTCCCGGTGATCCTGGCGGCCGGAGCGGCGGCGCTCGCCAGGCTGATCGTCCGCTGGGATCCTGACGCATCAGGCAGCGGCGTTCAGCGCGTCGAGGCCGTCGTCCGCGGGCAGCTCGAGCCCGATCGCCGCCTCCGGCTGATCCCGGCCAAGTTCGTGGGCGGGGTCCTGGCCATCGGCAGCGGCATGGCCCTGGGCCGCGAGGGCCCCACGGTGCAGATGGGCGCCTCGATCGGCCAGGAGATCGCGCGCGTCACGCGGCTGTCGGCCCAGGACCGGGGCTCGCTGACCGCCTCGCTCGGTGGCGCGGGGCTCGGTGTCGCGTTCAGTGCTCCGCTCGGCGGCGCCGTCTTCGTGTTCGAGGAGCTGACCGGCGAGTTCCGGACCCGACTCGTGGTCGCGGTGCTCGCCGGAACGGCGACGGCGATGGCGGTCTCGCACTATCTCGTGGGCTGGGACGCGGTGTTCCCTGTTCCGTCGGTCGAGACCGGGGCGATGTGGCAGCTGATCGTCTACGCGGCCTTCGGCCTCGTCGTGGGACTCCTGGGCGTCGCCTACAACCGGCTCGTCCTGCTGCTGCTGGACGCCTTCGCGTCGGTTCACCGGCTGCCGCCCGAGGTCAAGGCCGGCCTGGTCGGGGCCCTTGTCGGACTGCTGGGCGTCGCGGCGCCGCTGGCCGTGGGATCGGGCGAGGTGCTCAACGAGAAGGTGCTGCTCGGTGGAGTGCCGCTCGGGGCGCTCCTTCTCCTCCTCCTCGTGCGCTGGCTCATCGGCCCCCTCTCGTATGCCACCGGCACGCCCGGCGGCCTCTTCGCACCGCTGCTGCTCGTCGGCGCTGCACTCGGTGCCCTCGTCGCGGGCGCGATGAACGCCCTTCTGCCGGGTGATCCGCTGCCGGTGCTCGGGCTCACCATCGTCGGCATGTCGACCTTCTTCACGGCGGTCGTGCGGGCGCCGCTCACCGGCGTCGTCCTCATCGTCGAGATGACCGCGACCACCTCGCTGCTGGTTCCGATGATGATCGCGGCGGGTGCCGCGGTGCTGTCGGCCACCCTCGTCAAGGGCCCGCCGATCTACGACACGCTGCGCGAGCGACTCGGCACGCAGGCGTGATGCCGCGGCTACAGTGACGAGATGCCGATCGAGCCCAGCACCCCTGCACTGAGCCGCAACGCGCGTGTCGCCTTCGGCATCACCGCCCTCCTGTCGGCACTGGGCCTGACGCTGAACGTCATCATCACCGCGCTGGGCGTCTACCCGAGCACCACGACGAACCCCAACCTCTTCGGCTACTCCGATCCGAGCGGACTGACCGGCGTGATCAGCCGGGTCCTCGACTTCGCGAGCTACTTCACCATCCTCAGCAACGTCGTGGTCGTCGTCGTGCTCGCCGCGCTCTGGCGCGGGCGCATCGGCCCCACGCCGGTCTGGCGGACGCTGCGCATGGACTCCCTCGTGATGATCACGGTCACCGGGCTGGTGTTCGCCGTGGTCCTCGCTCCGACCGCGGACCTGCAGGGCCTGCAGTACGTGACGAACACCCTCGAGCACTACGTGACCCCGCTGCTGACCGTCCTCACCTTCCTCGTCTGGGGGCCGCGAGGGTGGCTGCGGCTGGGCACGGTCTTCACCGCCCTCGTGATCCCCATCATCTGGCTGGCATACACGCTGCTGCGCGGAGCCGTCATCGACTCGTACCCCTATTCGTTCCTCAACGTCGCCGAGTTCGGCCTCGGTCGAGTGCTGCTCAACGTGGCCGGGGTCGTCCTTCTGGGCGTGGTCCTGGGCCTGGTCTTCTGGGGCCTCGACAGACTCCTGTCGCGGCGTTCGGCCCACAGCGACGTGAGCACGTCATGAGGCGCCTCCGGGCCATGGTTGCGGCTGCACTGGTGGCCGTCACCGCACTGGCCGCGGCGCCGTCGGCGTCGGCAGCGCCCGCCGACCTCGACGCAGCGACGGCTGCCGCCCGCATGCTGCGCGCCTCCGATGTGACTCCCGCCATGGGCCTGCCGGGACCGTTCACGCGCGATCTGATCGAGGGCGACCGCCTGGCACCTGAGCTGTGCAACCAGGCCAACCAGCTGCTCATCTCCGGGCCGGCCGGCCTCGACAAGGTGGCCATCGACCTGATCCAGCCGGACACGAGCAGCATCCAGCAGGCGGTGTTCGAGTACGCGAGCCGGGCGGCCGCGCAGGACGCGTTCACGCGCACCGCTCGCCGGGCGCGCCAATGCGACCAGCGCAACGCGGTGTCGGGCAACACCGTGCAGGTGCTGTCGAACGGTGCCGCGCCCATCCAGTACAAGGGAGTTCCCGGAGTCTGGACGCGCGAGACGCAGGCCGGACGGGGTCCGGGCGGCCGGGTCGTCTACGACGCCTACACGGTGACACTGCTCGTCGGCGAGTCCATCCAGCAGGTCACCCTCACGATCGTCGGCGAGGGCCGTGCGGCCGATGTGCAGCGCTCCGCGGCCGACACCCTGGCGCTCACGCTGGCCAAGCGTTGGGAGAGAGGCACCTCCCGTTCGCGCTAGCCGCGCTGGCGCGTACCTGCGGGCCTGCCATCCGCTGCCCGCCCTCGCCGTCACGCTCGTGATGACGGCGTTCGGGTGGAGCCTCGGCTGGCGCGGCGCCCCCCTCGGGCTGCTGGTGGTGACCCTTCTGGTGGGCCAGCTGTCGGTCGGCTGGAGCAATGACGCGTTCGACGCGCGCGTCGACCGGGCTGCAGGTCGCTCCGAGAAGCCCACCGTCGAAGGCCTTGTCGAGGCCAGGGACCTGTGGTGGGCGGCAGCCGCGGCACTGGCGTGCGCAGCGGTGCTGAGCTGGATCGTCGCCGGCTGGGTCGGCGGCTCGTTCCACGTCTTCGCGCTCGCAATGGCCTGGCTCTACAACACCGCCCTGTCGCGCACGGTGTGGTCGTGGGTGCCGTACGCACTCGCCTTCGGGGCCATGCCCGCCTTCCTCGCCTTCGGACTCGACGGAACGGCGCCCACCGCCTGGTCCGTCGCCGTGTTCGCGATCGTGGGGGTGAGCGGCCACCTGGCCAACGCCCTGCCCGACGTCGCGTCCGACGCCGCCGCAGGCCTGGACGGCCTGGCCGTGCGCCTGGGCCGTCGCGCGGGGCTGGTCCTGTGCTGGACCCTCCTCGGAGTCGGCACCGCCATCCTCGTCGCCGTCACGGTGCGTGAGAGGCCCGTCGTGGGCTGGACGGTGGCCCTTGCCTTCCCGGTGGCCCTAGCCGCCGGGACCCTCGCGCGACGTGACTCGGCGGTCTTCCACGCCCTGCTCGCCGTGGTCGGCGTCGACGTGGTCGCCCTGGTGCTCGCCGGGTCGCTGGCGGGCTGATCCGCGGGGGCGGGGTGCGGGACTAGGCCTGCTCGGCGGTCCGGTTCTCGGGCAGGAACTGCTGCTCCTCGCCGCCCGGAGAGAACCCGATCAGCACGGTGAGGTCGTCGTCGGTGACCTCGAACGAGTGCGTCACCCCGCGGGGGATGTGCACGTGGTCACCGGCGCGCGCCTCGGCGGCGATGCCGTCGAGGTGGAACACCGCGTGCCCCCTGAGGACGTAGAACCACTCCTCCGACTCGGCATGCACGTGCGGCGGGGGACCGCTGCCCACGGGCACGTCAACCTCGAGCAGGGAGTACGAGCCGCCCGTCTCATCGACGGTGGCGAGGAAGCGGAAGCGGTCCGGCCCGAGGGTCTCCGCGCGCGCCGTGCCTGCATGGCGCACGCGGAACACGTTGGTCACCGCGCCTACGTCGTCGCCGTGAGACCGCCGTCGAGGATG
>Ga0075156_10001144_pt1 | contig 14271 bp, 11 predicted proteins | sample JI81AbrownDNA_FD_70966 | JGI IMG/M metagenome (GOLD analysis project Ga0075156, IMG submission 70966) | Wastewater effluent complex algal communities from Wisconsin, to seasonally profile nutrient transformation and Carbon sequestration -... | ecosystem: Engineered > WWTP > Effluent > Algae...
GGTCCGCTGCCGTGGCAGACCGGTGGCACGGGGCTGAGGCGGCGTCCGGAGAAGCAGGCCTGGTAGGGACCCCTTTGCGGCTCGGGGCTTCGGCGTGGTTCGGGGGCCAGCCCGGGTGTGGCTTCGGGCATGCCGAGCGGGGCCGCCAGGCCCCACGAGTGCGGAGCGGGGGCTGGCCCCCGAACCACGACGAAGCGCGGAGCCGCCCCTTCAACTCTTGCGGCGGTCCTGGATGCGCTCGTACATGTCGTCGATCACGGTCGAGAAGCGCTTCTCGACCTCACGCCGCTTGACCTTCAGCGTCGGGGTGAGCAGCCCGTTCTCCATCGTGAAATCCTCCAGGAGCACGCGCAGGTCGCGGATCTGCTCGTGCGAGGGCAGCTTGGCCGTCAGCGCGTGGGTGCGGCGACGGACCTCTTCGACGACCTCGGGATGGTTCATCAGGTCGTTCGGGTTCGCGTAGCTGATGTGCAGCTTCTCGGCGATTTCGGCGAGGTGGGGCATCGACGGCTTCACCAGCAGAGTCAGGCAGGGGCGGTTGTCGCCCAGCAGCACCGCGTGCTCGAACAGGGGGTCGGCCAGCAGCAGTCCCTCGATCGGCTGGGGGGCCACGTTCTTGCCACCGAGGGTGACGATGATGTCCTTCAACCGGTCGGTGATGACGAGGAAGCCGTCGGTGTCGACGTAACCGACGTCACCGGTGTGCAGCCAACCCTCGTCGTCGATCGCCGCAGCGGTCGCCTCGGGGGCGTTCCAGTAGCCGTCCATCAGGTTCGGGCCCTTGTAGAGGATCTCGCCCTCGGCCCCGATGCGCAGCTGTCCACCGGGCATCACGCGTCCCGCCGTGCCGAACTTGAAGGCGTCCGGGGCGTTGAAGGTGATCAGCGGGGCCGTCTCAGTGAGGCCGTACCCCTGGCAGACGAGGATGCCGCAGGCCGAGAAGAACTCCTCGACCTCGCGTCGCAGCGGCGCGCCACCCGCCGCGAGGACCTTCTTGGGACCGCCCATCGCATCCCGGACGTTCGACAGCACCAGCTTGTCGGCCAACGGCAGTTGGGCCCGCCAGTAGGCGTTCGGAACCTTGCCCTTGCGGTAGGCCCGCTGCATCTGGCCGCCGACGCGCAGGGCCCAGTCGAAGATGCGCTGCTTCGTGGCGTCCCCGGCGACCTTGCCGCGCGCGGTCGAGTACACGGTCTCGAACAGCTTGGGGACGCTGACCATCATCGTGGGCTGCGCGAGCACCATCATGTCGGCGACCTGCTTGGCGTTCGGCACGTAGGTGTTCATGCAGCCGTGGGAAAGCACGACCAGCGTCCAGGCGCGTTCGAACGCGTGTGACAAGGGCAGGAAGCTGAGCGAGTGGTCGTCGGGCGTGATGTCGAAGAAGAGGTCGAGGGCCGCGAGCTCGGCCACGAAAGCACGGTGGCTGAGCATGACCCCCTTGGGTGCACCGGTCGTGCCGGACGTGTAGATGATGCTGGCCAGGTCGTCCCCGCTCACCTCGGCGAGTCGCATCTCGAGCGCGCGGGCCTGTTCGTCGGTCACCGGGGCAGGTGAGATGAAGTCGGGGAGCGTGACCACGGCGTCCGTGAACTCGGGGACTGCGGCGATGCTCACGATCCCCTCGAGAAGGGGACAGTGGCTCTTGGCCTCGACCACGCGGGCCGCCTCGGCCGGGCCCCCGATGACGATCATCCGCGACCCGGAGTCGCCGACGATGTGGGCCACCTGCTCGGCCGTCGAGGTCGCATAGATCGGCACCGGGATCGCCCCGATGCTGAGCAGGGCGAGGTCAGCCTGGGACCACTCGGGCAGGTTGTTGGCGAACATCGCCACCCGGTCCCCGCGGACGATCCCCGCGTCCATGAACGCCAGCGCCAACCGGTGGACGCCGTCGAGCAGCTCGTCGTACGTCTGCGTCACCCACGCGCCGTTGACGCGGAGCCGCGTGGCGACGCGATGCCCGTGCTGGGCGCACGAGGCCTCGAACATGCGGGCCAGATGGTCGGTACCTGAACGATGCCTCAGGACCTGGGTGGTTGCGGGCTGCGTCATGGCACTCCTTGTGGGACGGGCGGCGTGCCTCGCCGATGGGGCCATTGTTGCGCACGGCTCCGCAGGATCGGGCTCGCAGGACGAAGCTCGGGCCGCCGAGGCCTTCACACGACAGCGCGTCAGCGCACGTCGGTGGTGATCACAGGGACTCCCTCAGCCAGAGGAGGTCGGCGAGGTGACCGGTCAATCCCCCGGGCGTCTCGAGGACGACCGGAACGGCTGCCTCACGGACGACGTCGACCAGGCCGTTGGGGTCGCACTGCCCGGATCCGAGGTTCGCGTGCCGGTCGGCGCCGGAGTCGAACGCGTCCCGGGAATCGTTGGCGTGCACGAGGTCGATGCGTCCGGTGATGGCGAGGATCCTGTCGACGAGGCCGGCCAGTTCCTGGCCGCCCGCGTGGGCGTGGCAGGTGTCGAGGCAGAAGCCCACCAGTTCAGAATCGGACGCGGGCGCGATCGCGGTCCAGAGTTGGTCGATGCGCTCCAGTTGACGGGCCATCGCATTGGCGCCGCCGGCGGTGTTCTCGATGAAGATCGGGCAGTCGAGGTGCAGTCCGTCGATCGCCTTGCGCCAGTTCTCGAAGCCGACCTGGGGATCCTCGCCCGCGCCCACGTGCCCACCGTGCACGATCACCCCGGCCGCCCCGATCGATGCCGCCGCAGTCACCGTCTGTTGGAGCAGCTTGCGGCTGGGGATGCGGATGCGGTTGTTGGTGGACGCGACATTGATCACGTACGGCGCATGGACGTACAGCGCGATGCCCGCAGCCTCGGCGTCCGCCTTGAGGTGGGCGGCACCACCCTCATAGGCGATGACCGGACCCTTCCAGCCCTGCGGATCGCCGAGGAAGAACTGGCTCAGTTGGGCCTGGCGGGCGACGGCCTCGGCGAGTGGGTCGCGCTGGTCGACGTGGGCACCCATGGCGAGGAGTTCACTGGTCATGGGATGACCCTAGTTCTCGGGGCTGACACGATGTCCTCATGGCCCCTCACTCCAGTCCCGACCCGGTCGCCGATCGCGCCTCCGTCGTCGCGCTCGCCCGCAAGCAGGGACGCGCCTTCGCGATGTACTACGTGCTGTTGGGCGTCGCCAGTTTCGTGCTGGGCATGCTGCTGGCGCTGCTCCCCTTCGGCATCGGTGTCGCGCTGGGTCTTGCCATCTTCCTCGCCTGCATGGTCGGGCTCGGCGTCTTCATCAACACCCACCGTTCGACCGCACGCGCCTTCATGAAGCTGGCACGCCTGTTCTGGGTGATGTGGGGAGTCACGATGATCCTCACGATCGTGGGCGTCGGCCTGTGGGACGACCACGCCTGGCTCGGCTGGCTCGGTGGCGTCCTCGGCCTGCTGCAGGGCCTCGCGGTGGGCCACCTGATCGACCGTGAGGCGGCGCGGCGTGCCTCGGACGCATCCGAAGGCGGCATCAATTGACCCTCGGCGCCGCGGATGCGAGATCCCCCGGAGACCTGGTTGCCACCCACGGTCGGACGGACCGCACTACGCTCGGAACGTGAGCAAAAGCGTCTACATCGCGTCCCCCGAAGGACTGACCGGCAAGGCCATCATCGCGTTGGGCATCATCGAAGCCCTTCGGCGCGAGAATCGGACGATCGGCGTCTTCCGCCCCCTGGTGAACTCCAGCGTCGAGCGTGACCGGGTCATCGAGCTGCTCATCAGCCAGCCCGGAGTCGACGTCGCCTACGACGAGGCCGCCGGTGTCACCTACGAGGCAGCGCGCGCCAATCCCGACGACGCCCTCGCTCAGATCATCGACCGGTACGGCGCCCTGGCGAGCCGCAAGGATGTCGTCGTCATCGTGGGGTCCGACTACCAGGACGTGGCTGCGCCCACGGAGTTCGCCTTCAACGCCTCCATCGCCGCCAACCTCAACGCACCGGTCGCCCTCGTCATCGGTGGTCAGAACCGGACGCCCAAGCGGGTGCGGATGGCCGCGGAACACGCCCTCGTGATGTTCCGTTCCAAGGGCCTCGTGCCAGTGGCGGTCTTCGCCAACCGCGTGGATCCCCATCTGGTGGAAGCCACCGACGCGCTCCTGCGCGAGATCCCCGGAGTCGTGGTCGCCGCTCTCCCGGACGATCCGGACCTGTCCTCCCCCACCTTCCGGCAGCAGGTCGAAGCAGTCGGCGGCACATTCACGGGGGGCTCGCCGGAGTCGTTCAACCGCGAGAGCCGCGAGGTCCTCATCACGTCGATGACCCTTCCGAACGTCCTGGCCCGGCTCGTCCCCCGGGCCACGCTCATCACGCCGAGTGACCGCACCGACCTCATCCCCGGCCTGATCCTCGCCCACAAGTCGCCTGACTTCCCCCAGCTGACCGGCATGATCCTCGTCGGTGGCTACGAGATGCCTGCCACGGTCCAGCGCCTCGTCGCGTCCGTCGATGCCGACCTGCCCATCGCGACGGCCCCGTTGGGGGCTTACCACACCGCACAGCAGCTCTTCAATGTGCGTGGCGCGATGAGCAAGGACGCCCCCGAGAAGGTGGCCGCGGCCAAGCGCATCTTCGACGAACGGATCGACGTCCCGGCCCTCATGACGGCCATCGACTCCGTCTCGAGCAAACTCCGGACCCCCCTGATGTTCCAGTACCAACTCCAGGAGTTGGCCCAGGCGGGCATCCGGACGATCGTGCTCCCCGAAGCCAGCGACGACCGCATCCTCACGTCAGCCGCGATCCTGCTGCGTCGGGGGATCGCCGACATCATCCTGCTCGGGGACGCCGCCGAGATCGGCGCCCGGGCGTCCGCCCTGGGACTCGACCTGAACGCAGCCAGGATCGTCTCACCCCGGAACCCCGTACTGGTCGAGAAGTTCGCTGCCGAGTACACGAAGCTGAGGTCCCACAAGGGCATGACGGTGGAGAAGGCGCGCGAGACACTCAAGGACCTGTCCTACTTCGCCACGATGATGGTGCACTTCGGGATGGCCGACGGCATGGTGTCGGGCGCTGTGAACACCACCGCCAACACCATCCGGCCCAGCCTGGAGTTCATCAAGACGCGCCCCGGGACGTCGATCGTGTCCAGCTCGTTCCTGATGTGCCTGCCGGATCGGGTCGTCGTCTACGCCGACTGCGCCGTCAACCCCGACCCGACCGCCGAGCAGCTGGCCGACATCGCGATCAGTTCGGTCGACACGGCCGTGAAGTTCGGGATCGAGCCGAGGGTCGCGATGCTGTCGTACTCGACCGGGGACTCCGGATCAGGTGAGGACGTCGACAAGGTGCGCGCGGCGACCGAGATCGTCAAGGCGCGGATGCCGGAGCTGAAGGTCGACGGTCCGATCCAGTTCGACGCCGCCGTCGACCTGACGGTCGGCAGCAAGAAGATGCCGGGTTCCGAGGTGGCGGGGCAGGCGACGGTGTTCATCTTCCCCGACCTCAACACGGGGAACAACACCTACAAGGCCGTGCAGCGGACCTCCGGCGCGGTCGCCGTCGGACCCGTGCTGCAGGGGCTGAACAAGCCAGTCAACGACCTGTCGCGCGGCGCCCTGGTCGAGGACATCGTCAACACGGTGGCCATCACGGCCATTCAGGCCCAGGCCGAACCCTCGGGGACCTCGCGGGCGTAGCGGGCACCTCCCGGAGCCGCCTTTCGTCGCCGGAGCTGACGCTAGCCTTGACCCGTCACCGACTCGACGAGGAGCTTCCATGAAAACGCCCATCCTCCTGCTCAACTGCGGTTCGAGCTCGATCAAGTACCAGATGATCGACGCCACCACCGAACAGGTGTGTGCGGTCGGCCTCGTCCAGAAGATCGGGGACGCCGGCACAGGCACGATCGAGCACGAGACCCAGGGTGAGAAGTTCTCGGGGGAACAGCACTTCGCCGACCACGAGGAGGCGATCGCCGCGGTCGTGGCGATGTTCTCCGAGCACGGTCCCGACCTCTCGCAGGCCGTCGCGGTCGGTCACCGTATCGTCCACGGTGGTGAGACTTTCCACCGTCCGACGCTGATCGACGACGTGGTCATCGACAAGATCAAGGACGTCTCGGGCCTCGCCCCCCTGCACAACCCCCCGGCCATCTCGGGCATCCGCGCGGCCCGGCACATCCTCCCCGACGTGCCCCACGTGGCCATCTTCGACACCGCCTTCTTCTCCGACCTGCCGGAGGCCGCGCGCACCTACGCCATCGACACCGACCTGGCCCGCGCGCACCACATCCGCAAGTACGGCTTCCACGGCACCTCCCACGCCTACGTGTCGCAGAAGGCCGCCGAGGTGCTGGGACGCGACGTCGCCGACCTGCGCACGATCACCTGCCACCTCGGCAACGGTGCGTCCATCTCTGCGGTCCAGGGCGGACGTCCGATCGACACGTCCATGGGCCTCACGCCCCTCCAGGGCCTCGTGATGGGGACGCGCTCCGGCGACATCGACCCCGGCATCCACGCCTACCTGGCGCGGGAAATGGGAATGGGTCTGGATGACGTCGACACCCTGCTCAACAAGCGGTCGGGGATGCTCGGGCTGACCGGCTACACCGACATGCGCGACATCGAAGCCCGCATGAACGAGGGCGACGAGCGGGCCAGACTGGGGATGGCCGTGTACGTCCACCGGCTCGTCGGCTACATCGGCAGCTACATCGCACACCTCGGGGGCGTGGACGCACTGGTCTTCACCGCGGGTGTCGGCGAGAACGCGTCCATCGTGCGTCGCCTGGTGTGCGAGAAGCTGGCGCCGCTGGGGTTCGTGCTCGATCAGCAGGCCAACAGCGTCCGGTCGCGCGAACCCCGCGTGATCTCGACGCCCGACTCCCCCGTGACGGTGCTCGTGGTGCCCACGAACGAGGAATTGGCCATGGCCCGCCAGACCCTCGCGACCATCTCCTGACCCTGGCCCTGCCGAGCCCTTCGCCTCCCGGCACGACAAAGTGCCGCGGGGGCCTTTGTAGGGACCCCACAAGGGGGTCGGACGCATCCCCCGCTCGCATCGTCCGGTGTGCCAAGGCGCGCGATCTGCCGTAAGTTTGGACGTATGGCAACTGCGTTGGTGACGGGCGGAACCGCTGGAATCGGAAACGCCTTCGCCAGGGCCCTCGCCGCGAGAGGCGACGATCTCGTGATCGTCGCGCGCGACACGGCACGCATGGACGCCCTCGCCGCCGACCTGCACGCCCGCTACGGGGTGGAGGTGGAGTGCCTCACCGCCGACCTCGCGATCCGCGCCGACGTCGACCGCGTGGCCGGACGCATCGAGGACCCTGCGCGTCCGATCGACACCGTGATCAACAACGCGGGCTTCGGACTGCACGCGAAACTCCTGGACGCCGAGACGCTGGAGCTGCAGGAACGCGCCATGGATGTCATGTGCTGGGCGGTGCTGCAACTCTCCGCTGCCGCTGGACGAGCCATGAAGGCCCGCGGACACGGCGCGATCATCAACGTGTCGTCGACCAGCGCCTGGATCAACTCGGGCAACTACTCGGCCATCAAGGCGTGGGTGCTGAGCTTCACCGAGGCCCTCGCCCTCGAACTCGCCGGCACCGGCGTGACCGCCACGGCGCTCTGCCCCGGATGGGTGAAGACCGAGTTCCACACGCGCGCCGGCATCTCGAACAAGAACCTCCCCGGCTTCGTCTGGGTCGACCCCGACCAACTCGTCCGGGAATGCCTCGTGGACGCAGCGAAGGGCAAGCCCGTCTCCATTCCCACCGTCCGCTGGAAGGTGGCGATCTTCGTGGCCCAACATGGTCCGCAGAGCCTCATGTTCACGATCTCGAAGCGCCTGATGGCGTCGCGCCATCGCCAGAAGGGTTCCGCGAAGGCGAACCGGAAGCGGGAGTCGGTGTCGTGAGCCGGTCGCCGATGAAGGACCGTGGCCGCTACACCTCGCGCACCACCTCGCTGGCCCGCACAGCGGCGCAGGCGCTGGTCATGAAGCCGTTCGTGTGGCGGACGCTCAGCGTCCAGGTGCACGGCGAGGAACTCCTCGACGACCTTGACGGCGCCTTCGTGGCGATCGCGAACCACTCGTCGCACTTCGACACCCCCCTCATCTACGGTGCGATGCCGCGTCGACTGGCCCAGTTCATGGCGGCCGGCGCCGCCGCGGACTACTTCTTCGACAAGTGGTGGAAGGCCGCGCCGACAGCGCTGTTGTTCAACGCCTTTCCCGTCGACCGCAAGGGGACGCGCGCCCGCAAGGGCATGGCGGGTCAGCTGCTGACCGACGGCGTCCCGTTGCTGTTGTTCCCCGAGGGGACGCGCTCCAGGACCGGTGCCATGGGTCCGTTCAAGCCCGGCACGGCGGCGTTGTGCATCTCGCGCAACGTGCCCGTCGTCCCGATCGCCATCGTCGGCGCCTACGCCGCGTGGCCGCACAACCGTGCGCGTCCGGTCGACGGGCGTCCGCCGGTGCACGTGGTCATCGGACGTCCGATGATGCCGACCCCCGGCGAGATCGCCCACCAGTTCAACGAGCGCATCCGCCGGCAGCTCATCGAGTTGCATGACTCGACCGCCCGCGCCTACGGCATGAAGACCCTCGCGGAGTACGCCGTCACCGTCGCGATCGACAAGGCCCGCAAGTCTGAGGTGGCGCTCGACCAGGCGCGGGACGCCGAGGACTCCACCCCGGAAGCACCCACTCACGACACGTCGAAGCAGACCACGGACGACACGTCGTCACGGAAACTCACGGACGACACGTCGTCACGGAAACTCACGGACGACACGTCGTCACGGAAACTCACGGACGACACGTCGTCACGGAAGAAGGAGAACGGATGACCGGCGTCAAGCACCAGAAGTGGTGGGGCTGGGGCGAGGAGGGGTTCACCTACGACATCTCGGCGAAGCCCAAGTTCCCCGGCTTCGTGATGAAGGTCGTGGGCGTGGACGTCTCGAAGGTGACGCAGCCCGCGCCGAAGTTCTCCGACCTCGCGGTGCCGGCGTCCCTGCTCGGTGACGACCTGCGCACCGCGCTGGTCGACGCCCTCGGCGAGGCCAACGTCGTGACCGATGACGAGATGCGCGTCGTCCACGCGTTCGGCAAGGGCGTCCGCGACCTGATCCGCGTCCGTCGTGGACAACTCGGACGCGTCCCCGACGTCGTGGTCTACCCCGGCGACGAGGCCCAAACAGTCGCTGTCGTCGAGGCCGTGCTGGCGTCCGACGGGGTGCTCATCCCCTTCGGTGGCGGCTCGAACATCGTGGCGGCCCTCGAGGCCGTGCCCGGCGAGACCCGGGTCGTCGTGAGCGTCGACATGGGACGCATGAACAAGGTCCTCGACATCGACGAAACGTCCGGGACGGCCCGCATCCAGGCCGGCGTCCTGGGCCCCGACATGGAGGAACAGCTCAACGCGCGAGGCTGGACCCTCGGGCACTTCCCCGACTCGTTCGTGTGGTCGACGCTCGGAGGCTGGGTCGCGACCCGGTCGACCGGCATGCAGTCCGACAAGTACGGCGACATGGCCGAGATCACCCGCGGCCTGCGCATGGTCATGCCCAATCCCGACGCCGCCGACGGGACGCGCACCCAGGTGCTCGCCCTGCGCGCGCTTCCGAGCTACTCGTCGGGCCCGAGCGTCCGCGAGATGGTGCTCGGTTCAGAGGGCAAGCTCGGGATCATCACCGAGTGCACCGTCAACGTGCACCGGCTGCCCGAGGTGCGCGAGATCCAGGCGTACTTCTACCCCAGCTACGCGGCCGGTCTGGCTGCGGCCGAAGAGATCATGCACTCGGACGCGGCGCCGATGATGCTGCGTGTCTCGGACGCCCCCGAGACCGAGTTCTCGATGGCGAACGGCAAGAAGTCGTCGAGGAAGGGCCACCTGGCCAACCAGGCCGTCCAGCAACTGATGCTGCGCAAGGGCTGGAACCTCGAGGAGATCTGCCTGAGCTTCGTCGGGTACGAGGGATCGCCGACGCACGTGCGCTACGAGAAGGGCCTCGTCGGGAAGATCGTCAAGAAGCACGGCGGCATGGGCGTGGGCAAGGGCCCGGGCGCCCTCTACGACCAGAAGAAGTACGACATCCCCTACATCCGCGACTTCCTCCTCGACCTCGGCATCCCCGCCGACGTGTCCGAGACGTCGACGCCGTGGAGCATGACGCTGAAGATCCACGACGAGACCGTGCGCCGGGTCAACGTGGCGCTGGCCGAGACGGGGCACCGCGGCTTCATCATGTGCCACCTGTCGCACAGCTACCACATGGGCGCCTGCCAGTACTTCACGTTCGCGGTGGCTGATGACTCGGCGACCAACCTCGACACGTACGACCACGTGAAGCGCGTGATCCAGCAGTCGTTCATGGACCACTCCGGCACCGTCAGCCACCACCACGGCGTCGGCGAGGAGCACTCGCCGTGGATGGAGCAGGACATCTCCCCCGCCGGCGTGTTCATCCAGCGCAAGCTGTTCGAGGGCGTCGATCCGGGCAACAACCTGAACCCGGGCAAGATCATCCACACCGGACGTCCGGGAATCTCCACCAACTCCTCGGACGCCTGATCCAGCGGAGGTCGTGTCGACTTGTGCACCAATGACGGTGCACAAGTCGACAGGACCTCCTCCTTCGGTAGTTTGGGCACGTGACGATCCAGGTACGCACGATCACGCCCGCCGAGCACCTCGCCTTCCTCGAGGCCCGGGCAACGGACGCCGGTTTCACCCCGACGGTCAGCTTCCTGCAGACCCCTGCCTGGGCGAAGGTGAAGCCCGAGTGGGGCTCGGAGACCCTCGGCTGGTTCTCGGGGACGCAGCTGGTCGGCGTCGGCCTCGTGCTCTACCGACAACTCCCCCGGGTCAAGCGCTACCTCGCCTACCTGCCCGAAGGTCCGGTGCTCGACTGGGCCCGGGAGGACATCGCCGAGTTCCTTCCCCCGCTGGCGCAGCACGTCCGGAAGAAGGGCGCGTTCGGCCTGCGCATCGGGCCGACACTCGTCCACCGGCGGTGGAGCGCGTCCACGATCAAGGAAGCGGTCGCGCACCCCGACCTCGCCACCCTCACCCAGGCGACGCCCGACTCGACCAACCTCGCGGCCGTGCGCCTGGCGAACACCCTCACCCACCTGGGCTGGAAGCCGCCCAGGGATGGTGAGGGATTCGCCGCGGGCCAACCGCGCTTCAACTTCCAGCTCCCCCTGGCCGGTCGTTCGACCGACGAACTCCTCGCGGGCATGAACCAGCTCTGGCGCCGCAACATCAAGAAGGCCGACAAGGCAGGGGTCGAGGTCACGACCGGCGGACGCGACGATCTCGCCGCCTTCCATACCGTCTACCTCGAGACCGCGACGCGCGACCACTTCACTCCGCGTCCGCTTGCCTACTTCGAGACCATGTGGGACGCCCTCAACGGCGAGCTCCCCGACCGCATGCGTGTCTACCTCGCGCGCCACGAGGGCGACGTCGTCGCGGCGACCACGTGGGTGAGGGTCGGACGCCACGCCTGGTACTCCTACGGTGCATCCACGAATGCGAAGCGGGACGTCCGGGGGAGCAATGCGATCCAGTGGCGCATGATCCGGGACGCCGTCGAGGCCGGGGCCGAGGTCTACGACCTGCGCGGCATCACCGAGGGCATCGCCGACGACGACCCCGAGTTGGGCCTGATCCAGTTCAAGGTCGGCACCGGCGGTGAGGCCGTCGCCTACATCGGCGAGTGGGACCTGCCGCTCAACAAGGCCCTCTACGCGGCCTTCGACCTCTACATGAACCGGCGCAAGAAGTGAGCGTCCAACTGCACCTGCGGACGCACGCCTGGCGCGACCACCTCGCGTCCGTCGTGGCATCGACCCCGGGCATCGTGCCGGTGGCGAAGGGCAACGGGTACGGGTTCGGGCTCGCGCGTCTGGCTTCCGAGGCGCGGCTCCTCGGGGTCGACACGTTGGCGGTCGGCCTGGCCGGCGAGGTCTCGGCGGCGCGCGCCGGCGGCTGGGACGGCGACATCGTCGTCCTGACGCCGTGGTCGGCGTCCGATCCTGTCGCGACCGAACTGCTCTCCGACGATCGCGTCATCACGACGATCGGACGCGTGGACGACCTCGCTGCGGTCGTGCGTGACCACGCCGGCGCGCGCGTGGTGCTGGAGCGGTTGACCTCGATGAAGCGGTTCGGGCTCGTGGCGTCCGACCTGCACGTGGTGGCGCCGATGCTCGCGGACGTCCGCCTCGAGGGCTGGACCATCCACCTCCCCATGGTCGACCCCTCAGGGGGACGCGAGGTGCGCCAGCTGGCAGCGTCGTGCCTGGACGCCGCGTCCGCCCCGCTGTGGCTCTCGCACGTGCCCGCCGACCAGTACGCGGGGTTGGCATCCGAGGTCGGGGTACCGACGAGGCTGCGCGTCGGGACCAAACTCTGGCTCGGCGCCCCGGCGACGAGACGGACGACCGCCCGCGTGCTCGACATCCACCCGGTTCGTCGGGGCGAGCGGGCGGGCTACTGGCAGCGCCGCGTCCCCGCCGACGGCTGGGTCGTGGTGATGTCGGGCGGCACGGCGCAGGGGGTCGCTCTCGAGGCGCCCACGTCGGCGGCGTCGCTGAGGCAGCGCGCAGTCTCGGTGGCCACCGGTTCGCTCGAGGCGATGGGCCTCGCCCTGTCACCGTTCGAACTGGCCGGGAAGAAGCGCTTCTTCATCGAACCGCCCCACATGCAGCACTCGCTCGTCTTCCTGCCCGGGGCGGCGTCCGTGGCGATCGGGGACGAGGCGACGATCGAACTGCGGCTCACGACGGCCACCGTCGACCGGATCGTCGACGAGGGCTGACGCCGGATCGTCGACGGAGCCCGAGGGACGCCGCGCCCGCTACACCAGGGCTGCACCGACGATGGCGACGACGATGCCGTTGTTGAGCGCGTGGAGCGCCAGTGACGCCCACAGGGTCTGGTGACGCCACACGAGGACGCCTGTGCCGAGGCCGATGAAGAACTGCAGCACCATCGCGGCGGGCACGATGTGGATCAGTCCGAACACCGCCGCGGACGCCACGATCGCGACCACCGAGCCCGCCCTCTGCTGCGCCCAGCCGAACAGGACCCTGCGGAAGCAGACCTCCTCGAGTGCGGGGATCACGACGACCGTGAGCAGTGCACTCAGGAACAGGAGGCCACCCCCCAGGTACGCCGCGGCAGCGGTGTCGCCCGAGTCGCCTGCGGGGCTGAGGCCGAGGAGGCTGCCCAGCGTCACCGTCAGGGCGAGGGCTGCGACCCACGCCAGCGGCACCTCCCAGAGCAGGTGGCCCAACCGTCGACCCCTCACGAAGCCGAGGTCTGCCCACGCCCAACCGCGTCCCAGCAGTGCCCACAGGATCGGCGCGCCGAGGACCGGAGTGGCGAGGACGGGCGCGAAGGACAACGCCCACCCCTGGTCCAGCGGGCCGAGGAGGAGGTACAGGATCACCCCGAACAGGACCAGCCCCAGGACGAAGGCCGACGCCACGGCGATGAGGTCCCGGCCGGTCACCCGGCGTCCGAAGGTGGCGGACGCAGGGTGCTGCTCGGTGCGGGTCACCGGCCCCATGATGCCAGCGGTCCGGAGCCACCGCCACGATGTCCAGCTCAGCTCGCCCAGGCGCCCGTGTAGTAGAGCCAGGCCCAGACGATCGACGTGGCGATCATGGTGACGACGAGGATGGTCACGAAACCCTGCCAGAGCAGGCGTCCCAAAGACCCCTTCGGACGCCACTGCACCAGTTCCGACAAGGCGACGAACAAGGGGAACCAGAGCAGGATCGCCCGGTTGACGCTCATGAACCAGTACGAGATCGAGAACGCGAACACCTGGATGCCGACCCAACTCGCGGACGCCCAGCGCCGCCTCACGAGGCAGTACAACGTCGTGGCGACCCCGATGCCCATCGACACGATCTCGGCCCGGAACACGTAGGCCACACTCGGACGATCGGGCCAGGCCGAGGTCTCCGTCGCGGGGAGGGTGTTCTGGTAGGCCTGCCAGGGGGTCGTGAAGCCGCGCGCCCAGCCTTGCGTCTGCGCCTCGAACCAGGCCGTCCACGAACCGCTGAGATGGTGCAGGTAGGTGGCGTGCGCGATGAGCACAGCGACGGGCAGGAGCAACCAGAGCGCGTGGTCCGCCCGCCGGAAGAAGGGCTCCGGACGTCCGCGATCGCCGTCCCCGAAGATCGCCAGCACGACCAGGGCGCCGATCAGGAAGAGCCCCGACACCCGGAAACTGCACGCCACGGCGGCCAGCAGGGACGCCTGGAGCCAGCGTCCCGACCTGGC
>Ga0075156_10001145_pt1 | contig 14264 bp, 15 predicted proteins | sample JI81AbrownDNA_FD_70966 | JGI IMG/M metagenome (GOLD analysis project Ga0075156, IMG submission 70966) | Wastewater effluent complex algal communities from Wisconsin, to seasonally profile nutrient transformation and Carbon sequestration -... | ecosystem: Engineered > WWTP > Effluent > Algae...
TCGCGCTGTCGTGGCTGACGTCGCACCCGATTCCGTCCGTGCGTCGTCGTTCGGGGCCGCGGCCGAGGCCTACGACGCCTACCGCCCGGCCTATCCGGACGCGGTGGTCGACTGGCTGCTCCCGGGGGCGCCACGAACCGTGCTCGATCTCGGCGCCGGCACCGGCAAACTGACCGACTCGTTGGTCGCCCGTGGGCTCGACGTGATTGCGATCGAACCGGACGCGAGCATGCTGGCGCTGCTGCGATCACGCCACCCCGAGGTCTGCGCGATGCAGGGTGCAGCCGAGCAGATCGACCTCCTGGACGCGTCGGTCGACGCGGTCGTCATCGGCCAGGCGTGGCACTGGATGGACGCCGACCGCGCGAGTGCCGAGATCGCGAGGGTGCTGCGTCCGGGTGGGACGCTGGCCGCCGCCTGGAACGAGGAGGACCCGTCGAGGGCCTCGTGGCTCCCGGAGTTCGACTCGCTCGACCTCGCACCGCGGGGACGCCTGGTGGACGCACGATTCCCGCTGTCTCCGTTCGAGCCGGTCGAGGAACTCCGGCACACGTGGACGCGCTCCGTTCGAGTTGCGGACTACCTCGGCGAGCAGCGCAGCCGCTCATCGTGGATCACCGCGACCCCCGCGCAACGGGACGAGCGGATCGGGCACTGGAATCACCTGTTGGCCACCCACGCCGACCTCGTCGGACGCGGTGTCCTCGAGATTCCGTACCTGACCTACGCCTGGCGGACCCGCGCCGTCTAGGGTGTGCAGTTATCGCTGGTACGCCAACGGTAACTGCACCCAGTGGATCGACGTCATGCTGCGAGGGCTCGGCAGCTGCGGCACGTCTGGGGTAAGTGAGGAGAGCCGAGGCTGATCAAGGTCGACGACACCTCTCTCGCCACGAGGCACGGACTGTGGGTGCACTCATCCCATCCGTAGCGGAGAGTCGGTGTTCCCCGGCGCATGTGGAAGTTGTCCCGCTGCATGTCCCGGAAGCGCCCACGCCCCTCGTGGCCCCGCCTGCCGTCGAGCTCGACCACGAGCCCCTCGTCGTAGTAGACGTCCGACAGCCCTGCGCCGCGGCGGGCCTGACGATGGCCGGAGGGCAGTCCGTGAGCGCGCTCGACATCCCGCAGATAGATCACCTCCAGCGGACTGTGTGCCCCCATGCCGACATCAGCCAGCAGGAGCTCCATCGTCGCACGGTGCGGGAACCGATAGAAGGTGCCAAGTTCCCGTCGAAGCTTCGCGATCGTCGTGTGGCGGCCGCCGACGGCCTCGGTGACCCAGTGCACCTGCAGATCCGGATGACGTCGGCAAAGGTCGAGGACCGTGCGCGTCGGCATGGTCCGCGTCGGCATCCCCGAGCCCCGGGGCACCTCGTCCAGCCGGTGGAAGCGCCAGCTTCCAGTGGACCGATGGCCCGACGTCGCCGGCACGTGGATGTCGATCTCGCCCGGCTCAGGCGCAAAGCCAATCAGGTGGGCTGCCGACTCAAGGCTCAGAACCGCTCGATCACCACCCGTCAGCGCTCCAGCCCAGGCAAGCGCGAGCCACGGAGGAGGCGTGTCATGAGTGAAGTAGACGCCGCGCATCAGCCGTTGCCACCGGCCCTCGCCGACCACCCTTCGAACCTGGGTCTCGTGGAAACCGAGGGCGTCCGCCTGCTCGGTCGTGAGGACGCCGGCCTGCGCCTCCGCGAGCCGGATCAGGGCGGCAGAAGGGTTCGTTCTGGGGATCACCCGACCAGCCTCGCCGCCAAGACCATCGCAGCTACAGGGGGTCGCCCAGATCTGTGGACAACTCCGCCAAGGTCGAACCGCCCGTGAGGTGCGCAATCTCCGTTGGTCTACCAGCGCCAACTGCACACCGAGGCTACCGACGGCGGGACGATGCGACCCCGGCCAGTGCGCACCGGTAGATTTGTTCGTGAACCCCATCGATTCGCAAGGAGCACCTGTGACCGACGTCGCCGCACAAGCCAGCAGCGCCTACCAGACCATGCTGGGCGTGATCGAGTCCGTCGAGCCGCGCATCGCCGCAGCCACCCGCCAGGAGTTGACCGATCAGCGGAACTCGCTGAAGCTCATCGCGTCCGAGAACTACGCCAGCCTGCCGGTGCTGATGACCATGGGCACCTGGTTCAGCGACAAGTACGCCGAGGGCACGGTGGGGCACCGCTTCTACGCCGGGTGCCAGAACGTCGACACCGTCGAGTCGGTCGCCGCCGAGCACGCCCGCGAACTGTTCGGCGCCGAGTACGCCTACGTGCAGCCCCACTCGGGCATCGACGCCAACCTCGTGGCCTACTGGTCGATCCTCGCGCACCGCGTCGAATCCCCCGCGCTGGCCAGGCTGGGCGCCAAGACCGTCAACGACCTCACGGAGGCCGACTGGGAGACACTGCGCCACACCTTCGGCGAGCAGCGCGTCATGGGGATGAGCCTGGACGCCGGCGGTCACCTGACCCACGGCTTCCGCCACAACATCTCGGGCAAGATGTTCCACCAGCGCTCCTACGGCACGAACCCCGAGACGCAGCTCATCGACTACGACTTGCTCGCCGCCGACGTCGCCGAGTTCAAGCCGCTCATCCTCATCGCCGGCTACTCGGCCTATCCCCGCCGCGTGAACTTCGCCACGATGCGCGAGATCGCCGACTCCGTGGGCGCGACGCTGATGGTCGACATGGCCCACTTCGCCGGCCTCGTGGCCGGCAAGGTCTTCACCGGCGAGGAGGACCCGGTTCCCCACGCCCACATCGTCACCACCACCACGCACAAGTCGCTGCGCGGCCCGCGTGGTGGCATGGTGCTCGCGACCGCCGAGTACGCGTCCGCCGTCGATCGTGGCTGCCCGATGGTGCTGGGCGGTCCGCTGGCACACATGATGGCCGCCAAGGCCGTCGCACTCGCCGAGGCACGCACCGACGCCTTCCGGACTTATGCCCAGCAGGTCGCCGACAACGCCAAGACCCTCGCCGAGGGCCTCCTGTCGCGTGGCGCCAAGCTGGTCACCGGGGGCACCGACAACCACCTCGTGCTCATCGACACCACGTCGTTCGGCCTCACCGGACGCCAGGCCGAGTCGGCCCTGCTCGACTCGGGCATCGTCACCAACCGCAATTCGGTGCCCGCCGACCCGAACGGCGCCTGGTACACCTCGGGCGTCCGGATCGGCACGCCGGCGCTCACCAGCCGCGGATTCGGCGCGTCCGAGTTCGACGCGGTCGCCGGGCTGATCGTGGACGTCCTGTCGAACACGACCCCCGTCACCACCGCCCAGGGGACGCCGGGCAAGGCGAAGTACACCTTGGCGGACGGCGTCGCCGACCGGGTCAAAGCTGCGGCGGCCGAGATCCTGGACGCCAATCCGCTGTACCCGGGCCTCGAACTCTGACAACACGAGACCGGCCTCCCCTCGTCACGAGGGGAGGCCGGTTTTCGTGTTGAGTGGTGCGTCAGAGGTCGAGCATGTGCCCGAGGTCGTCGCTGAGGAGTGCGGCTGCCGCGTCCCTCGCCTCGGTCGGTGAGCCGGCCGCCAAGGCGGCCCGCGCCATCGCCTGACAGGTGTCGAGGCTCGTGTGACGCAACGCGTAGCGAACCTCACCCAGCGCCGAAGTCGACATCGAAAGGCTCGTCACACCCAGGCCCGTGAGCACGAGCGCCATCAGCGGGTCGGACGCCGACTCACCGCACACGCCCACCGGACGTCCGGATGCAATCCCCGCCGACGCGGTCATCGCGACGAGGTCGAGCACCGCGGGCTGCCACATGTCGAGGATGTCGGACAATTCGCCGGCCATCCGGTCGGCCGCCATCGTGTACTGCCCCAGATCGTTGGTGCCGAGCGACACGAAGTCGACGACCTCCAGCAACTGGGACGCCCGCAGTGCCGCCGAAGGCACCTCGATCATGACGCCCACCTTGTCGAGGCCCGCCCCCCGCGCCAGGGCAGCGAAGTCGGCCGCCTCCTGAAGGGTCGCAATCATCGGTGCCATGACCCACAGCTCGGTGCCGGGCACGGCGGCGGACGCGCGTCCGAGGGCCTCGAGTTGGTTGGCGATGAGATTGGGCAGGGTCCGGACGAGCCGGTAGCCGCGGACGCCCAGTGCGGGGTTCTCCTCACCGGGCATCGTGGCGAAGGCCAGGGGCTTGTCGGCGCCGGCGTCCAGGGTGCGGACGACCACCTTTCGTCCGACGAAGGCCTGCAGCACTTCGGCGTACGCGGACGCCTGCACTTCGATGCTCGGTTCGAGGCTCGCGCCCAGGAACAGCACCTCGGTGCGCAACAACCCCACCCCCTCGACCGCCGCCACTCCCGCCGACAGCCCGTCAGCGACGGTGCCCACGTTCGCGAGGAGTGGGATGCGATGCCCGTCGGACGTTGTCGCGGGCTCGAGGTCGGCATCGAAGATGGTGTTGCGCGCCGCGCGCTCGCTGATCCGAGCCTGGACGCTGATGTCGGGTTCGATCGTGACCGTGCCGCTGGACGACTCGACGGCCAGCAGCGTCCCCTCGGGGATCTCCATCAGACCTGCGACCTGCACGACGCACGGTAGTCCCAGTTGCCGGGCGATGATGGCCGTGTGCGCGGTCGGGCCGCCCGCCTCGGTGCAGATGGCGAGGATCTTCGCCAGGTCGAGGGTGGACGTGTCGGCGGGCGTCAGATCATGGGCGATGAGTACGGCGGGCTCGGCCAAGTCGGTCAGGCCGGGATCCGGCTGGCCGGTCAGTCGGGCGACCACCCTGTCGCGGACGGAGTTCAGGTCACTGACGCGCTCGGCCAGGTAGCCACCGGCTGCGACGAAGAGGTCGGCGAACTGCCCGGCGACCTGCGTGATCGCGTGGGCCGGACCCATACCGGCCTCGACGAGGGCGATCGACTCCGACAACAGGGCGGGATCCTCAGCCATCTGGGACGTCGCGAGCAGGACGTCCCCGAGGGTCTCGCCTTCGTGCAGGGCCGCTGCAGCGTCGAGATCACGCGTGACCGACGTCAGCGCCGCCTCAAGGCGTGCGACATCACGGGCACGGTCGTCGGCGGACGCCGGCCGGGGCTCGTCGGCAGGCACGCCGGGGGCCGGGTTCACACGCACCGCGGGCCCGACCGCGCCGCGGGATCCGACGCCCACGCCCCGAAGTTCGCGCAGGTGGCGGCTCATTCGACGTGGGAGACCAGGTCGACCAGCGCATCGAGCTTGGCGTCCGCATCGTCGCCCTCTGCGGTCAACGTGACAGTCGCACCCTGGCCGGCCCCCAGTCCCATCACGGACAGGATCGACGTGGCGTCAACCGCAGGCCCGTCATCCTTGCTGATCGTGACCTTCAGGCCGGTTGCCTTGGCCGCCTTCACGAACTCGGACGCGGGGCGCGCATGCAGGCCCTCCGGTGCAGCGACAGTGGTGGTGCGTGAAGGCATGATGGCTCCTGGGGATCGGGTCTGTCTGGGGTGGTCTGTGCTGGACGTAGTTCACATTCGTGCACATGACGTCACTGCATGTGTCCATTGTGCCGCACTTACGCTGAAAAGTGGAATGCCTGCGCCTGGGAATATGTGCACACGCGCGATCGGCGACGCTACCCGACCTCTGTCAGGACCGCATGGGCCAGTGCCTCGTCGATCACGAGCACGTCCAGGACACCTGTCCTGAGGGCGCCGGCGACGCCGGGCGCCTTCTCCTTGCCGGACGCCATGCCGACCAGTGTCTCGATGCCCGCCAGTTGTTCCATGGTCAGTCCGATGACCCGCTCGGACGTCGGCGGTCCGAGCACCCGCCCCTGGACGTCGTAGAAGCGTCCACAGATGTCACCGACCGGCTCATCGGCCATGAGCTCTGCCTCCTCGGCCGCGCTCAACCGCATGGCCGCGATCACGCGCCGTGAGTTGTGGATGCCGAATGATCCGATACCGACGAAGGCAAGGTCGCAATTGGCGGCGTACTCGAGTGAATCGACGATGCTCGACTCGTGCATCATCGCGTCGTGCGTCAGTTTCGACTCGACCACCGCCGGCGCCTGCATCCACCGGGGCGACGCGCCGACCTTGCGGGCGAGCGTGAGGATCGAGAGATTGCCGGCTCGTCCGGTCTCACCGGTGGGCAGCCCACCGACGAGCGGCATGACCTCGAGCACCCGCTTGGCCGTCTGCGGCTGCAGTTCGTCCACGAAGTGTGCGATGGTGGCGCCCCAACTGAGTCCGATGCGGGTGGCGTCCACCGCCCGTTCCTCGAAGATGCGGGCAGCGAGTTGGGTCACCTGGTCGAGCGGGGTGATGCCGGACGCCACCCCACCCACGTGGACGTCACGAATGCCGAAGCGCTCGACGAGTGCCAGTTCAAGTTCGGGGACGCGGCGGGTCTCGCGATTGTCGTCGTGAATCCGTACCTCGACGATGCCCTGCTCACGCGCCGCCGCGAGGATGCGCGACACGTTCGACCGCGAGACACCCAGACGGCGGGAGATCTCGCCCTGCCCGAGCCCGTCCACGTAGTAGAGGCGGGCAGCGTCGATCAGGAGGCTGCGTGAGCGGCTGGCAGGCACGGCGTCCCCCTTGTCGGTCCCCCGGGTGGTGTCCCGGACCCATGTTAGGGGCCCGGGACGCCACCCTGCGCGGGGGGTGCGAACCTTCCTACAGCGTCCCGTTGGCGATGAGGGCGTCCTGCAGGCGGCGCATGGCCACCAACGGACGCGTCTCGTCGACCTCGACGTCGTCGTAGGTGAGGATCGTGCCGGCGGGGATGTCGCGCTTCAGCGTGCACCCGGCGACCAGACCGATCGGGATGGCGTTCAGGTTGCGGGCGTCGCCGGCGTCCAGCGTCCATCCATGGACGTGGTGGCCGCCGATGCCTTCAAGCTTGAGGCCTGCCGTCAGGTCGGACTTCGACTTGGCGGTCACCTCGGCCGTCCAGTACTTCGACTGGAAGCTAGCCTGACGATCGAGGATCGCCTCGCCGATCGACAGCGACGCCTCGATGGACGCCAGGTGGAACGGGCGGTAGATGGCGAAGTAGGGGCCCTTGCCCATCTTGAGGTATTCGAGTTCGTGCGTGACGACCTCGTTCTCGGACTCGACGACGACGAAGACGCCGGGCGCGACGTTACCGGTCACGTACTCGACGATGGGCGCCGTGCCTTCGACGATGCCGCCGGTGGCGGTGGGCTGCATGGCGGCCTGGAGACCGTCGACGTCACAGGCGATGCCGTGCATGCCGGGAACCTCGACCTTGAAGCCGGTCGCGTTGGCCAGGGCGGCCATCTCGAGCTGGGTCTTCGTGCCGTCGGTGAACGAGCAGAGCATCTTGGGGTTCATGCCCTTGGCGAGCGCCTCGGCCATGATGTCGTCGGGAGTGTCGGTCGGACGATTGGGGTTGTTCTTGCCCTTGCCGGCCACGACGACCTTCAGGCCGAGATCCTCGGCGTACTCCACGAGCTTCACGCACTCGACCGGCTCGTCGCCACGACAGATCGTGTAGACGTTGTTGCCGGCGTTGGCCACGGTCGACAGCAACAGTCCGACGGTGATGTCGGCCTCGACCGTCATCAGGGCGACATCCTTCTTGGCCATCAGGCTCGACCAGGCGATCTGTGCCGCGATGTCGGGCATGCCCGACACCTCGAGCACGATGTCGACTGGCAGGTTGGGCACCTGCAGACCATCGGTGAGGGCGACAGCCTTGCCCTCTTCGATCAGAGCGCTCGCCTTGGCGATGTCGTTCTCCACGACGACGTCGGCGCGTCCGGCATTCTTCAGCGCGGTCTCTGCGCGTTCGATCGCGATGTCGGCGACCGCGACGACGTCCATGCCGACGGCGCGGTGAACCTGGGCGACGAGGCCGGAGCCCATCTGTCCTGCCCCGATGATGCCGACGCGAACCGGTCGGCCGAGTTCCTTCTCACGAGCTGCGAGACGGGCGGTGTATCCCATTGCTGGTCCTTTCGAGTTCTTCTTCTCAGTGGAGGCGCCGGGATGTGACTCGACGTCTGTGATCAACTACTGCGCTCCTCAGAAAGACGGCGCAGTATCAACTGCTGCGCACCTTGAGTTGCGCGATGGCTTCAGCGGCCGCCTCGGCGACCTTCTTCGAACTCGCACGTTCGGCGACGCCCTGGACAGACCCGAGGAGTTCGGGGGCGTCCTTGAATCGGGCGAAGCTGGTGGCGCCGGTCATCGTGCGCGCCGCGACGATCTTGCGGGTCGTCCGGTCGACGACGAGGATGACGACCGCGCCCCTCACACGGCCCTTGCTGCGTCCGGAGACCAACGACTTGCTGGGGCTGTTGTTCGCCAGCGCGAGCCGACCGATCTCTCCGGAGTAGTGACGCTGCTGGAAGTAGGCCAGGACCAACCCCAGCAGCATCGCTGCGACCAGGTAGGCCGCGAACTCCCACCCCACGAGGGGTCAGTCCGCTTCGGCGAAGGCGACCGTGTCACCGACGGCGGGGGTGGGGATTGCGCCGCCGGTGGCCTTGATCGCACCGGGCAGGAGGTTCTGCCCGGGTTGATTGACATACACCACGGCATGTCCCAGCTCGGCAAGGTTGGCCTGTGCCCGCTCCCCCACCTCATCGATGGTGAAGACGGCCGTGCCGAGCTGGAACAGATCCCCGGGCTTGATCTCGCGGGCCAGCCCTTCGGCCCCCGCATGCACGAGGCTGATGTCGGCCAGTGCGCTCGGGACAGGCTCGCCGAACAAGATGATGACGCCGCCTTCAAGCATCATCCCGGCGTCCTCGCCGATGAGGGTGAGGGTTGCGGACCAAATCGTGGATCCCATGGTTTTCTCCTGAGTGGTGAGTCGCCGACTAGATGAGGAAGCTGGCGAAGTAGGCGATGATGACGGCGATGGGTGAGGTGATCAGGCGCGAGAACAGCACGGCCGGCACACCTACAGCGATCGTCTCAGGCTTGGCCTCCCCGAGGGACAATCCCACGGGAACAAAGTCACAACCGACCTGGCCGTTGATGGCGAACAGGGTGGGAAGCGCGTACTGGACGGGCAACGTTCCCTGGGCGATCTGCGTACCCATGAGGACGCCGACGACCTGCGCGATGGCAGCTCCCGGCCCGAGGATGGGCGACAACACGGGGATCGCGGTGATGATGCCGAGCAGGATCAGGCCGAGCGGGTTGTCGACCAGCGGCGAGACGCCCTTGGCGATCCACTCCGAGACGCCGGTGTAGGTCACGATGCCGATCAGCAACGAGACGTACGCCATGAACGGGATGATCGTCTGCATGACCAGCTGGAGCGCCTGACGGCCCGACGACAGCAGCGTGTTGATGAAGTAGCCGATCCAGCCGCCGAACTTGACGACGAAACCGGAGAACCCTCCACCGGCGGCAGCGGCTGCTGCAGCCTTCTTCGCGGAGGCCTCAGCCGCGGCTTCAGCAGCCGTGGGAGCGGTCGCGGACGAGTCGTTGACGATGGGGGCCTCGGCTCCCAGGTCGTCGCCGGCCGCGAGGGAGACCTCGTTGGGGGTGACGGCCGACACGAAGATGTCGGACGTGATGAACTGCGCCAACGGGCCGCTGGGCTCCCCCGGGTAGACGTCGACCGTGGGAATCCGCTTCTTGGGGTAGACCCCGATCCGGGCGGTGCCACCGCAGTTGATGACGGCAGCCAGGACCTTGGAGTCCTCGCAGTGGGTCGTGAAGCCGTCGACGGCCGTGGCCCCGGAGAGTTCGGCGATCTTGGCGGCGACCGGATGGATGCCACCGTTCGTCACCGAGAGGACGATGTTGTTCTCATCCGTGGGCGTCAGGATGAGGCCATCGCCCCAGCCGCCGCGTCCCTTGACGATCTTGATTGTGCGGTATGCCATGATCACTCAACCCCCTGCAGGTGACCTGCAGCGTAGTCGTCGTCGAACTTCTTGAAGGTGTCCTGGTGACCGCCACGGGCGATCAACAGCGTGGTGATGTATTGCGTCACGACGCCCCTGATGAGGATCACGACGATGCCGACGATGAAGTACAGGGCGGCGAGAGTGGCGTAGGCCCCCTTGTCCACGGCCAGCACACCGGCCGAGACGCCTGCCCAGACGAAGATCTCACCTGCGTTGGCATGGGGGAAGAACGCGGTCACCGGGTGCACGAACGACACCGCGGAGTCGTAGAAGGCCGGCTTGTACTTCTCGGGCAGGAAGCGTCCGAAGGAGTAGGCCATGGGGTTGGTCAGCACGATCACGGCGATGATCGGCATGATCGTGTAGCGGGTGAGGGCGTACTTGCCGGCCCACTGCGCAGCGCGGGTGACCCGATCTTCGCCGATCCAGGTGGTGATGGCGTACATGGCGGTCAGCAGGACGATGAGCAGGGGAAGGATTCCCGTGACCAAGCCCTTGAAGCTGTCGGCCGAAGCGTTGAACAGGCCGATGAAGTGCGTGGCGAACCACGTGATCCATCGCATGATGAAGTTGTCCAGTGGCAACAGCAACGGTGCCAGGAGGACTCCGAGATGTGGCATCTAGTGCTCCCTAGGTCCTTGGGGGATGGCGCACACTGACTGTGTGCACTTTTGTGCATATAAGCGTCCTTGATATGCACCCTTGTGAATAGTGTCATGCTTCGGTATCGACTGCAAGGCCTATCCAAGGAAAACCGTAGGAGTGTTCACGCTGGCGGGCGCGGCACCGCGCCGCAGCTGGCGAAGGTGCGCGGACGCCGGCTGCAGGAAGCGTCCGGTTCCGCCGATCAGGCAGGGAAACATCCGGTCAACGAGCCCGGGGACGGCCGTTTCCGCTGCAGACGCACGCAACGAGCGACGAGCGCAGGATCAGGGACGCATGACGAGCGCGGTGGCCATGGCCGACAACCCGTCGCCCGAGCCCATGAAACCCAGACCGTCCGTGGTCGTGCCTGCGACGCTGACAGGCGCCCCGAGTGCACTCGACAGGACGGTCTCGGCCTCGACCCTGCGTCCGGCCAGTCTCGGACGATTGCCGACCACCTGGACCGCCGCATTGCAGATCTCGAAGCCCGCCTCGCGCACGAGGCGTCCCACTTCGGTGACGAAGGCCACGCCGGACGCGCCGGCCCACTCGGGACGCGACGTGCCGAAGTTGGATCCGAGATCGCCCAGCCCGGCGGCCGACAGCAGGGCATCGCACAGGGCGTGGGCAGCGACGTCACCATCGGAGTGACCCGCCAATCCTGCCGGCTCGTCGGGGAAGGAGAGCCCGGCGCAGAACATGGGCGTCCCGGCCTGGAGCCGATGGACGTCGACCCCGATGCCGGTGCGGAGGATCACCGCACCTTCCGCCCGTGGCGCCACAGCTTGAGCAGGGTCTGGGCCAGCATCATGTCGAGCGGCTCGGTGATCTTCATGGCGTCGCGGGAACCGGCGACCAACTCGACCGTGTGACCCATCAACTCACAGGCGGACGCGTCGTCGGTGACGTCGAGACCCTGATCAGTGAGGTAGTGGTGAGCTTCGAGCAGGGTCGCGCGGTCGAAACCCTGCGGTGTCTGGACGGCGCGCAATGACGCCCGGTCGACCATCTTCGACTTGCCGTCCACGAGCATGCGGATCGAATCGGCCATGGGGATGGTGGGGACGACCGCCTTGGCGCCTGCGCGAACGGTGCGGATGACTTCGGCGACCACCTCGGCGGGCACCAGTGGACGCACGGCATCGTGCACGAGCACGACCTTGCACCCATCCATGTCGGGGTGCCGTGAGATCTCGTCCAGACCGTTGTAGACCGAGTCCTGACGACGCGGACCGCCGTGCACGATGTGAACCGGGATGGGGGCCCCGGCGAGCGCGGGGGGGAACCCGCCCCGGACGTCCCGGGCCACGACGACGACCGCATGGGTGCATCCGCCGGCCGCGAGTGCTTCAACCGAGAGGGCGACGAGCGCCTTCCCCTCGAGTTCACGCAGTGCCTTGGGGCCTGAACCCCCCATGCGGACGCCAGAACCCGCCGCTACCACTACGGCAACGACGGGCTCGGGCATGTTCGACAGCATACGACGGTGTTGTGTACCTCCGTGGTGACCGCGCGGGTCAGGAGGCGAGAACCTCGTCGAGCAGAACCTCGGCGCGATCTTCCTCGACCTTTTCAGCCAGGGCCAGTTCGGACACGAGGATCTGACGTGCCTTGGCCAGCATGCGCTTCTCGCCGGCGGACAGGCCGCGTTCCTTCTCACGGCGCCAGAGGTCACGGACGACCTCAGCCACCTTCATGACATTGCCGCTGTGCAACTTCTCGAGGTTCGCCTTGTAGCGACGCGACCAGTTGGTCGGCTCCTCGGTGTGTGGTGCCCGGAGTACCGTGAAGACCTTCTCAAGCCCTGCGGCGTCCACGACGTCGCGCACGCCCACCAGGTCAAGATTGCAGGCAGGGACCCTCACGATCAGGTCGGTCTGGCCAATGATGCGGAGGACCAGATACAGCTTGTCCTCGCCCTTGATCTGTCGGGTCTCGATGTCTTCAATGACGGCCGCCCCGTGATTCGGGTAGACCACCGTTTCGCCGACTGTAAAGCTCATAGTGTGCAGCCCCTCTCGTCGTTCTATGTTACCAGAAGGTCCAAGCCAAGTCGAATGCATCACACCTAGTCAGAGGGCTTTTGCCAGCGGTTGAAAGTCTTGACAACGCGGCGCCTTTGTGTCTGTGGGACGTCTGTGCGACCTCCATCCAGAACTCAGGGAGTGACCCCGGCGCCACCCATTCGCTACGCTGTCAGCACTGGAGCCGACACCGGCGTCGACGAGATCTGGAGTGAACCCCATGACCGCACCGCTGTTCCGTGGACGCGTCGCCCGCACCGCTGCCGTCCTCGTCGCTGCCGCATCGCTCGGCCTGTCCGGCTGCTCCTTCGCCACTCTCCAGACCTATACCCCCGCGGTGGGCGTGAACGTCGACGCACCGACGGTCAAGATCCGCAACCTCCTCATCATCGCCGACGGGTCGGGGCAGGGCATGCTCAGCGGCGCGCTCGTCGGGAGCGCCGCCGACACGCTGACCGGGATCACCGGCTTCCCCGTCAAGATCGACGCCACCGAGGGCGAGGCCCTCACCTTCGGCGCAGTCAGCGTCCCGGTGGTGGCGGAGCGACTGTCGAAGCTCGACGAGGCGAAGATCACCGTCTCCAGCCCCGATCTGAGGGCTGGGCTGACCGCGCACCTCGTCCTCACGTTCACCAACATCGGCGACGTGGCCGTGACCGTGCCGGTGGTCAGTTCCGAGAACCCCGACTTCGCGTCCGAGGGCTGACGCCCCGGGGTCGTGACCCGTTCGACCGCAAGTCCGGTTCACAACTCGAACTTGTACCCCAGCCCTCGAACTGTGACGAGCAGGACCGGGTTGGCCGGATCCTTCTCGATCTTCGAGCGGACGCGCTTCACGTGCACGTCCAGGGTCTTGGTGTCACCCACGTAGTCAGATCCCCAGACCCGATCGATCAGTTGCCCGCGCGTCATCACGCGTCCGGCGTTGCGGAGCAGCAGCTCGAGCAGGTCGAACTCCTTCAGCGCCAGGTGCACAAAGGTTCCGTCCACGCTCACCTCGTGACGCTCGACGTCCACCCGGACGCCTCCCTGTTCCAGCACCGGCGAGGAGACGTCCGCGTCCCCTCCGCGACGCAGCACGGCGCGAATCCGGGCCACGAGTTCGCGGTGGCTGAAGGGCTTGGTGACGTAGTCGTCGGCCCCCAGTTCGAGCCCGACGATCTTGTCGACCTCGGAGTCCCGGGCGGTCACCATGATGATCGCCACGTTGCCGCGCGTCCGCAGGTGTCGACAGACCTCGGTGCCCGGCATGCCCGGCATCATGAGGTCGAGCAGCACGACATCGGCGCCGGTGCGGTCGTACTCGGCCAGCCCGCCGGCCCCGTCAGCCGCTTCCGCCACCTCGAAGCCCTCGCGGCGCAGCATGTAGGCGGTCGCCTCGCGGTAGGACGCCTCGTCCTCGATGATCAACACTCGCGTCACGTGGGCTCCTGAACGGTTGTCGGGTCGTGCGTGGGACGGTGTGAGGGCAGACGGAGGGTGAAGGTGGAGCCTTCTCCGGGCTTGCTCCAGACACTGATGGTGCCGCCGTGCGCCAGCGCGACGTGCTTGACGATCGACAGCCCCAGACCCGTGCCGCCGTTGTCCCGGCTGCGCGAGTAGGAGACGCGGAAGAAACGCTCGAAGATGCGCTCCTGGTCGTCGGGACTGATGCCGATGCCGTGGTCGCTGACACGAATCTCGGCGACCTCGAAGGGCTCCTCGTCCTCGTACTCCTCGACACCCCGCGCGCTGGAGACCACGACGGGGGTGCCC
>Ga0075156_10001148_pt1 | contig 14257 bp, 14 predicted proteins | sample JI81AbrownDNA_FD_70966 | JGI IMG/M metagenome (GOLD analysis project Ga0075156, IMG submission 70966) | Wastewater effluent complex algal communities from Wisconsin, to seasonally profile nutrient transformation and Carbon sequestration -... | ecosystem: Engineered > WWTP > Effluent > Algae...
CCGACGAAGGCAAGGTCATCTTCGACGCCTTCGATTTGATTGAATACGCCCCCGATGGAACTTCCCAAGTTTTGATGAACGTTGAAATCGAAGGGCGTGAACCCTCGGCACAAACCTACCCATCCGGCTCGCCCTTCACGCTCTATGATTGGAACTTCCTGCCGCTGGATGAAAGCGGAGCGCAGGCGCAAGTGGAGATGACCGTCATCGCCCAAAGCGGATTCGGTTCGCTCTCCTTCCCTGCCCCGTTTGGCTCGCCGCGTCTGATCTTTCCCGTCCGCCAGGGCTATGCGTATCAAGTGAAAGGCTGGATCAAGGGCAAAGGTGTCAGCGGCGCGGGTGGTTTCTCTCTGCGTTGGGCAGATTGGATGTACGGCGACATGCTTCCGCTGACCCAGGACGGTTTGGAAGAACGCCTGCTCGACCCAGAAGGCGATTACAACCTTCAGTTTTATCTCGAAGCGGACGTCCCCCTCAACGTCGGCGAGTGGGGTCTTTCGCCCTTTGCCTTCACCGCAGAGCGCGGCGGGCTGGACTACGTCCGCGATGTGCTGGCGTTGTTCGAGAAATACAATCTTAACTCGCAATATTGGGTCTACTCGCGCTTTGTCAATTACTTCATCTACCAAAATGCTGGGGCTGGCTACTACGCCCTGCCCAGCCCCGAAAACGCCAACCAACCTCTGGTGGATTTGTTCACCGAAATACTGAAGAAAAGCAGACCCTAAAGGTTTCAAAAAACTTTAGGGTCTCATGGAAAAAAAGGAGCTCTCCATGAAACTTGGATTTTTCACCGCCGCCTTACCCAACAGTTCCCTTGAACAAGCCGCGCAATGGGGGGCGGAGAGCGGCTTTCAAGCCATCGAAATCTCTTGCTGGCCCCAACAAAAATCATCCCGCCGCTACGCGGGCGTGACTCACATCGACGTTGCCGACTTGACCCCAGTCAAAGCCAAGGAAATCCGCGCCATGCTGGATGGGTACGGATTGCAAATCTCATCGTTGGGATACTACCCAAATCCGCTCCACCCCGAAGCCGAACACCGCGAAACCGTCATTGCCCACCTCAAGCAGGTCATCGCGGGCGCGGCATTGCTGGAAGTTCCCATCGTCGGCACCTTCATCGGCAAAGATAAGAACAAGACCGTTGAGCAGAATCTCGAAGAGTATGCAAAGGTCTGGAAACCCATCGTGCAGTTTGCAAAGGAACGCGGCGTGAAAATCGCCATCGAAAACTGCCCAATGCTCTTCTCGCATGATGAATGGCCTGGCGGCAACAATCTTGCCAGCACGCCCGCCATCTGGCGCAAAATGTGGGAAATCATCCCCGATGAGCATTTTGGGCTAAACCTTGACCCTTCGCATCTCATCCTGCAAATGATTGACTACGAGCGCGTTGTGCGCGAGTTCTCCAGCCGCATTTTCCACGTCCACGCCAAAGACCTGCACATAGACCGCGAAGGACTCTACCAGCACGGCGTTCTTTCACAGGGTATGGGCTGGCAGGTTCCGCGCCTGCCTGGGTTGGGAGATATGGACTGGGGCAAATTTTTCGCCGCCCTCACCGCCGCCCGCTACGATAGCGTAGTCAGCATCGAACACGAAGACCGCGCTTTTGAAGGTGACGAGACTCTGGTCAAGCGCGGCTTTTACATCGCCAGAGATGTGTTGAAGCCGTACATCCACTAATTACACCTGACAAAACCGCCTCCCATAATACCCTCGGTCACAAATTGCGTTTCCTGCCTTCTCAAAAAAGCGCAATTTGTGACCGAGTGCGATATATTTCGCGTCACGTCAATCCCTGCGCCGAGTGACGCGCGCGCCATGGATGGTATTCAGCCCGACGCCTATTAACCACGCAGCAGCCACCACGCCCAACCCAAACATCAGGATGGAATATTCAGGCATCGCCCCCAAGCCCGCTCGAATGGTTGAAACCTGTGGGTCAGACGGGGCATATAGAATTTCAATCGTCTGCCCAACTTGATATTTATGATAATAGGAAGAGGCAGAGATGTATTGTTTTGCATTAAAGCGGACAACCGACCCATTGAACGGCACTCTGTATTCGTATACAATATCATAACTATGTCCAGTAGATCTTATAATTCGATTTCTTTCCAGGTGTTCTTTATCAGTAATGACCGCGCTAGTTGGAACGCCCTCCTGTGCCAGAAGCAGGGTTTCCATGGGGTTGCCAATGAGCGCAATGATTGCCATCACCATACAAAAAAAACCAACCCCTACATACATCAGCGCTATAAAGCCAAGCTCCCGCTTATTTGACGGGGTTTTGCGGCTTTCCGGGGTATAGGAATTACCCTGTCTATATTCTCTGTTATTGCCAAAATTATCCATCTGTTTTTTTCCTTTCAATTCCAGCCTTCACAAATTGTTCTACGCCTTTTTGACGACGTACAAATGATTCTTGACGTATCTCTACATGTGGCATAAAATAACCGAACTAAATTCAGTTATTTTATCATAAAGAAAATTCCTGTGTGCCTTTTCAAAAAAATCATAACCGATCTAGTGCTCTCCCCGCTCGTCGTCGCCATAGCCGCGCCGATCTTGGTCTCTTTGGCAAACTCGTTACCTGAGGCTTGAGCAACAACTATCAGGATGAACCTATCATCAGTCAGTTGGCGCAAACCCTCACATAGGATGAAGCGCTCTCCATTCTGCCCGAACCTTTCCATCGCTGACCCTGCCAATTGGGATACCTCGCTCTCCATCATTCCCGGCGATTCAGTTTGGATGCCCTCGAATCGGCGGCAGTCAGCGTGCTGAAACTAAATCCATAATTTGTAAACCATAAGCATACGGGAGATGACTTAAAATGAAGAAACTTGTTTCAATCATTGCCATGCTGATTTTCCTCGCCATTGCGACGTACTTTGTTTACGCCACCCGACTCCCCACGCAGGATTCACTGACGCAGGAAACCGCGCGGGTGATAGCAGTTACAAAACAAAAGAACTGGTGGTACGAAGCCAGCATTCAAACCCAAAGTGGAGTTATGCTCACTTGCCGTGCGAAGAAAAATCCGAACGCGTGGGCGAGCCGCTGTCCGGTGATAGAGTTGGAAGGGTTGGTGGGACAGTCTGTTACCGTCTGGTACAACCCTGACAGGTTATATGTCATCGAACATGCTGGTGTGGAACTGATGGGCATGGATCAACATCGCAGCGCGCAGTACACGGCATGGGGCTTGACGGCTTTGGTATTGGTGATGGCGCTTGCCGCCCTATTCTTAATGTAGGATGATATTAAATATCGCGCCGCCCACATCCGCACGTACACCTCGCCTTCCAAAATATCACGACGAAGCCCATGCAACAAACACCACAATTACCATAAACAACGGGATGGAATAAATAGGCTGTGGTTTCCAATAATTACCAGAGTCAGAACGTCAGGCTAGCTTTTACATAAACCAGTCCTAAAATAAAACGGCATCTCCTTTCATTCAATGGGGCCTTTGCGGTTTTATTGTTAGTATGGTTTGTCTTGGCTCAACATATTCATGTGTTTTTCTTTTTATTGAAATTCTCCTGGAATTATTGACGCTTTTTTTGTTACAGTGTAAAATAACCGAACCAGATTCAGTTATTTTACACTGTGTCATAAAAAAACATCGTGAGGCAATCGAATTTGGAATTTCCAAATTCGATTGCCTCACGAAATAAGTAATAGTGTGAATTACTTAACCAAAACCTATATTATAAAGAGGTAACCATGGACGAATTTGCTCTTTACGTAAGTATGATAACCACGATATTAGGTTTTTTGATAGCCATCATTGGGTCAATCTGGTTTTATGTAGAAGCCTTCAAGGAAGGAATAGGCTGGCTCCTTGCCTGCCTATTCCTTCCCTTTGCACCAGTCGTATTTTTATTTATGAAGCCTCAAAGGGCACTCTGGCCTACGGCAACAATTTTCCTCGGCGGATTCTTCTACCTTATGGCAAGGCTGATGATCTGATATTATCCTAATCATCCCGAACAGATACCCAGATCAGGCCATCTACCCACACGAATAGCGTTGACTTTATATCTTATTAGAATGGAAAGACCCCATGCCCAAACCAGATGTAAGCGACCAACGAAAAGAAGAAATCCTCGCCGCCGCGCGCGAGATCTTTGCACGCAAGCCACTCAACGATGTGAAGATTCAAGATATTGCCCGCAAGGCTGGGTTAAGCGTAGGTGGTGTGTACTGGTATTTCAAAGGCAAGGATGAGATCATCGATGGCTTGTTGGTACAAAATGCGGAAGCAAACATCGCCGCACTGAAAAGCCTGAGTGAAATGCATACGTCCGCTCTTATGCGCCTGCAAATATTCTTTGAACAGGTACTGGCTTCCACTGAAGGCATGTCCGCGCTCTATCTCACGGGCGCAAAATATCAGGCAATGTCCAGCCCAACACCTAAAACCCGCGCCGCTATGCAGCGGATTGCCGCCGGATATCACAGCGGGCTTGAGACGATCATTGAACAGGGAATTGCCAGTGGAGAGTTTATCCAGGTCAACCCGCAGGATGCGGCTACGGCGCTCATCGGCGCGTATGAAGGGTTGATGCTGCTATGGGTCATGTCTCCCAAGACCATGCGGCTGAAAGAATCCATGCAAACCGCCGCGCAGTTATTGCTGGCGGGATTATGTGTAGGGCGAAATTAATTATTCAATATCAAAGGAACAGGCAAAAAATAAATCCCATTCGAAGAGCCTGATTCAGTTTCATAGGAGAAAAATCATGCAATCAAGTCCTGTAATTCTACTTGTTGCCGTGTGCGGCATCTTCCTTGTCTTTGCTGCGGGGTTTGCCGTCATGGTCGTTACCAGCCGCAAAGATAATGAAGCCTACGCCCGCATTGCCCAATCGCTTGGGTTTACGCCGCTGGAAAACACAGATGAACTCATGCAACGCATCTGCTTTCTGCGTGACATTAAACCAGAGCCGCATCACCGCCTGACACATGTCTATTGCCGTACTCATGCGACAGGCGCAAAGACCTGTATGTATAATCTGTCATTTCGATCCAACTCCCGCGCGGCAAGTGGTTCGGGCAGAAAATCGTCATATTCCCCGCTCGAATCAAATGCCGTCGCCTTCATTTCACCTGCCTGGAAACTACCGCTTTTTAGCACCCTGCTGCGTGTGGATGGGGATGGCGTCATGGCAAAGTTGGGCAATACCGTGTTAGAAAAAGCAGTGGACATCAAACACGAGATCGTCAAGTTCCCGCACATCCCCAAACTGGATGAACTCTATATCATCTTCACACCTGATAGTTCGCCCGCGAATGTGCTCCCTTCAGACGGATTCCTGCGCATACTGGCGAAGTATCCCAATTTGGATTTACACGCAGGCGGCGACACCTTCACCCTTTCTTTCTTCGACAGTAAATTAAAATCTCCAAGTGAGGAGAAGATGAAACAGTTATTCAAAATCGGCATGGAACTGGCGCGGGAATTGGGTGAAACGCATCGTTCATCACTCTATTGAGACGCAAAAACTAACGCACAAAGTTTGCAAGCGCCGTCACAAAACTAACAGACATTTCACGGGGGAAAAACTAAAATAACAATGTCTCTTCTTTTCCTTGAAAGAAGTCCCCATTTTCAACAGCAGGAAGATGGGGACTTCGCCCGCCACTCAGGACACCCATGCAAACTCAAACCATCCTATTCACAGCCCAACAAACCGTTTCTCTTCAACCAGTTTCCATTCCCGAACCAAACGCGGGGGAAGTCATCGTGCAGGCGGAATACACCTGCATCAGCCCAGGCACCGAAGGGCGCCTGTTGGCAGGCACCATCGCCGAAGCCGCGCCTTTCCCTTACATCGCAGGCTACTCGCTGACAGGGAAAATAATCGCCGTTGGCGCAGATTGCCGCTTTCAAATCGGACAGCGCGTCTGGTGTACGGGAACCAGTAAGGCGGATGTCAACATCACCTGGGGCGGACACATCGCCCACGCGCTCGCACCTGAGAGTGACCTGATTCTGCTTCCTGAGAATGTTTCCACGCTGGAAGCGTCTATCGGACGGCTGGCGGCGATTGCTTTTCATGGCGCGCGCCTCTCGAAGCCGCAACCGCATGAGAAAGTTGCCGTCGTCGGCTTGGGTCCCATCGGAATGCTCTCGGCATTGTGCCATGCCGCCAGCGGCGCGGAAGTCATCGTCACCGACCGATTGCCAGAGCGGGTGAAGTTGGCAGAGTCGCTTGGCTTGCGCGGATTTATCGCGGATGATTCGCTCGCCGAAGGCTTCCGCAGTTTCCTGCCCAACGGCGCAGATATTCTCGTGGACGCAACGGGCTTGCCCAATGTGGCAGGTTCGTTCATCCCTGCCGCCAAAGACCTGGCATGGGACGACACTCCTAACCCCGTCGGTGCGCGCTTGCTTGTTCAGGGCGGTACCGACTTCGATTACGTCTTTCCGCACCCACCCGCCTTCGACCGTGAAATGTCCATCTTGCTGCCGCGTGACCGCCAGCCGCGTGACGTTGCCGCTGTCTTCGATTTGATGTCGCGTGGCAAACTGCCTGCTGCCAAACTGATTTCGGATGTGCGCCCGCCTGCTTCTGCCCAGCAAGCCTACGCAGACCTGCGCGAAAAGCGCAATCAATATCAAACTATCGCCTTTCAATGGAGTTGACCATGCCCGCCATCAGCGTTCAAATGTACACCGTCCGAAATTTCCTACAAACCCCCGCAGACGTTGCCGCCAGCCTGAAAAAAATCCGCGCCATCGGCTACCGTTTTGTCGAAGTCTCCAGCCTGGAGCATATCCCCGTACCCGAAACCAAAGCCATGCTAGATGAAGCAGGTTTACAAGTCTCTGCCATTCATTTCGACCATGCCCCGCTGCTCGCCAACCTGGATGAATGTCTGGAGCAATGCCGCATATTTGGCACAAAGAACATCATACTGAGCATGATGCCCGAAGAGTATGCCCAACAGGGACGCGCAGGTTTTCAACGCTTCATTGACGAAGCCTCCCCGCTCTGCGAAAAAGTTAGGGCGGCGGGCTTCACCATCAGTTACCACAACCACAACTACGAGTTCACCCGCTTCGATAGACGCCCCGCCCTGGAGTGGATTTTTGACTCAATCCCCTGCCTAGGCGCGGAAATTGACACGCACTGGATTCAAATGGGTGGCGGCAACCCCACCGCGTGGATTCGCAAAGTGGCAGGGCGCATGAACTCCGTCCACCTGAAAGATTTGACTGTGGAAATGTGGACACCCATCTTCGCTGAAGTCGGACAGGGCAGTTTGAACTGGGATGAAATCATCCAAGCCTGCCGCGATACAAATGTGGAATGGTATGTCGTCGAGCAGGACGAATGCCGCCGCGACCCGTTCGAGAGTTTGAAACTCAGTTATGAATTTTTGAAGACCTTTGGATTGGAATAATGTTCAGACCCTAAAGGTTTTGAAAACCTTTAGGGTCTCGGAGACGATATGACCCCAAAACTCGCCATCCATGGCGGCTCTCCTGCCTGCCCCAAACCGCTTCCGCCCATGTACCCTGGCGGTAACAGCATTGACGCGGAAGAAGAAGCCGCCGTTCTCGAAACCTTACGCGCCAAACGGCTATTCCGTTATTACGGACCCAACCCTGGCGAATCGAAAGCGGAACAACTGGAAAAAGAATTCGCCGCCCGCACAGGGACTCGCTACGCGCTGGGAGTCACTTCTGGAACCGCCGCGCTAATTTGCGGTTTGCAGGGAATCGGAGTCGGCGCGGGGGATGAAGTCATTGTCCCCGCCTATACCTGGATTGCATCTGCTTCGGCGGTGTTGGCTGTCGGCGGCATTCCCATCGTCACCGAAGTGGATGAGTCGCTCACGCTTGACCCTGCCGAGATTGAATCAAAAATCTCACCGCAGACCAAAGCCATCATGCCCGTTCACATGCGCGGCGCGCCCGCAAACATGGACGCGATTCTCGCAGTGGCAAAAAAGCATAACCTGAAAGTCATCGAAGACGCGGCGCAGGCAAACGGCGGTTCATTGAATGGCAAGGCGCTCGGTTCTTTCGGTGACGTGGGCTGTTTCAGTATGCAGTTCAACAAAATTATCACGGCGGGCGAAGGCGGCATGATTGTCACGGATGATGAATCCATTTGGAAACGCGCCGTCATGTTCCACGATGTCATCGGCGGATTGCGAAACGGATTCGCCGCCGAAGAAATGCTGTGGGGTGCAAACTTCCGAATGCCCGAACTGCTGGCAGCGGTCTCGCTCGTTCAACTTCGCAAGCGCGATAACCTGCTCGACCAAATGCGCCAACGCAAGCAAATGCTCAAACAAGGTTTGGCGGATGTTGCCCAACGCAAGGGTACCCAATTCCGTACCGAGCATGACCCGCAAGGCGATACTGCCATCGCGCTGGTCTTTTATGTTGAAAATTCAGAAGTTGCGGGCAAAGTCGCTGACGCTCTGGAAGCGGAAAACATCAGCGCGTCCACGTTGTATCACCCTGAACAGACCGACTATCACATCTACGTCCACTGGACGCCCATCACTGCCAAACGAGCCTGGACATCCGCCAACGCCCCGTGGAGTTTTGCCAAACGCGAAGCGGATTATTCTCCCACCGCCTGCCCCAAGACTCTCAACTTGCTCAGCCGCGCTGTCCATCTCGACGTGAATCCATTGATGACGAATGAAGACGTGGAGAACACGCTCGAAGGCTTGAACAAGGTTTTGAATGCGCTGGCGTAAATTCATTTACCACAAAGGGTCACAAAGGTACACAAAGGTTTTTGGTTTTCCCTTTGTGACCCTTTGTCTCCTTTGTGGTTGAAAAAAGGAAATCCATGTCCCAAACCTCCTTCAACCAAATGACTGCCGCAGGCACAGACAAACCAATTCCCGAAATCGGAATTGGAATGCTCGGTTATGCCTTCATGGGCAAGGCACACACCAACGCTTTCAAGACCATCCCCTACATGATGTACCCGCCGCCCGCCATTCCCCGCCTTGCCGCCATCTGCGGGTTGGGAGAATCTCAAGTCGCCGAAGCCGCTCAACGGTACGGATATGAAGCGCACTATACCGATTGGCGCAAAATGCTGGAAGATGAGCGCATCCAACTTTTTGATAACGGCGGCTCCAACGACATTCACGCCGAGCCGACAATTGCCGCCGCACAGATGGGCAAGCACGTTATTTGTGAAAAGCCGCTGGCACGTAATGCCGAAGAAGCCAAGTCCATGCTGGATGCGGTGACGAAGGCAGGTGTCAAGCACATGGTGGGATTCAACTACCGCTTTGTCCCCGCTGTGCGGCTGGCGCGGGAACTGATTCAGAGCGGCAAACTGGGGCGCATTTATCACTTCCGCGCCGTGTACTTGCAGGAATGGCTCCTGCCGCATTATGACCTGCCCTTCGTCTGGCGCATGGATAGGAAACTCGCGGGCAGCGGCGCACTCGGCGATTTGGGTGCGCACACCATAGACCTGGCGCGTTATCTGCTCGGCGAAGTGAAAACCGTCAGCGCACTCACCCGCACTTTCGTGCCAGAACGCAGGCTTCCCGTTGGTGAAGGAAGCGGAATCGTCAGCGTGGATGATGCCTTCGCTTCGCTCATCGAATTCCACAACGGCGCCATTGGCACAATTGAAGCGTCCCGCTTTGCAACGGGAAACCGCAACCGTAATAGTTTTGAAATCAACGGCGAGCGCGGCAGTATCCGTTTTGATTTGCAGCAGCTTAACGAACTGCAAGTCTATTTTGTGGATGACCCCGCCGAGACGCAAGGCTTCCGCACCGTGTCCGTCACTGAGTCGGTTCATCCCTGGATTTCAAATTGGTGGCCCCACGGACACATCATCGGCTGGGAGCATACCTTTGTGCATGAAATGGCGCACCTGCTCGATTGCATTGCCAACGATAAAAATATCGCCCCACTTGGCGCGACATTTGAAGACGGTTACATCAACGCTGTCATCTGTGACGCGATTCTGAAATCTGCCGAAGCTCGTCGGCAGATTGATATTGAAATCTAAAGGAGTTTCTCATGCCTATTCGATTTGGCTCCACTGAATTAATTATCATTTTGATTATCGTTATCCTGCTCTTTGGCGTGGGGCGCATTGGAAAAATTGCGGGCGAACTCGGCTCTGGAATCCGCGAGTTTCGCAAAGCAATGAATCCTGAAGAAAAGAAAGAAGAATGAATCCTTTTGACTATGGCTTATCGTTGGATGGCGAGACCGTCACGGTTGTAAGTGAACCGCTTCTCCGCGCCAACATCGGCAAACTGGCGCGGATCTCTGCTTTGGACGCGAAGCGTGGGGAACGCGCCGCGCAAGCCAGATATTGGATTCGCGCCGCCGCCCAAGCCTTGGACATCGTCCCCGCTTCCATCCATGACCTGTATCTGGCGCGCGGACGAGCAGCCTTTTCCCACGCCTGGACGACTCCCGCTTTCAACCTGCGCGCCCTGCCCTTCGACTGCGCCCGCGCCGCGTTCCGCTCCGCCCGCAAAGCCGACGCTGCCGCAATGATTTTTGAACTCGCCCGCGTCGAACTCGGCTGGACGGATCAAACGCTCGCCGAATACGCTGCCAGCATTCTCGCCGCTGCCATCGCAGAAGGCTTTCGCGGCGCGATATTTTTGCAGGGCGACCATTTTCAAATCTCCGCCAGCCTGCCGTTGGAGCAGGAAAAAGAAGCGGTCAAGAATCTCATCGCCGAAGCACTGGCGGCGGGTTACTTCAACATCGATGTAGACACCAGCACGCTTGTAGATTTATCGAAGCCAACGGTGATGGAACAACAAACTGTGAATGCCACCTTATCAGCAGAACTGGCGGCACACGTCCGCAAATTCCAGCCGCAGGGTGTGACTGTCTCCATCGGCGGGGAGATTGGCGAAGTCGGCGGGCATGTCTCCACGCTGGAAGAACTCCGCGCTTACATGAGTCAATTCAACGAACGCTTTGCGCCCAACCAGCCTGGACTGAGCAAAGTCAGCATTCACACTGGCACGGCGCACGGCGGAATTCCATTGCCCGATGGTTCGATGGCGAAGGTGAGCATTGATTTTGACGCGCTGAAAAATTTAGGTCAAGTGGCGCGGACGGAATACAGCATGGGCGGCGCGGTGCAACATGGCGCGTCCACGTTGCCGCCTGAACATTTCAATCAGTTCGTCACGCACGGCGCGGTGGAAGTCCACCTTGCTACCGCGTTTATGACCACGTTCTACAAAAACATTCCCGCCGAAATGAAAGCGGAGATGTTTGCCTGGCTGGACGCGCATCTCGCTGCCGAGCGCAAGCCAGAGATGACCGACGAGCAATTCCATCACAACACGCAAATGCACGCGCTGGCGCCATTCAAAGAATCAGCGTGGAATCTGCCAACGGATGTTAAAGACCAGTTATCGGCGGCGTGGGAAGCTCAGTTCGATATGTTGTTCGAGCGGCTCGGTTGCGCGGGTACTCGTCAGATAGTCGAGCAGGTCATTCATCCCGTAAAAATCCCGCCCAAGTTGGAAGATTATCTTGTCAGAAACAATCTACATGAGCAAGTCAATGGCTTGTCTGGATAATTTTCATCCTTCATAATTCATCCTTCATCTTTTCAAGGAGTCCCCCATGAACTATCGCTTTTCCTTCGGCCCCTGGAACATCCACTCTGGCGCAGACCCTTTTGGTCCGCCCGTGCGTGATGAATTTTCGTTCGCCGAAAAACTGGAATTCTACAAACAACTCGGCTTCGACGGCGTGCAGTTCCACGATGACGACGTGGTCTCGAATGCGGACGCGTCCTGGGGTAAACAGGAAGCCGAAGCCAAGCAAATGCATGCCCGTCTCGATGAGCGCGGACTGGTGGCAGAGTTCATCGCCCCGCGTTTGTGGGAACACCCGCTGACGATTGACGGCGCGATCACCTCCAACTCTGCTGAAGCGCGGACATACGCGCTCGAACGCACGAAACGTGCGATTGACATTGCCCGCTTGATGGGGACAAAAGATTTGGTGTTATGGCCTGCCCGCGAAGGGACGTACCTGCGCGAAGCGAAAGACCCCATTGCTTCGGTGGCGCGGCTGGTGGAGTGGATGAATGTCGTGCTGGAGTACGACAAGGATATCCGCATTTTGGGCGAGATGAAACCCAACGAGCCGATGGATAACGCCTACGCGCCGACGACGGGACATTTTCTCGGTCTCGCCAGTCTGACGGTTGACCCCAGCCGTGTGGGGACGCTCATCGAATCAGCGCACGCGATTCTGGCTGGGCTTGACCCGTCCGATGAAATGGCATACGCGCTGGCGCATAAGAAACTCTGGTCAGTCCATCTCAATGACCAGAACGGACTCAAGTTCGATGAAGACAAATCCTTCGGCGCAGTGGACATCCGCCGCGCATTCAACCAGGTTTGGGTACTGGAACGCGCGGGATATGGGCAGAACGGCGAGTTCATCGGCTTGGACGTGAAAGCCCTGCGGACTCAAGCAAAGGAAACATCCACCAAACATCTGCGTAACAGCCGCGCCTTCTTCCTGCGGTTGGTGGAACTCGTCCGCTCGCTTGATGTGGCAAAAGTGGAAGAACTCCGCGCAGCCCGCGATTACGAAGAGTTGGATATGCTGATTGTGAAACATTTGATTGGGTAATCTGTTGCGTAGAGTGTGTTCCGTGACTCTTCCAAACGGAACACGCAACATACCCCACGTTCATTCTTCATTCTGCATTCAGGAGTTCCCATGCCAGACGCCATCATCGCAGGACACCTCTGTTTAGACATCATCCCCGACCTTGCCAGCCATGCCGCAGGCGGACTCGCTTCCATCGTTCAGCCTGGCAAACTGGTGGACATCGGCGCGGCGAAAGTTTCGACGGGCGGCGCGGTCTCGAACACGGGGCTGGCGCTTCATCGGCTGGGAATCGAAACGCGCCTGCTTGCCAAAGTCGGCGCGGATGAGTTCGGGCGCACGGTCAAGCAAATAGTGGCAGACCACGCCCCTGCGCTCGCCGATGGAATCAGTGTTAGCGCTGAAACCAGCACATCCTATTCCATCATTCTCAACCCGCCTGGCATTGACCGCTGCATTCTGCACCACCCAGGCTCGAACGATGATTTCACATCCGCCGATGTGCGCGATGAAGATGTGCGTGACGCGCGTCTCTTTCACTTTGGCTATCCCCCGCTCATGGCGCACATGTTCGCCGATAACGGCGCAGAACTTGCCGAACTCTTTCGGCGCGTCAAAAATCTCGGTTTGACCACTTCGCTCGACATGGCGTTGCCAGACCCCAACTCGGCGGCGGGACGCGCAAACTGGAAAGTCATTTTACAGAACACGCTTCTGCACACCGACATCTTCCTGCCGAGTCTCGATGAGATTCTCTACATGCTCGGCAAAGACACACAAGCCCCGCTTACACCAGAACTGCTTCACGAAGTCAGTGATGAACTGCTGGCAATGGGCGCGAAAATCATCGTCATCAAATTGGGTGAGCGCGGCTTATATATGCGCGTTGCCCCCGCAGATGTGTTGCAAGGCTTGGGGAAAACCCGCCCGACCTATCTCACAGCGTGGGGGAATTACGAAGCCTGGCAGCCCTGCTTTCAGGTGGATGTGGCGGGGACGACAGGTTCAGGCGACGCCACCATCGCGGGATTTCTCTCCGCCCTGTTGCGGGATATGTCCCCCGCCAAAACGGTTCAATCCGCGCTGGCAGTTGGCGCCTGCTCCGTTGAAGCGGCAGACGCCTTGAGCGGTATCCGCCCCTGGGGTGAGACACTGAACCGAATCCGTGCAGGCTGGAAGCAGAAGGAAGAACCATTGGCATTCGCGGCGCGGCTCTGAAAAGTGAGCAGTGACCAGTAATCAGTGACTTGAGAAACTATGAGACTAACCAACTATGAGACCAACCAACTACCACACCTACAATGAAATCAAATCACAGCCACAGGCATGGGCAGAGACGCTCGACATGCTGGCGCGGCGCAAAGACGAATGGCTGGAGTTTTTCGGCGCGGGGCATTTTGACTCGCTTGTGCTGACGGGCTGCGGCTCGATGTATTACATGCCGCTTGCGGCTTCGGCGGTCTGGCAGGAGTTGACCAAAGTCCCCACCCGTGCCCTGCCTGGTTCGGAAACCTGGCTCAATCCCGCGTCCATTCCCGCTTCGTCCAACCCGCTGATGATTTCTGTCAGCCGTTCGGGAACCACCACCGAAACCGTCCGCGCCACCCGCGCCTTTGGCGGCAAGACTACCAC
>Ga0075156_10001149_pt1 | contig 14248 bp, 17 predicted proteins | sample JI81AbrownDNA_FD_70966 | JGI IMG/M metagenome (GOLD analysis project Ga0075156, IMG submission 70966) | Wastewater effluent complex algal communities from Wisconsin, to seasonally profile nutrient transformation and Carbon sequestration -... | ecosystem: Engineered > WWTP > Effluent > Algae...
CAGCGAGGCCTGCAGCGCCGTGACGACGATCAGCAGGCGCCGATCCCGGGCGCTGATGAGCCGCAGTGCGGAGCGGAGGTCGGACCAGAGTCTCATCGGGCGTCCCACCCCTGCGCCCTCTCCAGGGTCACGGCGTGATCTGCGGCTGGCTCACGGTGTCGGCCCGCTTCGGGCGCGACTCCCCGTAGCCGGAGTTGTAGCCGTAGCCATAGCCGTAGTTGTACTTGTAGCTGTAGCGGCGCCGCGAGGACGGCACGAAGTTCATCACCGTGCCGAGGAGGGTGCCGTCGACCTGCTCGATGGCATTGACGGCGGCGGCCACCTGCTCGCGCGTGGTCTTGCCCCACCTCACGATGAGGATGGCGCCGTCGCTGGCCGTGGTCACGATGGCTCCGTCAGTGACGGGCAGCAGCGGCGGCGCGTCGATGATGACGACGTCGAAGGCCCCGCGGAGAGTGGCGAGGACCTCCTTCATCTGCCGCGAGCCCAGCATCTCGGAGGGGTTCGGCGGGGTCATGCCCGACGGCAGGACGGTGAAGGCGCCGCGGTTCCAGAGCAGGAGCGCGTCGTCGAGCGTGTGCTGTCCCGACAGGACGCTCGTCAGGCCCACGCCCATCTCGATGCCGAGGTAGGTGCCGAGCTTGGGGCGACGAAGGTCGGCCTCGACGAGGCAGACCTTCCATCCCGCCTGGGCCAGCGTGATCGCGAGGTTGATGGCCGTCGTCGACTTGCCCTCGTCGGGCACGGCCGACGTGATCGTGATGACCTTCGGCGGCTTGTCGACGCTGACGTAGCGCAGGTTCGTGCGGATGGCACGGAACGCCTCCGAGCGCACCGCCCTCTGGTCCATGGCCACCAGCGGCGTGGTCTTGGCGTCGTTGTCGTACATGATCATCCCGAGGCTGCTGGCCCCGGTGATCTCGGCGAGCTCCTGCTGCGTCTTGACGGTGTTGTCGAGGTGGTTGCGCAGGAAGGCGTAGCCGATGCCGAGCACGGCGCCGATGAGCATGCCGAGGAGCAGGTTGACCCGGCTGCGCGGACTGCTCGGCGAGCTCGGCGGCTCGGCCGGCTGGGTCATGGTCGCCTTGACCAGGACCGAGCTGCCCAGGGTCTGGGCCTCGAGGTCCTGGATGACGGTGGAGAGCTGCTGGGCCGTGGCGTTCGCGATGTCCGCGGCACGCACCGGGTCCATGTTGGTGACGGAGATCTCGAGGATGACGGTGCCCGACGGGTTCGTCGCCGACACGTTGGGGGCGAGGCCCGCGACCGAGATGTCCAGGCCCAGGCTGTCGATCACGGGCTGGAGCACCCGCGGGCTGTCGACGATCTGCACGTAGCTGGTCAGCCGCTGGAGGACGTAGGGGGTGGAGGAGCCCACGGTGGTCTGCCCCGTGGTGCCGCTGTTCACGCGCGTCGAGATGGACACGAAGATCTGGGCGGAGGCGGTGTAGATGCGCGGCTGGAGGTAGGTGTAGACCACGGCGGCGCCGGTGCACAGCAGGAAGATCGCGAGCATCCCGAACCAGTGCTTGCCCAGCACTCGAACGTAGTCACGAACATCCATCGGTTCCCGCACCCTTCGTCATGAGGGAGTTTGTCACACTCGTGACGGCACGACGCCCAGCCTCGCCCGGGCCGGGGAGCCCAGGAGTCAGCCGGCGACGGCCGCCAGAAGACCGACAATACGTGTCACGGCGCCTTCTACCTCGACGAAAACGTCCGAATGGGGGGCCGGACCATGGCGGTCGGCGATGTCGTCGCTGTCCCCCGGGCGAGCCGACAGGTGCGTGCGGGCGGCGTCCATCTCCCCCACCAGCCACGTGAGGCGCTCCCGCGGGTCGATCGGCATGGACGGGGCTCCCTCGATGGGCAGCCCGTCCTCGAGGGGTCCGCGCAGCGAGTCGGCGACGACGGCCGCCTGGTTGAGGGTGAACATGCGGGGGCGGCAGGCCGGATCCAGCAGGGCGCACTCCGCACGGCTCTCGCGATCCGCGGCCAGCACGAGGTCGGACGCACCCAGGAGCTGAGCGGTCACGCCGCGCGACCCGCGACCGAACCCCGCCGCGGGAGACCAGTGCATCGCCTGCGGGCAGGCGGCCTCGCCCACGCCGGCGTGGGTCCCTGCGGACTCGACCAGGACCGTGCTGGACAGCCCCGCTCGATCGAGGGCCTGCGCCATGAGGCCCTCCGCGAGTGGGGATCGACAGACGTTCGCCCGGCAGACGATCAGCACCCGGAACGCAGCGTCCATGGCCGCACCCTAGCGATGGTCCGATCGGGTTCCTGGCGCCCGAGGACCACGATCCACGACCAGGATGGCTCGGCCCCTGACCCTTGCCCGCTGACGCGAGGCGCTGCCACACTCCCGCTCACGGCGTCGCTCGCCCGGCGGACGCCCCCATGAAGGGGATCCACCATGGCCAACTACCTGCTTGCCTACGTCGGTGGCGACGAGCCGGACTCCGAGGAGGCCGGTGCCGCCGTGATGAACGCCTGGATCGCGTGGTTCGGCACCCTCGGCGATGCGGTCGTCGATCCCGGGAATCCGATCGGCGCATCGGCGGCCGTGGCCTCGGACGGCTCGGTCGTCGCGGCCACGGCAGGCGTCACCGGCTACTCCGTCGTAACGGCTGACAGCCTCGAGGCGGCGATCGAGATGGCCAAGGGATGCCCGCATCTCGCGGCGAACGGCGGCGTCGAGGTGTACGAGACCTTCCCCGCGATGTAGCACCGGGCCATCACGGCCGGATCTGCGATCGGGCCGACTTGCTCATGATCGCCCACCGCCGGCGCTCCTGCGCCATCAGGCGGGCATCGTGTCGGCGCTCGAGCCATGCCTGCTCGCGCTGGAGCCTGCGCCAGGAGTCCAGGCGCTTCCCCACCTCCTCGTCGGAGGCCGCCGCGATCACGACCGCGCAGCCCGGCTCGCTGTCGTGCCCGCAGTCGGAGAACCGGCAGTGCGATGCCAGTGCGTCGATGTCCGCGAACGTGCCCTGCAGCCCTTCGTCCCCCACCCAGGGCGCGAACTCGCGCATCCCCGGCGTGTCGAGCAGCAGGCCCCCGCCCGGCAGCGGAACGAGGTGCCTCGACGTCGTGGTGTGGCGACCCTTCCCGTCCGACCGGGTGTCGGCCGTCGCGAGAACCTCGTGCCCGGCCAGGGCGTTCACCAGGCTGCTCTTGCCCACGCCCGATGGACCGATGAGGGCCAGCGTCGTGGCGGCCGCGATGCGTGCTCGGAGCGCGGCCACGCCCTCCCCGCTCACCGAGGACACGGCGACCACGTCGACGCCGAGGCAGTGCGCCGCCGCCCGGTCGACCTCGTCGTCCGGATCGGCGATCGTGTCCGCCTTGGTGACCACCACCAGCGGAGTGGCGCCGGACTCCCACACGGCCGTGAGCTCGCGGTCGAGGCGCCGATGGTTGACGGCACCCGCAGCGGCGCAGAGTGCCACCACGTCGACATTCGCCGCCAGAACCTGCTCGGCCTTGCGGCGCCCGGCCTCTGCTCGCGACAGCGTGGTCCGGCGCGGCAGGAGCACCTCCACGTAGCAGGACGACCTCTCGTCACCGGAGATGAGCACCCAGTCGCCGGTGACCGGGACATCGTCGAGGGGTCGGGCATGACCCCGGGCCAGCAGCTCGCCGGCGCCGTCGTGCACGAGCCAGGCTCCGCGCTCGGCCCGCGTCACACGGGCCGGGCGAAGCCGGGGATGGGAGTGGATCAGGCTCTCGACGTGATCGTCGGGATGCCAGCCGAGATCGGCAAGTGACAGGGACAACGTGACTCCAGGGCGGAATGCGCGCGCGGCGCAGGGATGGGGGTCGCGGGCGTCCGCGCGCTCGTCCCAGCCGTGGAGGGGGTCAGAGGGCGCAGACGCGGAAGGTCACGGCAGTCATGGCTGTGGCTCCTCTCACGTCGCGGTGTGGCCCCAGCGTACGCCGCCGGTACCGTGCCTGGCCAGTGCCTTCGCGCCTATCTCGTGAGCTGCGCCAGCAGGCCGGGCACGTCGACGAGGGCGATGCGGATCAGGGAGTCGTCGCAGCCGTACGGGAGCACGAGCGTCTGCCCGTGCACCAGCCCGCCGCAGGAGTACACGACATTCGGCACGTAGCCATCGCGCTCCCCCTTCTGGGGAGTGATCAGCGGGCGCTTGAGCCGGCCGATGACCACGCGCGGATCCTCGAGGTCGAGGAGCATCGCGCCGATGCTGTACTCCCGCATCGGACCGACACCGTGCGTGAGCACGAGCCAGCCGGCGTCGGTCTCGATCGGAGGCCCGCAGTTGCCGACCTGCACCATCTCCCACGGCTGGCGAGGGGTCTGCAGGACGCCTGCCTCGTCCCACTGGCCCAAGTCGGACGATGCGGCGACCGTGTTGTTCTCCCGGTCCCAGCGGGACAGCGCCAGGTACTGCCCGCCGACGCGACGGGGGAACACGGCCATGCCCTTGTCCTTCGCGGCGGGGCCGCACAGCTGACTGACGTGGAACGTGCGGAAGTCCGACGTGCGCAGCATCTGCGGCACGACCCGCGCGCCGTCGAACGCCGTGTAGGTGCCGCGGTAGTCGACGGTGCCGTCGTCCGCCGTGAAGCGCACCATGCGCAGGTCCTCGAGCCCGTGGCTCTCGGTGGGGGCCGTCGGGATGATCACCCGCTGGTCGATGGACGAGTCGGCCGGGAACTCCACGGAGTAGTTGCAGGACGCGATCCACTCGAGGTGCTCGATGGTCGTCGCCACCGGGCCACGGGTGAGCCCCTGGCCGTGCAGTCGCGCGATGGCCATCGCGAGCTCGGCGCTGCCGAAGGTGTCGCCGAGCAGGTCCAGGACGAAGTCGGCGCTCGAGTGATCCTCGCCCAGTCCGGCGAGCTGCTGGGCGAAGATGGACTTCCGGTAGGTGGGCGGCAAGGCCACGGGAAGCGTGGTGGTGCCGTCGGGGACGTCGAGCACCACCGAGTCGTGCCGGTTGATGACACCCGTGCGGAACTCGATGCTCGAGATGTGGCCCTCGCCGACCCCGCGCACGCTCATGATGAAGCGCGTGCTGCCCGGCGGCAACCCCTCCTGGTCGGGGTGCGCGACCATCGACGGGTTGAAGAGGGCGGCCGCCTCGATCGCGTACTCCTGCGTGAAGAACGCGCCGATGAGCTGCCGGCGGGCCTTCGACACGCGGCCGGGGCGCGGGAGCCGGTGGGCCACCAGCTCGAAGCGGCTCATGAGGATCGCGGGCAGGTCCAGGTGACGAGGTCCGAAGGACTCCAGGGTCGCTGCGAGCCACGTGTCGACCTCGACCGAGGTCATCTCGAGGACGCGCTCGAGCACCGCCGTGGCACGGGACTCCCCAGCGTCAGGAGCTCCTGGCCCGGCAGGAAGGTCTTGACGACAACGCGGGTCGGATCCGCCTTGAGCACATGCGGCGTCCAGCGGACGAGCGGCACCGCCGTGCGGCCGGTCATCGTGCCGGCGTTCGCGCGGCCACGTGCGCCAGCTGGAAGGTCGCGATGGCGGCCAGCGTGGACTCGGCCCCCTGGTTGAGGTTGACGTCGTCGCGCAGGAGCCCGTCCAGGCCTCCGCCGGTCGCGGGGTCGTAGACCGCCAGGCCGCTGTCGTTCCAGCCGAGGAACCATGCGGAGCAGCGGTCGATGACGAACGCCCACCTCGGGTCGCCGGTGAACTCGAGCGCCCGCGCGCAGGCCTCTGCGAGAGCGGCGACCTCGATGGGCTGCTGGTCGAAGCCAGGGCGCGACTCGCCCGCGCTCCAGCCGCCCGTGGGCACGACCGACAGGTGCGTGCCGCTCGTCTCCTGCTCGACCAGCCAGGCCAGCAGGGCGAGGCCGTCCCGCGTGCACTCGGCATCCCCGAGGGCTGACCCGATGAGCAGCAGCGCCTCGGGGATGAGGGCGTTGGCGTAGGTCAGGCGCGCCGCGGGCCACGGCCAGTCGGCGTCGGGGACGGCACGGCCGATCACGGTGCGCGCGTCCTCGAGCATGCCCACGGCCAGTGGGTCGCCCGGCGCCGCCAGCAGCACCTCGTAGGCGCCTACGGCCGCGTAGGCCATGGCCCGGGGGTGGTGCGACCTGGCGCGCAGGCACACCCGTGCAGCCCCCAGGGCGAGGGCCCGAGACTCGTCGTTCGGGCCGTGCGACGCGGCGGTGCCCAGGCCCCAGAGCGCCCTCCCCCAGTGGTCGCCCGTGGTCGCTTCATCGAGCCATCGGCCATTCGCCTGACGGCGGTTGTGCGATCGCCCCTGCGAGTCCTGCGCCTCGATCGTGAACTCGAGGTACATCCGCGACAGCGCGAGGACCCGGTCGGTCGGGTGCGGCTCGCGGACGGTGACCACCAGTCCGCGCGCAACGTCGTCGACGCAGTAGCCGTGCTCCTCGCGGGGGACCGCGTGATCGGCGTGCTCGTACATGCCGTCGTCCGTGCTCATGGCGGCGAGGTGGTCGAAGGAGACCTCGGGGACCTTCATGCGACCGACAGCTTCGCGGTGCCGAGCAGTGACGTTCCCAGGGCCACGTACTCCGCCGCGACCCCCGACCACAGCAGCCCGGGGGCGAGCTCGGTCGCGACGGCGCCCATCGACGCGGTCAGGCCCGGCTCGGTCAGCACGCGGCGCAGCGCGGCCGCGATGGCCTCCGGGTCACGCTGGGGCACGATGATCCCGGCGCCACCGCTCAGCAGCTCGACGGCGTGCGGGAAGCCCGTGGAGATCACCGGCTTCCCGGCGACCACGGCCTCAGTCAGGACGCCCGAGGTCACCTGGTCACGGGAGTCGTACGGGAGGAGGACGACGTCGGCCTCGCGGATCACCCGGCGCAGCGAGGGCTCGTCGAGGTAGCGCCCTTCGAAGGACACCAGGTCCTCGACGCCGAGCGACTCGGACAGCGCCACGAGCCGATCGCGGTAGCGCTCGCCGTCGCGCTCGACGACGCGGGGATGCGTCTCCCCCACGACGCGGTACAGGGGTGCCGGTGTCAGGTCGACGACATCGGCCATGGCCGTGATTGCCCACTCGATCCCCTTGCCCTCGCCGAGGAGCCCCCAGGTCAGGATGGTGGGACGCGCGCCGATCGGCGACACCTCGCCGGCCGCCGGCCGGTTGTCGGCGGCGCCGTGGGCGATCACCCGCACCTTGGCGGGATCGACCACCCAGCCGTGGAGCAGCCTGCGCCTCGCGGTGTCGGTCATCGTCACGACGATGGTGGCGGCGTCCACGACCCGCGCCAGCACCTGGTGCTGGTGCAGCGTCGGCTGGGCGAGCACGGTGTGGAGCACGACGATGGACGGGATGCGCAGCTGGTCGAGCAGGTCGACCACGTCGGCACCGTCACGTCCGCCGAAGATGCCGTACTCGTGCTGCACGATCGCCACATCGCACGCGTTCATCGCAGCCGCTGCCTGCCGAGCCGCGCCGGGCTCGGAGATCACCAGCTCGTGGGAGACATGCGCGACCACGGGCTCGGGCTCGTCGACGATGCGCACCACCTCGACGTCGACCCCTGACGCCGCCATCTCGGACACCAGCGCGTAGGCGAAGGTGGCCAGGCCGCACTGGGTGGGCGGGAAGGTGCTGAGCATGCTGAAGCGGGTGGCCACGAGGGGGCCCATCTGCGAGGTTCGCGCGGTGCAGCGGAGGCGCTGCCGATCCTGCATGGGGCACATGCGTCCCCGACTGGCACCGGACGGCGGGCGAAGCCCCTGCCTGGTGTCCTTGACCGTATCTGTGCCCCGAGTCTACCAGCGCGAACGCGGTCGCATTCCGCGCGGAAGTGCCAGCAGGGCAGGATGCATCCCGTGCCCACCTACGTCGCCCTTCTCCGCGGGGTCAACGTCGGCGGTCACAACAAGGTGCCGATGGCGACACTTCGCCAGGCGCTCGAGGCCTCGGGCCTCGAGCGGGTGCGCACGTACATCCAGAGCGGCAACGTGGTGCTCGATGCGCGCATGGACGACGCGGCGGCCGTCGCGACGCACGTGCGGGAGGTGATCGCCACCTCGTTCGGCCTCGACATCGCGACGATCGCGGTCGCGTCGTCCGCCTTCGCCGCCGTCGTGGCCGCCAACCCGTACCCGGACGAGACCGACCATCGGCGCCTCCACGCGATCTTCCTCCCCTCGCCGCTCGACGACGCGTCCCGCGAGCAGGTGCGTGCGCTGCAGGACGCTGCGACGCAGAAGGGGACGCGCGACACCTGCACCGTCGACGGAACCGTCATGTACCTCCACACTCCGGAGGGGTTCGGGACCAGCGAGCTGGCCAAGGCGCTCAGCACCAAGGGACGCGGCATCCATCGCAGTGGCACCGCCCGCAACTGGGCAACGGTCACTGCCCTGCTGGCCCTCTGCGAGTCCTGACCCTCGCCTCCTCCATCCCTTACGCATCCGTAAGGCGCGGTCCGCTGGCCCGGCGGCCCGGAGTGTGTTCCCATGGGGCATGGCACAGTCCCAGGCCCACCTGCGCGGCACCCCCGTCGGCCGCCGCGTCGTCCTCGCCATGGTCGGCCTCGGCGCCGTGGGCGTCGCAGCGGGCAAGTGGCTGTCGGACGGCGTCAGCGACGTGGTGGCGTCAACGGTGCCCGGCCTGGCGTCGGTCATCCCGGCCGCCGGCGGCTTCCGCATCTACACCGTCACGAACGGCTTCCCCGAGATGGCGCCGGCCGACTACCGCCTCACGGTCTCGGGGATGGTCGACACCCCGCTGTCGCTGACCCTCGACGACCTCGCCGCCCTCCCCCAGACGGGGATGACCAAGGACTTCCAGTGCGTGACGGGGTGGCGCGTCGAGGACGTGCCCTGGTCGGGCGTCCTCCTGCGCGACGTGCTCGCCGCCGCCGGCGTCGAGGCAGGAGCGACCGCGCTGCGCTTCACATCGTTCGACGGGGCGTACACCGAGTCGCTGACCATGGAGCAGGGCATGAAGGACGACGTGCTCGTCGCCACGTCGATGTTCGGGGCGCCGATCGAGGTCAAGCACGGGGCGCCGGTCCGGCTCTACGTCGTCCCCATGTACGGCTACAAGTCGATCAAGTGGCTGTCCGGCATCGAGGTGGGCCGCGCCGTCATCCCGGGGTACTGGGAAGAGCGCGGCTACGACATCGACGCATACATCGGGGCATCGAACGGACGCAGCGATGACCCCAACGTCTGAGCCGCCGGCGACACTGCGCCGCTTCGCGTCAGCCGAGCAGTGGGCGCACCGTGCCATCGCGGTGCTCACCGTGGTGCTCCTGCTGACCGCGGCCCTCCTCTACATCCCCGACCTGGGCGGGCTCATCGGCAATCGGCAGATCGTCCGCGTCGTGCATGAGGTCGCCGGGTTCGCACTGCCCGTCCCCATCCTCATCGCCCTCTTCTCACGGGCCTTCCGCGACGATGCCGGGCGCCTGAACCGCTTCCTGCCGTCGGACTGGGAGTGGCTGCGCAAGCGCGACCGGCGATCCGGCCGCATCCCCGTGGGCAAGTTCAACGCGGGCCAGAAGCTCAACGCAGCCTTCACGCTCGGATCGATCATCATCATGTTCGCCACCGGCACGATGATGTTCTTCAGCAGCTACTTCACCGATGCCCTGCGCACGGGGGCCACGTTCGTGCACGACTGGCTCGCGCTCGCCGTGCTGGTCGTCACGATCGGCCACGTCTACATGGCGTTCAACGACGCGACCGCGCGGGCCGGGATGCGCACCGGCGAGGTGCCACTGGCCTGGGCCGAGCGCGAGCACGGCGCCTGGGCCGCCGAGTTCACGTCCTCCGATGCCTCGTCACCTGTGGCTGATCCTGAGCCCCAGAAGCAGCCATAAGTGACGACGCATCGGGCTGGTCATCGGGCGGCGATGGCGGCCAGCCCGTCGAGCAGCCGGTCGACGTCCTCGGCGCTCGTGTACGGCGCCAGCCCGGCGCGCACCGCCCCGGACGCGCCGAGGCCCAGGTGCTCGGACGCCTCGAGCGCGTAGAACGACCCGGCCGGTGCGTTGACCCCGAGCTCCGCCAGCCGGCGGTAGACCTCAGGCCCCTCGACCCCGTCGACGGCGACGAGCTCCGTGGGCGTGCGCACCGGCGCGTGACCGAACCGGTGGATGCCCGAGATGGCGTCGAGGCCCGACTGCAGGCGCGCGTGGAGGTCGTCCTCGTACTGCTCGAGCGCGGCCATGGACCGGAGCAGTCGCTCGCGACGGGTCAGTGACTGCTCGTCGCCGGGGACAAGGTCGGCCAGTACGTCGATGGCCGCCGTGACGCCGGCCAGCAGCTCGTAGGGCAGGGTGCCGAGCTCGAACCGCTCGGGGACCTGCTCGGTGCTCGGCCGGAGCTTGTCGGGATGCAGCGTCTCCAGCAGCGCCGGCGACGCCGCGAGCATGCCGATGTGCGGGCCGAGGAACTTGTACGGACTGCACACGTAGAAGTCCGCGCCCATGGCCCGCATGTCGACGGGCGCATGCGGGGTGAGGTGGACTCCGTCGACGTACAGGAGCGCAGGTGCAGCCGCGAGCTGCGCGCCGATCGCGGCCACGTCAGGCCGGGTGCCCAGGAGGTTGCTGGCCCCGGTCACTGCGACGACGCGGGTGTTGTCGTTGACGAGCGACATGACCGCGTCGACGGAGAGGGCACCGGTCTGCGGATCGAAGTCGGCCCAGCGGACGGTCGCCCCTGCTCGCTGCGCGTAGGTCACCCACGGGCGGATGTTGCCGTCATGATCGAGCCGGGTCACGACGACCTCGTCGCCCGGTCCCCAGTCCTGGGCCAGCGTGCGGGCGACCTGGAAGGTCAGCTCGGTCATGCTGCGACCGAACACGACCCCCGCAGGGTCGGCATTCACGAGGTCGGCGCCGGCGAGCCGGGCGCCCACGGTGATGTCGTCGGCGTTGCGCTCGGCCTGCGTCGTGCGGCCCCGGTTCGACAGGCCCCCGACGAGGGCCGCCGCGATGGCGTCGGCGACGACATCGGGTGTCTGCGTCCCTCCAGGCCCGTCGAAGTAGGCGATGCCCGACGCGAGGGCGGGCATGCGGGCACGGAGTCGCTGCACGTCGTAGGTCACGGGACCATCTAAGCCGAGGCTCGGCGGCGCCTCAGGCCCCAGGCTCACGTCAGCGGGCCACGTCCCACCAGAGGGTGGCCACGCGGCGCGGCCGTGCATCGGCCTCCTCGATGAGGGCCGCAGCGACCTCGGCGTCGCGGTCGGCCGTGAGGCAGAGCCGGATCCGGGCGAACCGCACGCGCTCGGCATCGGGCAGCGCCACCCGGTTGCCCCACGTCTCGTCGTCCCACTCCTCGAGGCGGGCGTCGAAGCCGAGCCCCCGGGCGATCGCCGCGAGGTCCCGCGCCGTCGGCTGCGTGGGCCGATCGAGCCCCCAGAATCGCTTCCAGAGCGGGTTCATGTTCGACATCGGATGATGCATGGGGACCTCGAGGACCACGCGTCCGCGCGCATGCCCGTCGAGCGCCTGCAGGAACGGCCCGATCTCGGGCACGTTGTAGGCGACGTGGTGGCACACGACCACGTCGCACGTCGGCACGGCGGGTGAGACGTCCGGCCACTGCCCGAGGTACTCCCGCGACCGCACGCCGCGCCGGAGCGCCGCCTCGGCGAAGGCGTCGAGCATGCCCTGCTGGTGGTCCACCGCCACGACGGATCCCGCCGGCGGCACCAGTGCGAAGGCGGCACGCCCTCCCCCGCTGCCGACGTCGAGGACACTGCCATCCTCGGGAACCGCCTCGCGCGCCCGCTGATGCGAGGGCGAGTCCTCGATGACGTCGTCGACGGTGAACATGGCGACGGGGTGGACCCACGGCGGCTCGTCGGCCTGGCTGAGGATCTCCTCGGGGATCGCCCACGATGCGAGGTCGTCGCGCCACGCATCAAGAAGCGGCTCGGCAGCGGGCGGGATCGGGGTCGGGTTCACGACTCGACCGTAGCCGGTAGCGTGTCCCCGTGGCACAGCCGGAAGACATTGGTACGCAAGCAGATAGCGACGTTGCGTCGGAAAACCTGCCGCATCCGTTCGTGACCCTCCTGGGCGGTGTTCGCGGCGCCATGGAGAGCGTCCTGCCACCCCTGGTGTTCATCACCGTGTACCTCGCCCTGGGCGGCAGCGGACAGCGAGCACTCAGCTGGGCCATCGGGGCCGCGGTCCTCCTCGCTCTCGCCTTCACCGTGTGGCGACTGCTCGAGCGCAAGCATCCGGCCCGCGCGCTGGGCTCGCTCCTCATCGTCCTGGTGAGCGGCTACATCGCTGCGCGCACGGGCAGTGCCGCCGACTTCTTCTGGCCGCGCGTGCTCCTCAACGCCGCGTCGGCACTCGCCTTCGTCGTCGCCAACCTCGTCCGGTGGCCGCTCATCGGCGTGGTCCTCGGCCCCGTCGTCGGCACCCGGATGCGGTGGCGGCAGGACCCGGACCTCATGCGGGCGTACACCCGCGCGTCATGGCCGTGGGCGCTGCTGAACCTCGTGCGCACGGTGCTCCTCGTCGTCTTCATCGAGGGCGACTCCCTGTGGGCGCTCGCGGTGTCGGGCGCCTTCTTCTACGGCCTGACGATCGTGACGATCGCCGCGTCCTGGGTGATCATCAAGCGCACCCTGCCCGAGGGGCATCCCGGCATCCGCCACCCTCGGATCGTCGTGCAGCAGCCAGACACCATATAGGTGTGTGATACACCATTGTGGTGTATCGTTGCCTCATGTCCAGGACGAACATCGACCTCAACGACTCCGCGGTCGAGATCATCATGCGGCGCTACCAGCTGCGGACCAAGACCGAGGCCGTGGACTACGCCCTCCGCGCGCTCGCCGGCCAGCCCTTCACGCGCGATGAGATCCTCGCCATGCATGGTGCCGGCGGCATCGTGGACGTGCCCGCCGATTCGTTTCCGTGATCCTCGTCGACACGTCGGCGTGGGTGGAGTTCGACCGCGGGACCGATTCACCCGCCGACCTCCGACTTCAGCACCTCATTGCCTCGGGTGCAGACATCGCCGTCTCCGAGCCGATCCTCATGGAGGTGCTTGCGGGCGCTCGCAACGACGTGGAGCGAGTACGGCTGCGGCGGATGATGACGTCATTCAGCTGGATCCCGGCAGATGCGCAGAACGACTTCGAGGCAGCAGCCCGCGTCTATGCCGCCTGCCGTGCCGCAGGCTGCACGCCACGGGGGCTCGTCGACTGCCTGATCGCCACGATCGCCATCCGCACGGGAGCGTCGCTCCTCACCGCCGACACGGACTTCGCGCGGATGGCTGACGTCCTGCCGCTACGCCTCGACCGTCACGACGACTGGCAGGACGGACACCAGTAGAGGTTGCGCCCCTGCAGGTCCGCCGAGGCGACCGGCGTGCCGCACACCAGGCACGCCTGGCCCGCCCGGCGGTAGACGTACACCTCTCCCCCGTGGCGGTCCTCCCGGGGCGGGCGGCCCATGGCCTCCGGCAGGTGGTCGTCCCGCACCGTGTCGATGCGGCCGCTGCGCACTCCCGCGGCCATGAGTTCGGCGAGGTCGGCCCACATCGTGTCGAACTCCTCGCGGGTGACGTCACGGCCGAGGCGCATCGGGCTCATCCCGTGCCGGAAGAGCACCTCGGCGCGGTAGATGTTCCCGACGCCGGCGAACACCCGCTGGTCCATCAGCAGTCCGGCGATGGGAGCGGTGCTGCGGCTCACCCGTGCCCACGCCCGGTCGGGGTCGGCGTCACGCCGGATCGGGTCGGGGCCGATGCGCGCCACGGCAGCCCGCTTCTCCCGCGCGTCGAGCACCTCGCACGCGGTCGGCCCGCGCAGCTCGGCCCACGACTCGTCGGAGCGCAGTCGGAGGCGCACGAGCCCGCGCACAGCCGGCGCCTCGCCCCGACCGAACTGCCACTTCCCGAAGAGCCCGAGGTGCACGTGGATCCAGAGGCCGCCCTCGAACCCGATGAACAGGTGCTTGCCGTGCGCCTCCACCCTGCGCACGACCCGCCCGGACACGAGCGCGGCCCCGTCCGCGAAGCGCCCCTGCGGGCTGTCGACGATGACGGGGCGCCGGGCGAAGGCCCGGGACAGGCGTCGGGCCTGGGCATGGACGACATGACCCTCCGGCACGGGCTGATCCTGACAGGCGGCGCGACGGCACGCCCTCCGACCGCCGTCAACAAAGGTTGACGGCGGTCGGAGCGTCAACTACAGTTGACGCATGGCCGACCCCCTCTCCTTCCCCTCCCCGGACGACCCGGAGGCCGCGCTGGCGTCCGTCGTCGCGCTCCGCGACCTGGCCGACCGGCTCGAGG
>Ga0075156_10001150_pt1 | contig 14239 bp, 11 predicted proteins | sample JI81AbrownDNA_FD_70966 | JGI IMG/M metagenome (GOLD analysis project Ga0075156, IMG submission 70966) | Wastewater effluent complex algal communities from Wisconsin, to seasonally profile nutrient transformation and Carbon sequestration -... | ecosystem: Engineered > WWTP > Effluent > Algae...
CCCCTGCCGCCTGCCGTGCCCAGCAAGCCGGCCGAGCCTGTGCGCCCGCCGGTGGCGACAAGCACCAAGCCGGCCCTGCCACCGGCCAAGCCCGAACAGATACCGCAGCAATATGGCGGCTACTACCAGGACGATGGCCCCATCCTGGAAGTGCCTTACGATCTGGATGCCCTGACCGAGCCGGAAGCCCGGCCCGAACCCTTGCACCGCTATGCCAACCGGCCTTACACGGTGCTGGGCAAGAGCTATACCCCGCGCAAGACCTATGGCGAGTTCAGCCAGCAGGGCATGGCCTCCTGGTATGGCAAGAAGTTCCACGGCAAGCGTACGGCCAGCGGCGAGCCCTACGATATGTTCAAGCTGACTGCCGCCCACCCCACGCTGCCCATACCCAGCTATGCCAGGGTGACCAGCCTGAGCAACGGCAAGTCGGTACTGGTGCGTATCAATGACAGGGGGCCATTTCACAAGGGGCGGGTAATCGATCTGTCCTATGCCGCCGCCTACAGGCTGGGCTACCACAATGGCGGTAGCGCCCAGGTCAAGGTGGAGGCGGTTGCGCCCGGCGACACCCAGCCAGCTCCCCCGCCAGAGACCGCGCTATTGCAGGCTGTGGAGGCTGCCGCCGGCACCCTGCCGGTGCGCGATGAGCGCACCACGGCGGTGGACCCGTTGGCCCGGCTGGCCAGCAACCTGGCGACCGAACCCGTGGCCACACCCGCGATAGAAACCCGTGCCGAGCAGCGCTGGGTGCAGTTGGGTGCCTTCGGCACCCAGACGACGGCCGAGGCTTTCCGCGACAAGGTGACGGGCACGCTGGGCTGGCTACCGGCGCCGGTGGTCGAGAACAGCGGCGCTATCTGGCGGGTAAGGGTAGGTCCGTTCGACAGCCGCCAGGCGGCGCAGCAGGCGGCCGACCGGATCGCCAACGAGGCGGATCTGCGGCCGGTGGTGATGCGCTAGAACCTGGGTGGTTTGCCTAGCGTAGCGTGTGGGGAGGTGCTGCGCAGGCGCTCGGGAAATCCGAGTGCTAGGCCAGCCGGCCACCGGTGACGCGGGCGATGCCGGCCAGATCGTCCCAGCTTTGCACCTGGGTAAAGCCGGCTGCCGCCAGCAAGGCGCGGCTGGGTTCGGCCTGGTCGTAACCATGTTCGAACAGCAGCCAGCCACCCTGGGCCAGGTAGCGGGGTGCGCCCTGAATGATGCGGCGGATATGGGCCAGGCCATCGGCCTCGTCGGTGAGGGCGCCACGTGGCTCAAAGCGCAGATCGCCCTCTGCCAGGTGCTGGTCGCCATGGGCGATATAGGGTGGGTTGGAGACGATCAGGTCGAATTGCTCACGCCCTAGCGAGCCATACCAGTCGCTCTGCATCAGCTGTATGGGGGTGGCATGGCGCTCGGCATTGCGGGCGGCCACGGCCAGGGCGTCGGCCGAGATATCGACAGCCCGCATGTCCAGCATGGGGCGGTGTTTGCGCAACGAGACCGGGATGATGCCGGAGCCGGTGCCCAGGTCCAGTGCGCGGCTGGGGGCATCCAGCGGAATGCGCTCCAGTGCCAGTTCCACCAGCAGCTCGGTTTCCGGCCGTGGTATCAGCACGGCAGGGCTGACTTCGAAATCCAGGCTGAAAAACTCGCGCAGGCCTATCAGGTAGGCTACCGGCTCCCCGGCCTGGCGCCTTTGCAGCAGCGTGTGGAAGTGTTCGGCCTGCTCGGGTGGCAGCTCGGCCTCGGGCCAGGCGGCCTGGCGGGTGCGGCTCAGGCCACTGGCGTGCTCCAGCAGCAGGCGTGCCTCCAGGACCGGCATGCCGCTTTGCCGGGCCGCCATGATCAGGCTGGCGACGCTGCTCATGCTGCCGTCCGGGCCGGGCGGGCGGCCTGCGAAACCGAGACGAAACGCTTGCGGTAGAGAAACCCCTGCACGCAGTCGACCTGCAGGCTGCGTGCCAGCGCCAGGTCTTCGGGACGCTCTATGCCTTCCAGTATCACCTTGCAGTGGCATTCATGGGCGAAGGCGATCAGATGGGTCAGCGCCGCACGGTTGCGGCTGTCGCGTGCCCGTACCAGCCAGGACCGGTCGAACTTGAACCAGTCCACCTCCATCATCACGTCCAGCGAGAGCATGGAGTTGGGCGCGCCGATATCGTCCAGCGCCAGCCGTACGCCACGGGCCGAGAAGGCCTGGGCCAGCTGCTGCGATAGCTGGGCATCCGCGACATCGGTGTTTTCTATGATCTCCACCACCAGCCCTTCGTGGCTGGCCAGCAGGCCCAGCAGCGGGTCTTCCGCCTCGCTGGCCGTCACCCCATAGGCATCAGGATCCAGATTGACGAACAGCTGGCTGGCGTCGGCCGGGGCATGGGCCAGCTGCAGCTGCTTCATATCGTATTCCACCTGGTAGAGGCTCAGCGGGCTGGCGTGCAGGGCATCGAATACCGCCTTGGGCGCCAGTGGCTGGGCATCGGCCGCATAAAAGCGCGCCAGCGCCTCGTAGGCGATGGCCTCGCCGCTGGCGATATCGATGATGGGCTGGTACTCCACGCCATAGCGCTGATGGCGCATCAGATCCAGCAGCAGGGTGGCCGGCAGGCGGGCAGGCGCAGGATGGAGGGCGCGGTCTGAGATGGGCGAGAACATGGCGGGATATTACACGAGGGGAGTAGCGCAATTTATAAGCCGGTGATGGCAGGCGACATGCGGGTTTACCGCCTTGCGGCCTGCACGCCACAGCTGTTGATGTGCCGGGTGCCCGCCTACATGGCGTTGAGCAGGAACAGGGTGGCCAGACCGTAGAAGATCAGGTTGCCCATGCCATCGGTCATGAAGGTCAGGAACACGCTGGAACCATAGGCCGGGTCGCGGCCGAAGCGCTCCATCAGCAGCGGTACAAACAGCCCCACGCCGGCGGCCACCTGGAAGTTCAGCATCATGGCGCCAGCCATCACCAGTCCCAGGCCCAGCTTGCCGTAGATCAGCCAGGCCACCGTGCCCAGCACGCTACCCCATAGCGCGCCATTGAGCATGGCGATGCCGAATTCCTTGGCTACCAGGCGGCGGGTGCTGGCGGCGGTCACCTGGCCCAGCGCCATGGCGCGGATGATGATGGTGGCAGTCTGCGAGCCGGAGTTGCCGCCGATGCCGGAGATGATGGGGGCCAGTGCGGCCAGGGCGACGATCTGGGCGGTGGTGGCTTCAAACGCGCCTATCACCCGCGAGACGATGATGCCGGTGACGATGTTGAGCGCCAGCCAGGGCCAACGGTTCTTGGCCGAGCTCCAGACCGAGCTGAACAGGTCTTCGTCTTCCTTCAGGCCGCCCAGGCTCAGCACCTCGGCTTCTGATTCCTCGCGGATGACGTCCACCATCATGTCCACCGTCAGGCGGCCGATGACCTTGTGGGTGGAGTCCACCACCGGGGCGGATACCAGGTCATAGCGCTCGAAGGCCTGGGCCGCGTCGCCCACGTCTTCGTCGGGGCGGAAGATCACCACCTCGTGGGCCATCACTTCGGCCACCCCGCGCTCAGGGTCGGAGATCAGCAGCTTCTTGATGGGCAGCACACCCTTGATGCGCTGGTCATTGTCCACCACGAACAGCTTGTCGGTATGGTGCGGCAGCTCATCGAAGCGGCGCAGATAGCGCAGCACCACCTCCAGCGTCACGTCGTCGCGGATGGTGACCATGTCGAAGTCCATCACCGAACCCACCTGGTCGTCGGCATAGGACAGTGCCGATTGCAGCTCGGCCCGCTCCTCTTCCTCCAGCGAGCCCATCAGCTCGTGCATCACGTCCTGCGGCAGGTCGGGCACCAGGTCGGCCAGCTCGTCAGTATCCAGATGCTCGGCGGCGGCCAGGATCTCTTCGCGATCCATGTCGGCCAGCAGGGTTTCCCGCACCGAGTCGGATACTTCCAGCAGTACATCGCCCTCGATTTCCGGGCGTACCAGCTCCCATACCGTCAGCCGCTCGTCCAGCGGCAGCGATTCAAGGATGAAGGCGATGTCAGCGGGGTAGAGCTGCTCCAGCCGCTTTTCCAGCTCCGTCAGGTTCTGCTTGTGCACGATGGTTTCGACCAACTCGTGCTTGGGCATCTCCTGCTTGTGGATCAGGTTCTCGACCAGCTTGTGGCGGCTAAGGATGCGCAGCACCTGCTGCAGGGTATCCTGCAGGCTTTCCTTGGGCTTAGGGGCGGGTGCGGACATGGCGACCTCGAAACCGGTTCATTAACTGGCTGCGCCACGCACGGCGGCGCTTATGCTGCCTGGCAATTCTTGCAGGCTGTTTCTGTGCCTGGGCCCGGCTGTTGCGGCGCGGCCCCGGCAGCGGTTTTGCGCCCCAGGCGGGGCAGCATGAAAAGCCGCGCGAGTGTAGCATGGGCAAGGCTTGAAACTGTCACCGCTGGCCCTTATCTAAAAGCAATTGCCCGGCCAGCCGCTCCATGCGCCCGGCTGGCAGGTGTAGACGCCATCAAAGGTGCCAGGGCTGTCGTGACAGATAGCCACAATCGGCTATCCTCCAAGTTCGGGCTTGCCCGATTCTTTTCCAGACAGGTTCCACCATGAACGTACCCCGCCTAGCCACCGCCCTGACCGGCCCCCTGCTTGACCTGGAACGCAAGTTCCTTGCTGCCCAGTGCGAGATTGAAGCCTGGTTCCGCAGCCAGTGGCTGGAGCATGCGCCACCGTTCTATGGCTCAGTCGACCTGCGCAATTCCGGCTTCAAGCTGGCTCCGGTGGACATGAATCTGTTCCCCGGTGGTTTCAACAACCTTAACCCGGACTTCACCCCGCTGTGCGTGCAGGCTGTGCAAAGCGCGCTGGAAAAGATCTGCCCCGATGCACGGCGCTTGCTGCTGATACCGGAGAACCATACCCGTAACCAGTATTACCTGCAGAACGTGGCTTCGCTGGCGCGCATCCTGAAACTGGCCGGCCTCAACGTCAGGCTGGGTACGCTGAACCCCGAGATCACCGCCCCCACTACCCTGGAACTGCCCAATGGCGGAACGCTGATGGTGGAGCCGCTGCAGCGCAATGGCCGCCGCGTGGGCCTGCCTGGGTTTGATCCTTGCGTGGTGCTGCTCAACAACGATCTGTCGGCCGGCATTCCCGACATCCTCCGTGATATCGACCAGAACCTGCTGCCGCCCCTGCATGCCGGTTGGTTTGTTCGCCGCAAGACCCATCATTTCCGCGAATATGACGGCGTGGCAGCGGAGTTTGGCCAGTTGCTGGGCATAGACCCCTGGTACATCAACCCTTACTTCGGCCAGGTCAGCCAGCTGGATTTCCAGACCCGCGAAGGTGAGGAGCGCCTGGCCGCCGAGGTGGAGCGTATTTTGGGGCTGACGGCCGCCAAGTATCGCGAACTGGGTATTACCGATGCGCCTTACGCCATCGTCAAGGCCGATGCCGGCACCTATGGCATGGGCGTGATGAGTGTGAAGTCACCCGCTGACGTGATAGGCCTGAACCGCAAGCAGCGCAACAAGATGGCGGTGGTGAAGGAAGGCCTGGAGGTCAGTGACGTAATCGTGCAGGAGGGCGTGCCCACCTTCGAGACGCTGGAGGAGGCGGTGGCCGAGCCGGTGGTCTATATGATGGACCGCTTTGTGGTGGGTGGTTTCTATCGCGTCCATACCGAGCGCGGCGCCGATGAAAACCTCAATGCACCGGGGGCATATTTCAAGCCGCTGGCTTTCGACACCCCGCTATCGACACCGGACTGCGATGGCAGCCCAGACTGTGCGCCCAACCGCTTCTACGCCTATGGCGTGGTGGCCAGGCTGGCGCTGCTGGCCGCCTCGCGCGAGATTGAAAACACCGAATCGGTGCTGGAGAGCATCAGCATGGCGGCCTAGCCGGCGTGCCTGACTGACGCATCGCCTTGCGCCCTGGGCGTGTTACCGACCCAGGGCCGACTCTAATTCACTCGAGCAGACCAAGCCATGCGTATTGCCTTTCTGGCCGACCCCCTGGATGGGTTCAAGACCTATAAGGATTCCACCTTTGCCATGATGCGCGAGGCCGCCGCCCGTGGCCACACCGTGCTGGCGTTCGAGCAGCGCGACATGCGGGTGCTGGATGGCCGGGTGCTGGCCGACATGCGGGTCATCAGCCTGACCGGCGACGCCCACGACTGGTACCGGGCCGAGCCTGCAACCACCCTGGCCCTGCCTGAGGTGGACGCCATCGTGATGCGCAAGGACCCGCCTTTTGACAGCGAATACCTGTACGCCACCCACCTGCTGGAGGCGGCAGAGCGCCAGGGCGCCAAGGTGTTCAACAAGCCCCGCGCCCTGCGCGACAACAACGAAAAGCTGGCCATACTGCGCTTTCCCCAGTTTATCGCGCCTACCCTGGTCAGCAGCCGCGACGACGATATCCGCGCCTTCCTGGCCGAGCATGGCGACGTGGTGCTCAAGCCGCTGGATGGCATGGGCGGCACCGGTATTTTCCGGCTGCGGCCGGAAGACCCCAATCTGGGTGCCATACTGGAAACCCAGACCCGCAATGGCACGGTCAGCCTGATGGTGCAGCGCTACCTGCCGGCCATCAAGGATGGCGACAAGCGGGTGCTGCTGATAGGCGGCAAGCCGGTGGACTGGTGCCTGGCCCGCATACCCAAGGCCGGCGAGACCCGTGGCAACCTGGCCGCTGGCGGTACGGGCGTGGCCAGGCCCCTGACCGCCCGCGACCGCGAGATAGGCGAGGCGCTGGGCCCCCTGCTGGCGGCCGAGGGTTTGTTGCTGGTGGGGCTGGATGTCATAGGCGACACCCTGACCGAGGTCAATGACCAGCCCGACCTGTTTCCAGGAAATCACGGCGCAATCCGGCATCCCGGTTGCCGGTCTGTTCATGGATGCGCTGGAAGCCGCCATCCGGGCGTGAGTGTGGGGCGGCGGCAGGACAGGCGGCGCCTGCTGACAGTACATTTGTCCGCATATAGTGCAGCGCAGCGGGCGGCGGCTGCTAGAATCGTTTCCAACGCGTTTTTTTGAGCTTCGTCATGGTTGGAATCCTGTTGGTAACGCACTATGGCCTGGGCGAGAGCCTGGCCGAGTGTGCTGCCCATGTGCTTGGTCGGCCCTTGCCGCAACTTCGTTATCTGCCTGTGTACCGTAGCGACGACCCAGACGTGGTGCTGGAGCGGGCCAGGGCTTTGCTGGCCGAGCTGGATACCGGTAGCGGCGTGCTGGTGCTGTCGGACATCTACGGTGGTACGCCGTCCAATGTGGCCTACCGCTTGATCGAGCCGGGCCGCATCGAAGCGGTGGCGGGGGTGAATCTGCCCATGCTGGTGCGTACACTCAATTACGGACATGAATCGCTTGATGTGGTGGTCGGCAAGGCCGTCACCGGTGGGTTGGAAGGCGTGATGTACATGCTGCCGCCCAGCAAGCAGGATTAGAGAGACAGAACACCATGGCGCAACAGGAAGTTGAAATCATCAACAAGCTGGGCCTGCATGCCCGGGCCTCCAGCAAGCTGACCCAGTTGGCCAGCCGCTTTCGCAGCGAGGTCTGGCTGACCCGCAACGGCAAGCGCGTCAACGCCAAGAGCATCATGGGCGTGATGATGCTGGCCGCCGCCAAGGGCAGCCGCATCAGTGTGGAGATAAGCGGCGAGGACGAGGATGCTGCCATGGCAGCCATTACCGAGCTGATTGCCAACCGTTTCGACGAGTCGGAATAGCCCCCATGACCATCACCCTGCACGGCATAGGCATAGGTGGCGGTATCGCCATAGGCCGCGCGCATCTGGTGAGCCATACCGATCTCGAAGTTGCCCACTACGAGATCACGGACGCCGAGGTGCCCGCTGAGATTGCCCGTTTCGATGCGGCGGTGCGGCTGACCCGCAAGGAGCTGGAGCAGCTGTGGGGCAGCATCCCCGAGAATGCCCCGACCGAGCTGGGCGCCTTTCTCAGCCTGCATGTGATGCTGCTGAACGATCACACCATCAGCCGCGAGCCGCGCGACATCATCCAGGCGCAGCACTGCAATGCCGAATGGGCGCTCAAGCTGCAGCAGGACAGGTTGCTGGAGCAGTTCGACGTTATCGAAGAGGAATACCTGCGCGAGCGCCGCGCCGATGTGATCCAGGTGGTGGAGCGCATCTTCAAGGCGCTCAACGGCGAAGGGGGTGGCCACTATGTGCCGCCCGAGGACAGCAAGGAACGCATCCTGGTGGCGCACGACCTGTCGCCGGCCGATATGGTGCTGTTCAAGGAAGCCGAGTTCGCCGCTTTCCTGACCGATGTGGGCGGCCCGACCTCGCATACCGCCATCCTGGCGCGCAGCCTGGATATCCCCTCGGTGCTGGCGCTGCACCATGCCCGCCAGCTGATACGCGAGGATGAGACCATCATTGTCGATGGCACGGCCGGCGTGGCCATCATCGACCCCAGTGAAACCATACTGACCGAGTACCGCAAGCGCCAGGCCGGCTATGCCGCCGACCGCAAGAAGCTGCGCGGGCTCAAGACCACTACCGCCAAGACGCTGGATGGCACGGCCATCGAGCTGCACGCCAATATCGAGATGCCTGGCGATGTGGAGCAGGCACTGGCCAATGGCGCCACTGGCGTGGGCCTGTACCGCTCCGAGTTCCTGTTCCTGGGGCGCGACGACCTGCCGGACGAGGATGAGCAGTATGCCTCCTACAAGGCCGTCATTGAGGGCATGAAAGGCGCGCCCGTCACCATCCGGACCATAGACCTGGGGCGTGACAAGATGCCCAAGTGGGCTGAGGGCGAGATCATCTCTGCCGCCAACCCGGCACTGGGTTTGACCGGCGTGCGCCTGTGCCTGGCCGAGCCGCATATGTTCCGCACCCAGCTGCGGGCGCTGCTGCGTGCCGGCCGCCATGGCAAGCTCAAGCTGCTGGTGCCCATGCTGGCCAATCTGGCGGAAGTGAACCAGGTGCTGTTCCACGTGGAGCAGGCCAAGGAAGGCCTGCGCGAGGACGGTATCGAGTTCTCCGACCTGGTGGAGATAGGCGGCATGATAGAAGTGCCCGGCGCGGCCATCACCGTGGGGCATTTCCTCAAGAAGCTGGATTTTGTCTCCATAGGTACCAATGACCTGATCCAGTACACCCTGGCCGTGGATAGAGGTGACGATAGCGTCAGCCATCTGTACGACCCCTTCCACCCGGCCGTACTGCACCTGATTGCCCATGTGATCAAGACGGCCGACCAGGCCAATGTGCCGGTATCGGTCTGTGGCGAGATGGCCGGTGATGTCCGCCTGACCCCCTTACTGCTGGCCCTGGGCCTGCGGCGGTTCTCCATGCACCCGGCCCAGTTGCTGAACGTGAAGCAGATTATCCTCAGCTGCGACCTGCAGAAGCTGGGTGCCCTGCGCCCCATGCTGGAGCAGGCCGCCGATGCCGACCAGGTACGTGAAATGCTCAACGAGGTAGTGGCTTGAGCGCGCCGGCCTAGCGGCACGCTGGTGATCAAGCTGCAGTACCATGGCGATGTGCTGTTGGCCAGCCCGGTACCGGGCTGGCCGAGCAGGGCATAGCAGCCGACATGCTGGTGTTCGATGAAACCACCCCCATGGTGTGGCCGGGATAGGCGCGGCGGCAGCAAAGCCGCTGGCGATACCTAGTCCTGGCGCGGTCCCCCGTTGGGCCCCAATCAGGCTGGCAGCACCACGCCTACGCCCCGCAGCAATGCCCGCGATGCGCTGTCCACCAGGGGTGACAGCGGCTTGAGTGTGACCCAGGGCTCGTCGCCCAGGGTCATGTGCAGGGCGATCAGGCCATGCAGGGTGCCCCAGAACATCTGCAGCAAGGCGTCGGCATCGCGTTCGGTGATGCTGGGGGTGCCCTCTATCAGGGCCACAAACAGCACACGGGCGTAGGCGTAGGCATCCTCGTTGGGGTTGCCGTGCTCGGCGGCGGATTCCTCTACGCTTACCGGTGGCGGCGGGCTGATAAAGATGCGGCGGTAGTGTTCGGGCTGGTGCTGGGCAAAATGGGCAAAGCGTTCGGCCATACCCAGGATGCGCTCGGCTGGGCTGGCGTCAGCCACGTCATGGTCCATCAATTGGCGGGTCAGCTCGGCAAAGTCCTCGTCGGCAATGACGCGCAGCATGGCGGCCTTGTCTTCGAACTGGCTGTAGATGACGCTGGTGGAATACTCGATGCGGCTGGCTATGGCGCGTACGGTAAGGGCTTCGTAGCCCCCTTCGGCGCAGAGGGCGCGGGCGGCATCGATGATTTTTCGGCGCAGGATTTCGCGCTCGCGTTGACGACGTTCGGCGATGGACATGGTGCAGCCTGTGATGCAGAAGATGCTATTTGAGCACTGGGCCGTAGCCGCGTAAACGGTTGGCAGGAATATAAGTATCCTATGTGCATAGGTGCGGTGTTTGCCAAGCTGCTGTTTTAGCGAGGGATTGGGCGTGCCCGCCCAGGAAGGCCAGGCCTCCGCCACGCCGGGCTAGCCGGCGCAACGGAGGCACGGTAGGGCATCGCCCTGGCCGGTGAGCGGCGCTTACCAGCTGTGGCGATACTGCAAGCCCAGTGACCAAAGCGACAGATCGAAGTTGCCGCGTACCCGGAACTTCTGCTCAGCGGCAAAGAAAGGGTAGTCGGCCCGGTTGTAGGTGGTGTCGGTGTAGTCCACGGCGGCATCATCCATGCGCACATAGGCCAGGCCCACATCCAGCTTGCCGGCCTTGCTGGGGCGCCAGCTCAGGCCGGTGGTCAGCCACAGGCGGTCGGCATCGGGGGTGGAGGGATGGCGCCACTGGGCGGAGCGTACCGGGGTCTGGTCCCAGGCCAGGCCGAACTTCCAGTCCATGCTATCGCTCTGCCGCCAGGTGGCACCCAGGCCCAGGCGGGTCGTGTCGCGCCAGTTCTGCACCTGTACCTGGTCGGGCGTGTTGCTGATCACGGCCCGCAACTCGTCAAAGCGCTTCCAGCCGGTACGGGTCAGGTCGGCCTGCAGCGACCAGGTTGGGTTCAATGGCAGGTCGGCAGCCAGTTGCAGGCGCCAGGGCAGCTTGACCTTGGCCGTGGCAGACTGGATTTCCGACTCCAGGCTCAAACCCAGGCCGGCGGCCAGCTCGCTGTAGAGCGGCGGAATATCGACCCGATAGTCGCCCTTGGCCTTGGGCGTCATCGCGCTGCGAAAACTGGCCGCCAGGCTGCCGCCCCCTTCCAGCTGGTACAAGAGGCCCAGGTTGGCCCCCCAGCCCCAGCCATCGCCCTTGAGCGTGGCCTTGCCGTCTATCACCGGTATGGCCTGCCCCAGCGCCATTTCGGCAATGCTGGCCTCGTAGCGGAAATCCAGCGCCTTGCTGGCCTCGGCATCGACCAGCGTGGCATTGAGACCCAGGCCCAAAGATAGCTGGGGGCTGATGCGCCAGGCCAGGCTGGGGCTGATGTTGAGGCCGGTGAGCACGGTATCGATGGCGGTATAGCGGCCGGCCCAATTGGCATCGAAGCGGGTTTCGCTGCCAAACGGGGCATACACACCCACACCCAGCACCAGATCGCGGCTCAGGGGTTGGGCATAGAAAAAGCCGGGCACCACGCCACCCCGGCCGCCATCGCTACCACCGCTGCCGCCCACCGGCCGGATCTCACCGGTAGGCGTGCCCAGCATGCTGCTGGTGCCTACGGTGCCGGTGGCGCGGTCCACCAGCCAGGTGTCGCTGCCGGTGGCATGAAAACGGGCCGAGAAATCCAGGTAGTTGCCAGCCGCCACCAACTGCGGCCCCTGCACCCGTATCAGGGCCGCAGGATTGTGAAAGACGGCGCTGGCGTCGTTGGTGACGGCGGCGGCGCCAGCCCAGGCATTGCCCATGCCGGCGGCGCCCTGTTCATCCAGGGCAAAGCCGCTGGCCTGTACGGTGGGTAGCAGGGCCAGCGCCACCAGGGTGGCCAGGGTCTGTTGCTGCTTCATAGGTGCTCCTCGTTATTGTTGGTGTCTGATTGCGATCATGCTGGCTTGCCACAGCCTTGCCCGGTAAAGGGCAAGGCTGTGCGTGGTACAGGTTCTTAGTAGACGGTAAAGCTGCGGCTGCTGCCCGAGAGCCCGTAGATCTGGCCGTTCCAGCCATTCTTGTAGTTCCCCAGGTGGACTATCCGGTACTGCCCCGGCGTGGCGTCCAGGGGTATTTGCCACTGTATGCGGGCCTGCGAAGTACCCCACACCGGGTCTATGCGTACCCAGTGGTAGCGCGTGCTCCAGTCGTCGTCGCTGGCCACCCGGCGCCAGCTGCTGCCGTCCCAGCGCTCGATACTGGCAAAGGTGTTGTTGCGGCGCAGGTTGTTCTTGGGGTGGCCGGTCCAGAACCAGGCCTCAGCCGTCTGGCCACGGCTGTAACTGGCCGCCGCATCGCGATCCAGCTGGCCGAACGATTTGAAGATGGGGGTGTTATCCAGCACCACGCCGGTCTGCAGGCTCATCTGGTTGCCGGAGAGATCGCGCGGTTGCGGGCCTGCGGCGACCGCCTGGCCGTTACGCAGGGCCGTGGCCAGATCCTGGTACAACTGGGCATAGGCTGGCAGGGTGCGCCGGCCAAAGTGGGTGGAGGCCCCCTCGTAATGCTGGGCGTCATACTCCTCCGGGGTGGCCACATAGCCGGCATAGGCATTGGTATAGCCAGCAAAGATCACATTCCCCAGCGGCAGCCCCATGGCCTGGGCCACGGTCTCGCGCACACGGCGGCCGGCCATGACGGTGAACTCGCCCGGCCCGGCCACGATGGCCAGCTGGCCTATGCGCGCCACCGATACCGGCAGCACTTCAGGCGTCCAGGGGAAGGGTTTTTGCAGGCCGGTGGCGATCATGATGGGCTTGGGGGCCTGGCAGTCCTCCACCGCCTTGGGCGCACCGAACAGCGCACCGCCCAGTTGGGCCAGGAAGGGGTTGCTGGTCAGGTCTCCTTCGTTAAAGCCGTCCTCGCCCCGGCCATCCTCGGTACCGGCAGCAAAGGCACGGCCCAATGCTGCCGGGCAGGTCTGGCCACCGCCAAACTCAGGCCGCAGCGCCACCTGCGAGAGATTGGCGTACTGCTGGCGGTAGTCCACCGGCCCACTCACCAGCTCGCTGGCGCCATTGAACAGGCTGAGTGCCCGGCTGGCCTGGCGCTCGCCCAGCAGCCGGGTGTTCTCGTATTCATTGCTGGTGGGGCCGTTACCGTCCAGCCACAGGTTGGGCGTCATATCGCCTGCATTGCTCTGGGCGAAGGCGGCGACGAAGTCGTTGCGGCCCTGCTTGCCGTAGACCTGCTTCTCTATGTATTGCGCGGCATAGCCCTTGTTGTCGCCGGAGATCAGGGTGTTGCCGGGATGCATGGAGACGCCGTGGGTGGCGAACCAGCTGATCAGCCCGACATCGCGGCCGCCCTGGCTGAAGCGCAGCACGGTCATGGTGGGGTCTATGCTGTGCTGCCAGCGGCTGCGTTCGGTCGCCGGGTTGCGCTCATAGGCAGGCAGCGAGCGGTTGGCGCTGGCATCGAACAACTCGCCCCGTGCCACCCGGATCTCGCCGGGCTTGAGGTCGGCATCGGCAGCCACGATGGCTTCGACTATGCCATCGACCACAGCATGGAAGGTGGTGGCGTTGTAGCCCAGGGTGGTGAAGTTATACAGGGCGTAGTGCGAGAAACCGCCAGGGCCAGCGTGGGTATGGGTGGCCGACAGCAGCACGTTTTCGCGGGTGTAGCGGTTGCCGAAGCGGGCCTGCAGGCGGTTCAGCACTGCCTGGTGCACACCCTGGAACACCATGCCCAGGTCGTTGTTGACGAATACCAGGCGGCGGCCTGCTTCATCCTGCACCACAAAGGCCCGGGCCCATTGGCGCATATGGATGCCGGCGGTTTTCTGCTCCAGCTTGGCGTAGCCCATCATGCCGACTTCTGCCGCCTCGCCGGTGATGTCGGCCTTGCCTCGTCCAACCAGGTATCCCGCCTGTGCAGGCAGGGTCAGGATCAGTGCGAACAGGCATAAGCAGCGGCCGGAACGCTGTTTGAAAGCATGCATGACGTGTCTCCTTTGTGTGTTTGTGTAACGATGTTATGAATCACGTTTTGGATTTGTCAAACCCCAATGTGATTACGCAAGTAATTGATGTAAAAGCGCAAATTATGTTGCGATGCAACAGAAATGGTAGCTTGCGCAATACAAAGGTTTTGTGGGATAACATCGTTACAAGAAGGGGGAGAGGAGAGGCGAGTGCAAAGCGATTACGACGCTATCGTGATAGGAGCCGGGGT
>Ga0075156_10001152_pt1 | contig 14222 bp, 11 predicted proteins | sample JI81AbrownDNA_FD_70966 | JGI IMG/M metagenome (GOLD analysis project Ga0075156, IMG submission 70966) | Wastewater effluent complex algal communities from Wisconsin, to seasonally profile nutrient transformation and Carbon sequestration -... | ecosystem: Engineered > WWTP > Effluent > Algae...
CGGCACGGTGATGTCGAAGTCGTCGCGCATCGACGCATGCGACGCGGCCATCAGCCGACCAAGAGCCGCTAGGTCGCCCGTTGCCAGGGCCTGGGAGGCCGCCTCGGTGCGGGCGTTTTCCGACACCACATGCCGGGCGCGTTGCCAGGCCAGCGGGTCCAGCCCGGCGGCGTCCGCCTGCAACTGCGGCAGCGACACGTCGCGCAGCGCCGCCACCCCGAAGTGCCGGGCCGCCGCCTCGCACTGCTGGCGCCGCGCGTTGTAGGCGCTGTCGACCAGCCCCCGGCGCACCTGGCTGTGCACGATCAGCACCGCCAGTCCGGGCGGCAGCGGCACCGGCTGCGCCTGCAGGCTGCGGCAGTCGATCAGCAGCGCATGGCCGGCGGTGCCACGGGCGCTGATCAGCTGGTCCATGATGCCGCACTGGCAGCCGACGAAGTCGTTCTCGGCGCGCTGCGCCATGCGGGCGATGGCATTGGCGTCCAGGCTGCCCAGCGCCTGCAGGTGCTGCCAGGCCTGCAGCAGGGCCACCTCCAGCGCGGCCGACGACGACAGGCCCGCACCACGCGGCACGTTGCCACTGATGGCGATGTCGGCGCCGCTGGGCGCCAGGCCGGTGAGCTGCAACTCACGCACCACGCCGCGCACATAGTTGGCCCAGGGCGCGCGGCTGCTGTGCACGATGGTGGCATCGGTGCGGAAGCTGTCGGTGGCGCCGCCCAGGTCGAGCGCCAGCACCCGCACCTGGTGATCGCTGCGCGGGCGCGCCGCCACCAGGGTATGGAAACCGATGGCGCAGGGCAGCACGAAGCCGTCGTTGTAGTCGGTGTGCTCGCCGATCAGGTTGACGCGGCCTGGCGCCCGCGCCAGCGTGGTGGGCGCCGCACCGAAGTGCGACTGGAAGGCCGCCAGCAGGCCCGGCAGCAGGGGTGAGGTGGAGATGGCAGTCGGCATGGCGCGGTGCGAGGAAGAGGGCGGCCGTCAGCCAGCGCGAAAGTGCACATCGCCGGCGGCACGCAGCTGCGTGGCGGCCTGTTCGGGCGTCAGGTCGCGCTGGGCCTCGGCCAGCATCTCGAAGCCGACCATGAACTTGCGCACCGTGGCCGAGCGCAGCAGCGGCGGGTAGAAGTGGGCATGCAGCTGCCAGTGGCCGATGTCGGCCGGGGCATCGCTGCCGAAGGGCGCACCGTGCCAGCCCATCGAATAGGGAAAGGCGGTGCGGAACAGGTTGTCGTAACGGGTGGTCAGGCCGCGCAGCGCGGTGGCCAGGTCTTCGCGCTGGGCGGCATCCAGCTGCGGCAGGCGCTGCACCGCAACGCGCGGCAGCAGCAGGGTCTCGAATGGCCAGGTGGCCCACCAGGGCACCACCGCCAGCCAGTGGCGGGTGGCCAGCACCACGCGCTCGCCACTGGCCGCTTCCTTCTCGGCATAGGCCAGCAGCAGCGGCTGGCCGTGCTGCGCCAGCCAGGCGCGCTGGTGGGCGTCTTCGGTGGCGGCCTCGTTGGGCAGGAAGTCGCTGGCCCACACCTGGCCGTGCGGGTGCGGGTTGCTGCAGCCCATCAGCGCGCCCTTGTTCTCGAACACCTGCACCCAGGGGTAGCGCGCGCCCAGTTCGGCCGACTGGTCGCACCAGGTGTCGACCACGCCGCGCAGCGCCGGCAGCGGCAGCTCGGGCAGGGTCTTGCCATGGTCGGGCGAGAAGCAGATGACGCGGCTGGTGCCACGCGCGGGCTGCAGGTCGAACAGCGGGTCGGCCGGCGGCGCGGTGGCCGGCACGTCCTGCATCAGCGCGGCGAAGTCGTTGGTGAAGACATAGGTGCCTGTGTAGTCGGGGTTGCGCTCGCCGGTGATCCGCCGGTTGCCGGCACACAGGTAGCAGCCTGGGTCGTACGCCGGCTGCGGCGTGTCGTCGGGCGCTTCCTGCTGGCCCTGCCAGGGGCGCTTGGCGCGGTGCGGAGATACCAGCACCCACTGGCCGGTCAGCGGGTTGCGGCGGCGGTGGCTGTGGTCGGTGGGGTCGAACATCGCTCAGACCTTCTGCAAGCGCAGGATGTGGGCGTGCTCGGCCTGGGTCCGCGGCAGCGGCAGCCCGGCCTCTGCCAGCCAGGCGCCATGCAGCGCCACGCCCTCGGCCGACTGCATCGCATCGAGCAACGGCGCGCTGCCCCAGGGGTGGCCGGCACCGCCGTGGGCCAGCTGGGTGACGCGGTAGGTGGCGCCCCGATCCAGCATGGGCAGGCGCAGCGTGGGCATGTAGCGGTGGTTGGTCGGCGCCGTGCGATAGACGAACAGCAGCAGATCGGCGGCATCGGCATCCCCATGCGCCTGCCAGACGAGGCCGTCGCCGGCCTCGCCGCGCCACACCCGGCCGCTGTGCAGGCGGCCACGCAGCTGCTTGTACAGCGCCACCCAGTGCGCCAGCTCGTCACGTGCGGCGCTGCCGAGCTGGCGCAGGTCGAACTCCATGCCGAAGTGGCCAGGCAGGGCCACCGCGGCGGCGAAGCCCAGGCTCTGGGTGCGGCCGGTGGTGTGGGCCGGCGCGGTGCCCACGTGGGCACCCATGATCTCGGGCGGGAAGAACTGCAGGAAGCCGCGCTGGATGTCCACCCGTGACAGCGCGTCGATGCAGTCGCTGGCCCAGACACGGTGGCAGTGCTGCAGCACGCCGAAGTCGATGCGACCGCCGCCGCCGGAGCAGCTTTCGATCTCCACCTGCGGATGGGCGGCACGCAGCCGTGCCATCAGCGCATAGGCGGCCTGCACCTGGGCGCGGTAGCCGGCCGTGCCGTCGGCCAGGCCGGCAGTGGTGAGGTCGCGGTTCAGGTCCCACTTCAGATAGCCGATGGGGTGGGCGGCCAGCAGCGCGCTGATCTTGTCGAACAGGTAGTCCGACGCGGCAGGCCGGGCGATGTCGAGCACCAGCTGGTTGCGCGCGGTGATCAGCGGCCGGCCCTGCAGCTGCAGTGCCCAGTCGGGGCGGGTGCGGAACAGGTTGCTGTCGGGGTTGACCATCTCCGGCTCCACCCACAGGCCGAACTCCATGCCCAGCCGGTTGACATGGGCCACCAGCGGGCCCAGACCATCGGGGAACTTGCCGGCGTCGGGCCACCAGTCGCCCAGCGCGGCGCGGTCGTGGTGGCGGCCGTGGAACCAGCCGTCGTCGACGACGAAACGCTCCACGCCCACGGCGGCGGCGGCATCGGCCAGTTCCATCACCTTGGTGGGCTCCAGGTCGAAGTAGAAGCCTTCCCAGGTGTTCAGGTGCACCGGGCGCGGCCGCATGGCGCCGCCGGGCCAGGTGATGCGCTGGCGCAGCGCAGCGTGGAAGTTGGCGGCCAGTCCGTCCAGCCCCTGGGTGCTGCAGCTGGCCAACAGCTGCGGGCTCTGCAACTGCGCACCCGGCGCCAGCCGCACCTCGCCCGGCGCCAGCCATTCGCCGAACTGCCACTGGTACTGGGCATCGGCCAGCCATTCGATGGTCTGCTGGCTGTTGCCCGACCAGGCCAGGTGGGCGCCGTAGACCAGGCCGGCATCGCCGGTGGCGCCAGGCGTGGTGACCACCGCGCCGGGAAAGCAGTCCTGCGTGGTGCGGCCGCGCCGGTTCTCGCGCCGCCACAGGCTGCGCGTCAGCGGGTCGGTCATGGCCATGAACTCGTGCATGTGCTGGCCGGCGAAGCTGCGCACGCTGTCGCAGCGGCCGGGCAGCGGCAGCGTGCCGGCGGCCAGCCACTGCACGTCCAGCACATCGGTGCCGGTGTTGGTCAGCGTGCTCTGCAGTGTCAGCACGTCGCTGGCGGGGTCGAGCGTGATGGCCAGGCGCAGCGTGATCTGCGCCACCGGGTCGGCCAGGTGCAGCACCAGGGCGCTGCCAGGCGCCACCCATTCCACCGTGCAGGCGCTGAAAGCCTGCGCGAACTGCTGGCCGCTGCGGTGGGCCAGCAGCGCGCTCTGGCCGAACCAGCCGACGCCGAAGGTGGGCGCAGTGGTCAGCGGCTGGTCGAAGTCGAGCATGAAGCTGGGCAGCGGCCGGCCGTCGCGCAGCGGCGCACCCGGCGTGGTGCCATCCGGCAGGCGTGGGCCCCAGTAGCGCCAGATCGGTGCTTCGTCGGCATGGTTCTCCAGCACCAGGCTGGTGTGGCGTCCGTGCAGGACGAGGAATTCAGCAGGCGCGCTGGGCGGGGCCGGGTGGGACATGGAGCGGGCTCGCGGTCGGTGGGTCAGGCAGCGGTGGGCAGGGGCAGGTCGGTGGTGTCGGCGCAGCGGGGCAGGGCCTGGTCGTCGGCGTCGAACAGGTGCAGCGCGCTGGCGGGCAGACGCACCGGCACACGCTGCCCGGGGCGCGCGGTGGTGGGGCCGGGCGCTTTCACCACCCAGGGCGCGCCGGGGGTGCCGCTGTCCAGGTACAGGTAGGTGGCCTCGCCCAGGCGTTCCAGCCACAGCAGCTCGCGCACGAGGTGCTGGCCGGCGGTGCCGGGCTCGGCATGCTCGGGCCGGATGCCCAGGGTGCAGGGCGCGCCAGGCGGCAGGCGCCGGGCATCGACTTCAGCGGTGATCTGCTCGCCGCCGGGGAGCTGCAGCGTGGCCTGGCCCGGCGTGGCGGCCACCTGGGTGGCGGGCAGGAAGTTCATCTTCGGCGAGCCGATGAAGCCGGCCACGAAGCGGTTGCGCGGCCGGTGGTACAGCGCCAGCGGCGCGCCGCACTGCGCCACGCTGCCGTGTTTGGTGACGTCCGCTCCGCTGTTCAGCAGCAGGATGCGGTCGGCCAGCGTCATGGCCTCGACCTGGTCGTGCGTGACGTAGATGGTGCTGGCGCGGCCGTACTGGCGGTGCAGCCGGGCGATCTCGAAGCGGGTCTGCACCCGCAGGGCGGCATCCAGGTTGGACAAGGGCTCGTCGAACAGGAACACGCCGGGCTCGCGCACGATGGCGCGGCCGATGGCCACCCGCTGGCGCTGGCCGCCCGACAACTGCTTGGGCTTGCGGTCGAGCAGGGCTTCGAGCTGCAGCGCGCGTGCGGCCTCGGCCACCTTGGCGGCGATGGTGGGCTTGGGCACGCCGGCCAGGCCCAAGCCGAAGCTCAAGTTCTCGCGCACCGTCATGTGCGGGAACAGTGCATAGCTCTGGAACACCATGGCCACGCCGCGCTGGGCCGGCGGCGTCGCGTTCATGCGCCGGCCGCCGATGCGCAGTTCACCGCCAGACAGGGTTTCCAGCCCGGCCACCATGCGCAGCAGCGTGGACTTGCCGCAGCCCGACGGCCCCACGAACGCGCAGAACTCGCCGTCGGCCAGTTCCAGGCTGACATTGCGGATGACGGGCGTCAGATCGCCATAGGCTTTCTGTACCGACAGGAGTTCAACGCTGGCCATGGGGTGGTCGTGCGGGTGCTTCGGAGTCTGGATTGTGTTGCTAATAATATTAGCAGATGATGGTGATAACCCGTGGGTCAGGTTGGGGCTCGTTGCAGTCGTTGGACTTGTGGCCTGTATGCCTTGCTGAGGCTTCGCCGGTGCGTTGCAGCGCGCCGGGTCTCGCCCCGGCGGGCGCCCAACTTTCTGTCGCGCCAGAAAGTTGGACCAAGAGGCGCTCTCCAAACTGCGCGTTGAGGCCGGCGCGCCTGCGGCGACCCAGGCGCTTCGACTCGCCTGTCCGGCTCGAACAAAGCCGCCCCTCGCGACCGCACTCGCTTCAGCGGTGGTTCCGCTCAGCTGGTTGCTGGGCCGCACCGATCGCCGCATGCCGCGATCGCGCCGGGCCGAGGTCTGCGCGACACAGCCCTGACCGGGGTGGCACGGCCGTGGAATGTGCCGCGCTGCTTCCGGTCAACGCTGTTCGAGCCGGACAGGCGAGGCGCCCGCCTCGATGCCAGACAGGCGCTGGGCTGGTGTCGGAAAGTTTGCAAAGGGCCTTTTGATCCAATCTTTTGGCCCCAACAAAAGATTGGCCGCCTGCCGGGGCGGGACCCGGCGGGCTGCACCGAATCGGCGAAGCAAACCGCAAAGCGCACCGACAAGGAACGGACCGCTTCGAGCCCGTAGCGGACAACTCAATGAATGAACAAGCGGGCCAGGGCGTATCCCAGCGCGCAACACGCCAGCGCCCCCAGCAGGTGCGCTGCGCTGTGCAGCAGCGCCAGGCCCACATCGCCCCGCTGCAGCAGACCCAGCGATTCAGCCGAGAACGACGAGAAGGTGGTGAAGCCGCCCAGCAGGCCGGTGACCAGCAGCAGCCGCAACAGCTCATGCGGCGAGCGGGTGAACCACACCATGGCCACGCCGATCAACAGCCCGCCCACGGCATTGACCAGCAGCGTGCCCAGCGGAAAGCCGGCCCACAGACCGTTGAACGCCAGCCCGGCCCACCAGCGCAGCAGCGCGCCGACTGCCGCACCCAGCGCCACGGCGCTGGCCTGCGCGGCGGTGATGCTGCTGGCCAGGCCGCTCATCCGGCAAGCTAGGCCGCGTTGGCCGAAGCCAGGCCCCAGCGGGCCGCTGCAGCATCGTCCACCACCCGGGCATCGACCCAGCGCGCACCGTCGGGCGTGGTCTCCTTCTTCCAGAACGGCGCCTGTGTCTTCAGATAGTCCATCAGGAACTCGCAGCCCTGGAAGGCCTGGCCGCGGTGGGCCGAGCTGACGGCCACCAGCACGATCTGGTCCAGCGGCTGCAGCAGGCCCACGCGGTGCACCACGCAGGCGGCGCGCAGGTCGAAGCGGCGGTGCGCCTCGTCGATCATGGCCTCGATGGCGCGCTCGGTCATGCCGGGGTAGTGCTCCAGTTCCATCGCGCTGATGGCGCCGGGCTGGCCGGCGGTGCGGTCGCGCACCGTGCCGACGAAGGCGGTGACTGCGCCCACGCCACCATCACCAGCACGCAGCGCCGCCACCTCGGCGGACAGGTCGAAATCGGCGGTCTGGATGCGCACGCGCGGTGTGGGAGCCATGGCCGGAATTCTCGCATCGCTAGAATCTTTCACCATGCCGTCGCACACCCTGCCCCTGCCGCCCACGCACGCCGTGCGGGACAGCGCGGTGTGCGCGCGCAAATCGAAAAAGCAGTTGCTCGTCTGACCGGGGCAGCTGTTCCGGCGCCAGGCGAGCGACGGAACAGGCGGCCACCGGCCCGCCCCGGGCGCACACCACGCCCATCGGGCACCCCACATCCCCTGCAGCCGCGCCCGCCCCGCCGGTTCCTCGACGCGGTCGTGTGCTGGAGTGTGGGTGATGGTGGAGTTCAACGGAATCTGGGTGCCGCTGGTGACGCCCTTTCGGGATGGCGCGGTCGATGCGCCGGCGCTGCGGCGACTGGTGCAACACCTGGCAGCCCAGGGCGTGGCCGGCTTCGTGGCCTGCGGCAGCACCGGCGAGGCGGCCATGCTGACCGAGACCGAGCAAGCCTGCGTGCTGGCCACCACGCTGGACGCCGCCGGCGGCAAGCCGGTGCTGATGGGCCTGGCCGGCGCCGATGCCCAGGCCATCGCCCGGCGGGCCCAGGCCCTGGCCGCGCAGCACCGCCCGGCCGGCTGGCTGCTGGCGCCGCCGGCCTATGTGAAGCCGTCGCAGGCCGGCATCGTGCAGCACTTCCACACGGTGGCCAGCGCCACGCCGCTGCCGCTGGTGGCCTACGACATCCCGGCGCGCACGGGGGTGCGCATCCAGATCGACACCTTGCTGGCGCTGGCCGCGCATCCGCAGATCCGCGCAGTGAAGGACTGCAGCGGCGACCGCGCCGCCGCCGAGGCGGTGCTGGCCGATGGCCGGCTGGCCCTGCTGGGCGGCAACGACGATGAACTGTTCGACCAGCTGGCCCGCGGTGCGGCCGGCGGCATCACCGCCAGCGCCCATCTGGCCACCGCAGGCTTTGTGCGCCTGACCACGCTGCTGCGCGGCGATGGCAGCCTGGCCGAGGCGCGGGCGCTGTGGCGGCGGCTGGCGCCGATCACCCAGGCGGCATTCGCCGAGCCCAACCCAACCGTGATCAAAGGCGCGCTCGCGCGCCAGGGCTGGATGGCGGACCTGCTGCGTCCGCCGATGCTGCCGGCCGCAGTCGTCAACGTGGACGCGCTGCTGGCCGCCGCCGACTGCCTCTAGCCGCCCGTGACCGGCGGGAAGAAGGCCACCTCGGCGCCTGCCGGCACCGGCGTGGCCTCGTCGGCCATCACCTGGTTCAGCGCGCAGCGCAGGGCGCGGCCGCGGGCCAGGGCGTCGGCATGCGCGCCGCCGCGGGCGATCAGCGCATCACGCAGCTGGCCCAGGGTGCTGCCGGCAGCGATGGTGACGGCTTCGGACGCGCCCAGCGCCTCGCGCAGCGAGGCGAAGTAGCGCACGGTGATGGTGTGCCCGGCCATGGTGGTCAGGCCCCGATCAGCGCCGACAGCGGCAGCAACCGCACGGTGTCGCCACGCCGCACCACCTGGCCCGACGGCAGGTCGATCAGGCCGTCGGCCCACACCGCCGACGTGAGCACGCCCGAGCTCTGGTTGGGGAACAGTTCCACGCCCCCTTGGGCATTGAAGCGGGCGCGCAGGAACTCGCGCCGCTTGTCGGGTTGGGGCCAGTCGAAATCAGCCCGCACCGGCACGCCGGCCGGCATGGCGGTGGTGCAGCCTTGCAGCGCCCGCAGCACCGGCGCCACCGCCAGCAGGAAGGTGACGAAGCTGCTGACCGGGTTGCCGGGCAGGCCCATGAACAGCGCCTCGCTGTCGCCACCATCACGCCGCACCGCGCCAAAGGCCAGCGGCTTGCCGGGCTTCATCGCCACCTGCCAGGCTTCCAGCCAGCCCTCGGCCTTGACAGCCGGCTTGATGTGGTCTTCTTCGCCCACCGACACGCCGCCGCTGGTCAGGATCAGGTCGTTGCCGGCAGCCGCCGTGCGCAGCGCCTCACGCGTGGCGTCCAGCCGGTCGGGAACGATGCCGAGATCCGCCACTTCGCAGCCCGCCGCCAGCAGCAGGCCGCGCAGGGTGAAGCGGTTGCTGTTGTAGATGGCGCCGGGCTTCAGCGATTCACCGGGCATCACCAGTTCATCGCCGGTGGAGAACAGCGCCACCCGGGGCTTGCGCCGCACGGTGAGGCGCGACGCGCCCACGCTGGCGGCCAGGCCCATGGCTTGCGGCGTGATGCGGGTGCCGGGTGTCAGCACCTCGGCGCCCAGCAGCACGTCCTCGCCACGGCGGCGCACCCACTGGCCGGGTTGGGGCACGGCATCGATGCGCACGCTGCCCAGGCCATCGCCTGGCACGGCGCTGCACTGCTCCTGCATCACCACCGCATCGGCACCGGCCGGCACCTGGGCGCCGGTGAAGATGCGCACCGCCGTGCCCGGCTGCAGCGGCTGACCCACCACGCCGGCCGGCAAACGCTGGCTGACCGGCAGCACCGTGCCTGTCGCCGGCACGTCGGCCGCGCGCATCGCATAGCCGTCCATCGACGTGTTGTCGGCGGGCGGCACGTCCAGCGCCGACACCACGCTGCGGGCCAGCACCCGGCCCAGGCTGTCGAAGGTGTCGACCTTTTCCACCTCGGGCAGCACCCGGTCGTGGGCGACGGCCAGCAGGCGCTGCAGCACCTCGTCCAGGCTCAGCATCGTGGGGCGTTGCGGGTCAGCCATGGTGATCGGTCAGGCGCCGGGTGGCGCGTAGTGGTAGCGGGTGGCAGTGTCGAGCAGCAGCGACACCAGCGCCGCCGGCGTGGACAAGGCCAGCACCGGACGCGCCGTGGGCACCGGCAGGGCTGCCGGGTCGTCGGTGGCCACGGCGGTCACGAAGGGATCGTCGGGGTACAGCGGCGGCTGGCCCAGCGCGGCACGCCAGACCTCGATCTTGGGCAGGTCGGCATGCTTCCAGCCTTCGATCAACACCCAGTCGGCCGGTGACAGCTCGCCAATCAGCTGGTGCACCGACGGCAAGCCGTCCATGTCGAACTCACGCAGCAGCGCCAGCCGCTGCGACGAGGCCACCAGCACCTCGGTGGCGCCGGCGCTGCGGTGGCGGTGGCTGTCCTTGCCGGGGCGGTCGATGTCGAAATGCTGGTGGGCATGCTTGACCACCGACACCCGCAGCCCGTGCGCGCGCAGGCCGGCGATGACACCCTCGATCAGCGTGGTCTTGCCCACACCGGACGGACCACAGAACCCCACGACGTGCATGGCAGTCAATCGGCGACGTGCTGTTCGATGTAGGCCTTCACCCGGGCCGCGTCCACCGGCAGCCTGGTGAAACGCTTGGGCAGGGCCTCGATGCCGTCCAGCCCGGCCGGGCGCAGCGGCGGGCGGCCCAGTGCTTCTTCGATGGTGGCGGCAAACTTGGCCGGCAGCGCCGTCTCCAGCACCAGCATCGGCACGCCGGGCTGCAGGTGCTCCCGCGCCACCTTCAGGCCGTCGGCGGTGTGGGTGTCGACCATGTCCTGGTGGTCGGCCCAGCACTGACGGATGGTGGCCAGGCGGTCGGCATGGGTGCTGCGGCCGGAGACGAAGCCGAAGCTGGCGATGCGGGCGGTGTCGTCGGCATTGAGCTGGAAGCCGCCATCCTGCGCGATGGCCGCACCGAACAGCCGCGCCACGCGGGCACCATCGCGGCCCAGCAGATCGAAGACGAAGCGCTCGAAGTTGCTGGCCTTGCTGATGTCCATGCTGGGGCTGCTGGTCTCGTGCGTCTCGGCACTGGCGCGCACCCGGTAGCGGCCGGTGCGGAAGAACTCGTCGAGCACGTCGTTCTCGTTGGTGGCCACCACCAGCTGGTGGATCGGCAGGCCCATCATGCGCGCCACATGGCCGGCGCACACATTCCCGAAGTTGCCCGACGGCACCGCGAAGCTGACCTTCTGGCTGTTGGCCGGCGCCGCCGCCGGGCCGCCCCAAGGCGGCGCGCTCCCCTCGGGGGACAGGCCGGCGGAGCCGGCCTCAGGGGCACCAGATGTCACCTGGAAGTACCCGGCGAAGTAGTACACCACCTGGGCCAGCAGGCGCGCCCAGTTGATCGAGTTGACCGTGCCGATCTTGTGCGCGCGCTTGAAGGCCAGGTCGTTGCTGACGGCCTTGACGATGTCCTGGCAGTCGTCGAACACGCCCTCGATGGTGATGTTGTGGATGTTGGCGTCTTGCAGGCTGAACATCTGCGCCTGCTGGAACGGGCTCATCCGGCCGTGGGGCGACAGCATGAAGACGCGCACGCCCTGCTTGCCGCGCATCGCGTACTCGGCCGCGCTGCCGGTGTCGCCGCTTGTGGCGCCCAGGATGTTCAGGGCTTCACCGCGGCGGGCCAGCTCGTACTCGAACAGATTGCCCAGCAGCTGCATCGCCATGTCCTTGAAGGCCAGCGTCGGGCCGTTGGACAGGGCTTCGATGTGCAGGTCGCCGGCAAGCTTGCGCACCGGCACGATGGCGTCGGTGCCGTAGACATCCTTCGTGTAGGTCTTGTGCACCAGCGCCTTCAGGTCGGCGGCGGGGATGTCGTCGATGTACAGCGACAGGATGGCGAAGGCCAGGTCGGCATAGCCGCCGGGCTGGCCGTTGCCATACAGGCCGCGCCAGCGGGTCAGCGTGGCGTCGTCGATCTTGGGGTAGTGCGTGGGCAGGTACAGACCGCCATCTGGCGCCAGGCCCTCCAACAGGATTTCGCAGAACTTGCGTTCGGTCTGGTCGCCGCGGGTGCTGATGTACTTCACGACAGCTCTTCCTTGCGGATGTTGACGATCGGCGCCAGCACCGTCGGCAGGGCCTGCATCTGGGCCAGTGCGGCGCGCATGCGGCCTTCGGCCGTGTCGTGGGTCAGGATGATCAGGTCGGTCTGCTTCTCGCCCTCGGCCGATTCACGCTGCAGCACCGCGTCGATCGAGATGTCGTGCTCGGCCAGGATGGTGGTGATGCGGCTGAGCACGCCGGTCTGGTCGGCCACCTGCAGGCGCAGGTAGAACGCCGTGATCACGTCGCTGATCGGCAGGATGGGCGTGGCCGCCGTGGCATCTGGCTGGAAGGCCAGGTGCGGCACGCGGTGGTCGGGGTCGGCGGTGTGCAGGCGGGTGATGTCGACCAGGTCGGCCACCACGGCGCTGGCGGTGGGCTCGCTGCCGGCGCCCTTGCCGTAGTACAGCGTCGTGCCCACGGCATCGCCCTGCACCACCACCGCGTTCATCGCGCCTTCCACGTTGGCAATCAGCCGCTTGGCCGGCACCAGGGTGGGGTGCACACGCAGCTCGATGCCCCCCTGGCCATCATTCGCGTCGTCGCGCCGCTTGGTGATGCCCAGCAGCTTGATGCGGTAGCCCAGTTGCTCGGCATAACGGATGTCGGCCGCCTGCAGCCTGGTGATGCCCTCCATATGCGCCTGCGCAAACTGCACCGGCGTGCCGAAGGCGATGGCGCTCATGATGCTGGCCTTGTGCGCGGCGTCCACGCCTTCGATGTCGAAGGTGGGGTCGGCCTCGGCATAGCCCAGGCGCTGGGCTTCCTTCAGCACCACGCCGAAGTCCAGACCCTTGTCGCGCATCTCCGACAGGATGAAGTTGGTGGTGCCGTTGATGATGCCGGCGATCCACTCGATGCGGTTGGCCGTCAGCCCCTCGCGCAGCGCCTTGATGATCGGGATGCCACCGGCCACCGCCGCCTCGAAGCCGACCATCACGCCCTTGGCACGCGCCGCGGCAAAGATCTCGGTGCCGTGCACCGCCAGCAGCGCCTTGTTGGCCGTGACCACATGCTTGCCGGCGGCAATGGCTTCCATCACCAGGGTCTTGGCGATGCCGTAGCCGCCGATCAGCTCGATGACGATGTCGATGTCGGGGTTGGCAATGACGGCGCGGCCGTTGGCCACCACCTGCACGTCGGGGCCGACGATGCTGCGGGCGCGCTCGGTGTCCAGGTCGGCCACCATGGTGATCTGGATGCCGCGGCCGGCGCGGCGGCGGATCTCTGCCTGGTTGCGGGCCAGCACCTGGAAGGTGCCGCTGCCGACGGTGCCGATGCCGAGCAGGCCGACCTGGATGGGTTGCATGGACGTGTCTTTCTTCAAGTTCAAAGCGAATGCCGGCGGCGGTAGTGCGACAGGAACTGGTCGATGCGGCCGATGGCCTCCGCCAGGTCGTCGGAATTGGGCAGGAACACCAGGCGGAAGTGGTCGGGCGCGGCCCAGTTGAATCCCGTGCCCTGCACGATCAGCACCTTCTGCTCGGCCAGCAGTTCATAGGCGAACTGCTGGTCGTCGGCGATCGGGTACATCTTCGGGTCCAGCCGCGGGAACATGTACAGCGCGGCCTTGGGCTTGACCACGCTGACACCCGGGATCTGCGTCAGCAGGTTGTAGGCCAGATCGCGCTGGCGGCACAGCCGGCCGGTGGGCGCCACCAGGTCCTTGATGCTCTGGTAGCCGCCCAGCGCCGTCTGGATGGCCAGCTGGCCGGGCGTGTTGGCGCACAGCCGCATCGACGACAGCATGTTCAGGCCCTCGATGTAGTCGCGGGCATGGCGCTTGTCGCCCGAGACGATCATCCAGCCAGCGCGGTAGCCGCAGCTGCGGTAGTTCTTGGAGAGGCCGTTGAAGGTGACGAACAGCACGTCGTCGGCCAGGCTGGCAATGCTGGTGTGGGTGACGCCGTCGTACAGCGTCTTGTCGTAGATCTCGTCGGCGAAGACGATCAGCTGGTGCGCTCGGGCGATCTCGACGATCTCGCGCAGCACGCTCTCGGGGTACAACGTGCCGGTCGGGTTGTTCGGGTTGATGACCACGATGCCCCGGGTGTTGGGCGTGATCTTGCGACGGATGTCGTCGAGGTCGGGCGTCCAGTCGGCACCTTCATCGCAGAGGTAGTGCACCGGCGTGCCGCCGGACAGCGCCACGCTGGCCGTCCACAGCGGGTAGTCGGGCGCGGGCACCAGGATTTCATCGCCACTGTTGAGCAGCGCATTCATGCTCATCGTGATGAGCTCGGACGCACCGTTGCCCAGGTACACGTCGTCGACCGTCACGCCGGCGATCTTCTTTTCCTGGCAGTAGTGCACCACCGCCTTGCGCGGCGCGAACAGGCCCTTGCTGTCGGTGTAGCCGGCCGTGTGCGGCAGGTTGCGGATCATGTCCTGCACGATCTCGTCGGGCGGCTCGATGCCGAACGCGGCGATGTTGCCGATGTTCAGCTTGATGATCTTCTGGCCCTCGTCCTCCATCTGGCGGGCCTTGTCCAGCACCGGGCCGCGGATGTCGTAGCAGACGTTGGCCAGCTTGGCCGACTTGGC